>Ga0181530_10000069_pt1 | contig 116672 bp, 92 predicted proteins | sample PEATcosm2014_Bin_42_FD_119769 | JGI IMG/M metagenome (GOLD analysis project Ga0181530, IMG submission 119769) | Peatland microbial communities from MTU Mesocosm Facility, Houghton, MI, USA - PEATcosm2014_Bin10_60_metaG | ecosystem: Environmental > Terrestrial > Soil > Wetlands > Peat | place... | reverse complement strand
CGCGCGGAGGGTGTACCGTTTCGGTTCGCCCGCCATTTGGGCGCAGAAGAAGCCGCCGGCGTGCCTCTTTTCCATCGGCCAGACCTGGCCCTCGGACAACACCTCGACGATTTCGGCCTGCGGGAGAAACGCGCGCACTTCCCAGCGCGCCTGTCCGACTTTCCTGCGAACGCTGTGGGGCCCAAGGATCCGAAAGGCATCCCCGTGGTATCCGCCCACTATCGATTCAATCTCTGCCGCGGTCATGAGAGCCGACTTGGGTCCCGTAACAATATGCGAACCTCAATAATAGCCGAGTATGCAAGATTTTGCCGCGCGCTTGCCCAAGGCCGAGTTGCACCTGCACCTGGAAGGGTGTGTGGATGCCGAAACGCTGCACGAGCTGGACCCTTCGACGCCGCTCGAAGAACTGCGCGCGCTTTACCATTACCCGGACTTCAACGCCTTCCTGAAAACCTTTGGCGCGGTGGTGACGCGCCTGGCGCGGCCGGAAGACTACGCGCTGGTCACGCGTCGGCTGCTCGAGCGCCTGGCCGCACAAAACGTCCGCTACGCCGAAATCATCGTTGCGGCGGGCGTAGTGCTATGGAAGAAGCAGGAATTCGCCCCCATTTTCGACGCCATTCACGACGCCGCGCGCGGCTCGCCGGTAGAGGTCCGCTGGATTCTGGACGCGGTGCGCCAGTTCGGCGTGGAGCCTGCGTGGGAAGTGGCCCGCCTGGCTGCAGCGCGGCTGGATCGCGGCGTGGTGGCCATCGGCATCGGCGGCAGCGAGGAACGCGGGCCCGCCGAATGGTTCACTGAAGTCTTCGCCTTTGCCAAAGCCGCCGGCCTGCATCTCACCGCTCACGCCGGTGAGAGCGGCGGACCGGAATCCGTCTGGGCCGCCCTGCGCCTGGGCGCGGAACGCATCGGCCACGGCATCGCCGCCGTGCGCGATCCCAACCTGTTGCGCCATTTGCGCGATCGCGACATCCCGCTTGAAATCTGTATCACCAGCAACCTGGTGACCGGCGTAGTGACGCATCTCGAAGACCACCCCATCCGCGATTTGTACGACGCCGGCGTGCCGATCGTCTTGAACACTGACGATCCCGCCATGTTCGGCTGCACGCTGAAAGACGAATATGGCTTGGCCGCGCGCGCATTCGGTTTCAGTGAAGCCGAGCTGCGCGGAATCGCGGAGAACGGGTTCCGGTATGGGTTCGGGTGGGAGAGCTGACGAGTTGTTGTGTACTATAAGTTGGAAGGTTCGTCATGAGCGAGATCGAGATGCACGCTGTCGTGGCCTTGGTCAAGGATCTGCCCGAGGAAGGATTAGTCCGCGGCCAGGTCGGCACCATTGTCGCGGACTGGGCCCCGGGCGTCTACGAGGTTGAGTTCTGCGATGGCGACGGCAGAACCTACGCCATGGTCGCGTTGAGTGCCGATCAACTTATGCGACTGCATCACGAACCCGTCCATCAGGCAGCGTAGCGTCGGGAACGATCCGCCGGATGGCTCGCCGAACTCATTCCTTGAAATCGCCGCGGCCCCTGCTTCCTGTCTCGGCGAAATGCGTACCTAGCCACCGATAAGTAACCCGAACCCAGCCCTCTGAGCAGCAGTCGGCTGTTCGCCTGTCGGTGTCCTGAAAGTCCAGGACGAGTAGGCGCCTCTCGATGGCTATCCGAACCAACCCGCCGTCAGCTCTGGACCCGCTTCGCATCATTCCCAACAGTCTCGGCGCGCCATTGGCAAGCGCATAGACGTAGAGGTAATGCCAGTGCGCGGTTCCCCCGGTGCTGTACATCAAGTCCACCGCGGCTTGCTCACGCCCATCGCCGGTGAGATTGCCGTAAGTAACCGACGAAAACATCACGTATGGCCGGCTCGGCTCGAACTGGCCGGAATCGGTGAAGTGATGCACGCCATCCACCAGTCGAACCGTGGAATTCTGACGTTGAACGAGCCAACTCCACGACTCTGGCACGCCTCCTAGTCGCGAGGGCCAAGGATAGGTGAAGTTCTTGAAGTCCACCGTGTGGATGTCGTCTGCAGCGAAGCCGACAGCCGCCAGAGCGATGCAGAATGCGATGCGCCGTAGAAACACTGCTTCACTATAGTAACTTCAACCGCCGGCTGGTGCCAATCCTATTCGTACCTCAGCGCACTCATCGGATCCAACTTCGCGGCCCTTCGCGCGGGCAGGTAACACGCGATCATCGCCACCGCGGCCAGCAGTCCAGCGGTCGCAATGAAGATCGCCGGATCGCCGGGTTTGACCTCGTGGAGCATGCTCGCCAGCACGCGGCCCGCCAGATACGCGCCTCCCATGCCAACGGCGAGACCGAGCCCGGCCAGGCGCAGGCCATCCAGCAGCACTCCGCCCAGCACGCGGCCGCGGCTGGCGCCGAGCGACATACGAATGCCGATCTCACGCGTCCGCTGCCTGACCGCGTATGAGAGCACGCCGTAGATTCCGATGGCCGCCAGCAGGGCCGCCAGCGCCGCGAAGGAGCCCACCAACAGGCTCAGGAATTGCTGCCCCTCCGCCTGTTCGCCCACCACCTGGTCCATCGAGCGAACGCTGTAAAGCGGCAAGGTCGAATCGATCTGCCCCAACGCGCGCCGCGCCTCGGCCGTCACGCTCGATGGCGGCAGGGACGTGTGCAGCACCAGAAACAAGCGCGAATCTCCGTCGAAGGGGTCATACGCCTCCGGTAAGGGCCTGTGAGTGAGGCTCCATTGCCGCACGTCGCTCACCACCCCAACGACCTGTTTCCAGGGGCCCTGGTCGCCACCTATCGAAAGCATCTTTCCCAGCGGGTTTTGATTCGGCCAGAAGAAGCGTGCCATGCGCTCATTGATCACAACCGGGTAGACGATGCCGTTGGTCAGATCCGCGGATGGCCGGGTGCCGGACTCCCAGATCGGGTCGAGGCGCATATCGTGCTCAAGGGCCGTCTGGATGTCGGCCGGCGTGAACAGCCGTCCCTGGAGCAAACGCACGCCCATGGCGTGGAAGTATTCGGGCGAGGCCTCATGACTCTCCACCAATTGGTTGCTCATCTCGCCGGTCTGCCCGCGCAGCTTGATGTAGTAGTTGCTGCCTCCTTCGAGCGGCAGGTGATCGCTCAGGGCCACCGAATCCACCCCGCCGATGCGCCGCGCCCGCTCCAGCAGCGCCTCCGAGAAGTCATACTTCTGGCGGTCGGTTTTGTAGCTGGCCTCGGGCAGTTGGACGGCCGCCGTCCAGACGCCCTCGCGGCGCACGCCGATGTCCAGGCTGCGCAACGCCGCGAAGTCCTTCAGCAGAAGGCCGGCGGAGATCAGCAGCATCATCGAAAGCGCAATCTCGGCCACTACCAGGGCGTGGCTGGTGAACCGGCGGCGCCGCCCAGGGCTGACCGAGCTTCCGGCCCCGCCTTTCAATTCCTCGTGCAGATCGGGCCGCGACATCTGCAATGCCGGGAACAGGCCGAACAACACACCGGTCGCGATCGCCAGCGCAAACGTGAACGCCAGCACCGTGCCGTTCACCTGCACCACGTTGAACTCCGGCAGGCCGTAGCTCTTGGCTCTGGAAAACAGGGTGACGCCGCCCCACGCCAGCAGCAGGCCGAGCGCGCCACCCACGACGGAGAGGAGCAGGCTTTCGGTCAGCAGTTGACGCACCAGGCGAACGCGAGAGGCCCCCAGCGCGCTGCGGACGGCTACTTCCTTCTGCCGCGCCAGGGCTCTGGACAGCAGCAGGTTCGCCACGTTCGCGCACGCGATCAGCAGCACCAGGCCGACCGCCCCCAGCATCATGAACAGCGTGTTACGGGAACCACCGACCATGTCGTCGCGGAGCGAGGTCACGGCCGCCCCCACCTTGCCGTTCGGTCCCGGATACTGCTTCTCGAGGCGCCCGGCCACGATCTTGAGATCCGCCAACGCGGCCTTTGTCGAGACGCCAGGCTTCATTCGGCCGATGGCATTCGCCCAATGGCTGCCGCGCGTGCGCAAAACAGTCGAGTCCATCACCTGTGGAATCCAGAGCTGTGACTTCCACGGAAAGCGGAAACTGGCCGGCATCACGCCCACGATGGTGTACTTCCGCGCATTCAGCTCGATCGACTGGCCCACGGCGTGGGGATCTCCGGCGAAGCGGCTTTGCCAGAGGCCGTAGCTGAGGATGGCCACGTCATCCTTGCCCCGCTGGTCTTCGTCGGCGGCCCAGGTTCGGCCCAGTAGCGGCTCGACGCCCAGCAGGGAAAAGAAGTTCGCCTCCGTGGGCAGCGCGAGCACATGCTCCGGCCGCCCCCCGGCGCTGAGGTTCATGTCGTGCGGCCACGCAAACAGCGTCATGTCCTGGAAGGTGCTGTTCTGCGCCTTCCAGTCCACGAAATCCGGCCCCGCGAATGGATAGCGCCCTGGTGCCGACTCAGTCTCATTCAAGCGCACCAACTGGCTCGGATTCCGGTACGGCAGCGGCCGCAGCAGGATCGTGTCTATGATGCTGAAAATAGCGGTGTTAGCGCCGATGCCGATGGCCAGCGTGAGAGCCCCAACGAGGGCGAATCCGCGCGCGTTCCCCAGGTTCCGGAATGCGTATCGCAGGTCGTGCAAGAGAGTCGCCATATGAATACCCAAACCTAATACGATGGCGATGCGCTCGTTAGACGCATTTTCGCACGGGGAGTTTGATGGAGGCAGCAGATTCTTCGCATATCTCGGCTGAGGGTACGCTAGGCAACTCGCGTTGACTGATACGGCAATTTGCCGTATACTGAAAGTGCGATGAGACAGGAAGCTCAAGCCACCGCCCGGCTGGAGGCGCGCTTGCCGCACGACGTGATGGCGCGCCTGAAGCGTGCCGCCGAGATTCAGGGGCGTACGCTGACGGATTTTGTCGTAGCCGCAGCCGATGAAGTGGCGTGCCGGGCGATCCAGGAAACCGAGATCATCCGTCTTTCCATCGAGGGCCAACGCCAGATCGCGGCGGCGATTCTCAATCCGCCGGCGCCGACGGCCGCTCTCAGGCGCGCCGCCAAGCGGTACCGCCAACTTTTCGGCACGGCATGACCGCCGCGTCCTTTCGCTTTGAAACGCTCGGCGCCGGGCATGACCGCGCCGCGTTCCGCTGCGGCGACAAGGCTCTCGACACGTATTTCCAGACTCAGGTGACGCAAGACATCCGCCGCCGGATCACCAATTGCTTTGTGGTAGTAGAAACCGCCAGTAGCCGGGTGGCGGCCTATTACACCCTGTCGGCGGCGAGCATTCCCCTTGTCGATCTTCCGCCGCACGAAGCCAAACGACTGCCGCGATACCCGACGTTGCCGGCTGTTCGTATTGGAAGGCTTGCCGTCGACCAGCGATACCAACGCCGCGGCCTCGGCGAACTGATGTTGATGAACGCGGTCCATCGGACCCTTCAGGACGCCGCCGCTGCGTTCGCCCTCCTGGTGGATGCCAAGAACGATCAGGCCGTCGCGTTCTACTATCGACACGGATTCCGCCCAACCGCAGGCAAGCCCCGAACCTTGTTTCTGCCGCTGGCGACCGCGCAAAAGGCGCTGCTGAAATGACCGCTCCCTTGGTCGCGGCTCCCTTGGGGCTGGCAAATGTTGCGGGCGAAGTTGTTCACGCGCGGTGCCTTAGAATAAAAGATCTCCATGAGAAAGGTCATTCAGCCTGCTTCTTCGGTTTCCGCCACCATCACGCTGCCGGGCGATAAGTCTATTTCGCACCGGTACGCTCTAATAGCCTCCATCGCCGAAGGCGCAACGCGCATCAGCAATTATTCGACCGGTGCCGATTGCCACTCGACGCTCGGCTGCGTCCGCGCGCTGGGCATCGATGTGGAAGGCTCCGGTACCGAGTTCGTCATCCACGGCCGTGGGCTGGACGGTCTGCGGCAAGCCGCCGGGGATCTTGATGCCGGCAATTCCGGCTCGACCATCCGCATGATCTCCGGCATCCTCGCCGCGCAACCGTTCGCGAGCCGCCTGATCGGCGACGAATCGCTGTCGCGCCGGCCCATGCAGCGCATCATGCAGCCGCTGGCCCAAATGGGCGCCAGCATCCGCGCGCGCGAGGACAGGTTTCCGCCGCTCGAGATTACTGGCGCCGCGTTGCATGCAATCGACTATGTGCTTCCCGTTCCCAGCGCGCAGGTCAAGACGTGCGTGCTGTTGGCAGGGCTGTACGCGGAGGGGCGTACCACGGTCACCGAGCCGGTGCGCTCCCGCGATCACACCGAAATCGCGCTGCGCGAATTCGGCGCGGACCTCACCGTGGAGCGCCGCACCATCGCGCTCACCGGCCGTCCCAAACTCACCGCGCGCGAGCTCGCCGTTCCAGCGGATCTCTCGTCCGCGGCGTTCTTCATCGTTGCCGCGCTGCTGGTGCCCGGTTCGGAGCTGACCATTCGCGGCGTGGGCCTCAACCCCACGCGCTCGGCGCTGCTCGATTTTCTGGTCGGGATGGGCGCCAACATCCGCATTCCCGAGCTGGAAAGCCACAATGGCGAACTGGTGGGCGATATCCTGGTGCGCCATTCCGAACTGCGCGGCGGCACGATTGATGGCGCGCTGGCCGCGGCGCTGATCGATGAAATCCCCGTGCTGGCCGTGCTCGGCGCAGCCACCGAACAGGGACTCATCGTGAAAGACGCCGCCGAGCTGCGCATCAAGGAGACCGACCGCATACGCACCGTGGTCGAGAACCTGCGCCGCGCCGGAATCGAAGCCGAAGAGCTACCCGACGGAATGGCGATTCCCGGCCGGCAGAAGTTCCATGCCGCCGAGTTCGATTCTCACGGCGACCACCGCATTGCGATGGCGTTTGCCGTCGGCGCGCTGGCCGGCGACGGCCCATCCGTCATCGAAGGCGCCGAAGCCGCTTCGGTTTCCTTCCCCGAATTCTGGGACACGCTTTCGGCGTGCCTCGCATAATTCATTGGTGGGGTATGCTTTAGCTTGCCCTAAAACCAAAAAAAACAATAAACGGGCAAGCTAAAGCATGCCCCACCTACGCTCGCAGGGTCACGATCAGAGAATCCAGCGCGATCGATTTCTGGATGTTGCGGCGCAGCAGGCGCGCGATCTCATCCACCTGCGCCACCGCGCGGCGAATCCAAGCGAACTCCACGCTACCCGCCAGCACTTCCAGTTCGCGGCGAATGTCCTGGTTGCGGATTTCGTGGCCGCCCTCGCGCAGGATCAGCAGATCGCGCAGCAGGCCATAGAGAGCTTCCAGATGCAGCTCCAGCTTTTCGCTCTTGCTGCGCGCGATCACCTCGGAAACCGGCAGCCATGTGCTGTATGGCGCCGCGCCGGCAGCCACTTTTGCCAGCGCCAGCATGGCGGCGCGCCGCTTGTCATAAGCGTCGAGATCGATTGAGACGGCCACGCCCGGGCTGCCCGCCGCCAGTGCGACGCGCCGCTCCGGCCGGTCCAGGCCGCGCGCCTGGACGAACTGCTCCATCTCGTCGCGCGACAGCGGCGTGAATTGGAACGGCACCGCGCGCGAGCGGATGGTGGGCAGCAGGTCGTAGGCGTTTTCGGCGGTCATGATGAGGATCAGGTGCGGCGGCGGCTCCTCGAGCGTTTTGAGCAGCGAGTTGGCGGCCTGATCGTTGGCGCGGTCCACGTGGTCGATCAGGAAAATGCGGCGCGGGCCCTGGTGCGGCAGGAACGGCGCGCGCTCCTTCAACTCCCGCGCCTGCTGGATGGTGATCTGCCGCAGCGGCCCATCCGGCGCGAAGGTCACGAAATCGGGATGGCTCGAAAACAGCAGCGGATCTTCGTTGCGCTTGTCGGCCGTCCACTTTTCGCGGGCCGTCACCGCTTCGCGGTTGGCTTCCAGGCTGAGATCGTCCAGCTCAATCGCGGCCGGACGCGGCAGCAGGCGCGCACCCAGCCGGCGCGCGAGGGTAGCTTTGCCGACGCCTTCCGGTCCGGCGAACAGCAGCGTCTGCGACAGCCGGTTCTGCGCCAGCATCTGCTCCAGCGCCTGCGTCACGTGTAAGTTGCCCCAGAAGTTCTCAAACATACCGGCACACCAGCCGCCAGATCTCGGCTTCGATCTCGTCCATCCCTGCGCGGCCGTCGATCAGCTTCACCCGCTCCGGCTCGCGCGCGGCCAGCTCGTGGTAGGCGCGATAGACCGCGCGGTGGAATTCGAGCGATTGCTCATCCATCCGCGTCTCGTCGCTGGTTTCCGCCCGGTTGCGCGCGTGCGCCCGCGCCAGGCTGGTTTCCGCGTCGATATCCACCAGCAACGTGAGGTGCGGCTGCAGGCCGCGGCAGGCGATGCGGTCGAGCGCCATCACGTTCTCCGCGCCCAGCCCGCGCCCATAGCCCTGGTAGACCAGCGACGAATCCGTGAAGCGGTCGGCCAGCACAATCTCGCCGCGGGCAAGGCCGGGGAGAATCCACTCATCCACGTTCTGCGCGCGCGAAGCGAAGTAAAGCAGCAGCTCGGCGGTGGGGCACAGCTCCTGGTTGGCGCCATCGAGCAGAATGCGACGGATCTTGGCGCCGATCGGCGTACCGCCCGGCTCGGCCGTCTCGAGGACAGTCCGCCCCATCCCGCGCAGCCGCCCCGCGAGCCGCCGCAACTGCGTGGTCTTCCCGGAGCCGTCCGGGCCCTCGAAGGTGATGAAGATGCCCTGTGGATTCACGTGAGAACCTATTGTAACGACGTTCGGTGTGGGGCAGCTTGGTAAGCTGCGCGGCGGCAACCGCCGCGCGGGTCGATTGCCAATCGACCCGCAGGATATCATCCTGCCCCACAAGGCTGGTGGCCTCATTGTTGGGTGGGTGATTTGCCCCACTACCGAAGATCCAGACTGCTAACCGTTGCATCTCTCAACAATTTGACCCACCCGATCGTGGCCCCTCAAGTGCGGCATCCTTGCTAGACTGAAGCCGGAGGGAAGATGAATTTCGATCAGGCGCCGATGCTGGTGATCTGGGAAGTGACGCAGGCCTGCGACCTGGCGTGCGTCCACTGCCGCGCTTCGGCCCAGTCCGAGCGCCACCCGAACGAGCTGACCACCGAGCAGGGATACCGGCTGCTGGACGAGATTCGGGCCTTCGGCGAGCCGCTGATGGTCTTCACCGGCGGCGACCCGCTCAAGCGTCCCGACCTGTTCGACCTGGCGCGCTACGCCGTCAAGATCGGCCTGCGCACCAACGTCACACCCAGCGCCACGCCGCTGCTGACCAACCAGGCCATCGACCAGTTCAAGCAAGCCGGCATCTCGCGCATGGCCATCAGCGTGGACGGCCCCGACGCCCAAACGCACGACGATTTCCGCGGCATCCCCGGTACTTTCGACCGCGCCATGATCGCGCTGCGCCACGCCCGCGACATCGGCCTCGATACCCAGTTCCAGACCACCGTCACCCGCCGCAACATGCACCGCCTTCCGGAAGTGGCGGAGATCGTCAGGGAAGTGCGCTCGAAAATGTGGAGTCTGTTCTTCCTCATCGTCACCGGCCGCGCGCTCGAAAACGACGACCTGGCCGCCGCCGAATATGAAGATGTCTTCGCGTTCATGTACGAGCTTTCGAAGACCGCGCCGTTCGGCATCAAGACCACCGAGGCCATGCATTACCGCCGCTACGTGGCGCAGCGCATCAAGGCAGAGCACGGCGCGACAGAAAGCGAAAACGCCAAGGGTGTGGCTTTCCGCACGGCGGGTGTCAGCGACGGCAAGGGCTTCGTGTTCGTCTCGCACACCGGCGAGATCTTCCCGTCCGGGTTCCTGCCGCTGAGCGGCGGAAACGTGCTGCGCGATCCGCTGACCGACGTCTACCGCAATGCCGATTTGTTCCGCTCGCTGCGCGATACCTCGCAGCGCGGCGGCAAGTGCGGCGTCTGCGAATACCAGAAGATCTGCGGCGGTTCCCGCTCCCGCGCTTACGCTTTAACCGGCGATTACCTGGCCGAAGACCCGCGCTGCACATACCAGCCGCATCTGGCCGACGCGATCGCGGGGTGAGCGGAAACTAGGCGGCCGAGGTAAAGTAATAGGCTGATGCTCTCGCTTTCCACTCCGCGCCTGCTGCTCCGCCGCTGGCGCGCCGAAGATCGCGAGCCGTTCTACCGGATCAACTCGGACCCGCGGGTGATGGAATACTTTCCGGCCTGCCTGACGCAGGCGGAAAGCGACGCGGGTATCGACCGCATGGAAGCCCATTTTGAGCGGCATGGCTTCGGCTTGTGGGCCGCCGAGTTTCTGCCCACCGGCGACCTGGCCGGTTTCATCGGTCTCTCGACGCCGCGCTTCACCGCGCATTTCACGCCCTGCGTGGAGATCGGCTGGCGCCTGGATGCGCGGCTCTGGGGCCAGGGACTGGCCACCGAAGGCGCCCGCGAGGCCCTCCGCTGCGGATTCGAAGAAGTGCGGCTCAGCGAGATCGTGTCCTTCACGGTTCCCGGAAATACACGGTCCATCCGCGTCATGGAAAGACTCGGAATGCGGCGCGATCCGGCGGGCGATTTCGATCACCCCTCGATCGCCGGGGGCCACCCACTGCAACATCACGTGCTGTACCGGCTGCGAGCGGCGGAGTATCGGGACCGGCGGCGGCAGCAGGCGGACTGCGGGGCAAGCGCGTTGCATTAGCCTCCTTCCACGCGAGCGGACGCGAGCCGATAGAATTCGTATCCGTGCACTTCGGATTCGGGCCGTCCTGCGCACCGCCACACCTCCCGCACGCCCAGATCCAGCAGCAAGCGCAGTTTTCTGGCGGCCGTTCGAGCTCCTCGGGATGTAACCCGAAGGTCCACGGACCCTGGAACCTGATTCAAACTCCAACCCTCGTCCCCTAATTGCCGATGTTGACCACTTCAAAATGGAAGCGGTGCGGGGGCAGCAGCATGAGGGCGCCGGGAACCAGGTGCGACCAGGTCCGGTAGGCCGTATCGGCGACGGTGGAGTTCAGGTACAGCAGGAACTGGTTCGAGCAGCAATCGATGGGCGGCGGCTGGCGGAAGGTGAGCCGCAGTCCCACCGCGCGCTCCAGCGGCATGCCCGCCGCGGCGACTTGCTTTTCCTCAAGCAGGGTCACGAAACTGGACCGGCTGGCATGCGGCCACACATCGGGATGCAGCAACTGGCGCAGCCCGTCGGCGCCCTCGAAGGTGATCTCGCACTGCCGGATCCATTCCAGAATGGAATCGCCCCACCCCCATTGCGTACGCAGCCCCTTGTACCGCTCGGTCAGTTGCACGGCGAGTTCGAATTTGCGGTGTTCCAACACCTCCTCGGTGGCATCGCTCGCCGCCAACATGTCTTCGGCTTCCGGCATCACCGAAGCCAGGTCGGGCGCTTCCCGGGCGGGTGCGCGGTCCGCCGGCGAATTGAGCAACAGCGGCGGCAGCTCGTGAGTGCCATTTCCGGGAATGTCGATATACCGCGCTTCCCTCATCGCTCGCCTCCCCTACTCATATCGACGTAAAACTACGGTGCACTTGTTTCATTTTGTACGCAAGCTGGTCGAAAGGGAACTAAAAAGTCTTAATGCAGGTTATGGCGCTGGCTGATGAAGGGTAGCCACGCGCGCGCCTGGAACCGCTGGGCGAAGTGCGCTCGAGCGCCTTTGCCCTGCGATTCCCCGCACGGCCCTAAGCTAAACGTTTTCCCCGACGGCCACACTATCATCAACAGCACCGCCTGGCGCCCGCATATCTGCGCAGCTCCTACCGCGGTATGTGGGCTGAGGGCGCTGCGCGTCCGTGGCCTGGTACTCCAGTGGCAATCGCCGAACAGAATGGTTTCAACTGATTGCTATCTAAAGTTAACCACAGAACACCGGTCAATCAGGCCGGAGACAAACGAATCCAAGCAGTTGTATTAAAAGTAGTTAACTGATAGCTATGGTAGCCCGCAATGCCGCCGCCGCGCCGCCCCGCTGCTGCGGAATACCCCCAACTATGGGGAATGGTACGTTGAGAAGCGTGGCGAGATAGTACTCACAAAGTATGCACAGGACTATTGCCGAATGGTGGTATAGTAGATGATACAGAAGGGGGTACAGTGCGTGGCGTCGCTCGTTGAACCAGCATTAGACAGTTTGGAAGAGCGATCTTCCGAGTGCGCAAAGCTTCGCCCCGTAGAAGTGCAACTCGCTCCGGAAAGGTCTGGCGTGAGACGCGGCCGTGGTTCGGATCGCCTGGATCGGATATCGAGTGGCATTTACGAGCGCGCGGTCAGGCTTCAACTGGGTGAGCTTCAAAAACTGGTCTGCCTTTCCGTGGCACGCGAATTCCGGCCGAAGCTCGCCGGCCTGAAGGAGCAAATCAAAGCGGATATCCTGTCTCTGTCAGCGGAGTGAAACAGCCTCCAAACCAGGACACTGAGAAAATGTTTTCGGCCTCTCTGCGGCTGTTCCGCTCTCTTCTGTTGTAAGCGATTCACTCGATTCGTGGCGTCCACCTCTCCGGATTTCCAGGTCACCCTCCGCGTAATACGAACGTCCCGCTGGTTCTTCAGATTCGACCGGAGCGGAACCGTGCTCGGCTGGCAAGCCCGTGAGGTTAAAGTCACCTCGTTGATCGGCTTTGTTGTGATGTTCCGGTTCGGCCCTAATCAGCATCTCCACACCGCGAGCGGTCGATGTCAGCAGAAATGGTGGCTGTCCCGCGAGCGCCGCCGCCCGGAGGGAAGGGGGCTCGAATGGCCTCGGTTTTGTTAGGCCAGGGGGCGGTTGAACAACGGATCATCCCCTGTTTCACCGGGATCGGTGGGGATCTGCAGCGCATCGAGCGAGTCCAGCACCCGCCCCAGCAGGCTGTCGGTCTGCGCAACGGTCGATCGCAGAGTGTCGATCGACGTGGCTTGCGCACTTAGCCGGTTGTCTAGAGACGCCATGGTTTTGGACAGCAGTTGTTCCATGGCCCCAACGATCTGGGTCGTGGAAGGAGCGTCAGCCAAGCGCGCCGCATGTTCCGCTAGGCGTGTCTCAATCTGGTCGAATCGTTCGGCGTATGCCGATTCCTGCGCCGCCAGCTTGTTTTCCAAATTGGCCAGCCCAGTTTGCAGATCCTCTGTCGCCGCCGCACAAGCGCAGCTTTGCCGTTTGCCGACCATGGTCACCGCGCCTGCCGCGACCCCTGCTAGGAAGATCGCCATCTGGGGCAGGACACCGATCGTTCGCGCCATTCCTCCACCCATCTGCAGAACTTTGTAATGCCGTTACTCGAGGTAAGTCTATACTACCTTTACCTATAATGCCTCCTCCCAAGTCCTTGCAAGGTCTCCAGTTGGTCACGCCAGTACCAAGTACGTACCTGGATTGATACCTAAAGCTCTTTTTTGCGATTCTATTAAGGAAAGTCCTTTGTATTAGGAAATCCCTGGTTGAGCTTGGCAGCGAAACGCGCCCGGCCGCCGGGAGAGCACCTTCATTTCAAAATGCTGATCAAGTGCAGCGAAGCGGGGCAAGTGCTGTGGATGAGCCCAACGGCGCGCGCCGCGCTCGGCGAAGCCCGCAGCTTGGCGGACACCGTTGTTTCGGCCTCGGAAAAGCCCTTGGGACCGTCCTTTGGACGCGCTCGTGGCATTTGCTTTACTCTCGTCTCCGGTGCGGTGGATGGATTGCTGCTCAGCGCGCACTTGCTCGCCCGGGAGGAGGACCTAGGCGAAAAGGCCGGCCCACGAGGGCTCCAAGGCGACGATCTGCGCCGCTTCACTCGTCTGGAACAGACCGCGCGCAAGCTGGTGGCGCACGCCCGGCGGCGGCAAACCGGCGGCGGCCGCGCCGTTGTCGAGCTGATCGAGGAAGAGCGGGCCCGATTGGGACGCGAGTTGCACACCGGAGTGGGGCAGTTGCTGGTCAGCATCGTGCGCCAGGCGGAAACGGCAGAGGCGCAGTTGCCGGCCGGCGCAGCCGCGGTGAGCCAGACGCTCGGACGCATTTCCAGCGCCGCCTCCGAAGCCTTGGCGCTGGTACGCGCAGTGGGCGCACGGCTCCATCCCCCCGAATGGCAGCGGCTCACTCTGGAGGCCGCACTAGAGCAACTGTGGCGGATCAGCGGCATTCCGCAACGGTACCAGGCCGAACTCTCGCTCGCCGCCCTGCCCGCCGGGACCGAACCCGTAATCAAAGCGCTGTTCTATCGCGCCGCTCAGGAGGCCTTTTCCAATATCGACCAGCACGCCCACGCTTCCCGAGTTCGCCTGACGCTGACGGCCGACGCCAACCAGATCGAACTCACTGTGTGGGACAATGGCCCTGGTATCAATACCGCCGAGCTGATCGCCGCTCCCGCCCAGATCGGGACCGGAATTGGACTGCGGTCTATCCGGGAACAAGCTGCGGCGGTTGGTGGGAAGATGGCTCTCGAAAGCGGACCCCTCGGCACGACGCTGCGGGTTTCCGCGCCTTTTGCCGTTCCGGATTAGGCCACTGCGAGGAGAAACATGGACCAATTGCGCCCCGTGACGGTCGTTTTGGCCGACGATCATGCTATCGTTCGCGAAGGATTCGCCGCCCTCTGCGCGGCACAGGGCATGCAAGTCCTGGGGCAATGCTCCAATGGCTCCGATGCGCTGGAATTGGTCTGGACACTGCAGCCCGACTTCGCCGTTCTCGACTTGCACATGCCGGGGATGGATGGAACTGAAGTCGTGCGCCAGTTGCGAAGCAGAGGTTGCCCCGCCAAGATCATCATCCTCTCTATAAGCCGCGAAGAGAACACCGTCCGCAGGGCCCTGCGCGCCGGCGCTGACGCTTACCTTTTGAAGGATGGCCCGGCTCGCCACCTGCACGACGCGGTCACCTTTGTCCGCGAGGGCGGCATCTACGTTTCTCCCCTGCTGCGCGGTGCCGGACTCTTCACGGAGCCCCAACCGAGGCCGACCGACGATCCGCTGGCCTTGCTCAGCCCCCGCGAACTCGAAGTCTTCAATCAGCTCGTGAATGGCTTGCGCGCCAAGGACATCGCCACATTACTCGACATCAGCCCCAAGACCGTGGACACATACCGCGCCAGTCTGTTTCGCAAACTCAATGTCCACGACTTGGTTGGCCTGGTCAAGTTTGCGATCGACCGCGGACTCACGACAACATAGCCGCGGTTCGCAGGCTCACGCATTCGCCCGGCACGTCCTCCCGGGCAAGCTGATACCCCTCTAAAGAGTGAATCAGCTCTTCAACCGCAAACCGGCGGCGATACAGACGCTCAAGTGCCCTCCGCCGGATAAGATCTACCGACAGGAGGCGGCTACGTTCAGGTGACGACGGGGGAGGGAGGATGATCGTGTTCGTCATGGCGCTAATTTCTTAGTACTACGGTGGCTTTATCTGCCTAGAAACCCAGAATAATCTGATAAGTATCAGAAATCAAGCCGAAATATCGGCAAATGAGATAAAAATATCCACTGCCCTGAACCGGCCCGGCTTTCCGCAAAGCACTCTCTGCCGCCGCCAGGAATTACAAGAAGGTGTTGACGAAACGACCGCCTTCATAACACGCCTCAGCCTTGTAGTCCTCCCTCGCCCATATTGTGGGTGATCCTCTTTGCTACAATCCCCTCACCGGGACGCACCCGGCGGCGAAATTTCACCCAACCGGATGCAGCGTTTTCACCCAGAGGCGCGGCCTTTTCACCCAGATAGTCCGTAGACGGGATTTCCATCATTGTGTAGTAATATCCTGCACACAGATAACAAAAGACTTTTGGGGTCGCCAACTCGCGCCAGCGGTTTGGCTCGGTAGGTGCTTTGCTGGTGTCGCTCGGCAGTTCTGCGCGTACTCGTCCTGCGGGTCGCTTCCCGCCCGGCCGATTGCGTAGCCGTCAGCGCGCTCGAGCGGAGGAGACAATGCGCACATCGTTCTTGGTTTTTGGAGTGTTGCTGCTGGTGGCCGGATCGGTCGCCTCGGTCGGTGGGTCCAAATCGCCGTATTCGCCCAACGAAAAGGCCTTTTACGCGGATAAGGCTCTGGTCGACTTCGTCAATCCGGGCTTGAGCGTCACCATCAACTCGGCCAGCATCAGCAGCGCCGGCGTCATCAGTGTGACGTACACTCTCAGCGATCCGACGGGGCTGCCTTTGGATGCGTCCGGCGCGACCACGCCTGGCGCCATCTCGCTGGCATACGTCGCCGCTTACATCCCCAAGGGCCAGGAACAATATGTAGCGTACACGACGGCGTCGGCGACCGGCACGGCGCTAGGCACAATCACGCGACCGGATTTCGAAACGTCTGGCGGCACCACCACGCTGGTGGCGGCAGGGCAATACCAATACACCTTTAAGGCCCAGGCGCCCGCGGGATTCGACCCCACCGTGACCACCACGGTCGCGGTCAACGCCATTCGCAATCTCACGGCGTTCGACCTGGGCGAGAACTACGCCGGCACCACGTTCAATTTCGTCCCTAATGGCTCGCCGGTTACGGTCACCCGCGATGTCGTCAGCAACGCGAGTTGCAACACCTGCCACTATGAGTTGGCTTTCCACGGCGGCAACGCCCACAGCATCAGTATGTGCGTGATGTGCCACCAGCCGCAAAACCTCGATCCCTCCTCCGGCAATTCGCTGGACTTGAAGGTAATGGCGCACAAAATTCACATGGGGTCCCAGTTGCCCAGTGTGGTTGGCACGTCGACCACGCCCGGCGTGCCCTACGAGATTTACGGCTACATGAATTCCGTGAGTAACTTTTCTGCGGTGATCGATCCCGCCGATCCCCGCCGTTGCGAGGTTTGCCACAGCCAAACCACCGGCGCCGCGCAAGAAAAAGCGTTCCTGCTGGAGCCCACGCGGGTTGCCTGCGGCTCCTGCCATGACGACATCGATTTCGCCACCGGCTATTCCACTGGTTCGGAGCCCAACCACCCCGGCGGACCCCAGGCGGACGACACCCAGTGCGCCAACTGCCATATCCCGCAGGGTGAGACGCCCTTCGATGCCTCCATCCTGGGCGCGCACGTGGTGCCCACCGACACTGCGGCTACGTACCCCCAGAACCCCGATACGCTCTTAGCCGGCATCAACCTTGCTATTTCCAGCGTGACCAATACCACCGCCGGGCAAGCGCCCACGGTCACCTTCACCTTGATGGACAACAGCGGCAACAACATACCCTTATCGCAGGCCTCTACCCTGGAATTCACCATGTCCGGTCCGACTACCGATTACGGCGACGTGAATTTCGGAGCCAACGCCAGCACTCCTGGTTACGTGACGGAAAGTGCTACGGGTGCGACCTGTAATTCCAGCGGCACTTGCACGTACACTTTCACGCATGTCATTCCGGCGGGCTCCACGGGAACGTACACCATCGGCGGGGAGGCACGCGAGACGGTGACGGTGGATGCCGGCGAAACCACGCAGCAAACCGTCACTTTAGGCGCCGCGAATCCGGTAGTGAATTTCTCCGTGGATGGCTCTCCGGTAACGCCACGGCGAACGGTGGTTTTGCTCAGCAACTGCAATAACTGCCACGTCGCGCTTTCGCTGCATGGCGGCCTGCGCAACAACACCGAGTATTGCGTGGTGTGCCACAATCCGTCGAACACGGATTTCACCACGCGCCCCAGCGCCACGGTCGCGTCGTACCAGACCCAACCGCCGCAGGGCATCAACTTTAATCTGTTGGTTCACCGCATCCACGATGGCGTGAATGCCGCCACCAACGCAGGCGGGCCGCCGAAGAACCCCTACATCGTCGTCGGCCATGGCGGAAGCATTAACAACTTCTCCGGCATACTCTTCCCGGTCATGAGCCCGACGGGAAACGCCACCTATATGCAAAACTGTTCGGTCTGCCACACCAAATCGAGCGAGCAGAATCTGCCGATCGGCCTGAACCTGGTGCAAGATCCCCAGGGCTGGATTCAAGCGGCGACCGGAAACCCGGTGCAGCCCGCTTCGTCGGCTTGCAGCGGGTGTCACGTTTCGGAGGGCGAATCGGCCCACTTCCTGGCGAATACCGATGTGTTGGGAGAGAGTTGTAACGTATGCCACGGCTCGGGCGCGCAGTACTCGGTTGACTCAGTGCATGCACAGTAACTACCCATCCGGAACACCGAACGCGAAGTTATGATGTAGATGTGGTTCACGCCGGCAAACAGGAGATGACTGTCATGTCGCGACCGCCCTCCAAGGCGCGGTGGGCCCTGCTGGGGGCGGCGCTGGTCGCCATCGCAGCCAGGGGCGCTCAGGATAAACCGGGCGCCCCCGCGCCCCCCGCCGCGGCCCAGGAAGCGAAACCGGCGGACAACAAGCCAGCCACCTATGTTGGCTCGGAAACCTGCCAGACCTGCCACGAGGATATCTTCAAGGCGTTTCAGAAGAATCCACACCACCTGGTGGAGACCGACAAGAAATACGGGCACACCACGCAGGCCTGCGAAGCGTGCCACGGCCCGGGCAGTACGCACGCCGACTCGATGAACGCCGCCGACATCCGGCAGCCCGCCAAGCTGACGGCGGCCGCGGCCGACCGCATCTGCCTTTCCTGCCACCTCAGCCAGCCCACTCATGTGGGCCGCATCAACAACAGCCACGCCAAGAACCAGGTGAGTTGCGTGAACTGCCACGCCATCCACAAGAACGGTCCTGACGGCCTGGTGGCGCGCAAACCAGCCGACATCAACCGCCAGTGCGCCGCCTGTCACACCGACGTATGGGCCAGCTTTCTGCGCCCCTATAAACACCGGCTGCCGGAAGGGGCCATGTCGTGCGTGGATTGCCACAATCCCCACGGCAGCGTGCTCCCGCATGGGATCGAGACGGCGGATGCGAACGAGCCTGGCTGCTTCAAGTGCCACGGCGATCTGCGCGGGCCGTTCAGTTACGAGCACGCCCCGGTGCGCATGGAAGGCTGTACCGCCTGCCACGAGCCGCACGGCTCCGCCAACCCGCGCATGTTGACGCGGGCGCAAGTCGGCTTCCTCTGCCTGGAGTGCCACGCCAACCTGGCACAGCCGACGCTTCCGGTCAACGGAACCATGGGAACGGTTCCGCCATCCTTCCACGACATGCGCCTGCCGCGCTTCCAGAACTGCACCATCTGCCACCAGAAGGTGCATGGCTCCTATGTGGACCGGAATTTTCTCAAATGAGATTCCTACTGGCTTTACTCCTGACAGTCCCGGCCCTTGCGCAAACGGCGGCGCAAACAACGCCGCCGCAGGATCAGCCGCCGGCCAGCGCGGCGCCAGCCGCTACCGTGCCGCCTGCCCAGCCTGCCGCGCCGGCCGCCGAGGCTCAGACCACCACCAGCACGCCCGCCCAAACCTCAGCCGATAACCCTGCTCCCACCGCCGGCGAGAATTTTCACGGCAGCATCGATTTCGGCTATCGCTGGCTGAGCGATGTGCACGGCAGCATGGACGAATACCGCAGCGTCGTCGATCTGGCCCAAGGGCCCAGGTTGTTCGGCTTGGAATTCACCTGGGTTGATCCCAATAAGCGCTTTTTCGACCAGATCGACGTGCGCGCCTACGGTTGGGGCGGCGAGCCTGACCGCACGGCCCACGTCGACGCGCGCAAGCAGAGCCTCTACGATTTCAATTTCGATTACCGCGACATGGCGTATTTCAACGCCGTGCCGTCGTTCGCCAACCCGGGCGCGCCGGGCGGTTTCGACGAGCAGTCGTTCGACATCCGCCGCCGCGCGCTCAGCACCGGTTTGGACCTGTTTCCCGGAGGGCACTTCATCCCCTACCTGGCCTTCGACCACAATGCCGGTTCCGGCAGCGGCATTGAGACCTGGGTGCAGGACTCCAACAACGAATACGCCGTCCCTACCTTGCTCTCCGACAGCACCGAAAACTATCGCGGCGGTGTGCGCATCGAGTATTCCCGTTTCCATCTCACCCTGGAGCAGGGCGGCACCACATACAAAGATGACGACCAGGCCTCCGACGCCACTTTGCTGGGGGGCGACAACACGACGCCGATTTTTGACCAGACGCTCAGCCTGAGCAACCTCCAGCAAGCTTACGGCATCCGCGGCCACAGCATTTACAGCAAGGTGCTGTTCACCTCTCACCTGGCCCCCTGGTTCGATATCTACGGCCAATTTCTATACAGCGAGCCCAAGACGGATATCCATTTCTCCGAAGCCGCCAACGGCAATTTCCTCGATATCAGCCAGTTGCTTTTCTATAGCAGCTTGTCGGCGATGGGCACCGGCACGGATAACCAGCCCCACACCACGGGCAACGTGGGTTTCGAGCTGCGCCCCTTCCGCCGCCTGCGGGTGATCGAATCGTTGATGACCGACCGCTACCACGATGCCGCCGCGCCGGACATTGCGATCACGGGCATCGTAGCTCCCGGCACCATCTTCACGCCGCCTGCGGAGCCCACCGCCTTCACCGAATACGTCAATTACAACCAGGAGCAAATCGACATAGTGTACGATCTCACCAGCCGGATTACGCTGCGCGGCGGTTGGCGAGAGGTCTGGGGCGATGCGCAGACGCTGGCCGGCGAGCTCAGCCAGACCGGGGCGTTTGTCAGTGGCCAGTTGCGCCGCAACACCGGCATCGGCGGGCTGACCTATCGCGCACTCGAGAAGTTGACTATCAACCTCGACTTCGAGGGCGCTTCGAGCGACGACGTCTATTTCCGCACCAGCTTGAACGATTACAAGAAGGGCCGCGCGCGGGCGCGCTACCAGGTGGCCAAGGCGCTGTCGTTGCAGGCCAACTTCCAGGTGCTGAATAACCAGAACCCGGCGCAGGGAATCAACTACAGTTTCCAAAGCCGCGACAATGCGCTCTCGATTTTCTGGACGCCGGATTCGGCCAAACGCATCAGCCTGATGGGCGAGTACGACCGCTCCACGCTCAGTTCCAACATCGACTACCTCACGCTGCCGTTCCTCAGTCCGGCGGTTTCCGAATATCGCGACAACGCCCACACTGCAACGACGGCGATCAACCTGGCGCTGCCCCGCATCAAGGATGGCAAGCTGACTTTGGGCGGATCGATGTTCGTTTCTTCCGGCAGCGCCCCTTCGCGATACTACGAGCCTTTGGCGCGAGTGTCACTGCCCGTGTGCAAGCACGTGTCATGGAACGCCGAATGGCAGTATTATGGTTTCGGCCAATCTTTTTACCTGTATGAGGGATTCCGGACAAATTCCTTCATCACCGGCCTCAGGGTGACACAATAGGAGACCAGCCATGTCCATGATACGAGCGATCGCCGCCGGCGTTGTCCTGGCCTCGATCGCGCCGGCAGCCGATATCGTTTTGGGCGATGCCCGGCGCGGGGAGCAGCTTTTCGAAACCGAGCAGTGTATCCGCTGCCACAACGTCAAGGGCCGCGGCGCTAACCTGGCGCCGGACCTGGGGCGGCGCATCGACCGCGACTACACGCCCACCGCGATGGCGAGCCTGATGTGGAACCACGCGCCCGACATGTGGGCCGGCATGAAGAAGCAGGGCATCGTCAAAGCCGAGTTGAGCGCGGAATCGGCGGCCGACCTGTTCGCTTACTTCGTGTCCGCCCGTTATTTTGAGAAGCCGGGCGACGCCGGCCGCGGCAAGCTGGAGTTCGTTCAAAAGCACTGCGCATCGTGCCACGGCATCGACAAGTCGCCCGACCCGGCCGCGCCGCCGGTGGCTAAGTGGGAATCGCTCGCCGATCCGGTGGTGCTGGCCCAGCAGATGTGGAACCACGGCGCGGCCATGCGCGAAGCTTTCGCCAAACGGAAGCTGGCGTGGGGCGACCTCACCGCGCAGGAGCTCACCGACATCCTGGTGTACCTGCAGAACCTGCCGGAGACCAAAGCCCTGGCGCACAATTTCCTGTTCGCGCCCACCGACGCCGGCCCGGCATTGTTCCAATCCAAGGGTTGCGCCGGTTGCCATGTCGACAAGCTGGCGCTGGAGACCCGCCTCCACAACCAGACGCTGACGGAAATCGCCGTCGACATGTGGAACCACCAGCCCAGCATGAAGAATCCGCCGCCCCAGCTTTCCCAGGAGGAAATGCGCCAGATAACCGGCTTCATCTGGGCCAAGCAGTACTTCCGCGGCAATGGCAACGCGGAGCGCGGCAAGAAGCTGTTTGCGGAAAAGAACTGCGCCACCTGCCACAGCGATCCCGCCGTCGGCGCGCCGCCACTGGGCAAGGGCAAGGACGCTTATTCCGACATCACCATGCTGTCCGTCCTCTGGGAGCACGGCCCGCGCATGCTCGAAAGCATGAACCAGCGCAACCTCGCCTGGCCCCGCTTCACCGCCCAGCAAATGGCCGACCTGATCGGGTATCTGAATTCGCTGTAAGAGGCCGTGTGTGGGCCGCGCTCGCGGACGTGAGTGCACCGGGCCTCCGCGGCGCACAACGCTCAGACTTGTGATACCTTCGGCTTTTATATTGACCGCGACCCATCTACCGGAGGGCGGAAAGGTTAGCATGGCGAGACCGAGAAAACAGCCAAGCACCATACGGATTCTTCAGTTTATTGCTGAGACAAATGGGTACGAGGGAACGGCTCGGAAGAAAGACAAGAAACAGGATACTGAGGAAAAGAGATTTTTTCCTGACATTGTGGCGTTGCCGTTTAGAGGCGCGGAAAGCGCGTCTTCGAGGTCGAGGCCACAGTAAGCAACAACACCATTTACAAATCGCTGCTTAGCCTGCTCACAGCCCTAGCGCCTGGCCTAGTAGCGGCCGGTGGCAGCGGGTCCTGGAGGGCCCGCGCCGACCTGGAGATCCGCTTCATCGCATCTCACGGCTTCACGAGATCCATCCGGCCCGCTGACCACAGGACGGCGCGCTGCACCAATTGCCGGTACCACGGCATCTCGCACGTCTCGCGCTCATGCCCCGGCTGAATGTACACCACTCTCGACTTTGCGTATGGGCTCACCCAGGCGATGTCCGGATCGCTGGTCGCGTGATCGCTGGTCAGCAGGACGGTCACGTTCGCCGCGTGCCACACCTGCTTGTAGGTCTCATCGAAGAGACGCATCTGCGGCAGGCCGTTTGTGATCGCGTGCCCCGGCTTCGGCGTCACCACCTCTTCCACGCCGTGCAGATAGCTGGAGGCCGGCAAAGGTGGATCGGCCTTGAGCACGTAGCGGCCCGCCACCACTTCCTTCCACCACCAGTCCCAGTTCTGAAAATCGGCGATCGCGTGATGAAGTACCACCACGCCCTTGCCCGATTCCACGAAGTCTCTCAAGTTCTGCCGGTGATTCTCGGGCAGTTGGTCCTGCTGGATGGTGTCGTACAAGACCAGCACGTCGTAGCTCTTGCGCAGGTCGTTGCGGAACGCCACCGGATGCGGATCGACATTCACGCGAATGTCGCGGCGGCCGTCCAGCACGTTGTAGAACATCGCGTCGTGATCGTGCCCGCCTGTCACCAGCAGCACGCGCACCGCGTCCTCGTTCTTCGGATCCCGGTCGATTCGCGCCGGCAGCGTCACGCGATTGCGCGCGGCCCATTCCACGCCGCGCGCATAGCTCACGGTGAAGCCGGGCGTCTGCATGGCATCGAGGTCGTGGCCCAACGCCGTGTGAAAGACGCGGCCCTGGCCGTAGGCATTCGTCCACAACATCGGCTCATCCTTGCCGTTGCCGCCGTGCTCGGGCGAGTCGAAAGCCGAGGCCAACACATGCACGCCAGGCTGCATGCGGAGGTTGTGATAGAGTTCGTCGCTGATCAGGAACGTGGCTGGCAGTCCCGCCGCAATGGGATGCCGGGCATCCCGCCACTTCACTTCAAAGACGTGCCGCTGCGCGTGTCCGGTCTTCGGCTCCTCGTCCGACCACACCGCGCCCACCATCTCCCCCCATTGTCTCCAGGGTTGTTGAAACACGCCGGTGAGGCCCATCTTCTCGCCCAGCACGGCCGTTTCGCCGAACGGATAACTGGCGGCATGCACGACAACCAATCCCTTGCCGCCGCGCACAAACGCCTCGACGGCCCGCTCCGCCTGAGCGCTCCAGCGCGGTCCGCAATAGTTCGCAACCAGAACGTCATAGGGCTTCAATGTTTCTTCGGTGAGCCCACCCGGTTCTTCGGTAACGCGAACGTCGAACTCTCCCGTAAGCTCCAGCGCGTGGCGCAGGTAAGGAGTCGTCGCGCGCCAATCGTGATTGTTGCGGCCTGTAAGAATCAGGACTCTGATCTTGCCTTCCTCAAAGAAAAAATGATCCGGGACCGGCTGGGCCGCTGCGCCGGCACCGAGAAGCAGGCTCATGCCGCAGAACAGCGCAAGTCTACGCACGGTTCAGTACCTCCCGCAAATGCGCGAGAGAGCGCTCCGCCTGTATAGGAGTGCCGCATTCCACGGACATCACGCCGCTGAAGCCCGCTCCGCGCAGAATGCGCGTGATACGGCCCCAGTCGATGACGCCATCTCCGCAGGCGCAGCCCACGGGCGTCCCCGTCACTTTCCCTTTCTCGGCTTCGGCGTGTTCGATGGAGATGTCCTTGGCGTGAACGTGAACCACGCGATCGACAACGGCTTGAAGCCCCGCGTAGGGATCTTCCCCGCCCAGGTACGCATTGCCCGTGTCGTAGTTCACCCGCAGCATCGGCGAATCCACCAGCGTGGCGATGCGCAACAATCCGGCCGTGGTCCTGGAAATGGACTGATGCGGTTCAATGCCCACATAGATGCCGTGCCGCTCCGCCGTGCGCAGTACCGTTTTCAGCGTGTAGCGCATCGCTTCCCAGCACTCGCTGTCCGTCAGCCACGATGGCCGGATGCCCTCGTCCGTATTGACCACCGGAGCACCCAGCACCTTCGCGAAGCGAATCGCCTTTTCGAGATAGGGTACGCTGATCTCCGGCCGCATCAGCGGGCAGTGGGCCGACAGGCCGGAACATTTCACGCCGTTTGCGTCGCAGACATCCTTCACCTGCAACGCATCTTCGTCCATGGAAACGGAGTGGAAATAGCCCGCCTCGCTGAGCAACTCGCGCCCATTGTGCACCATCGGCTCGATGTACCGGTAACCGATCTGCGCGGCCTGTGCCACGCCCGCCGCGAAGCTCCTGTCCTCGCAGCGGATGAACTCCATATTGATGCCGGGCGCGATCATACGTCCCACTCCTTCCTCCATGCCACGGGTTGCCCCGTCTGATACGCGATGTTGCCGATGTGGCAGGCCATGGCGCTATAGTGGCCGTCCACCGCGTTGGCATTGGGCTGCTTGCGCGAGCGCACGCAGTCCAGGAAGTTGGCCATGTGCGCCGGCTCTGCTCCGCCCTTGGCCACAATCGGTTCCCCGCCGCCGGCCGGCAGGAACCGGTAGCCGCCGCGGAAGATGTTCAGCCGCCCCTTCTCGCCGAAGAAGACGATATCGGCCGATTCGCGCGCAATCAGATCGGTGATGGTGGCTTCGAAAGTCACGTTCAACTTCTGCGGGTAGTTCAAGATGAAGTTGATGTTGTCGGGGGTGTCGCGGCCGTCGTTGTATTGGTAGATGCCGCCCAGCGCCACGCAACCAAGCGGCCTGGTGAGGCCCAGATACCAGTGCACGACGTCCACCATGTGCACGAACAGGCCCCCGCTTTGGCCGCCGGTGGAAAACTCCCAGTAGGCGAAGCGGTTGAAGTACATCTTCGGATTCCACGGCCGTTGGGGGAGCCAGCCGAGCACGGCCAGCCAATCCAGCCCTTCCGGCTTGGTCTCCATGCCGGGCGGTACTGGCGTCAGATAGCCGCTGTTGGCGTTCCAGTAAGTGCGCACCAGGTGCACCGGGCCGATCGTTCCGCTGTCGAAGAACCTCTGCTTGGCCTCGATGAAGTGGTCGATGGAGCGTTGCTGCACGCCCACCTGCACCAGCTTGCCCGTGGTTCGCACGGCCCTCACGACATCCAGGCCCTGCTCCGGCAGTGAGGTCATCGGCTTTTCGCAGAAGACGTCCTTGCCGGCCTGCAGCGCCTCCACCGTCATGCGGGAGTGCCAGTGGTCCGTAGTTGCCACGATCACGGCGTCCACGTCTTTCCGCTCCAGCATCTTGCGGTAGTCCGCGTACTGCTCTGCTTGGGAGCCCGGGAGTTCCTTCTCCAGGGTAGCGGCACCTTCGCGCCGGCGCACATCCCAGGCGTCGCAGACGGCGGCAAATTCAGCCCCGCCAGCCTGCTTTGCCATCCGCATCAGGTGCTGACCCCGTCCACCACAACCGATGGAGGCGAGGCGAACACGATCGTTCGCACCCAGGACCCTGGCGGCAGAGGCCGCAGTCATTACAAAACTTCTTCGAGTTAATGCCTGCATTTGCTTTCGCACTCCTTCTCTGGCGGTTTGGCCGCCCCTCCAACGGGAAATCTATACCGAGTCTGAATTTTGATCGTCACAACCCCATGCCGGAAAGATTACGTTCGACGCCCGCCATTTCGGGCGACGCTAATTTAGTGAATTGTAACTGGTGCCTCCAGACGCAAATCGCGCGAGGATGCGCCCACATATACTGTGCGCGACCCTGTTGCGGTCATCCAGCGCTTGGAGCTTGCTGACCAGTATTGAAACCGGCGCAGCGGAAGATGTAAGGCGATGGTGCGCGATTCGGCAGGGTTCAGCGTGATTCTGTCGAAGCCCGCCAATGCATGGACTGCAAACCTCACTCCTGCAGGCCGATCACCGGGAGCACCGAGATAAACCTGCGGAACCTCGTCACCGGCGACCTGGCTCGAGTTCTTGACCTGAAAACTCACGTCAACTCCGTCGTCACCCGCGGGAACAACCCGCAGCCCTGAGTATTCGAATTTCGCGTACGACAAGCCGTAACCAAAGGGGAATAGCGGCTCAATGCTCTCCTGATCAAACCAACGGTAACCGACGTAAATGCCTTCGGAGAAAGTTGTTTTGCCGTCCACTCCTTTTTTCGTGCGTTCGGGATAGGCTGGGTTGGTTGCCGGCATGTCTTCAAAACGTCTCGCCCAGGTAAACGGAAGTCGTCCGGCGGGGTTCTTCTTGCCTAGCAGGATGTTGGCTGTCGCCCAGCCACCTTCATCGCCCGGCCACCACATTTGCAGCACTGCCTTAACCTGCTTCAACCAGGGCATCGCAGCCGGCTGACTTACATTCAGCACGACGATGGTGTTCTGATTCACCGCAGCGACGTCTTCAATCAGTTTGTTCTGGTCGCCTGGAAGAGCAAACTCGGGTCTCCCGCGGCTCCAGGCAAACACCACCACGGTCCTGGCCCGCTTCGCCGTCGCTACCGCAGCCTCATAATTCGCTTTCTGCTGTTGCGGGGTCACCCAGTTCAAGCGCACCTGCACAGGATTGTTCGAACCGTCCGGCCGCGTCGAGACAGAAATGGCGTGGGGGCCGGCACTCAGGTGCAGTTCTATACGGAGGTTGTCCAGGCCGTCGGTGGTAGGCATGATATCGTCCTGGCCAGCCTGGGTGACGTCTCCATGGATCCAGTTCAACCCGACTCGGGCCACGCGCTTGCCGTCAACCAGCAGATTCGAAAAGCAGCCCAGCACCTGGAGATGCAGTCGATACGCACCCGTTGCCGGGATGGTCAATGTTCCCCGCCATTTGTTGGTGGAGTTTGCAGGCAATGCCTTTCCGTTGGACTTTGTGAAGTTGATCTGCGAATCCACTTGCAAAAGGGCGCCGCCACTTGAAATCCGCTCAAGCCCAGGCTTGCCATCATGCGACAGGAACTCTGGCGGAACAGGCGTGCCCGTCAGATCGTTCGCTACGGCATAGGCAAGCTTCACGCCTCCATCGCCGCCCGTAATTCTTTTCAGAGCCTCCAGCGTGCCGATCTCGCGTTCCGGCAGCCCTACTGCTTTCTCGCCGGTCATCCCAACGGCAATCGTCTGACCCGCGCCCGGACCGATCAACGCGAGAGACTGTAAGTCGCTCTTCTTCAGCGGAAGCGACTTTCCTTCGTTTTTTAGCAGAACTGCGGCATCCTCGCTGGTCTCTTGAATAATCTTGGCGTTTTCCGGTACAGCCGAAGGCGTGATGTCATGCTTCGACTTGCCGTCGAGCAGGCCGAATCTGTCCATCTGGTAGAGCACCCGCCCCGCAGCCATGGTGATGGTCGCTTCGGTAACCAGGCCTTCTTGGACTTCTTTTCTGAGATTGGTTGCCGGCTTCGGCTCTGGTTGCGAAATCCACGGTGGCCCCGCGGGTTCCTCCGGCAAGCCGTCCCGCGTCGCGTCTTTCGCGGCCTCGGGATCGGGCGGCCCGGGAGGTACAGGCGTTCCGTTCTCAAAATAGGAAGGTCCATTCCAGGAGACGGGAAGCGGCCCCGGCATTTCCATATCCAGGCCGGCATTGATGAAGTCAGTCGCGTGCGTGGCGCCCCAGTCGGACGTCACGAATCCCTTGAACCCAACTTCTTTCTTCAGTATTTCGTTGAGTGTTTCGGGATTGCCGCAGGAGTATGGTCCATTGACTCTGTTATACGAACACATGATGGACGACACATCGGCTTCGGCCGCATCCGCAAAGGGCGCGACGTAGATTTCGTGGAGGGTTTGCTGATCCACGAACACGTCTGTGCCGTCGGTGTCGTATGCCACGTAGTGTTTCGCTTGCGCCATGACGCCCAGGCCCTGTACGCCGCGGATGAATGCCGCGCCGATCTGACCGGTCAGCAGCGGATCTTCACCATAGGTGTTGTAACCGCGGCTATACATAACGTCCCGATCGATGTTGATGAATGGCTGAAGCACTACATCAATACCGTGCGCTCTGGCTTCGCGCCCGACTAAAACGCCGTTCTGCTTCGCATCCTCACGGCTGAAGGTCGCAGCTAGTCCCATCGTCGCCGTAGGTGCGGCAGAGGGGACGCGCGTCAGCACGCCAGGGGGCCCGTCCGCCAGCCGTAACGAAGGAATCCCCAGGCGAGGTATTCCTGCCAGGTAGCCGGCTTGCCCCTGGTTCGTGGATGGGTCTTCGCCGGTTCCGTGGACCATCGCTATTTTCTCTTCGAGTGTCATCTGGCTAAGCAGTTTATCGACACGCGGGTTGCCGGTTACGGAGGGCACCGTTTGCGCCATGGCCAATGTCGCGCAACTGCAGCGCAGCGCCGCAAGCACAGCAACTGCGAAGCACTGGCGGAAACTGCGATCGCTCAAAATCGTGAACTGCTGATTTAGCGGAGGCGTCTTGATCATTTGTCCCGCTGGACTTGGCATCGGATACTCTCCTGTCGGGAATACGCTATACATCAGTCTAGTGCTTGTTTCAGGCTAACCTACGCGGGCCGGACTGACGTGCATTACAATAAAATTGGAGGGACGCATGGGGCGGATTTGTCGCCGATTCGCTGCGCTTGGAGTCGCCTGGTTGGCCGCGATCTTGCCGGCCCAGGAGCCGCAGGCGCCGGGGAGTTCCGGCACCGTCATTCGCAGCAACGTCCGCGAGGTGGTGCTGGACGTCGTAGTGCGGCGCAAGAACCTCTCGCTTGCGACCAATCTCAAGCAGTCGGATTTCATCGTTACGGAAGACGGCGTGCCGCAGATCATCCGGTGGTTTCGATTGGCCGGCGGACCCGAAGCGCGGGTCATCCCCGCGCCTACGCCGCCTCAGCCAACCGGTGGATCGGCCGTTCCGATCGCAGCCCAGGCGAACTCCACGCGAGAGCCGAATTTCGTTTCCATCGTGTTCGATCAGATGGGGCCCGACTCCAGGCAGAACGCGCTCAATGCCGCCACTGATTTCCTCGAGCAGGAGTTTCAGGACAACACCTACGCCGCGATCTTCCGGTTGAATCTGCGTCTGAACGCCATCCACGGATTTACCAACGACCGCGCGGAGCTCAAGGAAGCCGTGCGCAAGGCCGTGAACGGCAACGCGCTGGAGCTCGCGGAGGCGTCCGCCAATGTTTTGAACGAGACCGATTACACCATCACCAGCAGCGAGACTGGAGTGTCCATCACCCCGGATATCGACTTGACACAGACGCCTGACTTGTCGGCCAGCCCCGCGGCTACCAATCCGCTTTCCGCGTCGCAGCAGGCGCTGGCGTTGATGATCACCAACCAGACTTACATGGTGGACGACATTGCCGGCATGCAGGTGTGGGATGCGCTGCTGCAGATTATCCGGCACGAGTCGGCATTACCCGGCCGCAAGACAGTGCTCTACCTTTCCGATGGTCTCCGCGAACCGCCCGGCCGTCACGATTTCGTACGGACGGTCGTCAGCGCGGCCAATCGCGGCAATGTGACGTTCTACTGTATCGATGTTCGCGGACTGACTGAGATGTCTTCTAATGGGATGGCCGTGGGGCTGACGAAATCCGCCGCCGCCAAAAGCAGGAGTCAGAGTACTACGCAGTCCTTGGCCTCCGCCTCCATGGCCCAGTTCAAACAGTTTGATGAAATGCAGCAGGCCGGCGCCGCCCAGGTCCAGCTCAACATGGCAGAATTGGCGGAAGACACCGGCGGATTCGCCGTGTTCAACACCAGCGCCTTCAAGAAGAGTATGGCGCGCATCATGGAAGATGTGCGCACTCACTACGAGATCTCGTACGTGCCGGTGTCGAGCGTGTACGACGGCAGGTACCGGAAGATCCAGGTGACGGTAACGGACCCGCGCCTGCGGGTGCAGACGCGAGACGGGTATTTCGCCCTTCCCGAGCTGAAGGGCGGCGCGCTCCAGCCGTTCGAGGTGTCCGCCCTCCACGTGTTGAACAGCGCTCCGCGCAACGACTTCGAGTTCCGCGCCGCGGCCCTGCGATTCAAACCGCTGCGCGACGGTTACCGCTTCGAGATGGGATTCGAGATACCCACCGGAAGCCTGTCGACGCCCGAAGACAAGAACACGCACAAGGCCCGCGTGCACGCCGTTTTTCTGGCGCTCATCAAGGATGCCGGCGGCCAGGTGGTGGGAAAGGTCAGCCAGGAGATTGACCGCGAGGTTCCCGCCGAGAAGCTGGAGGAGTTCCGGCGCGGCGAAATGATGTTGACCTTGCCGTTCGAAGCCGCCGCCGGACGGTACACGATCGAAGCCGTCGCGGTCGATCCCGAGGGGGACCGCGCCAGCACCAAGCGCTTTTCCCTGGTGGTGCCGAAACCCGGCGAATCCACAGTGAGCGCCGTCGAGGTGGTGCGCGGCATCGCGCCGCTCGATGCGCCGCGCGATCCCGGCAATCCGCTGGAGTTCGCGGGAGGCAAGGTGACTCCCGCGCTGAGCCAAACCGCCAGCACGGAGACCGGCGCCGCACTGTTCTTCGTGGTCTATGCGGACCCGGGCGCCGGCCGGACGAGGCCTGTCGAACCCCGCGTCACGGTCGAGTATTTCCGCGACGGAAAAGCCGTAGCGCAGGCCAAGCCGGACGCCGGCTCGCCCGACGAGCTGAACTCGTTCCCCATCCTGCAATTTACAAAGCTGCCCGCCGGCCAGTACGTCGCGCGCGTGACAGTGCAACAGGGCGGCCACATAAGCAGCGAATCCACTTCGGTCAGCGTGAACCCGTAAGGGCGCCGCGCCAATCTCCGCGCGCGTCAGTGCCGAATCCCCGCGCCGCTCCGGGCAACTTATTCCTGCTTGCCCCCGCCCCGAGCCTGGGCTGCCTCATAACTCGCGATGCTTGCGCTCAGCGCCTGCGCCAAGTCCTGCTGGTTCCGCGCCTGCGCCACCCGCAGCGACTTGCGCGCCATCGCCAGCGCGTCGCCCCACCTGCCCACCTGCGCGTAGACTGCGGCCAACATACCGCCAATCGCCGGGTCCTCCCCCGTGGCCGCCTTCTCCAGATGCGGGATCGCTTCGTCAAACCTCCCGCGCGTGGCCAGCAGCCGTCCCAGATCGTAATGCAGTTCGGCCGAGTTGGGATTGGCGGCTAACGCCTTCTCGAAATGCGGAATCGCGTCGTCAAACCGGCCTTTCGCCATCAGCGCACCGGCCAGGTTCGCGTGGATCTGGCCCGAGTCCGGGTCGCCCGCCAACGCCTTCTCGAAGTTCGCGATGGCTTCGTCCAATCGTCCGTCCTTGGCCAGCGCAATCGCCAGGTTGGCGTGCGCTTCCGAGTCCCCGGGTCTGAGCTGCAGCGCCTTCTCGCACTCCACAATCGCATCGCCGGTCCTGCCGCGCTCCGCCAATGCCGCGCCCAGATTGCTGTGCGCCTTGGCGTCCCACGGACTCAGTTGCGCGGCCTTCTCCAAATACGAAATGGCGTCGTCCAGTTTTCCCGTGCGCGCCAGCGCGATGCCCAGGTTGGTGTACCCATCCGGATAATCCGGCTCGGATTGCACCGCCTTCCGGTAATGGGCCATCGCCTCGCCGGTCCGGCCTACCGTCTCCAGCAGCACCCCCAGGTTGCTGTTGGCTTTGGCATCGTCGGGGCTCAGCGCCAACGCTTCGTTCCATTTCGCAATGGCCGCCTCGTATTCGTTCTTCTGCCCCAGTTCCGATGCTACGTCGAACAACCGGTAGAACTCCGTAGCCGGTGCGTCGATCCTCTCCATGCCGTCCGGCGCGATGTTGACGAACTCCGGGATATTCACGGCGCGGTTGGCGGCCGTCGCGTTTTCGATCAGGATCGCCGGGCTGTCGTTGCCGTTCTCGTCCAGGTGCGTCAGGTACATCTGCGTGTACGGCGAGCGCGCTTTCGAGGAGAACACCAGCCATCGCCCGTTCGGCGAAAAACTATGCCACGAGTTCATGCGCCACATGTTGCACTTGAGCGGCCGCGCCACCCCGCCCGTGGCCGGCACGATGAACAACCGGCTGTCGGGACGCATCAACAAGCCGTTGTGGCACTCGACGAAGACGATCCATTTCCCATCCGGCGACACCTTTGCGAAGTTATTGCTCATGCCGTTCCGCGAAGCGCCCTCGATGCGCTCCGCCTGGCCGCCCTGGCCGCCATTGAACGGAATCCGGTAGAGGTCGTACTGAATCTGCGTCTCGTCGGGACTGTTGGCGTATTCCGACGCCTTTTGTCCCGCCGGATACGGTTCTCTGGCCTCCGCTCTCGCAAACACCAGGTACTTGCCATCCGGACTCCAGACCGCATTGGTCTGCACATAGCGCGGATCGTCGGCGCCCGGCAGCGGCTGGAGCTGGCGAGCCGCACGGCTGTACCAAGCCAGGATACCGCGCGTCGGATAGAATACCTGCCCGAAGCTATAGTCCTTGTAACCCGCATTATAGAAGCGGTCCGCCAGGCCGCGCACCATGCCGTTCACGTTCTGCACGCGGCTCATGCGCGGATCGTCGATGGTCGTCACTACGTACTGGCCATCGGGCGACACCTGGGACATGAAACCGAACCGCTTGGCGGATGGCCCATCGGTCTTCACCGGCGCCCCGCCGCCAAAGGAACTCCATCGGATCACGTCTTCATCCCGAATGGACATCTCCTTGCGCACGGGGACCAGCGCATACAGGCCCTTATCGTTCTGGGGGCCGTCCACATCCAGTCCGAGTGTATGGCCGTCGAGCGAGAAGGAATGGCAGTTCACGCAAGTCGGCAGACCCTGCATCACCGTCTTGCTTTGCGTCTCGCTCACATTGCGCAGACGCCAGGCAATCAGCCCGATCGCATACGACGGCAGCGGCTTGATCACCCCGTTCACCGTCGGGCTGGGGATCAGCGGCACATCCCTGTAAAAGATAGGCGCGCCAACCGGGTCTTCCGAAGTCCCGATGGAGATGCGGCCGAGTGAAACGGCGCGGGTGTCGTTCGGATCCGCGAATCCGGTGATGATGACGGTGGCGGCGCCCTTCGCGGAATGGCTCTTGATGGCCGCCCAGGCTTGGGGATCGGGCTTCCAAGTGTGCGCCGCGGCTTGCTCCGGTGTGAGTTTGGGCGGCACGGCCCCCACGCAACGCGAATCGATCTCGCCGACTTGCATGCGCTCGCCGCCGGATTTTACCTGCAAGCCCGCCGCGCCGCCGGCGAATTCCACATCGATCCGCCAATGCGTGGCGCCGGCTTCGGCATCGCGCCACAGGAATGTCGGAGGCGGCAGTTCGGGAGGGAAGATCGATCCGTCAGTTGGGTAATCGATGGTGATCGAGGCTACGCTCTGCGAGCGCGGGCCGGGCGCCCCCGTTATCGCGGCCGCGGCGCACAAGCACAGCAAGCAGGTCTTGAAATCCCTCACCTTGATCTATATTTTAGCCTAGAGGGCCGGCTTTAGCCAGGGCTTCGCACAAGGGCAATGTCCCAATGTCACACGGTTGTTGCACAAAGTCGACTTTCCGCCGGCAGTTCGCCAGCCACAGCTCGCATGGCCGATGGTTCGAATTTTTTCGGACCACCAGTCCGGATGGCCTGCCGATACGTCATCCGTGCGGATGATCAGTTTGCTTCGATCTTTACGTCGGTCTGCGTTTCCGATTCGGTGCTGCCCTGCTTGGCCACGGCGCGGACTTGGTAGACGCCCGCTGGAATGGCCGACGCTGGAATGGTCAGCACATCCGGGATCCTGCCCTGAGCGTCGGCGTCATCCAGCGGCAGCGGCACTTTCTGCAAGCTCTTGCCGTTCTGCAGCAATTCGATTTCCAGCGTGGGTTTGGCGGAAATCGAGGGGTCCTTATAGACCACGAAGAACAGCCGCAAACTCGAATTCGCCGATCGAGGCACGCTGCTATTCCATGTCGGCGTAATGCTGCCCCCTTGATACTGGAATGGTTCGTTGGGATCGAGGCCCTTCGCATTGGGTATGTACGAGCGCACCGAAGCCATCGAGGAGATGCCCACGCCTTTGCCTGCGGATGCCACCGTGAACGCGCTGCGGTCGAATCCTATCTTGCCGCTCTCGCGGTCCATGACCGCGGTCTCCAGGCTGTATTGTCCGGGCGGAAGCTCGATCGACATCTTGTCCACGAAATTGCCCATCTTCAACTGGTCGGCGGTAATGTGGTTGAGGTTGTGGTCGCGGGTCAACTTTTGACCGGCTACTTCGCCCTTGGCGTCCTTCACCAGCGCGACCACCGAGAAGTGGATATCGAACCCTTTCTGGTCCGCACCCGGTTTGGCCTGCATGCCATGCAGCGGAATCTCCACCAATAGCGAAAGGTCCCTGCCCTCGCTTCGCGGCTGCTCCAGGAAAGCGCCCGCGCGGAATTCGACGTCCTGCGAAACCCGGCCGTCGGAGATGGCTTTCAGCAGCGGCAATTCAAAGGCTTCGAGGCCCGCGGCGCGCGCTTCCGGAGGTAAGGCAAAGTAACCATTGCGCGCCTGCAGAACCACGTTCTTGCGGTCGCTGTCCAATTTCAGCTTGTGAAAGCTGCCGTCGTAGTTGTCGATGTGCGGGTCGTAGGTCAGCTCGTAGTAGCTGGCAATTTCTTCGTTCACCTTGCGCAGCGGTGTGCGCAAATCGTTGCTCTCGCCGAGCAGAAAGCCGCCGGTGGCTTCCGCCAGGTTGCGGATCGGAAGCTGAACATTGGCGCGCGAGGAGTCCTCGGCAGTATCCGAAGCCATCATCTCGTCCTGGGTAGTCGAACCCTCATTGAGCGTGGTGTTGGCAGAAACCGAAGTGGCATGGTTCAACTGGGCGCTGGCTCCGGCATTCTGCCGGAAGGTCATCACGCCGCGGGTATCCACTGAATAAAACGTGACGTTGGCGCGGTTTGCCATGCTCGTCAAATTGCGGAAAATCGCATCCAGCTCAGGCGTCAAAAGCATTCCTCTGGAGAAGTAGAGCACGGACTTGCGTCCCGGCATGGCCTGCAGCCCCCGCACCAGGGACTCCAGAGCATTCAGGTCCAGCCGCACGTCCTGCGAGGCTGCACTCGCGTCCATACGCAGCATGTTGAGCATCACCGTTGCCAGCATGGACTGCACCGCTGCCGCGCCGATCGCGCCGCTCGCGGCTGCTGCGGCGCCGGTAGGCAGCGGCTGGGTCGCAGTCTGGGCGGCTGCGGCAAGCAACTGGTCGGGCTGAGCGGAGCCGTTAACGGTCTGACCGTTCAGGTACCTGCTCAGATCGCTCTTGATCTTATCCGATTCGGGTTGTAGCCGCGAGGGCGAGAACCCGCTGGTGGCGGTTTCGATAGCCTTGATGAGCGCGTCCTTATCCGCCGTAAACTGCTGCAGGACCATCAAGCGCGTATCGATCACGACCACCGAATAGAAGACGTTGCCGCCCTGCTCGCCCTTGACGAGGTCGACCGCCCCATCGCGTGCGGTCTTTCGCTGGGTGGGGCTGTCCAGAGCTTCGAAGGCCAGAGTCACCAGGCGTAGTTGGCGCAGGGGGTCGAGTTTGGTGGTGGTGCCGCCTTGGCTGATCGCGTCGGCCCCCTGCACCAGACGGAAGCTGGTCGGTTGCTCCTTGACGCCGTTATCGCTGACAGTCAGATCGTCTTTCGTGAGGTCCGCGACAGGCTTGCCTTTCTTGTCGCGGGCAATGAAGTCCAGCACGACCTCATCGACGGTCGTTTTGAGAACGGGTTTCTGCGCGGCGCCTTCGGGCGCGGCAGGCTGTTGCGCGGGTGCGGCGGGCTGTTGGGCGGGTGCGGGCAATGTGGCGATGGCGGCGATCGCCAATAAGGTGGCTGAGTAAATGCAGATCTTCATGACTGATTATCCGGATCTCCGGCTCTCTCTTCACTCAGTGTACGGCACTTTGCGGCCCTTTGCGAGCCCGTCGCCGGATTTGGGCCGGCGACCCTGCGCAGCCGTCTGCATTGCTTGCGGTCGCGCGCAGACGAAATCCGGCTCTTTGAGTAAATTTACGCACAGTCGCGGCTGGTGGCCTTGACGCGCCAGTGCACTGTGGTTACATTAGTAGGAGAACGGGTGCAGGCTTCAGGCTGGCGAATGCGAAGCGGAAGAGCACATCTCCGAGTGACCGAGCGGGGTGTTTTCCGCGCCCACGCCGGCGTCTGTCGGGCGCCGCTTCGGTCTCGTTCGAAGATTGTTCGCTGGGCCGGGCTCGGCTCCGGAACGAGGATTCGAAGCGAGCGGACGTTCAAGAGTTAAGAGAAGCGCAAGGCACCGGGGAGTCCGGGGCGAAAGTAAAGCGCGGTTCGCTGATGAAGACGCATGTAATACATGTAATATGTGTGGCCGTGCTGGCGCCGGTGATTCTGGCGGGGCGCACCTCGCACCAACGCCTGCCGGCGGCTGCCAGCACGATTACGGTCGATTACCCCGCGGCGGGCTCCGTCTTTCCTCCCGACTTTTTCCCCCCGACGCTGCAGTGGCGCGATGCCGATCCGCTTGCCAAGCTGTGGGTTATCGAATTCGCGTTTGGGGACCGCGCCGCACCGGTGCGGGTGAAATCGCAAGGCGAGCGGCTGCAGCTTGGCCCGATTGACGAGCGCTGCGCCAAGGCCGGCGCCGTGACGCCGAAACTAACTCCCAACCAGGAGGCCGGACACGCCTGGAAGCCCGACGAGGCGACCTGGGACCTGGTCAAGAAACACGGCGTCCAGCAGCCGGTCACGGTGCGGTTCTTCGGCTACGAGGATGAGAAGGCGAAGAAGCCGGTCTCCCGCGGGGAAGTCACGCTGCGCATCTCCAGCGACCCGGTGGGCGCGCCGATCTTCTACCGCGACGTGCCGCTGATTGCGCCCCCCGTGGGCGCGCACGGCGTGATCAAGCCGCTGCCGGACGAGGCGGTGCCGCTGATCGCGTGGCGGCTGATGGACCTGTCGACGGGGCGTAGCCGCGTGATGATGGAGGGCCTGCCGACCTGCGCCAACTGCCACTCGTTCTCGCGCGACGGCAAATGGATGGGCATCGACGTGGACGGCCCGCAGAATGACAAGGGCCTGTACGCGCTGGTGCCGGTGCGCAAAGAAACCTCGATCCGCAACGACTATGTGATCCGCTGGAACTCGTTCTCCAACGATCCGGCCAAGAAGCGCTTTGGGTTCATGAGCCAGATCTCGCCCGACGGGCAGTACCTGATTACCTCCACCGAGCCCCCCGGCTCCGACATGACCAACCTGCTCGAACGGTTATTCAACGGAATTTACAACGATTACGGTTTCGGGCAGGTGTTCTACCCGACGCGCGGCATTCTTTCGTGGTATAGCAAGGCGACCGGCAAGCTGCAGCCGTTGCCCGGCGCCGACGATCCCGACATGGCCCAGACCAGCGCCTTCTGGAGCCCGGACGGTAAGTACCTGGTGTTCTCCCGCGCCAAGGCGCGCGATCCCTTTCCGCCGGGCATGAAGGATCCCCTGTACGCCAACTCGCCCGACGAGACGCAGATCCAGTACGACCTGTACCGGATTCCGTTCAACGACGGCAAAGGCGGCAAGCCCGAGCCGGTGCAGGGCGCAGCCGGCAACGGGATGAGCAACAATTTCCCGAAAGTTTCGCCCGACGGCAAGTGGATCGTGTTCGTGCAGAACAAGAATGGCCTGCTCATGCGGCCCGACAGCGAGCTGTACATCGTGCCGTCTGAAGGCGGCACGGCGCGCCGCCTGAACTGCAATATGTTGCCGATGAACTCCTGGCACACGTTTTCGCCGAACGGGCGTTGGCTCGCGTTTTCATCGAAAGGGCGCTCACTGTTCACCCAGATGTTTCTGACCCACATCGACGAAAACGGCAATGACAGCCCGGCCATCCTGGTGGAAAACGCGACGGCGGCGAATCGCGGGGTGAACATTCCCGAGTTCGTGAACATCGCGCCGGACTTTATTGAAGTCATGAATGCGCCGGCCACCGAATTCTACCGGTTGTTCAACGTCGCCATCGGGCTTCAGGGCAAGGGCGAACTGGAAGAGGCGATCGCCGAGTGGAAAACTGCGCTGGCGATGAGCCCGGACGAACCCGCGGCGCTCTACAACCTGGGCGTGGCGCTGGCCGACTCGAAGCGCGACGAAGAGGCTCTCGTGCCGCTGCGCAAGGCGCTGGAACTGAGACCCACCGACGCGCGGACGCACACCGGCCTGGGCATGGCGTTGCTGCGCACCAAACACCCCGACGAGGCGCAACAGCAACTGCAACGGGCGATCGAGCTGAATCCGAAGGACGCCAAAGCACAGGGCGCGCTGGGGAGTCTGTTTGCCGAGCGCGGGCAGTTTCAGGAGGCGATTCCGCACTTTGAACAGGCGCTGGAGCTGAACCCCAACGACGCCGACACGCTGAATTATATTGCCATCGCGCTGGTGCGCGCGGGCCAGGCCGAAGCGGCTATTCCATACCTCGAAAAAGCTCTCGCCGCCGATCCGAAGGCGCCCGAGCTGCAAGGGAACCTGGGCCTGATCCTGGCCCGGCAAGGCCATTTCGACGACGCGATTCCGCATCTGGAGAAGGCGCTCGAGGGCGGTTTTGACCCGGAGGGGATGCATCGCACGCTGGGCCGCGCACTGGCCGGCAAAGGGCGGTTCGACGAGGCGATTCCGCATTTCGAGGCAGTCGCCAAATCCGGCGATCCCGTCGACCTCGGGGCGCTCTCATCGATGTATGCGAGCGTTGGCCGGTTGGACGATGCGTTGCGAACCGCCAAGCAGGGCCTCGCACTGGCCACCCAGCGCAATGACCGCGAGTTGATCCAGCTTTTCAATAGCAGCATTTCGCGTTACGAAAAGGCTGCGCCGCAACGCTAGCCAGCTTCCGCACATCCGGTTGTTCCGGCAGCCGTTTCCGAAGACTCTGCGAGAGTTCCCGCAGCAGTTTGACGGCTCGGTCACGGCTGATTGGGGTCAGTGATTTTCCGCAGCCGTCTGAATTCCTCGCGCTCGCGCGCGGCGTCGGCGTTGCGGCCGAGCTTGGCGTAGGTGGCGGCCAGATCGTAGTGCGCCTCGGGGCTGCCTGGCGCCAGCCGCACGGCGGTTTGGAACTCCCGGACCGCGTCTGCGTCGTGGTCGGTCTCTCGCAACACCCTGCCCAGGGTCACATGAGTGGCGAAATCGCCGGGCGCCACCTGTACCGCCTTCTCGGCGTATTGCCGCGCGAGGGGCGTCTGATCGCGTTTCAGGTAAATATTGGCCAGGCTGACCAACGCCGGAATATGGTCCGGCTGCAACTCGATCGTCTTCCCGATTTCCTGGATCCCGCGCTCCGGGTCCTCTTGCATGAGATAGGCGCCGTACCGGAAGTGGACATTAGCGTCGTTGGGGTAGTCCCGCAGCACGATGGCGAATTTCTCGAGGGCTTCCTGCGCGTTCTGCTCCATCACCGCGGCCATCGCATCGCCCAGCTTGAAGACCTTGTCGCGCTCCGATTCGGGCACCTCGGGTGGTGTCCAGGGCTCCCGCAATCCAGCGATCCCGGAGGCCACGACGATCTCCGGCGTCTTCTTGTCGTCTCGTGTTAGCTGGACCAGCTTAACAATGGCGTCCTCGAACCTGTTCAGCTTGATGAGGACCAGGGCCAAGTGGAGCCGCCCGGCGCGGGCCAGTTCGGCGGCTTCCGGGAATCCCAACTGCTCCGCCCGGAGCAGGCTCTTCAATGCGGCATCGTAATCCCGCAGTTGGTATTCGCAGACTCCGGCCATGGTCCAGCCAGGGGCTTGGCCCGGTGTAAGGGCGGCCAACTTCCGGAAGTCGGCGGAGCACTCCTTGTATTGGTCCTGGTCGTATTCAATGGAACCCGCCTCCCACAGGCCCTCGACCCAGTCCGGCTTGAGCTGAAGCGCTTTCCTGAAAAGGGTCAGCGCCTCCGCCAGCCGCTTGCCGTCGCGCGCCTCGACGGCCTGCCGCGACAGGACTTCGAAGGATGGCGCGGCATGCGGAACGGCCGGCGCGGAGCTGGCAGTCGTGGCCTGCATCAGTAAGGCTGCGGCGATAGCGATCATGCCCTTCTACCCATGTTATAGCAGGCTGTTCTGCTCGCGGCTCGCTAAACTCCGCGAAAACCAACGCGGCCGTCACCGGGCCGTTTCCGGAATCAACCGCCCGCTTTCTTCAGTTGCCGTCGTCCACAACCTCGATGGCATTGACGCAGGCGTAGTTGACGACCGGCACAAACGACAACTCGATCTTGCCCTGGGCATTGGGAGCGATACCGGGAAAGCTCTTTTCCACAGCGCGTTGCGCCGCACCGGCGGCGCGGAATATGTCGAAATTGCGCAGCAACGCGATCCCGTTGCAATACACGTCGAAGATGCGGCTGCCCGCCCCGCCGGCGCTGGGTTTACCGGGGCCGAACCAGGTCTCTGCAAATCGCAGGGTCACGGTGTAGCGGCCATCCGCCACGGGGATCGCGTACCGGAAGTTGCCGAAGCGCTCGGTCTGAAACATCTCCGGGTCCGCGGTATTGGAGACCGGCTCGGAGCGCGGCGCGGCGAAACCACTGCTGAAGTACCGGTCCGCTCCCCACACCTGGCCTCGCCGATCGGTATAGTTTCGGGCGCGCGTCACGATGCGCACCGGCCGCATCTTGCCCGGGATGCCCGGCACAATCTCGAGGGCGTTGAGGAAAGGGACGTTATTGGTCGGCCCGAATTGCACGTGGAGCATGTTGTCCTTCGCCGGGGAAACGTCCTTAAATACCTTCTCGTCGGCGGTGTTGCTGCCGCCCGCGTCGGAAAGCGGGTCGAAGGTCCACAGCACAATTTTTCCGTTGATCGAAATCGGGAAGACCCGGCTGGACTCGCCGCCTCCCGCGGGGTTGTTCTCGCCGAATTGCGTCTCGGCAAAGTACAGATGCAGCTCATAAACGCCGGGCTTCAACGGGATGTCATAGCTGAAATCGCCTTCGCGTCTGTGCCGGAACAACTCCGGATCGGGCGTCCCGAGAATTATATGGTTCGGCATGGCGAAGACGAATCCGCCACGGAAGAAGCGGTCGCCAGACCAGATGTTGCCCGCCGGGTCCACATGCCGCGCCCCGGGGGAGCCGCACAAGATCCGGATTTCCTCGGACTCGGCGGCCAGCGGCTCGAATGTTGTTTTCGGCACAGCGACGGCCTTGGCCGGCAAATGCACCCGGAAGTACCAAGCGGTGACGACCAAAGCCACTACCATCAATGGCAGGCCCAGCAGGCGGGCTAACCTGGCCCCGGAGGCAGACTGCGGCCGCGCAACGGCAGGCGGCACCGCCAGCGGTGGGGCTGGCGCTATCGCCAATTCGCGATGCAGCGCCGCCGCCGGCTCGGTCTCCAACGCTGCTTCCTCCTCTTCGGCGGGATCGGGGCCGGCATCGGGCGCCTCGCCGTTGCTTGCGGACCGGCCATTCTCCAGAAACTGCGGCACGTATTGGCCGGACGGAACAACGATGCGCACATGGTGCCCCGCGCCTTCGTTCTCGTAGTACTGTTTCAGACGCTTACGCAGCCGGAAAGCCTCCACGCGGACGATCGAATCCTGTTTGGGATCGAAGCTTGCCGGACGCCCCAAAGCCTCCACCGCGATGCTATATTCCTTGATCTGGTTGGCCTGGCCCTCGAAATACTTGTTGCAAACATAACCCAGTAGCAGCGCCAAGCTGGGGGCCTTGGTGAAGATCCCCGACGCGATCAGCGCCTGCACTTCGGCCTTACATTGGTCTAGATCCGGAGCATCCGACATGGGCCCTCCCCGAGCATTTTAACAATTAACAGGGCCACCGGCGACGCGTTAACCCCCAGTAGCCCGCTGTAACTGATCCCAGATTAGCAGTAACGCATCTGAAAATAAAGTAGATTTAAAGCAGATTTTCAGAGTAACTACTCCTTTCATGTGAGTTAACAGCTTTAACCTTTACCCCTTAGGCTAGTGGATTTATATTACGAGACGTCTCGTTTTTCGGGCAGAAAGAGGTCCTATGAAGAACCGCAGTGTAATCCTGGTTGCGTTGGCGCTGTTGCTATTGTCGGCCATGAACTTGCAGGCCCAATTGACCTCCGCCACGCTGACAGGAGTAGTATCCGACCCGACCGGCGCCGTTGTGCCGCAGGCCAAGGTCACACTCGTTAATGAAAAAACCCGAGATACCCGCGATACCGTTACGAACAATGACGGTTACTACACGTTCGTCGGTATATCCGTTGGCGATTACACCTTCAAATTAACAGTCGCCGCCAAGGGTTTTCAGACGTATGATGCGCCTGGTATCTCGCTTTTGAACGGCGACAAGCGCAACATCAACGTATCGTTGGTCGTTGGTAGCACTTCCGAGAAGTTCGAGGTCGTCGGCGTGGCCGACACGATCGTGCCGGTGGACTCGGGCGAGAAGTCGGAAACGCTGACAACGACGGAGTTGCAGAATTACATCCAGGTCGGCAGCAACGCCGCCGAGTACATCAAGATCATGCCTGGATTTGGCATCGCCAATGGCACGAACAACAAGGCGAATTACGACGGCGAAGTGATCGGCATTAACGCCAATGGCGACGCCGGCAGCGCCAGCCCGTTGAACGGTGCCTATCAGTACAACGGGTTGCCCGGCAACTCGTTGGACATCACGTCGGACGGTGCGCACGTTTCCGATCCAGGCTGTAACTGCGATACACCGGTCAACCCGAATTCGGATATGATTTCCGAATTTAAGGTCATGTCTGGGAATTTCAGCGCCGAGAACCAGAAAGGCCCCATGGTCATCAGCTCGGTCGCCAAGTCCGGCGGCAGCCAGTTCCACGGTTCCGCGTTCTTCTACGCCCGCGACTACGTGATGAACTCCACCGACTGGATCTTCAACAAGGAGACTGTCGCACAGCCGCACAACAAGTACTTCTATCCGGGCGGCACTTTCGGCGGCCCGGTGTTGATTCCCGGCACCAATTTCAACAAGAATCGCAACAAGCTGTTCTTCTTCACCGGTTTCGAGTACTTCTACCAAGTGCTGGACACCGGCCTCCTGCGTGCCACGGTGCCGCCATCCTGCGAGCTGTCGGGCAACTTCTCCCCGGCGTGTACTTCCCAGGAAGGCCCCATTACCGCCTCCGGCGGGCCTCCGGGAGTGCTCACGGCCGCGGCTCAGGCGCTGTTTCCGGGCGGCATGATTCCGTCCACCGGGGCCACTGGACAAATGATCGACCCCAACATGATAGCGCTCATGAAGCTGTATCCGGCCGCCAACGCCAACGCCGCTGTTACCGGTGGTTACAACTACACGGCGTCGGAAATCTTTAACGAGAACAACACGCAGTGGATGACGCGCGTGGATTATAGCATTAGCGACAGCACCAAGCTGTTCATCCGCTATAACCTGCAGCGCGAGACGCAGTTGTTCCCGGTGGGCCTGTGGTGGCGTCAAACCGATCAGGTTCCTTACCCGACTGATGTAAAGGGCTTGAATAAATCCGACTCCGTCAGTGCTTCGCTGACACACGTGTTTAGCCCGACCATGACCAATGAGTTCGTGTTCAGCTACACGTTTATCGGTTTTCCGAACGTGTTCTCGAACCCCTCGGCGGTGAATCGCGCGGACGTCGGCTACACCTATACCGGGTTGTACAAGAACGGGATTGCACAAATCCCGTCCTTTGGCGGTAACGGCTGGGTGGGCGAGGAAGCCGCTATAGTCTTCAATCCGAGCGGATTTGAAGCGGGCGGTGCTACGCAGGGTTTGTATGCGGACAAGTGGATGCCTAACCTGCAAGATACAGTCAGCAAGGTGATAGGCACGCACACCATAAAGGGCGGCTTCTTCTGGGAGTGGATCCGCAATGCGCAGCCGTCCAATGGATCCGCCAACGGCCAGTTAGGGTTCTGGATGGGTGGCAACGGAAATACCTACGGCAACGAATACGCCGACTTTGTCACAGGTAACTTGTCGAGTTACAGCGAGCAGAACTTCGACAACATCAACGATATTGCCTACAACACGGCAGAAGGCTTTGTCCAGGACGACTGGAAGGTGAACAAGCGCCTGACCGTCAACCTTGGCATACGCCTGACGCACATGCAACCGTGGTACGACAACACCGGGCACGGGTTCCCCATCTGGGATGCCGCGGATTACAGTTCGACTTGCACGCCTGCTCAATATTGCGGGTTCTTATGGCACACTCGCGACCCAAGCGTTCCACTGACCGGCTTCCCCTCGCGGGCTCTTTACTACCAGCCGCGTATCGGAATCGCGTATGATCTGACGGGCTCCGGCAAGACCGTGCTGCGCGGCGGTTGGGGCCGTTACTATTACCACACAGGGCAGTTCACCAACGGCCTGGCTGCTTCGGCGGGCGTAACGAATATTGGTCTGGGCACCAACTATCTGGGCAACGGCATCCCGCTGTTCGCCAGCGAGCTGGACACCCTTTCCTACGCCGCCGCGCCGGTTGGGGCGAGCGCGGTTAGTGGCACAAACAGCGACACGATGTACACGGATACCTGGAACGTCACGGTATCGCATCGGACGCCGTGGTCCAGCTTGTTAGAGCTGTCCTATGTCGGCAACCGCAGCGAAGACCTGCCTCTGGGCGGCGGAGCCGGCAGCGATATCAACCTGATACCGTATGGAGCCATGCTGTCCTCGAAAAACGGCGGCGTGGACCCGAACAGCCTCAACGGGAACAATTTCCGTCCGCTGACCGAATTCGGCCAGTTTAACATCGCAACCTATGGCTTGTATGCCAACTTCGAAGCGTTCCAGGCGACCTGGGTGCGGTCCAAGGGCCGTTACAACATCAACATGAACTACACCTTCGGTAAGTCCATGGGGATACTCAACAGTTCGGCCGATCCGTACAACATCGCCAACGACTATGGGGAAATTGGGCAGGACCGCAAGCACATCTTCAACGCGGCCTACTCGATCGAGTTGGGGAGCCCGATCCATGGCAACAAGTTCGCCGGTGGATTCATCAACGGCTGGCAGTTGTCTGGCATCACGCAGTTGCAAAGCGGCGTTAACCTGGGCGGCACGAACGGCCCGCAATTCGGCGCGGGCTACAATAACTACAAGATTCCCGGTACCACGTTCAACGTCAGCCAGGCGTCGATACTGGGAACCACCGATATGAACCTGAACCCGCTCATCACCTGTAACCCCGCTGCAAACCTGGCGCCCCACCAGTTCGTCAACGGGAACTGTTTCGCCATCCCCACGGTAGTCGGGGGGAACGGGCCAACGGTGATGCCGGCTGTTTACGGGCCGTGGTACTTTAACTCCGATCTGGGGTTGTTCAAGAACTTCCAGATCAGCGAGAGCAAGAAGTTGCAGTTCCGTTTCGACGGATATAACTTCTTGAACCATCCGTTGTGGTCCTTCTACAACGGGGAGAACCTGTCGCTCAGCTACAATGGCACCACCGGTGCGTTGCAGAGTCCGCTGTTTGGTTATACCACGGACAAGCAGGGCAACCGTATCATTCAATGCGCGGTCAAGTTCTACTTCTGATCGCGGTCTGAAGAAACTTTGACTTAAGACTTAGAGCGTCCCCTTCCGGGGGACGCTCTTTTTTTTGGCTAGTCGCCCGATCCGGCTCCCCGCCGTGTAAGCGCCCATCGCCGCGGTCGTTAAGCACGCTTCCATGAGGCGATGCGTTGCACGCGGGCCTGCGCGCCGTGACCCCGGTTGGCTTGCCTTCGAACAGATGCCCCACCCCAAGCCCTGCACGCCGCGCGGCGCCGGCGCGTCATAATAGAAAGGGATACACGTATGCGGAAACTGCCTTGGGCCGGGCATAGCAGGCCCCATCGCCAAAGGGGCTTCTCCCTGATCGAGTTGCTGATCGTGGTATCGATCATCCTCATCCTCATCACCATCGCCGTGCCCAAGTTTACGCACGCTCAGATGTACACGCGGGAAACCGCGGCCATTCAGGCGATCAAGGCCATTCACACGGCCGAGGTCCAATACCAGTCGCAGTACGGCCGCTACGCGGCATCGCTCACCGAGCTTGGGCCGCCGGCCAGCGGAGCGCCGAACACTTCGGCCGCGGACTTGATCGGCAATGACCTGGCCAATGGCGAAAAGCAGGGTTACAAATTTACCGTCGCGCCCGTTCCCGGCGGGTATGTGGTCAACGCCAACCCGGTGGCGTATGGCAGCAGCGGCAGCCGCAGCTTCTACTCCGACCAGTCGATGACCATTCGCGAGAACGACGGTAACGAGCCGGCTACCCCGCAAAGCAAGGAACTGCGCTAGCCTAGGTGGGACAGACGATCGTTTTTTTGTCGTCTGTCAACTGTTAAACCGGGGCGAAGCGTGACAGACCACGAAAAGCGATGGTCTGTCCTACCATGATGATGTTCTCCTATTCCGGCAACGATCTTCATTGTGAGGAGGTGGCGCTGGCCGATGTGGCGGCGCGGGTGGGTACGCCCGCTTACGTTTATTCCAGCCAGACGATTCTGGCCAATTACCGCGCCTATGACGAGGCGTTCGGCGCGCTGCCGCACACGGTTTGCTATGCGGTGAAGGCGAATTCGTCGCTCGGGGTGCTGGCGCTGCTGGCCAAAGCCGGGGCCGGTTTCGACATCGTTTCGGGCGGCGAACTGGCGCGGGTGCTGGCCGCCGGCGGAGACCCTTTGCGAGTGGTGTTCTCGGGCGTGGGCAAAACCGCCGCGGAAGTGGAATACGCGCTTGGGGCTGGCATCCGCAGTTTCAATTGCGAATCCGAACCGGAGCTGGCGCTGCTGGACGCCATGGCGGCGCGGCGCGGCGTGAAGGCGGGTTTTTCGATTCGCGTCAACCCGGATGTGGACGCCGACACCCATCCTTACATCGCCACCGGCCTCGGCCAACACAAGTTCGGCATCGCCATTGAGCGGGCGCGCGCGGTCTATGAGCGGGCGCGTACCTTCGCCAATCTTTCGGCCGAGGGTGTGAGCTGTCACATCGGCTCGCAGATCCTCGACCCGAGCCCGATTCTGGAAGCGGTGGACATGCTGGTGGAGCTGGCCAGCCAACTCCGCGCGGAGGGTTGCCCCGTTCGTCATCTGGATCTGGGCGGCGGGCTGGGCATCGCGTATAAGCCCGGCGAAAAGGCGCCCGCGGTGGCCAGGTTCGTCGAAGGCTTGCACGCCAAGCTCCGCGATACCGGGCTTGAAGTGATGGTCGAGCCGGGCCGCTCCATCGTGGGTCCGGCGGGCGTGTTGCTCACCCGCGTGCTCTACCGCAAGCAGAACGGCGAGCGGGAATTCATCGTGGTGGATGCGGCCATGAACGACCTGATCCGCCCGGCGCTATACCACGCGCACCACGAGATTGTGCCGCTGCGCAAGAACGGGCTGCCGCCGGTGAAGGTGGATGTGGTGGGCCCCATCTGCGAGAGCGGCGATTTCCTGGCGCGCGACCGCCTGATGGCCAACGCCATGCCGGGCGATTACCTGGCGGTGTGCGCGGCGGGCGCTTACGGCTTCGTCCAGTCGTCGAATTACAACTCGCGGCCGCGCGCGCCGGAAGTGCTGGTGGAAGGCGCCGGTTACCGGGTGATTCGCGAGCGCGAGACTTACCTCGACCTGATGCGCGGTGAGACAATCTGAGTTGCGGGCTCGGGGCGAGTTGCCGGAAACAGGTTCGCCACGCCGCGAGAAGACATCGTGAATACTTACAAGCTGAACCGCTCGACGGGCTCTTTGCTGGCCGGTTTGGGGCTGCTCGTGGCCTTCCTGCCGCCGGCCCTGGCGCAGAAGCCGCCGGAGGCGCGTGACACACTTTCGCTCGCCGGGAAATGGGAATTCGCTCTCGATCCGAACGGCGCTGGGACGAAGGAGGGATGGGCCGGCCGCACGCTGCCGGACACCATCGACCTGCCCAACACCACCGACGTGGCGCGCAAAGGCAAGTTGCAACAGCCCACCGAGGAGGCATGGAAGCTGTCGCGCCGCTACCCCTACGAAGGGCTGGCGTGGTACCGCAAGACATTCACCGTGCCGCAGGAATGGAAAGGCAGGGAAGCGGCCCTTTACCTGGAGCGCACCAAGAAGGTCACCGTCTATCTGGATAACGGCGCGCCCAGAGACGGCGGAGCGCAGCTCAGCACATCGCACCTGGTCCGCCTGGGCAAGCTCAGCCCGGGAGCGCACACGCTGGCCATCCTGGTCGACAACCGGCTGAGCAACTGGCCTGACCGCGTGGTGAACAGCCACATGCTGGACGAGGCCACACAAACCAATTGGAACGGCATCCTGGGCAGGATCGAACTCCGGACCGAGGAGATGTTCGCCATCCGGGGTGTGAGCGTAGGCACCGCGGCGAACGATCCGAACCGGCTGCTCATCCACCTTCGCATGGCGGATGCCTCGGCCCAACCAGAAGTGAAGGCGGCGCTTTATCTGGGCGACAAGGAACTGGCCCGGGCTACCGCCAGCGGTACCGAGGCGGAGCTCGTAACTCGTCCGTCCGATCCGGAGTGGAAGGAGCGGCCTGGGCCAGCGAATTCGGGGCCGTCCGCGCCGCTGTGGGAGGAGTTTCATCCCAACCTGCTTCGGCTGGTGGTGGAGGCTGGTGTGGGCGGCGTGAACGCGACCTGGACCGGGCCGGTGGGCCTGCGCGATTTTCGTGCGCTGGACGGCCATTTCACCATCAACGGCCGGCGCGTGTTTCTGCGTGGCAAGCACGATGGCTGCGTGTTTCCGCTCACCGCGCATCCGCCCATGGATGAAGCCGGCTGGCAGAAATATTTCGCGGTGGTGCAGGCGTACGGGCTGAACCACGTGCGTTTCCATTCCTGGTGCCCGCCGGAGGCTGCGTTCGCGGTGGCGGACCGCCTGGGTATTTACTTGCAGCCTGAGCTGCCGTTTTGGGGCGATCCGGCCAAGCCGGGAGTGGAAGCGTTCCTAACCGAAGAGGGGCGGCGCATCCTCACCGAATATGGTCATCACCCATCGTTCGTGATGCTGAGCATCGGCAACGAATATTGGGGCGATTCGACACCCAGGCCGCGCATGGTCGCCGCGCTGCGTGCCTTCGACCCCAGCCGCCTGTATGACCAGGGCGCCAACTCGGAAGCTTGGAATCCGCAAGAGTTCGCCGGCGACGATTACCGCGTCAGCGCCTATGCGAAGCCAGGGCTGGACGGCAAGGCGCGCGGTTCGTATGCCCACCAGGATAAGAAGGATGGCGCGGTGGGTTACATTCAGGAAGGCGCGCCGGGAACTTCGAAGACATATACGACGGCGCTGGCGGGCAAGCGGCTGCCGTTCGTCAGTCACGAAGTCGGCCAGTACCAGGTGTTTCCGAATTTTGCCGAAGCCGCCAAATACACCGGGGCGCTGCGCGCGGACAATTTCGCGATCTTCGAGCAGCGCCTCAAGAAGGCCGGGATGCTCGACCAGGCCGAGGATTTCCGCCGCGCCAGCGGTATGCTCTCCGCGCTGGCCTATCGCGAGGAAATCGAAGCCGCGCTGCGCACTCCGGAGATGGACGGCTTCCAGTTGCTGGATTTGCAGGATTATCCGGGGCAGGGGACGGCGCTGGTGGGAATGCTGGATGCGTTCATGGATTCCAAGGGATTCATCACGCCCGAGGAATGGCGCGCCTTTTGCTCGCCGGTTGTTCCGCTGGCCCTGTTTGCCAAACATACCTGGACCAACCGGGAGGAGTTCACCGCCGAGATCCGCGTGGCGAACTACGGCGAGACCGGTCTCACTGGCCCGGCGGTGTGGCAGATGAAAGAAGGCTCGCGAGTGCTCGGGTCCGGCGTCGTCAGCCAGGCCCATGTGCCGAATGGCGGCGTGACAGCGGTAGGCCAGATTCGACTCGCGTTGAGCGCGGTGGAAGCGCCGGCGCGGCTGGCGCTCTCAGTCAGGATCGGTGCTAACGAGCTCGACTGGCCGCTTTGGGTCTACCCGGCGGAAGCGTCGCTGCCTCTGGCCGGCGTCACGGTCGCGCGTTCGGTGGACGATGCTCTGGCGCACCTTTCCCGCGGCGAGCGCGTTCTTCTGCTGCCGAAGGCCCAAGAGGCTCCCAACAGTTTGCCCGGCTACTTCACGCCGGATTTCTGGTGCTACCCGATGTTCAAAAAGGGCAACCCACCCGGCACGCTGGGGCTGCTGATTCAGGACCGGCATCCTGCCCTGGCCGCATTTCCGACCCGGTTCTATTCCGAGTGGCAGTGGCAGAGCCTGGCGCACCACTCGCAAGCCATCATCCTGGATTCGCTCGCCGGTTACCGGCCAATCGTGCAGCCCATCGACAACGTCGAGCGCAACCACCGGCTGGGCACCATCTTCGAGCTGAAAGTGGGCGCGGGCCGGTTGCTGGTTTGCGCCATCGATCTACCGGCGATGCCCGACGCGCCGGAAGCGGCGCAATTGCTCCTGAGCCTGGAGCGGTACGCGCAATCGGCGAAATTCGCGCCGGAGAGAGAGGTTTCGCCGGAGGATTTGCGGAAGCTGCTTCGGGGCAAGTAGCCGCCCGGGCAGCGGCCGCGCGTCCCGCTACGATTGCGCGGCGCGTTCGAGCTCTGCAATATCGATCTTCTTCATGCCGAGCATGGCTTGCATGGCCTTCGGGTGTTGGATGAGTTCGGGCAGGCGCGCGGGTATAATCTGCCAGGAAAGGCCGAACTTGTCTTTCAGCCAACCGCACTGACCCTCGCTGCCTCCGGCAGAGAGCTTGCTCCAATATTCATCCACTTCCTGCTGCGAGTCGCAGCGCACGACAAACGAAATGGCCTCGGTGAACTTGAAGAGTGGGCCTCCGTTGATGGCGGTGAACCTCTGGCCATCGAGCTCGAAGGCAATGGTGAGGATGCTGCCCTTGGGCCCGCGACTGTCATCGGTGGTGCGGAGCTCGTCGAGACGGCGCGAGTTCTTGAAGACCGTGAGATAAAAGGCGACCGCCTCTTCGGCGTTCGAGTCGTACCAGAGAAACGGCGTAATGCGGGGAAAGTTTTCGAGAACGCTCATGGAGCCCTCCTTTGTTCTGTGCCTGCGATATCCCCTCGAACATGTCGAGTCGGCGCGTTCGCGTTGGAACAAGGCGCCACCGATCTCCACATTATAAGCGCGTATACCCTGGGAAGAGGTTGCTGCCCGGTCCTTTCAGGTACCGTCCGCCTCTGTGGTACACTACTTTCTTATGGCAAGCGTCACACTCGCGCGGCATCATCACCACAGTTCCACGCGACGGCCGCTGCAATAATTTCCACTAGACAAAAATGGAAAGGACGCCCGCCGCAAAATCGGCGGGCTTTTTTTGTTCACCGATGAATCTCGATTTCGAAAAATCCGGGGGCCTCGTCACCGCCGTCATCCAGGACTACTCGAGCGGGCGCGTGCTGATGGTGGGCTTCATGAATGAGGAGGCCTTTCGCAAAACGGTGGAAAGCGGATTCGCGACGTTCTGGAGCCGCTCGCGGCAGAAGCTGTGGCTGAAGGGAGAAAGCTCGGGCCACCGGCTGATGGTGAAGGAAATCGCCGTCGATTGCGACCGCGACGCGGTGCTCATTAAGGTGGAGGCGCAAGGTCCCGGCGTCTGCCACGAAGGTTATGAAAGCTGCTTCTTCCGGCGCCTGGACGGCGGTGAGTGGAAGATACAGGACCAGCGGACCTACGATCCCAAGGCGGTTTACGGAGGCAAGGCGTGAAGCTGAAACTGGGCATTCCCAAAGGCAGTCTGGAGAACGCCACGGTGGATTTGTTCCGGCGCGCGGGGTACGTCATCACCACCAGCAGCCGGTCGTATTTTCCCGGCATCGACGATCCGGAAATCGAGTGCATGTTGATCCGCGCGCAGGAAATGGCGCGCTACGTGGAGGATGGCATTCTCGATGCCGGACTCACCGGCCGCGATTGGATCGAAGAGAATGGCGCACAGGTGGTTGCGGTGGCCGACCTGATCTACGCCAAGCAGAGCTTCGGCAAAGTGCGCTGGGTGCTGGCCGTGCCGGAGGCTTCCCAGTTCCTCAGTGTGAAAGACCTGCAAGGCAAGATCATCGCGACCGAGCTGGTCGAGACCACGCGGCGCTACCTGGCCGGGCACGGCGTGACGGCGAAAGTGGAATTCAGTTGGGGCGCCACGGAGGTGAAGCCGCCGGTGCTGGCCGACGCCATTGTCGAAGTGACGGAAACCGGCTCGTCGCTGCGCGCCAACAAGCTCAAGATCATCGACACGGTGATGGAATCGAACACGCAGTTGATCGCCAATCGGGATTCGTGGGAGGACGCGGCCAAGCGGCGCAAGCTGGAAGATATGAAGATGCTGCTCGAAGGGGCCATCAACGCGTTGGGCAAAGTGGGGCTGATGCTGAACGTGCACAGGGACAACCTGAAGGGCGTGCTGGCCGTGCTGCCGGCGCTGAAGCGGCCCACTATTTCGCAATTGAGCGACGAGGAATGGCTGGCGGTGAACACCATCCTCGATGAATCGACGGTGCGCGATATCATTCCGCGGCTCAAACAGGCAGGCGGGCAGGGAATCGTGGAATACCCGCTCAACAAGATCGTCCTGTGATACGGATTATCAAAAGCGAAGATGCGGGCGCGTTGTTCGCGCGGCGGGCGGCGCGGATGGATGCGGCGGAGGCCGTGGTGCGGCCCATCCTGGAAGATGTCCGCCGGCGCGGAGACCGGGCGCTGATCGAATACGCGCGCAAGTTCGACGGATTTGCGCGGCGCACGGTGCGCGTTTCCGAAGAGGACCTGGCGGCGGCGCGGCGGAGGCTGAGCCCGGAATTCCGGCGCGCGGTGCGGACGGCTGCCGCGAACATTCGCGACTTCGCGCGGCGGCAGATGCCGCGGGCATGGATGCACCAGTCGGGCGGAGTGCGGGTGGGGCAAGTGGTCCGGCCGCTCGGCACGGTGGCCGCGTACGTTCCGGCCGGGCGCTATCCCTTGCCTTCCACCATTCTGATGACGGCGGTGCCGGCGCAGGTGGCGGGGGTCGCCAACGTCTGCGTGGCCTCGCCCAAACCGGTGGACCAGGTGTGGGGAACCGCGGCCATGCTGGGCCTTACGCAAGTCTTTGAGATGGGCGGCGCGCAAGCCATCGCGGCGTTTGCTTACGGCACGCGCACGGTGCCCAAAGCCGACCGCATCGTGGGGCCGGGCAACATTTACGTCGCGGCGGCGAAAAAGCTGCTGGCCGGCGAAGTGGGCATCGATTTTGTGGCCGGGCCAACGGAGATTCTGATCATTGCGGCTGAGGGCGATCCGCGCTATCTCGCCGCCGATCTGCTGGCACAGGCGGAACATGACGTGGACGCAACGGCGCTGCTGCTGACCACCTCGCGGCGGCTGGCCATGGCGGTAGCGAAAGAAGTGGACCGGCAGCTTGCTACGTTGCCGACCGCGGCCGTGGCGGCGCAATCCATCGCGCGCAATTCGGCCATCGTGCTGGTGCGGTCGATCGAGGAAGCCGTGGAAATATCCAACCGCTTCGCGCCGGAACATTTGAGCATTCCGGATGCGCGGCTGCTGCCGCAGATTGAGCACGCGGGCAGCGTCTTCGTAGGGCCGTACAGCCCCGAAGCGGCGGGCGATTACGCTTCGGGACCGAATCACGTGCTGCCCACCAGCGGAGCGGCGCGCGTGCGCGGCGGCCTGGCGGTGACGGATTTCGTCAAGGTGATTTCAGTGCAGCAATTGAGCGCGGCGGGATTGGCGCGCCTCAAGCCGTCGATCGTCACCCTGGCGCGCGCTGAAGGGCTGGAAGCGCACGCCCGATCGGTGGAGGTGCGGACCCGTGCCCGGTAAGCCGCCCAAGCTGCCGCGCGGCGCCACCCAGCCGCGGCCGGCGGTGCTCGCCATGGCGCCCTATTCACCGCCCACAGCGGGGCGCACGGGCAAGCTGCGCCTGGACTTCAACGAAAACACGGTGGGCTGTTCGCCGCGCGTGATCGAGGCGCTCGCCGGCGCGCTCGATGCGGCCAGCCTGGCGGTGTATCCCGAGTACGGCGAAGCCAAGCAGGCCGTCGCGAGTTATTTCGGCGTGCGGCCGGAGCAATTCGTTTTCACCAACGGCACCGATGAGGCGATTCAGGTTTTCATCAACACCTACGTGGACGACCACCAGGAGGTGTTGCTGCTGAAGCCGGCTTACGCCATGTACCGCTTCTACGCGGAAGTGGCGGGCGCGCGGATTCGCGAAGTAGAATACGCACAGCCGGGGATGGAGTTTCCGCTCGATGCTCTGCTCGCGGGCGTCACGCCGCAAACGCGCGCCATCCTGCTGGCCAATCCCAACAATCCGACGGGGACCGGCGTCTCGCTATTGGGGATCGAGCGCATTCTGCACCGCGCGCGCAAGGCCGTGGTGCTGGTCGATGAAGCCTATTACGAGTTCAGCGGCGTGACGGCGCTCGGCGAAATCGAGCGCGTGCCCAACCTGTTCGTGAGCCGCACGTTTTCCAAGGTGTTTGGCATGGCCAGCATGCGGCTGGGCTGCCTGTTTTCGCACGAGGCCAATATTCGCTTCGTGCGCAAGGCGCAATCGCCCTACAGCGTGAACTCGCTGGCGGTGATTGCGGCGCGGGCGGCGGTGGCGGACACGGATTACATCCGGAATTACGTGGCCGAAGTGCTGGCCGCGCGTGAGCTGTTGTGCTATGGCCTGGAAAAGCTGGGCATCCGCTACATTCCCAGCTCGGCGAATTTCGTTTTGGGTAGTTTTGGCGCGCGCGCGCAGGAGGTGTGCGAAGCGCTGGGCGCGCAGGCCATCCTGGTGCGCGACCGCAGCTATGAAGCGCCCGGCTGCGTCCGCATCACGGTGGGCACGCGCGAACAGACGCGGCGCTTGTTGGAAGCGCTCGAAAAGATCTGGCAACGATGAGCCAACCGATCCTCATCTTCGACATGGACGGCGTGCTGGTGGACGTCACCGAATCCTACCGCGAAACCATCGCGCGCACGGTGGAGCATTTCACCGGCCGCCGTCTCGCGCCCGCCGAAATTCAGCAATTCAAGAACCAGGGCGGTTGGAACGACGATTGGAAACTGTCGCACCACATCGTCGCCGCGGCGGGCGTCGACGCTCCATTTGAAGAAGTGAAGGCGCACTTCCAGTCCATTTTTCACGGCAACGGAACGGATGGCCTGATGCTGCGCGAGCGGTGGGTGGCGCGGCCAGGGACGCTCGAAAAACTCAACCGGCAATTCCGTTTCGCCCTCTTCACCGGCCGGCAGAAGTGGGAAGCCGAGCTGACCCTGCGGCGGTTCGCGCCGGAGCTCGAATTCTCGCCCATCGTCGGCATGGACGAGGTGCGGCGGCAAAAGCCGGATCCGGAGGGCCTGCTGCAAATACTGGCGGGCAACCCCGGCGCGAGAGCTTACTACGTGGGCGATACGGTGGACGACGCGCGATGCGCACGCGCCGCCGGCACGCCGTTCATCGGAATTGCGCCGCCCGCCAACCCGCTCTACATCGACCTGGTGTTTCTGTTTCAGGAGCACGGCGCCTATGCCATCGTCGATGACATCAACTATCTCGAAGAGGTATTCGCTACATGAGACAGGCCGCTATTCGCCGCGACACCAAGGAGACGCGTATCGCGGGCCGGTTGAAGATCGAAGGCCGCGGCCGCTATGAAATATCGACCGGCATCCGCTTCTTCGATCACATGCTGGAGCTGTTCGCGAAGCACGGCGGCTTCGACCTGAAGCTCCACGCCGAGGGCGACCTGGACGTGGACCAGCACCACACGGTGGAAGACGTGGGCATCGTGCTGGGCCAGCTTTTCGCGCAGGCGTTGGGCGACCGCAGAGGCATCAATCGCGCCGGGTATTTTCTGATGCCGATGGATGAAACGCTCGCGGTTGCAGCGGTGGATCTGGGCGGCCGGCCGGCGCTGGTCTACAAAGACCTGGTGCGTGTGCGGCTGGTGGGAGATCTGCAGGCCGAATTGCTGGAGGATTTTTTCGGCGGCTTCGTGAATCACGCGGGCGCGAATTTGCATGTCAAGGTGATGTATGGCCGGTCGAGCCATCACAAGGTCGAGGCGATTTTCAAATGCTGGGCCAAGGCGATGCAATACGCCTGCTCCAAAGATGCGCGTATGAAGGGGCAGTTGCCCTCGACGAAGGGGTTGCTGTGAAGCGGGCGGAGTTCTCATGATCACGATTTTCGATTACGGGGCCGGCAATTTGCGGTCGGTCGAGAACACGCTCTCCGAGCTGGGCTGCACCTACGCACTGGTGCGGGACCGCGAGGGCTTGCGGCGGGCGGACAAAATCCTGCTTCCGGGAGTGGGCCATTTTGGCCAGATGATGCGGGCGCTGGACGAGCTGGATGTGCGCGCGGAACTGGTGGAGCGCATCCGCGCCGGCGTGCCGTTCCTGGGGATCTGCCTCGGTTTGCAGGCGCTGTTTGAAGCCAGTGAAGAAGCGCCGGAGGTGCGCGGGCTGGGGCTGTTCGCGGGCGTGGTGCGCCGCTTTCCGAGCGGCGCACGGGTGCCGCACATGGGCTGGAATGAGCTGGAAGTGAAACCCGATTCGAAGCTGGTGCGGGATTTGCCCGGCCGGCCGTTCGTGTACTTCGCGCACAGTTATTACGTGCCGGTGGACGCACGCGCGGCTGCGATCTGCACTTATGCCGCGCCATACACGGCGGCGCTGGAGGCGGACAACGTCTTCGGTGTGCAATTCCATCCGGAGAAGTCCGGGACGGTCGGATTGAAGATTGTGCGAAATTTTGTGGAGATGTGAGGAATGCCGTTCGCTGTAGGAACATGTCCGCGTGAAAGTGCTGATTGTGGGGCAGGATGGTATCCTGCGCGGCGGTTGGCAACCGCCGCGCGGGCCGATTGGCAATCGGCCCGCAGCTTGCCAAGCTGCCCCACATGCAGTCAGCCTGTTTTGCCAGGCCGCGGAACTAGGGCGAGTGGCGCAGACTCTTGATGCTGGCGAAACGGATCATTCCCTGTCTCGACGTTACCGGCGGCCGCGTGGTCAAGGGCATCAACTTCGTCAACCTGCGCGACGCCGGCGACCCGGTGGAATTGGCCGACCGGTACAACCGCGACGGCGCCGACGAGCTGGTGTTTCTCGATATAACCGCGTCCAGCGACGCGCGCGAAATCATGGCGGGCGTGGTCGAGCGCACGGCGCGCAAAGTGTTTATCCCGCTGGCTGTGGGCGGCGGCATCCGCTCGGTGGCCGATGCGCGTGGCATCCTCATGGCGGGCGCCGACAAAGTTTCCGTCAACACGGCCGCGGTGCGGCGGCCGGAGCTGATTACCGAATTGAGCCGCGAATTCGGCGCGCAGGCGGTGGTGCTGGCGATCGACGCCCGCCGCCACGCGCCCGGACAATGGCACGTATACACGCGCGGCGGCCGCGACGATGAAGGGATCGATGTCGTCGAATGGGCGGCGCGGGGCGAAGCCCTCGGCGCCGGGGAAATCCTGCTCACTTCCATGGATACCGATGGCGTGCAGGACGGCTTCGATTGCGAGTTGACCCGCGCGGTTTCTTCGGCCACGCGGATTCCCATCATCGCTTCCGGCGGCGCGGGCAAACCGGAGCACTTCGTGCGCGTGCTGACGGAAGGCTGCGCCGACGCGGCGCTGGCTGCCTCCATCTTCCATTACGGAACTTACACCGTGAACCAGTTGAAGGAAGAACTCGACCGGCACGGCATTCCGGTGAGGATGAGCGGATGATTTTTCCTTGCATCGACCTGATGGAAGGCAAGGTGGTGCAACTGGTGCAGGGCCGCCAGAAGGCACTCGAAGCCGATTCGCCGGAAGAGATGCTGCGCCGGTTTGCCGCGTTTCCGGAAATCCAGGTGATCGATCTGGACGCCGCCATGGGCCGCGGCTCCAATGGGGATTTGGTTCGCATGCTGGCCGCGCGGGCGGTAACGCGCGTGGGCGGCGGGGTGCGCACCGTGGAGCGCGCGCAGGCGCTCATCGAACAGGGCGCGCACAAAGTGATCGTGGGCACCGCGGCTTTCACTCGGCAAGGAATCGACGAGGTGTTTCTGAGCGAGCTCGGACGCGTCATCGGCCGCGAACGGCTGCTGATCGCGGCCGATTCGAAAGACGGCCGCATCGTGGTCAAGGGCTGGCAGGAAGCCACGGAGTTCACCGCCGAGCGGATGCTGGGCTTGCTGGAACCCTACTGCGGCGGCTTCCTGGCTACCTGGGTGGATCGGGAAGGCATGATGCAGGGCACCGATCTCGCCTGGTTTCGCCGTCTGCGCGCGGCCACTACGCTCGAACTCACCGCCGCCGGCGGCATCACCACCTTGGACGAAGTGCGCGCCCTGCTCGATATGAACGTGAACGCGGCGCTCGGCATGGCCATCTATACCGGGCGTATCAGTCTGGACGAACTGGCGAAGCTGGCCGCGTAGCGCCGGTCTTCAGAGTTTGGCCATCAGTTCTTGTATCTTTTGTTTCTCGTACGCCGAAGGATTGTACTTCAGCGCCTCGACGAGCGCCTCGTGCGCCTGGGTCTTGTCGCCTTTTTGGTACCACGCCATGCCCAGGTGATAGCGGTAGGTGGAAGAGCTCGGCTGCTGCGCCACGTTGCGCTTGAAGATCTCAATTGCCTGATCGCTCAAGTTCTTCTTCAGGTAGATCCAGCCCAGCGTATCGGCCACCTCGGCGTACTTGGGCAGCAATTGCGTGGCGCGCTGCGCCCGGGTGAGAGCCTGATCCAGGTCGCCGCCATGTTCCGCGATGAGAAACGCATCGTTATTCAGACTGACGCCGTCGTTGGGCGCCAGCTTGATGGCGGCTTCGTATACCTTCATGGCCTCGCTCCAGCGCTGCGCGGAATCGAGCACCAGCGCCAGCTCGCTCAGCACCGTCGAGTCGTCGGGAAGCAGGTCGCGCGCTTTTTGGAATGCCTGGATGGCGCCGGCGAGATCGCCTTTGCGGCGGTAGGCTTCGCCGAGCCGAGCATAGATCCTGGCCCTCGCCTTGGAGTTCTTGCCCATCTGGTCTACGATCGCCTGGTAGTCGGCGACGGCGTCGTCGAACTTGCCGATCCTCACTTCCACGTCGGCCAGCAACAGCCGCATGTCGCTGCGCTCGGGGTTCTTGGCGATCTCCGCTTTGAGAGTTTGGATGGCGGCGTCGGATTTGTTCTGCTCCAGATCGCTCTCCACGATCCCGGTCATCCCGCGGATATTGGCCGGATTGAGGTCGTAGGCGCGGTGGAACTCTTCATCGGCTTCTTTGTACTTCTTTTCGATCAGGCTCACTCCGCCCAATTGAAAGACTACGTCCGGTGAATTGGGAGTCTGGGCGCGCAGGCTTTCCAGCAGTTGCCGCGCCTCAGGGGTCTTTTTCTGCGCCAGCAGCGCGGCCGATTCGATGATCTTGGCGGACAGGTTCGATTGGTCGTACTTCAGCGCCTCCTTGGCCGTTCCCATCGCGGCCTCGTAATCTCCCTTGGCGATTTCGAGGCGCGCCAGTGCCAACCGGGCCGTCACGAAGTCCGCACGAATCGCCAGCGCACTTTCGAATTCCTGGCGGGCCTGTTCTATCTCACCGGCCGCGACCGAGCGATCGGACGTCGCGCGCGCCATGTGCGCCAGACCGAGCCGGTAATGGTTCGCCGGGTTCTTGGGGTCGGCCATGACCGCCCCCTGCAGATCCACCATCGCGCCGGCGACATCGCCGCGGTCGAGCAGCAGGCTGCCCTCGATTTCCTTGGCGAAACTGTCCTGCGGGTTATCCTTCAATATCTGGCGGTTGATTTCCTCGGCCTCGGCCGCCTTCCCGCGCGCCATAAAAGCCTCTACGATGCGCTTCTGGTACACCACCTTGCGTTTGGGATCCTGCGCCTGGCCCTCGCGGTACTCTTTGTTGGCTGCATCGGTGTCGCCCAGCCGCCGGTAAAAGTCGCCCACCACCAGGTATCCATCGGGGAAATCCTTCACGGACTTGATCTGCTGCAGCACTTTGAGCATGTCGTCCTTGCGGCCCTGATAGCTGTATTGCATGGCCAGCGAGGTCAGAAAAGCATACGCTTTGGGGTTATTCCGATAGCCGAGCTTCAGAGTCTGCTCGCCCGCGTCCATGTTCTTTTCCCGCACCTCCAAGCGATACAGTTCGGTGTACGCGGCTTGGAAGGTCTTGTCCTTTTCGATCACCTGCCGGTAGATCCGATCGGCTTCGTCGGGCTTGCCCTTGTCCCTTGCCACTCGCGCCATCTGCATGGCGACCCCGTTCTGGCCAGGTTTGACGGCATCGGCTTTTTCATATTCGGCTTGCGCGATGTCCAGCAGGTTGCTGCCCTCGTCCTGGCGGCCCGTCTTGAGGTCCTGTTCCGCGCGCACGAAATTGAAATCGCCGTTCAGCCGGTGCCCATCGTAAGAATTTGAGTCGCGCGCCAGCAGCTCCTTGATGTAATTCTCTGTCTCCGTCATCATGGCCGCGTTATCGCGGGCCTGTTCCGCCGCCAGAAAGATTTCGCAGATTTTGACGGTTGCGTCCCAGTGGTCCGGGCTATCCTTGGGCAGGCGCTCGATGGCTTTGCGGAGTTCGCCGACGGCGCCGCCCAGGTTGCCGGTTTTGATCCAGGTGAGCCCCAGCTTGTAGTGAGCCGGTCCCCACAGGCGGTCCTTCTGCAACGCGTCGGCGTACATGATGGCGGCTTCCTTGTACTTGCCTCTGTCGAAGTACCGGTTGCCGCTCTCCAGGTAGCGCCGCTTCACAACATTGGGATCCCGGCTGCAAGAGACCAGCGCAAGCAGCGCGGCGGCGGCAATGAACAGATGGATCGTGCGCATGATAAGGCCTACCGTTTCTCCGTTTAGCATTGCCGATCCACGAGCAAAGCGCCATGGCGGCATGCCGGACCGGCTAATCCGATCTTATTGTAACAGTCCTGCCGGGCGCCTTCGAGCATTGAGAAACGCCGATGTTCGCCGTGATTTCCATGCTCCGGGGTCGGCTCCAAGGGCCCTTTGCCGGCGCCTGCGTGCGGACGAGGGGCGGCGCGTGTTACAAAATAATCATAGAGTCGGATGCCGTCTGAAAGTTCGCAGGTTCCACACGTCAATCCCTGGATTGTTGCCGTCGCTGTAATGTTCGCCACCTTCATGGAGGTGCTGGACACGACCGTGGTCAACGTGTCGCTGCCGCACATCGCGGGCAGCCTTTCGGTGAGCGTGGACGAAGCGGCGTGGGCGCTGACCTCCTACCTGGTAGCCAACGCGGTGATCCTGCCCATGACCGGATGGCTGGCCAGCCGCTTCGGGCGCAAGCGGATACTCATGACAGCCGTGTTCGGATTCACGGCGGCTTCGTTCCTGTGCGGGCTGGCGCCATCGCTCGGCATGTTGATTTTCTTCCGCGTGCTGCAAGGGGCCACCGGCGGAGCGTTGCAGCCGCTCTCGCAGGCGGTGATGCTGGAGGCTTTCCCGCCGCGCGACCGCGGCAAGGCGATGGCGTTCTGGGGGCTCGGAATCGTGGTGGCGCCCATGCTCGGCCCGATGATCGGCGGTTGGCTGACGGACAACTGGAGCTGGCGGTGGGTGTTCTACATCAACCTGCCGGTGGGACTGGCGTCGATCGTCATGACGCGGCTGTTCATCTTCGATCCGCCCTACATTCGCCGCCGTGGCCTGGGAATCGACTACTGGGGCATCGGTCTGCTGGCCGTATGGGTGGGCGCGCTCCAGGTGGTGCTCGACAAAGGGCAGGAGGAAGACTGGTTCGCCTCCCATTGGATTACCGCGCTGGCGGCGGTCGCGGTGGCGGGCCTCGTGATTTTCGTGGCGCATGAGTTTTCGACGCGCGATCCAGTGGTGCGCCTGCGCGTATTCAAGGAGCGGACCTACGCCGCCGGCGTGTTTCTGATGACCGTGCTCGGCTTCGTGCTGTATGCCAGCCTGCTGTTGCTGCCGGTTTTCTTGCAGACGCTGCTCGGGTACTCGGCGCTCGATGCCGGGATTGCGATGGCGCCGCGCGGCCTGGGATCGTTCCTGATGATGCCGGTGGTGGGCACCGTGCTGAGCCGCTTCGACCCGCGCAAGGTGCTGGCCTGCGGGTTGACGGTTGCCGCCTGGACCCTCTACGCGTTGGGCCGGCTGAATCTGAACGCCGGTTACTGGGATATCTTCTGGCCGCAATTCATCCAGGGCGCTGCACTGGCGATGCTGTTCGTGCCGCTGACCACCGCCACCATGGATCGCATCTCGCGGGAAGAAATGGGCAACGCCACCAGCATGTTCAACCTGATGCGCAACCTGGGCGGCAGCTTCGGCATCGCCAGCGCCACTACCTATTTGTTCCGGCGCCAGCAGTACAATACGCAACTGCTGGGAGCCCACGTCACCGCGCTGAACCCGCAGGTGCGGGCCATGGCGCGGGGCATCCAAACCAGCATGATCGCGCGCGGGAGCGACCCCACGGCCGCCCTGCACCGCGCTTACGGAGCCATCTGGGGCATGGTCCAACGGCAGGCTGCGGTGGTCTCCTTCGTCGATACGTTCCTGGTGCTTTCGGTGGTTTTTCTGCTCATGCTGCCGCTGCTGCTGGTCATGAGGAAGCCGCGCTATCAGACCCGCGGCGGCGCCATGCATTAAGAGTTGTACCCTCCCCCATTGCGCGGCGTGGCTGTCGCGTGCCATGCTTTGAATGATCGGCCCCTGTGCGGGACCGTACGGAGGATTCATGAAAAGAGAGATTGTGATGGGAACTGTGTTGCTGCTGCCGCTGATTGCGGCGGCGGCCGACTTCCAACCGCTGGCGGTGAAGCCCGGTTTGTGGGAAGCCACGATGACTTCGAAGGTGCAGTTGCCCGACGCGATGCTGGCGAATGTGCCGCCCGAGAGGCGTGCGCAGATGGAAGCCATGATGGCGGGACGAGGCGGGCAGGCTACCGTGGTCAAGTCCTGCCTGACCAAGGACTCGCTGAGCCGCCCGCTCAACTTCAACAACGACGCGCGGAAGACCTGCCAGTACAACCTGGTCACCGCATCCTCCACCAAGCAGGAAGTCGACATCCAATGCACCGCTAAGGACGGCAAATCCACCGTGGGCAAGATGACGTTCGAAGTGCTCAGCCCGGAGTCCGGCAGGGCAACCATGCAGATGACGCAAGACGGCGGCACGAAGATGAACCTCACCATCAACACGAGGTACCTTGGCCCGGACTGCGGAGACGTGAAACCGCGGTAGGACACTTTTAGCGGCCGTCGGACAGGCGTTCGGCGAGGATAGGCGGCAGGCCGGCTAGGAGAATGCGGTGTTGCGCGGCCGCTACGTCGTATTCGACGCGATAGTATTCCACCGCGGCCGCCGCGGAATCGTAGATCAGGTAAGCGGCGCGCGGGTCGCCATCACGGGGTTGGCCCAGCGAGCCGGGATTCACCAGGTAGCCGCAGTCCCCGTCAACCCTCATCACCTTCGGGTAGCATCCCTGCCAAAAAGGGGAAATCGTTTCCACCCGCCCGTGATTCCAGATGAAGCCGCCCTGCAGGTGGGTGTGGCCGAAAAAGGCCAGGCGCGTTTCCAGGTATTCGAACGCCAGGGCGGCGTCCTCGGCGGACATCATGTATTCGTCCTCGTCATAGGGCGTGCCGTGCGTCAGTTGAAACCCGTCCACCGGCAGCGGTCCTTTCGGGAGCGCCGCCAAGTAGGCGGCGTTCTCGCGTGTCAGAGTCTTCCCTGTCCACAGGGCGGCGTGGCGCGCCACCGGATTGAACCATCCCAGATCCTCTTCGGCCGTCCACGTGCGGTCGTGATTGCCGCGGATGACGGCCGCGCAGTTGGCGCGCACCCAATCCACCACCGCGTTCGGGTCCGCACCATAACCGACCAGGTCGCCGCAGCAGAGGGCACGGTCATAGTGGCCGGCGGCTACGGCGATCGCCGCCTCAAGGGCCTGCCAGTTGGAATGAAGATCGCTTAGAACCAGATAGCGCACGTCGGCCCCGGACTCAAGCCTTTCTCAAGCGCAGTACGGCTATTTCGGGCGGTGCCCCGATGCGCGCCGGAACCCCGATGGTGCCGATCCCGCGCGTCACGTAGGCCGCCGCTTGCGGGCCGCCGTATAGCCCGTAGACGTAAGGCGTGTAAAAGCGCGCGGCGCTGATCGACTGGTCCAGGATTTCCACCGTGACCTGGCCGCCGTGCGTGTGTCCCGCCATCACCAAATGGTAACCCTGGCGCGCAGCCACTGGGAAAACGTCCGGATTGTGCGACAGCAGGACGTTCGCGGCGCCCGGCACTACCAACCGTTCGGCGCCTTTCAGGTACAGTTCGCGCTCGCCCACTTTCTGATAGTCCACGCCGGCCAAGTTGAGGGTCGCGCCGCCAAAGCGCAACTGGCGCGACCGCTGGCGCAGGAACTCGATACCCACACGGCTCGCCGCGGCCGCGGTGTAATCCTCTCCGCGCGCGTACCGTTCGTGGTTGCCCAGGCAGCCGAACACGCCAGCATCCGCCTTGAGCCGCGCCAGTTGGCGGATGCAGGCGTCCAGCGGATCGCCGCGGGAAGAAATCAGGTCGCCGGTGACCACCGCCAAGTGGGGCCGCAGCTCGCGCGCCGCATCCACCACCCGAGCCAGATCCGTTTCGCTAAGGAACGCGCTCAGATGAATGTCGCTCAACTGCAGCACTCGCAGCCCATCCAGATCGCGGGGGAGCCGGTCGAGCGGCACATCCACCTCGCGCACACGGAAGTCCAGGCGTTCGATGAACGCGCCGTAACCAAGCGCGGCAAAGGGCACCGCCATCAGGGCCGAGCCGCCGGCCTGGATGATGCGCCGCCGCGAGGGGTCCGTATCCGCGCCAAGCTTGTGGCTGACGCGGCGGAGAACCTCATAAACAGCCAGCGCGCCGGTGGCGGCCAGCAGCCAGGCCATCGCCGCGCCGCCCACCGGCGCCGACAACCAACCGGGTATGCCCAGCCGGTTCGCCTTCTCATAGAAGGTGCAGAAATAGCCGAAGGCAACCAGGCCATCAAAAGCCAGCACGGCCGCCCGCAGTAGCTCCTGCCGGCGGTGGCCGATCCGGTCACTCCCGGCGCGCAGACACAACGTCGAGATGCGCCACTGGACGCAAGCGAAGATCAGGATCAAGCAGTAATCAAACTTCACGTCCGGTTGGCCTCGGGAATCGATGAGATGGGCGGGTCTCTAGCTTCTAGCCTGGCAAGGGCTCTGCGGAAGGTTCCCGTCCCTTGTTTCATTGTACCGATCGGAGGCGGGCGTTCACCGAGGCCACCACCGCGACCGCCGCGATGGCTGCCGTCTCAGCGCGCAGCACCCCCGGGCCGAGCGACGCCGGCAGCCATCCGGCGCACGCCGCCGCTTGCCGCTCCTCGGCGGTCCAGCCGCCTTCGGGCCCTACCAGCAACCGCACTTGGCTTCCCGCTTCGGCCGGCTGCGCCAGCAACCGCGCCAGCGGAGGCGCCGCGCCTTCTTCCAGACGGTACTGGGCGCCTCCTCCTAAGGCCAGACAAGCCTCCAGACGCGCCGCCGGCAGGATTTCGGGCGCGCGCAGGCGGCGCGACTGCTCGGCGGCTTCGCGCGCAATGCGCGCCCAGCGTTCGGCGCGTTTGACGGAAGCTTCGAGCAGGCCCCTTTCACTGCGGGCGGTTTCTACCGGCTGGATGCGCTCCACGCCCAGTTCGGTGGTTTTCTCGATCATCCATTCCAGGCGGTCGAACTTGATCAGCGCCGCGCACAGCGTGATCCGCACCGCCAGCTCGGGTGTTTCCACGGGCTCGATCACGTGAAACACCACGCGTGGGCCGCGAGCCTCGGCGATCTCAGCCAGCCACGCGGCGCGGCCGTCGGAGATTTCATAACGCTGGCCGGGCGCGGCGCGCAGCACACGCGTCAGGTGGCGGGCGCCATCTCCAACCAGTTCGGCCACGCCCCCGCGCACCGCATCGACAAAGAACCTTCTGCGCGCCAAGCAACCATTGTAGGGCGGGCGGCGCCGAAGTGCTGCGACCCGTGATAGTGTATCGGCATGCGAAAACTCGTCTTTCTCGCCGCCTTGGTTTTGCCCGCCGCCTTGGCCGCAGCGGATTGGGGGCCGGTCGAGTTCCTGGTGGGCCGGTGGATGGGCGATGGAGGCGGCGAGCCGGGCACTGGTTCCGGGGCGTTCACCCTGGAGCCGGATCTTCAGGGCAAGATCCTGGTGCGGAAAAGCTTCGCCACGTATCCCGCAGCCGCGGGCCGGCGTGCCTTCCGTCACGATGACCTCATGATTGTCTACCGCGATGAAGCATCCGCCGAGTTGCGCGCCATGTATTGGGATAACGAAGGCCACGTGATCGCCTACGCCGTACGGGCTGCCGCCGATGGAGGCGTGACTTTTGTCAGCGATGCACCGCCCGGGAAGATGCGCTACCGCCTGACGTACTTGCCGGCGGGCAAGGACAAGATCAAAATCCGGTTCGAGATTGCGCCGCCGGGCAAGGAATTCAGCGCCTACCTGGAAGCGGCGGCCCATCGGGATTGAGGCCGCATGCCCGAATTACCCGACGTCGAGGTGTACGTCGAAGCGCTGCGCGAGCGAGTGGCGGGCCATCGCCTGGAGCGCGTCGTGGTGCGCAACCCGTTTCTGTTGCGGTCGGCCTCGCCGGCGCTCGGCCTCGCCGGCGCTCGGCCTCGCCGAGGGCAGAGAAGTGCGCGAGGTGCGGCGGGTTGGGAAGCGGATCGCCATCGGTCTCGAGGGCGACTTGTGGCTGGTGCTGCACCTCATGATTGCTGGCCGCCTGCACTGGCGCAAAGCCGCACTCAAAACCGTCTCCAGAAACATGTTGGCCTTGTTCCAGTTTTCGAGCGGTGTTCTCTCGCTGACCGAAGCAGGCTCCGAGCGGCGCGCAGCCCTGCACGTGGCCGTTGGCGAAGCGGGGCTGGCGGCGCTCGATGCAGGCGGCATCGATGCTCTCACCGCCAGTGAATCGGCGTTCGCCGCGAGACTGCGATCGGCTAATCACACGTTGAAGCGCGCGCTCACCGATCCGCGCCTTTTCAGTGGCATCGGCAATGCTTATTCAGACGAGATTCTGCACCGCGCGCGGCTGTCGCCGGTGGCACTGACGCTCAAGCTGGCCGATGCCGAGATTCGGCGGCTGCATCAGGCGATTGCCGGCGTTCTCAACCGTTGGACCGACCGGCTTCGCGCCGAAGCCGCCGGCGGATTCCCGGAAAAGGTGACCGCCTTTCGCGAAGGCATGGCCGTCCATGGCCGATATGGCCTACCCTGCCCCAACTGCGGCAGCAAAATCCAGCGCATTCGGTATCGCGCCAACGAAACCAATTATTGCCCGCAGTGCCAGACCGGCGGGCGCCTGTTAGCCGACAGGGCGTTGTCCAGGCTGCTGCGGGAGGATTGGCCGCGAACGATTGAGGAGCTGGAAGCGCTCAAGAGACGGTGATAAGGGCCTCCAGGACGCAGGATTATGCCAAATAGATATTTAAAATCAATGCCTTACGAATGTTTTAACAAACCGCACAATTATCTGCTAATAAAAACTTGACAATTAAGCACGCATATTTTATTATCATAGATGGATGAGGCTGTAAACCATCCAACACATCAGTTCTATGAGGAGCTTAAAAACCATGTCTCTCACCCATTTCGATCCATTGGCGAATATCCGCCTCTTCGAGGACGCCTTCACCCGCATGTTCAACGAGCCCCAGACCAACCGGCCCTGGTCGCCCGCTGTGGACATCTATGAAACCGAGAACGACCTCGTGGTGAAAGCCGATCTGCCGGATGTCGATCTCAAGGATATCGATGTCCGGGTGGAGAACCAGACGCTCACCATCGCCGGCGAGCGCAAGTTCGAAAAGCAGGACAACGTGGCGGGCTATCACCGCATCGAGCGCAGCTACGGCAACTTCACGCGCAGCTTCGCGGTACCGAACAGTTTCGACACGGAAAAAATCGCCGCGTCGTTCAAGAACGGCGTGCTGAGCGTTTCGCTGCCCAAGAAAGAGGCAGCCAAGCCGCGCCAGATCAAGATCGAAGCCACCGCGTAACAAGCGTGCGACCGTAAGGTGGAGCGGCTCGCGAAGCTGTGAAAGAATGCGCCCGCAGGCGGGCGTTGGCAAGCTAAAGCATGCCCCACCAAAAAACTGGTAAGTTGAGGGCAGGCGGAGCCAAGTGGCGACCGCCTGCCTCTTTTGCATTCAGGGACGGATTAGGGGACAAGATTATGTTTCGGATAGACAAACTGACGCAGAAAGCGCAGGAGGCCTTGCAGCAGTCCCAGGCGCTTGCCGAATCCGGCGATAGCCAGGTGATGTTTCCGCTGCACCTGCTGATTTCGCTCGCGGACGAGAAGGAAGGCATCGTCAAGCCACTGCTGGAAAAATGCGGCGTGCAGCCGGCTGGGATTGTGGCTGAGGCCCGCCGCCTGCTTGGCAATCTTCCCAAGACCTCGGGCGGTCAGCCAGGCATCTACATTTCGCAACCGCTCAACCAGGTGCTGGAACGCGCCTTCGACGAAGCCGGCCGCTTCAAGGACGAATTCGTTTCCACGGAGCACCTTCTGCTCTCGCTGGCCGAACAGCGCAGCGATCCGGCGGGTCAGCTTCTCGACCGCGCCGGTGCCACCCACGACGCGCTGCTGCGCGCGCTGGTATCGGTGCGCGGCACGCAGCGCGTCACCGATCCGAATCCCGAATCCAAATACCAGGCACTGGAACGCTATGCTCATGACCTCACCGATTCCGCGCGCAAGGGCAAGCTCGACCCGGTGATCGGGCGAGAAGAGGAAATCCGCCGCGTGATGCAGGTGCTCAGCCGCCGCACCAAGAACAACCCGGTGCTGATCGGCGAGCCCGGCGTGGGCAAAACCGCCATCGTGGAAGGCCTGGCCCAGCGCATCGTGCGCGGCGACGTGCCCGACCAGTTGAAGAACAAGCGGCTGGCCGCCATCGACCTGGGTTCGATGATCGCCGGCACCAAGTTTCGCGGCGAATTCGAAGACCGCCTCAAGGCCGTGGTCAAGGAAATCATCGATTCCAACGGCGAAATCATCTGCTTCATCGACGAGCTGCACACGCTGGTGGGCGCCGGTTCGGCCGAAGGCGCCATCGACGCCGCTAACCTGCTCAAACCCGCGCTGGCCCGCGGAGAGCTGCGCTGCATCGGCGCCACAACGCTGAACGAATACAAGAAACACGTCGAAAAAGACGCCGCCCTGGCGCGGCGCTTCCAGACCGTTCTGGTGAGCGAGCCATCGGTGGATGACACGGTAGCCATTGTGCGCGGACTCAAAGAGAAATTCGAAATTCATCACGGCGTGCGCATCAAGGATTCCGCTATCATCGCGTCCGCCGTGCTTTCGCACCGCTACATCGCCGACCGCTTCCTGCCCGATAAGGCCATCGATCTGATCGATGAAGCCGGCGCCGCGCTGCGCCTGCAGATCGGCTCCATGCCGATTGAAATCGACGATCTGGACCGCCGCATTTCGCATCTCGAAATTGAACGGCAGGCACTTGGGAAGGAAGATGAACCCGCTTCGCACGACCGCCTGCGAGTGGTGGAGAACGAGCTCGAAGGGCTGCGCGGCCAGGCCGCCGTGCTCAAGGAGCGCTGGAACCGCGAAAAGTCCGCCATCGACCGTGTGCGCCAGCTCAAGGAAGAGAAGGATTCGCTGCGCCAGCAGGAAGAAAAGGCCTCCAGCGCCGGCGATTGGGAAAAGGCCGCGCAACTGCGTTACGGCCGCCTGTCGCAAATCGAAAAGGACATACAGACCGCCGAGCAGGAGCTGGAATCGGTCAAGGGAAACGCGCTGCTCAAGGAAGAGATCGGCGAAGACGATATCGCCCGCATCGTGGCCAAGTGGACCGGCATTCCGGTGGCCAAGATGATGGAAGGCGAAGTGGATAAGCTCGTGCATATGCCGGACCGCCTCAAGGACCGCGTGGTCGGCCAGGACGAAGCCGTGCGCCTGGTTTCAAACGCCATCCTGCGCAACCGCGCTGGCCTGAGCGATCCCAACCGGCCGATCGGTAGTTTCATTTTCCTCGGGCCCACCGGCGTGGGGAAGACCGAGCTGGTGCGCGCGCTGGCCGGCTACCTGTTCGACGACGACAAGGCCATGATCCGCGTCGACATGAGCGAATACCAGGAGCGGCACTCGGTGTCGCGCATGATCGGCTCGCCCCCCGGATATGTGGGCTTTGAAGAAGGCGGCCAGTTGACCGAGCAGGTGCGGCGGCGGCCGTATTCGGTGATCCTGTTCGATGAGATTGAAAAGGCGCACCCCGACGTCTTCAACACGCTGCTGCAAATCCTGGACGACGGCCGGCTCACCGACGGGCAGGGCCGCGCGGTCAGCTTCCGCAACACGGTGATCGTGATGACCTCGAACCTGGGCACCGGTATGGTGGAGAAGAACGCCATCGGCTTTTCCGTGCATGGCAGGGACGCCGCCAACGACGAGACGCGCAAGCGGCTGCTGGAGGCATTGAAGCACCAGTTCCGCCCGGAGTTCCTGAATCGCATTGACGATATCATCGTGTTCAACACCTTGAGCCGCGAACACTTGAGTAAGATCGTGGACATTCAGTTGAGCGCCGTCGCACGGCTTTTCGAGGCGCGCAAAATGAAGCTCGAAGTCACACCGGCGGCCAAGAACCGCATCATCGGCGAGGGTTTCGATCCGCAGTTTGGCGCCCGGCCGATGCGCCGCGCCATTCAGCGGCTGGTGCAGGACCCGCTGGCTCTCGAGCTGCTCAGCGGCGCATATGGCCCCGGCGACACCGTGGTGGCGGACGCGTCGCCCGGTGCGCAGGGTCTGACCTTCGCCAAATCCATTCCGGTGGAAGTGCCCGCGGAGGCCCAGCCGTGACACCTAGCCGTGGTGGGGCATGCTTTAGCTTGCCCTGGCAAGCCACCGGCGGCAAGACCGCCGGCGCTACCAACAAACGGAGATTCGACCATGACCAACAGCATTAAGACCGTCTTGTTACTGGGCCTGTTAACCGGCATCCTGCTCTGTGGAGGCGAGTTACTGGCCGGCCAGAACGGGCTATACATGGGCCTGGCGTTCGCCGTGGTCATGAATTTTTCGAGTTACTTCTTCTCCGATAAGATCGCGCTGGCGACTTACGGCGCACAGCGGGTGAGCCCTGAGCAGAACCCGGACGTCTACCGCCGCGTGGCGCCGATCGTCGAAAATCTGACCCGCCGCATGGGGCTGCCGATGCCGAAGCTGTATCTAATCGCCGAGCAATCGCCGAACGCGTTCGCCACCGGCCGCAATCCGTCGCACGCCTCGGTCGCCTTCACCGAAGGCATTTTGCAATTGATGACGGATCAGGAACTGGAAGGAGTGGTGGCGCACGAGCTCGGCCACGTGCTGCACCGCGACATCCTGATCAGCTCGGTGGCGGCCACGCTGGCCGGAGCCATCATGTTCGCGTCGCGCCTGGGTTTCTTCTTTGGCGGCAGCCGCGACGACCGCGACCGCGAAGGCGGCGGCATTGGCGCGCTTTTGATGCTGATTCTCGCGCCCATCGCCGCGTTGCTGATTCAGATGGCGATCTCGCGCTCGCGCGAGTACGACGCCGACGCCGCATCCGCCAAATACACCGGCACACCTTACGAGCTGATCTCCGGCTTGCAGAAACTCGACACCTGGAGCAAGCGGCTGCCGATGGCGGCCACTCCGTCCACGGCGCACCTGTTCATCATCAAGCCGCGCACCGGCTCGTGGTTTCAGAGCCTGTGGTCGACCCATCCCGCCACCGAGGACCGCATCCGCCGACTGCAGGAAATGCGATGAACGAAGTCCGCGTGAACCGCAAGGCGGCCGGCCGGGTAGCTTCCGGACACCCGTGGATCTTCTCGAGTGACATCGCAGAACGTGACGGCGCGCAGCCCGGCGAGGCCGTCCGGGTTGCCGATGCGCACGGAAGGACGCTGGGCACGGCGCATTACAGCTCGACTTCGCAAATCGCTTTGCGCATGCTGTCGGCCGAAGCCGAAGAGATCGGCCGCGATTTCTACCTGCGCAGGCTGCACGCCGCCGAAGCGCACCGCCGCCGGGTAGTTCACCACAGCAACGCCTATCGCGTGGTGCATGGCGAAGCCGATCTGTTGCCCGCGCTGGTGGTGGACCGCTACGGCGATTACCTGGTGATGCAAACGCTTGACCAGGGGATGGATGCGGCCAAGCCTCTAATCGTCTCCTGCCTGGAGGAAATCTTTACGCCGCCGGGAATCGTCGCGCGCAACGATGTTGCGGTGCGCGCCAAGGAGTCGCTGCCGCTGGAAACCGCCGTGATAGCAGGCACAAGTCCCGAGGCGGTCGCGGTGGAAATGAACGGCCTCAAACTGAACGCCAATTTGCTGCACGGGCAGAAGACCGGCATCTATCTCGACCAGCGTGAGAATTATCGCGCCGTGGCGCGCTACGCGACGGGTGGCAAGGCGCTCGACTGTTTCACGTCGACAGGCGGCTTCGCGCTGCACTTGGCCGCGCATTGCCAAAGCGTGGAAGCGGTAGACAGCTCGGAGGCCGCGCTCAAGACGGCGCGCGCCAACGCCGAAGCCAACGGCATCGGAAACATCGAATTCCGCCAGGCGGATGTATTCGATCTGCTGGCCGGCTACGCTTCGGCGCGGCGTCAGTTCTCGGTGGTGGTGCTGGATCCGCCGGCCTTCGCCAAGTCGCGCCGCAGTCTGGACGGTGCGGCCACGGGCTACAAGGAAATCAACCTGCGCGCGCTGCGGCTGCTCGAGCCCGGCGGGATACTGGCAACCTGTTCGTGTTCGCACCATGTCAGCGAAGCCATGCTGCTCGAGTTGGTGGCCTCGGCTTCGCTTGACGCCGGCCGCACACTACGCGTGCTGGAGCGGCGGACGCAGAGCCAGGACCATCCGATTCTGCTCACGGTGCCGGAGACACATTATTTGAAGTGTTTGATTCTGGAAGTGGTGTGAGGGGTGGAAGACAGGAGAAAGGAGACAGAAGTCAGGAGCGGCCAGACGCTATCTTGTGGTTTCGAGAATGCCTGCGAGACTCCCTGCACGAACCTTCCGCGACCTGTTGGTCTGGCGCAAAGGTCATGAGTTCGTGCTGGCAGTCTACGCCTACACTGCCAGCTTTCCTAAGCGGGAGACTTACAGCCTGTCGCTCCAAATTCGCCGCGCGGCAGTCTCGGTGCCAGCCAATATCGCCGAAGGCTTTCGGCGCGGCAGGGCGGACAAAGCGCGCTTCATGAACGTGGCTGAGGGTTCTCTGGAAGAGTGCCCGTTACTACCTGATTTTTGCTCAGGATCTCGGATATGGAGACACCTCCAACTTGGCTTGCGCGGCCGAAGAAGTGAGCCGCCTGCTCGGCGCGTACGCCGCCGCCATTCTGACTCCCGTCTCCTGACTTCTGCCTTCCAGCTTCTCCTCTCATGCGAACAACCCGCCGCGCTCCAGAGTCAGCAAACGTCGTTTGAGTGGCAACCCGCCGCCGTATCCGACCAGTTTCCCGCTTGCGCCGACCACGCGATGGCAGGGCACCACGATGGCGATCGGGTTGGCGCCATTGGCGGCGCCTACGGCGCGCACCGCCTTCGGTGCTCCGATGGCGCGGGCCATTTCCTGATAGCTGCGGGTTTCGCCGTACGGGATGCGGGTCAGCTCCAGCCAGACGCGGCGCTGGAATTCGGTGCCCGCCAGGTCCAGCGGAAGCTCGAAGTGCCGCAACTGGCCCGCGAAATAGGCTCGCAACTGGCGTACCGCCTCGGTCAGCAGCGGGTTGCCGTTCGTCGCCGCGCCGGACTCCATCAAAGGTTCGAATTCAATCGCCCGAATTCCCGCTGCGCTGGCCGTCAGCCGCAACCGTAAATCTCCCGCGAACGTCTCTTCCGTAGATTCCCACACAGGGATCAATCTGGGCGGACCATGTGATCGCGAGTACACAGGCGTTTCCCGCTCACCTGTATTCCTGCGAAAGCTTATACTCGCTTGTTATAATTGTACCTATTCGTCCTTATGCCGCTAAAGCCTCTCGCACCTAATCTCAGCGCGGAGAAGAAGATCTTTCTGCTCAAGCCTCGCGGCTTCTGCGCCGGTGTCGTCAGGGCCATCGATGTGGTCAAGATCGCGCTCGATCTTTACGGTCCGCCCGTCTATGTCCGCAAGGAAATTGTCCACAACAAGCACGTGGTCGACGAACTGCGGCAGGCGGGTGCGATCTTCGTCGAAGAGTTGGATGAAGTGCCCGCTGGCGGGCGCGCTATTTTTAGTGCGCACGGCGTTGCGCCAACGGTGCGCAAAGAGGCCAAAGAGCGGGGCCTGGACGTGATCGACGCCACCTGCCCGCTGGTCACCAAGGTTCACCTGGAAGCGGCGCGGTTCGCACGCGACGGTTACAGCATTGTCCTCATCGGTCACAAGGATCACGACGAGGTGATCGGCACGCTGGGCGAGGTCCCGCACGCCAGCCACCTGGTGGAAACCGTCGAAGATGTAGACCGCCTCGAACTGCCCAACCCCGGCCGCGTCCGCTATCTGACCCAGACCACCCTCAGCCTGGATGAAACGCGCGACATCATTGAGCGCCTCAAGCAGCGCTTTCCGCTGAGCCAGGGCCCGCCCGCGCAGGACATCTGCTATGCCACCGAGAACCGCCAGATGGCGGTGAAGGCGATTGCCGGGGCGGTGGATCTGCTGCTGGTGGTTGGTTCCGAGAACAGCTCGAATTCCAAGCGCCTGGTGGAGGTGGGGACGAATTTCGGCGTCCGCTCCTACCTGGTGAACGATCGCGGCGACGTGGATCGCGGGTGGTTGACAGGGGTCGCCAACGTCGGAGTCACTGCCGGCGCTTCCGCGCCCGAGCATCTGGTGGACGAACTGATCGCCTTCCTGCGCAACGACGGGTTTCGCCAGGTGGAAGAAATCGAGATGGTGGATGAGGATGTGCGCTTCTCGCTGCCCTCCGAGCTGATGGTCAGCCTGCGATGAACACACAGGTGGAAACGGCCAAGTCGATCGAGACCGGCGCAGAGACCGCCGCTGGCCGCGCGCGCGCCAGGCTGGTGGCTTTGCAGGCGCGCGACGGACACTGGTGCGCCGAACTGACCGCCGATACAACGCTCGAATCCGATTACGTTCTTTTCCAGCTCTGGCTCCATCCTCCCGCTCAGGGCCGCTGGGATCCGCCAACGCGCCCGCTGATCGACAAGGCCGTCCGGTCCATTCTCGACCGGCAACTCGCCGATGGCGGCTTCAATATTTACGCCGAGGGACCGAGCGAAGTGAGCGCGTCGGTGAAGGCCTATGTCGCGTTGAAACTGGCCGGCGTGGCGGTCGACGATCCGCGCATGGCGCGCCTGCGCCGCTGCATCCTGGCATTGGGCGGCATTCAGACGGCCAACAGCTACGTCAAGATTAACCTCGGCCTGTTCAACCTGTATCCACGGTGGTACTGTCCCAGCATTCCTCCGGAGATCGTGCTGCTGCCGTTTCACCTGCTCTACCAGATGTCGGCGTGGACGCGCGCCATCGTGGTCTCGCTTTCGATTGTGCACGCCGCCAACCCGCGCCGGCCCGTGCCCGCCGGCTTTCAGCTTGACGAACTCTGGCTGCCCGGCGTCAAGCCGGTCTTCCGCCGCGACCGATCGCTGTTCTCCTGGCACAACACGTTTCTGGTGGCCGACGCGTTCCTGAAGTGGTGGGAGCGGAGCGGACTGAAAGCCATTCGCCGCAAAGCCGTCGAGCGCGCCGCGCAGTGGATGATCGAGCGCCTCAAGCACTCCAACGGCTTGGGTGCCATCTACCCGCCGATGATGTATTCGGTGATGGCTCTGGATGTGCTCGGATACGCCGCGGACCATCCGCTGCGCGTGGAAGCCTTGCGCCAGTTCAACCGCCTGATGGTGGACGATGGCGAGCGTTTCTTTTTCCAACCGTGCTTTTCGCCGGTGTGGGACACCGCTATCAGCGCTTATGCGGTGGCGCAGAGCGAGCCCGGGGCTCGCGCGGCGGCGCGTGCCGCCGACTGGCTGCTGGAGCGCGAAGTGCGGCGCAAAGGCGATTGGAGCCTGAAGCGCCCCGGCACCGAACCCTCCGGATGGGCCTTCGAATACGCGAACGAGTTCTACCCGGATATCGACGACACCGCCATGGTGATGCTGGCCCTCAGCCAGGCGCACGGTTCGGATGAGGCCGCGCAGCGGGCCGCCGAGCGGCGCGCGCTCGACTGGCTCCTCGCCATGCAGTCGCGCGATGGCGGCTGGGCCGCCTTCGACGCCGACAATAACTGGGAGTTTCTGAGCCAGGTGCCGGTGGCCGACCACAACGCCATGCTCGACCCCACCTGTGCCGATATCACCGGCCGGGTGCTGGAAGCGCTGGCCGCGCACGGCCTGGACCGCGATCACACCGCCGTGCGCCGCGGCGTGGAATGGCTGGTCCGCCACCAGGAAGCCGATGGAAGCTGGTACGGCCGGTGGGGAGTGGCGTACATTTATGGCACCTGCTTCGCGCTGCGCGGGCTGGCCGCGTGCGGGGAAAGCGACCGCGAAGCCCATGTCCTGCGCGCCGGCGAATGGCTGCGCTCGATTCAGAACGCCGATGGCGGCTGGGGCGAAAGCTGCGCCAGTTACGACAAGGGCGTATTCACCGCTGCGCGCAGTACGCCGTCGCAAACCGCCTGGGCGATTCTCGGGCTGATCGCCGGCGGCGACGATTCCAGCCTCAGCGTCCGCCACGGCGTCGACTATCTTCTCGAAACCCAGCGCGCCGACGGAAGCTGGGACGAGAAGTTGGCCACCGGCACCGGCTTCCCCAAGGTTTTCTACCTGAATTACCACCTATACAAGGACTACTTCCCGCTACTCGCGTTGTCTTCGTTCGTGAAGGCCCGAGCTAACTCGAAAGACAGGTTATGAAATTTCCACTCTCGATGACCGCCGGCCTGGCCGGATACATTTTCAGGAACAAGCTGCGGCCCCGTCCGGAGTGGCAAAAGAACGCCGTCCGCGATAACGGCTCGGCCAATCCGTTTCGCATCCTGCCGCCCAAGGCCGGCGAGAAGCGGCAGCCGCATCCGATGATCGGCAAGCGCTTCCCCATCGTCCTGATGCTGGAGCCGCTGCACGCCTGCAACCTCACCTGCACCGGCTGCGGGCGCATACGCGAGTACGAAGATACCATCACCGAGCGGGTGCCGCTCGAAGAGTGCCTGGCCGCGGTGGACGAGTGCGGCGCGCCGGTGGTTTCCATCTGCGGCGGCGAACCCATGATGTATCCGCAGATCGGCGAGCTCACCCGCGGCATCCTGGAGCGCCACCGCCATATTTACCTCTGCACCAACGGCATGTTCATCAAAAAGCGGATCCGCGAATTCACGCCGGACAAGCGCTTCTATTTCAATATCCACTTGGATGGCATGCGGAAGAACCACGACCTGGCGGTGGAGCGCGAGGGCGTTTTCGATGCGGCCGTCGAGGGTATCCGGATCGCCAAAGCGGCGGGCTTCCAGGTCTGCACCAACACCACGGTCTACAAAGAGACCGACATGCGGGAAGTCGAGGAGCTGTTCGAATACCTGCGGCAGTTCCACGTGGACGGCCACCAGATCGCGCCGGCCTATGGATACTCGGCCGTCGACGACCGCGAGATTTTCCTGACGCGCGAGGACATTCGCGAAAAGTTCCGCGATTTCGCGCCGATCGCCGCGAAGTACCCGGTCCGCCAGACCCCGCTGTACATGGAATTCCTGCAAGGCCGGCGCGAGTTGCCGTGCACGGCCTGGGGCAATCCCACCTACAATGTGAAGGGTTGGAAGGGTCCGTGTTACCTGATCACCGACGGGCAGTACAAGACGTTCGAAGACCTGATGACGCGCACGCCGTGGGAAAGTTACGGTCCCGGCAACGACCCGCGTTGCGAGCACTGCATGATGCACTGCGGCTTCGAGCCTTCAGTCGCTTACGGCATCAGCGCCGGGGTCGCCGACAATCTCAAGATGCTGGCATGGATGCTGCGATAGTCCGTGGCGCGGGCAGTCCTGCCTGCAGCGTCGCCATTCGTGGCGACGTTCCGGGCAAAAGGCGACGTGTCGCGCACGTCGAATGTCGAGAAGAATCTCGACACAGCACGCTTGACAGCCTGCGCCACGCAGGCATACTGCCATGAAGCCTGTCCTGGTCACTGGCGCTTCCGGGTTCCTGGGCTGGCACGTGACGCGCGTGGCGATCGAGCGCGGCTGCGCGGTGCGCGCCTTGGTGCGGCCAGGCAGCCGCGTCGAGGCACTGCCGGTTGAGACCGTCACCGGCGATCTGCGCGATCCGGCTTCGCTCGAACGGGCGGCCAGTGGCTGCGGCATCGTCTTCCATGTGGCCGGCGACTACCGGCTGTGGGCCCGCAATCCGCGCGAACTGTACGACTCCAACGTCGAAGGCACGCGCAACGTGCTCGAAGCGGCGCGTGCGGCCGGCGTGGAGCGCGTGGTCTACACCAGCACCGTCGGCGCCATCGGCATCCCGCGCGAAGGCCTCGGAGACGAAGCCACGCCGGTATCGCTGGCGGACATGACAGGCGATTACAAACGCTCCAAGTTTCTCGCCGAGCAAGTGGCGCTGGAGTTTGCCCGCGCCGGTTCGGACATCGTGATCGTGAACCCCACCGCGCCGATGGGCGATCACGATTTCAAGCCCACGCCCACCGGCCAGATCGTCCTCGATTTTCTCAACGGCGCCTTGCCGGCCTACATCGACACGGGCCTCAACGTGGTGGATGCGCGCGATGCCGCCGAAGGCCACTGGCTGGCCTGCCAGCGGGGCCGGCGAGGCGAGCGCTATATTCTGGGTTCGGAAAACCTCACACTGGCCGAAATCCTGTGCCGGTTGGCGGCGATTAGCCATCGCAAATCGCCACGCGTGCGTCTCCCGTACTTCCTGGCATGGTGCGCCGGCGCGTACAGCACGGCCTGGGCGAACCTCTCCGGGGTGCCACCACACATCTCCCTGGAATCGGTGCGCCTGGCCAGGGACAAAATGTGGGTCAGCCACGCCAAGGCCACGCGGGAACTGGGTTACCAGCCGAGGCCCGCCGCGCAGGCGCTGGCCCGCGCGGTGGAATGGTTCACCCGCGGCCGCGGGCAGCCATGAAACTGCTGGTGGCGGCGGCGGAAGCGCGGGAAGTTCGCGGCATCCTGGCTCATTCCCGCAGCGCGCGTGCGGCACAAGCGGGCGCGGGCTGGGCCCGCTCAGCGGCGCTGGGAGAGCACGATCTGCTGCTGGTGGCTGACGGCGCCGGCCCCGCCAGGGCTGCGGCCGCGGTGGACCGGGCGGCGGCGGCCTTTTTGCCCGATGCCATCGTCTGCACCGGCTTTTGCGGCGCTCTGGAAGATAAACTGGACGTGGCTTCGGTCGTCGTCGCTACCGAAGTGATGGGCGCCAACGGCCGCTTCAGCGCCCTGGCGCCGGCCGCTTCGCTGCCACATCGCCGCGGGGTGGTGTTGACCATCGATCACGTCGTCCAACTCGCTGCGGAAAAGCGCAGTCTGCGCCAAACGGGCTCGACCGCCGTGGATATGGAAGCTGCCGCGGTAGCCGGGTGTTCGGCCGCGCTGGGCCTGCCATTCTATTGCATCAAGGCCGTCACCGATCTGGCCGGCGAAGATTTGGCGAACGACTTGAGCGCAGCGCTGCGTGCGGACGGACATTTCGATACAATGAAAGTCTTAGGTGGTACTTTGGCTCGTCCGCTGGTCCGGCTGCCGGAGCTGCTTCGGTTGAGGTGTCGCTCGGCGCGGGCTGCGTGTGCATTAGGGGATTTTTTTGCAAATTGCCGATTCTGAATTGAACGCCATACCCGCAACCATGCACGCGGCCGTGTATCGCGGCCAGAGCCTGGTGGAGATCGAGGAAGTTTCTACGCCCGAAATCGAGCCTGGCGAGATCCTCATCCGGGTGGAGGCTTGCGGCATCTGTCATACGGACCTGAAGAAGATCGAGCACAACCTGCTTGCACCGCCGCGCATCTTCGGCCACGAGACCGCCGGCGTGGTGGCCGCGGTAGGGTCGGCCGTCAAGCAGTTTCGCCCTGGCGACCGCGTGGTGGCCTTCCACCACATTCCCTGCATGAATTGTTTTTACTGCCGGCGCAAGGTTTACGCCCAGTGCCCCGTTTATAAGAAGGTCGGCATCACGGCTGGGTTTGAGCCCGCCGGCGGCGGCTTTGCGCAATACGTCCGCGTGATGGACTGGATCGTGGAACGAGGGGTGGAGAAGATACCCGACGGCATTTCCTTTGAGCGCGCCACGCTGGTCGAGCCCTTGAACACCTGCCTCAAAGCGGTCGTGCAGGCCGATCCGCAGCCCGATGAGTTTGTGGTGGTGCTGGGCCAGGGCCCGATCGGGCTCATGTTCACCATGCTGGTGCGGCGCACCGGCGCACGGGTTGCCGCCACCGATACGATTGCCGGAAGGCTCGCCCTCGCCGCCCGCTGCGGCGCAGAGCTGACGTGGAATCCGCGAAACCTGGACGTGGCTTCCGAAGTCAAACATCTTACTGGAGGACGCGGTGCGGATTTCGTGGTGGTCGCCGTCTCCGCTCCCGGAATCGTCGAGCAGGCCATCGCCTGTTCCCGGCCCGGCGCCCGTATCCTTCTTTTCGCGCAAACTTCTACGGCCGAGCGCATCGAAGCTTCCGGCGCGGATATCTGTGTAGGAGAGCGAACCATTTTCGGTTGTTATAGTGCGTCGGTGGATTTGCAAGAAAAGTCCGCCCAGCTTGTTTTTGGCGGCGAACTGCCGGTGGAGGAGTTGATTTCTCACCGTTTACCCTTGGTTAAAATTTGTTCAGGATTTGATTTAGCATTGCATCCAGAATCTAAATCGTTGAAAATAATCGTTCAGCCACAGAGGTGGTCATAGTGAATAACCACATGATGGCTGCCGTGCTTTACGGCAAGGAACATTTGCAAGTAGAGCCGGTGGCCGTTCCCAGCATTCAAAGCAGAGACATCCTCGTTCGGGTAAAGGTGGCCCTGACTTGCGGCACCGACGTGAAGGTATTCCGCCGGGGTTATCACGCTCGAATGATCGTTCCGCCTGCGGTGTTTGGGCACGAACTGGCCGGCGACGTGGTCGCGACTGGCGAGGATGTGACGAAATTCAAGATCGGCCAACGTGTGGTGGCGGCCAATTCGGCGCCATGCGGCCGTTGCTTTTATTGCCAGCGGGGCCTGGAAAACCTATGCGAGGATTTACTATTCAATAACGGAGCGTACGCCGAATACATCCGCATTCCGGCGCGCATCGTGGAGAGCAATACCTATCTGGTTCCGCAGCATGTCGGGTATCAGGACGCCGCGCTGATTGAGCCGCTGGCCTGCGTGGTTCGCGGCTGGGAAGAAACCGCTCCGCGTCACGGGGACCAGGTGGCCGTCATTGGGCTGGGTCCCATTGGGTTGATGTTCGTGAAGCTGGCGAAGCTGCATGGCTGCCGCGTGATTGCGGTCGGCCGGCGCAGGACGCAACTCGACCGCGCGGCCGCGCTGGACGCCGACGATCTGATCGTGGGCGAGGACGGCGTCGATCCGGTGAAGACTATCCGCGCGCTTACCGGCGGGCGCGGCGTGGATATCGCCATCGAAGCGGTGGGCAAACCGCAGACCTGGCAGTGGGCCGTCAGCATGGTTCGCCGTGGCGGCGTGGTGAACTTCTTCGGCGGCTGTCCCAACGACACCACGGTCAATCTGGATACCGCCCTGCTGCATTACTCCGAAATTACCTGCAAGGCCAGTTTCCATCACACCCCGGCCCACGTCCGCAAGGCGCTGGATCTGGTTTCGGCGGGCCACATCCGGGCGTCGTTCTTCGTCAACCGCGAGGAGCCGCTGGCCAACCTGCTGGAAGTGATGCGCCACCTGATGAGCCACAACGGCCACCTGAAGACGGCGATTCTGCCCTAAAATGCCGCGCGCAGGGACTGCCGCGTTTCTGCCGCCGGCCCAGTTCGTACACGCTTCGGAAGCGCTCGAACGAGCCTGGTCCCAGGACGATGCCCGCGCCTACACGCGCTGGCTGGCCACGCGCCATTACGAAAACTTCCACGTGGTGAGTTTTCTGCTGCCGCGGCGTCTCCGCCAGGATTTCTACAATGTTTACGCCTATTGCCGCTGGGCGGACGACCTGGGCGACGAAATCGGCGACCGCGAGAAAAGCTTGCGGCTGCTCGAATGGTGGAGCGGCGAGCTGGATGGAATGTACCGGGGCCGTGTCACGCACCCGGTCTTCGTGGCGCTCGAGGAGACAGTCCGCCGCCACCGGATTCCGCGGCGGCCGTTCGCCGACCTGATCCAGGCGTTCGTGCAGGACCAGAACGTGACGCGCTATGCCGGCTGGGACGATCTGTTCGATTACTGCCGGCGCTCGGCGAATCCGGTGGGCCGGCTGGTGCTATACGTCTGCGGTTACTCTGACGCAGAGCGCCAGCGCCTGGCCGACGCGACCTGCACGGCGCTGCAACTCGCCAACTTCTGGCAGGACGTGACCGTCGATCTGCAGAAGAACCGCGTCTACATACCGTTCGATGTACTGGAACGGCATGGCTGCCGGATCGAGGATCTGTTGGCGCGGCGTTTCACGCCCGGTTTTCGCGAGGCCATGCGCGAGATCGTGGCCAAGGCGCACGAATTGTTCCGCGAAGGCCTTCCCCTGATCGGCATGGTGGACCGCAGACTGGCGCTTGACATCGATCTGTTCAGCCGTGGCGGCCTTCGCGTGCTCGACAAAATCGAGCGGCAGGATTATGACGTGCTGCGGGCGCGGCCGGTCATCTCGAAGTTCGAGCGTGCGCGCCTGCTGCTGGGTTCGCTGGCGCGGCTGGCCCTGCCGCGGGCCGCCGGATGAACCCGATCGAGCAGTCCTACGACTATTGCCGCCACGTGGCGCGCAGCCGCGCCAAGAACTTCTACTACTCGTTTCTCCTGCTGTCCGCGCAGCAGCGCAAAGCCATGTGCGCCATCTACGCCTTCATGCGCACCTGCGACGATTTGAGCGACGAGCCCGGCGCCAGCCACGCCGCGCTGAACCGCTGGCGCGCCGCCATGGAAGACGCGCTGGACGCCCGCTTTAGCGGCCATCCGCTCTGGCCCGCGTTTCATCACACCGTGCGCCGCTTCGGCATCCCACACGAGTATCTGCGCGAAATGATCGATGGCGTGGTCTCCGACCTGGAACCGCGCCGCTTCCGCACCTTCGACGAGCTCTACCACTATTGTTACCAGGTGGCTTCGGTGGTGGGCCTCACCGTGATTCACATTTTCGGTTTCGACACTCCCAGCGCGCCGCCATTGGCGGAGAAATGCGGAATCGCCTTTCAACTCACCAATATTCTGCGCGACATCCGCGAGGATTCGGCCCGCGGCCGCGTCTACCTGCCGCAAGAGGACCTGGCCCGCTTCGGCGTTTCCGAACACGACCTGACAAACGGCAATCGCACTCCGGCGTTCCTGCGGCTGATGCAGTTCGAGACGGACCGCGCCCGCGCCTACTATCGGGAGTCGCAGCCCCTGCTCGATCTGATCCACCCGCGCAGCCGGCCTTCGCTGTGGGCGCTGATCACCGTCTACTCCCGCCTGCTCGACCGCATCGAAGCCGGCAACTACGATGTTTTCCGCAAGCGCGTGCGGTTGTCGTCGCTGGAGAAATCCTGGATCATCGTCAGGGCGCTGCTTGGATAGGCGGGGTATGCGTTGGCTTGCCGTTTGTTTTCCACCGGCGGGCGCGTTTTACAATAAATCAAGATGCTGCGAATCTCTTTTCTCGTCATTGCCGCTGCCGCGCTGTGGGCGCAAAACGCCGCTCAGAAAGGACCGGAACCGCCTCCCGATGTCGATAAAGCGTTGCGCGCGCGCATCACTGAATTCTGCGAGTTGCACAAGCAGGGCAAGTTCCGCCAAGCCGAGCAACTGGTGGCGGACGACACCAAGGACTATTTTTATAACTCCGGCAAACCTCGCTATGTGAGTTACGAGATTCAATCGATCACGTATAACCAGGATTTCACCAAAGCCACGGCGATGGTGATTTGCGAGCATTATCTGGCCGCACCCGGTTTTCAGGGTAAGACCCTCAAGCTGCTCACACCTTTCAACTGGAAAATCGAGAACGGGCAGTGGATGTGGTATGTGGACAAAGATTCGCTGCTAATCACGCCGTTCGGAAAGATGACACTGGCGCCGCAGGCGGGCGGCACCAGCACTTCCCCAGTCGCCGGTGCACCAACGCCGCCGGCGATTCCCACCAGCGTCGACCAGTTCTTTAGTCTGATCCAGGCGGATAAGACCACCCTCGGTCTCAAGCCCGGAGCCAGCGATCAGGTGGTCATTTCCAACGGCACGCCCGGGTTGATAAGCCTGGAAATCGCGCAGCAGGTTCCGGGCGTGGAGGCCAAGCTGGACAACACATCCGTCACCGCAGGCGGCAAGGCCGTGCTCACCGTGCACGCCGGCCCGCAGGCGGCTTCCGGCGTCATCGGATTGCGAGTCAAACCCATCGGGCCGCAGATTGCCATCAAAGTTTCGGTTGAGTAATCGGCTGACAGCGAAATCCGGAACGGACCCGAAAGCCGGAGGGCTGCCCCGCCCACGCGACATGTCCGATCTGTCACAAATGACTGAATTCGAGTGAGTTACAGCCGCTGCTGGCGGCCTTCCGCTCACCCCTTCAATTCCTCCGTTCCGATTCGAAACTCACCGTTCGATGGATAGCTGTTCCTTTTCAATCGATTATCGGCGCAAGATGACCTCAATCAAGGGATTTTTGGGATAGCTATGAGCACTCAGACTGTAGAACCACACCTGTCGCCGTCTGCCAACCTCGTGCAGATCGGTTCTATTGAAGACGTAATCCAGCAAAGGCTGGCCGAAGAACGCGCGCGCCTGGAGCGCGAAGCCGGCGTGCCCAAGCAGAACGTTCATCACTTCAAACGGCCCGCGGAGCGTCCGTTCACCAAGCAGGAGCGCGCCGTCACCACGCTGCTGTTTGGCGGGCTGACCTGGAAACACGAGAAGCTGGTGCATGGCGCGTTGGAGGGGCTGGGTTACAAGGCCCGGCCGGTGCCCACGCCCAACGTGCGCGCGTTTCAGCTTGGCAAAGAGTACGGCAATAATGGCCAATGCAATCCCACTTACTTCACCGTCGGCAACCTGGTGCAGTATTTACAAACCCTCGAAGAGCAAGGTCTCAGCAAGCAGGAGATCATCGACAACCACGTGTTCTTCACCGCCGGCGCCTGCGGCCCGTGCCGCTTCGGCATGTATGAAGCCGAATACCGGCTGGCGCTGCGCAACGCCGGATTCGACGGGTTCCGCGTGCTGCTGTTCCAGCAGTCCGGCGGCCTGAGCCAGTCCGACGCCGAGGCCGGCCTGGAGATGAACCTGGATTTCTTCCTGGGCATCCTCAACGCGCTCAATTGCGGCGACGTGATGAACGAGGTCGCCTACGCGATCCGCCCGTATGAAATCGAGGCGGGCGCGACCGACACGGTGCTCGACGAAGGTATGGAGTACCTGCACCAGGTCTTCAAGACCAAGCGCCCGTGGCGGCTCAATGGGAATCTGTCGCGCTACCTCGGCGGTTTCTCCGATACCGCGCAATACATTGGCAAATTCGTGAACCAGATCAAGGGCGACGACTACATGCCCGCGCTCCAGCACTGCTGCGACCGGTTCGACAGTATCCAAATCGATCGTCTGCGCGTGAAGCCGATCGTCAAAATCACCGGTGAATTCTGGGCGCAGACCACTGAAGGTGACGGCAATTTCAACATGTTCCGCTTCCTGCAGCGCGAGGGCGCGCAGGTGCTGGTGGAACCGATCGGCACCTGGATCATGTACATGATCCACCAGGTGATTCAGAAATACAAGGACTTGAAGGGGCTGGAGGAAGGCGCCGTGCTGCCCCCGTTGTGGCGGCTCGGAACGCGCGCGAAAATCGAGATCGGCTTCCGCCAGAAAGTGGCCAAGCTGAAGCTGGCGGAGGCTATCTTCAAGAACGAATACCACAAGATCGTGGAGGCGCTGGGCGGCATCGCGCACCACCTTGCCGACCAATATGAGCTGCAGCGCATCGGGCATCCGTTCTATAATTCGCGCGCCGGCGGCGGCGAAGGCCACCTGGAAGTCGCCAAGAACATTTATTACTCGAACAAGGACCTGGCCCACATGGTGCTCTCGTTGAAGCCGTTCGGCTGCATGCCGTCGACGCAATCCGATGGCGCGCAATCGGCCGTGGTCTCCAATTACAAGGACATGATCTACCTGCCTATCGAGACCTCGGGCGAAGGCGAGATCAACGCCCACAGCCGCGTACAGATGGCGCTGGGCGAAGCCAAGAACAAGGCCAAGAAGGAATTCGCCGAAGCGCTGGAGCGCACCGGCTTGACGCTGGACGCCTGCCGCGCTTGGGTCGGCCAGCATCCGGAAACCCGGCGTCCGACTTATCGCGTGCCGCATACCAAGGGTGTGGTTGGCCAGGCCGCCAACTTCGTCTATCACATCGCGCAGAGAACTCACTCGTAGGGGCTGGGCATGCCCGGCCCGGCCGGCGCCTGATCGCACATTCGGCGGGAACGGAATCGCAAATGGATAAACACTTCCTCATCGGCATGGACGTCGGCTCGACCACGGTGAAAGCGGTGGTGATCGATGCCGCCACCGACCAGATTCTGTGGCAGGACTACCAGCGGCACGACACCAAGCAGCCGGAAAAGGTGCTCGAATTCTGCCGGCGATTTGACACGGAGGTCGAAGGCTTCCGCACCGCCAACTCGCGCATGTTCGTCACCGGCTCAGGCGGCAATGGGCTGGGCGGATATCTGGGCGCCAAGTTCGTGCAGGAAGTCAACGCGGTTTCGCTCGCTGTCGAGCGGCTCTATCCCGAGTGCGGCTCGGTGATCGAACTGGGCGGGCAGGACGCCAAGATCATCATCTTCAAAAAGGACCCCGAGACGGGCCGCAAGAAGAAAATCCCTTCGATGAACGACAAGTGCGCCGGCGGCACCGGTGCGGTGATCGACAAAATCAACGCCAAGCTGCGTATTCCCGCCGATCAGCTCTGCCAGATGGGGTACCAGGGGATGAAACTGCATCCGGTGGCCGGCAAGTGCGGCGTGTTTGCCGAGACCGATATCAACGGCTTGCAGAAAATGGGCGTCCCGCCGAATGAGCTGATGGCATCGCTGTTCGAAGCCATCGTGATGCAGAATCTTTCCGTGTTGACGCGCGGCAACACGCTGCAGCCGGTGGTGCTGCTGCTGGGTGGCCCGAATTGTTACATCCAGGGCATGCGCGACTGCTGGAAGCACAACATCCCGAAAATCTGGGAAGAGCGCGGCACGCCGCTGCCGGAAGGCGTGCCGCCCGAAGAGCTGGTAAATACGCCGGACAACGCGCAGTATTTCGCCGCCATCGGTTCGGTGGAGTTCGGCAAGACGGAAGACGACGAGGTCGGCCAATACCTGGGATGGGACAAGCTGGCGTGGTATGTCGACATAGGCCGCGACGAGGAGAAATCCAAGCGTGGCGGCGGTGGCGGACTGGCCAAGGATGACGCCGATCTGGACGCATTCAAACGCAAGTACCGTCCCAAGAGGTTCGTACCAGCGACCTTCCAGCCGGGCGAATTGGTGGAAGGCTTCGTCGGCATCGATGGCGGGTCGACGTCCACCAAGGCGGTGCTGATTTCCAGGGACCACAAGCGCCGCATTCTGGCCAAAACTTACCAGCTCTCGAAAGGCAACCCGATCGAGGACACCATCGAGGTGCTCGGAAAACTTAATCGGCAGATTCTTGACCAGGGCGCGGACTTGAAGATTCTGGGCGTGGGCACCACCGGCTACGCGAAAGACATCCTCAAGGATGTGGTGGGCGCCGACGCGGCGCTGGTCGAAACGGTGGCCCACACCGAAGCCGGCCTGCATTTCTACGATGACGTGGACGTCATCTGCGACGTGGGCGGCCAGGATATCAAGATCATCATCCTCAAGCACGGCCGCGTGAAGGATTTCAAGCTCAACACGCAGTGCTCGGCCGGCAACGGCTACTTCCTGCAATCCACCGCGCAGGGCTTCAACGTGCCGGTGGAGGAATACGCGGACACGGCTTTCGGGGCCAAGGGATTTCCGTCGTTCGGTTATGGCTGCGCGGTGTTCATGCAGTCCGACATCGTCGATTTCCAGCGCCAGGGATGGAAGCCGGAAGAAATCATGGCCGGCTTGTGCAACGTGCTGCCCAAGAACATTTGGCTCTACGTTTCGCAAATTCCGAATCTCTCCGCCATCGGCCGCCGCTTCCTGTTGCAGGGCGGCACGCAGTACAACCTGGCGGCGGTGAAGGCGCAGGTGGATTTCATCGAGTCGCGTTTCAAGGGCAAGGACGTACAAGCGGAGGTCATCGTCCACGAACACTGCGGCGAAGCCGGTGCCATCGGGGCCGCGCTCGAAGCTGGCCGGCTGTTCGATAACGGCCGCAAGTCGACGTTCATCGGCCTGGAGGCGGCGCGCGGCATCCAATACAAGACCACCCGCAACGAGAGCACGCGCTGCTACTTCTGCAAGAACAAGTGCCTGCGCACATTCATCGATGTCAAGACTTCGCTGGTGAACCTCGATTACAAGCCGCCGGTGAAGACCAAGGTGCCGCTGGAAGCCGGGGCGCAGCGGCTGATTATCGCCACCTGCGAAAAAGGGACGGTCGAGAACATCGAGGAAATGCGCGTGATCAAGGGCGATCTCGACAAGGTAAAAAAGGCTAATCCGAATTTCGTGGAAATGGCCGCCAAAGCGGTCTTCCGCGTGCCCGATCCGCCGCTGGTGGCCGACGCGCCGCCCAAGCTGCAGATCACGCCGGCGCAAAAGAAGCGGGCCGCCCTGATAAGCAAGCGCGCCCAACTGCGCATTGGCATGCCGCGCGTACTGAACATGTATTCGCAGACGCCCGTGTTCACCGGCTATTTCGCGTCGCTCGGCGTCAAAGCGGAGAACATCGTCTACTCCGATTTCTCGAGCGAGGAGTTGTATAAAGAGGGCGCCAAGCGCGGCGCCATCGACCCGTGCTTCCCCTCCAAGCTGGGCATTCCCCACGTCCACAATTTGCTCTACCGCGTCCATGCCAAGAAGCCGCTCGACATCATTTTCTTCCCGATGATCGATTGTCTGACCAGCGACCTGCATTCCGTGCAGGCCAGCCGCTCCTGCCCCACGGTGGCTGCGACGCCGGAAGCGGTGAAGGCGGCGTTTACCAAAGAAGGCGACCTGTTCGCCGAAAAGGGCGTGACGTACCTGGACACGTTCGTCAACATCTCCAAGCCGGACATTTTCGAGCGGCAGATGTACGAGCAGTTCCGCGACATTCTGGGCCTCTCGCCGGAAGAGAACCATCGAGCGATTGAGGAGGGCTACCGCGCGCTTGACCTGTTCAACAACGTCACCATGCGCGGCGCCGCGCGCGAGGCGCTGGAGGAACTGGAACGCCAGGACAAGCTGGGCGTGGTGCTGCTAGGCCGGCCGTATCACAACGATCCCGGCATCAATCACGAAATCCTCGAGGAGTTCCAGAAGCTGGGTTACCCGGTGTTCACCGAGGACTGCCTGCCGATCGACGACGACATCGTCTGGCGCCTTTTCGGCGACGATGTGCTGGCCGGCGAGATCCCGCACCCGATGGCCATCACCGACGTATGGAAGAATTCCTACAGCGAGAACACCAGCCGCAAAGTTTGGGCGGCCAAATACGTGGCCCGCCATCCCAACCTGGTCGCGCTCGAGCTATCCAGCTTCAAGTGCGGCCACGACGCGCCTATTTATTCCGTGGTCGAGGAGATCGTCGAACATTCCGGCACGCCGTATTTTTGCTTCAAGGACATCGACGAGAACAAGCCCACCGGCTCGATCAAGATCCGCGTGGAGACCATCGGCTACTTCCTGAAGCGCTATCGCGAGGACATGATCCGCAACAAGCACAAAGCCGGCCGCATCGAAGAGCAGCTCCGTGAGTTCGAAGCCAGGCTGCGGCGGCAGATGTTGCGCGAGAAACTCGAGGGCATGGCGGACGCCTTCGAAACCGGCGCCATGCCGCAGATCCATGTGAGCGTCGGCGCGCTGGCGGCGTCGAACCCGCCTGCGCGCGAGTGGGAGCGGGTGTCCGGAGATTGAGCGGGGGGCCGTGGGGCAGGATGGCATCCTGCGCGGCGGTTGCCAACCGCCGCGCGGTCCGATTGGCAATCCGACCGCAGCTTGCCAAGCTGCCCCACAAAGGAGCCGCTTCACACGGTCTGGGCACTAATCGCGGATGCGGTTGCGCATGGCGAGCCGATACTCCCTGCGCTCGCCGGCCTCGCGGAAGCGGCGCTGCTCAGCCTCGGTTTCGGGAATCACCGGCGGAACCGTGGCCGGCACGCCGTTCTCGTCCATGGCGACGAAGGTCAGGTAAGCGGAGCAGGTATGCCGCTGGGAGCCGGTGAGCAGATTCTCGGTGACTACGCGCACGCCCACTTCGAGCGAGGTGCGGAAGACACGATTCACGGCTGAGCGCAGCATGATCAGCTCCCCGATGTTCACCGGGTGCAGGAAGTGGAGGCTGTCCACCGCCGCGGTGACCACGCCGCGGCGCGCGTGCCGCATCGCCGCCATGGCGGCTGCCAGGTCAACCAGGTGCATCACTTTGCCACCCAACACGTGCCCCCAGCCGTTGGCATCAATCGGCAGCGCCAGCTCGGAGTATTCGGAAGCGGATTCGCGTACGGGTTTACCTTGCATGACACTCCTTCAATCTTCTCTTCAGAGCCTATCCGATTCACTTGTCCGCCGCAGATAGCTGGCGGCATAGGCGCGCGCCTGCGCGGCGGTCAGGGCGCCTTCGGCCGGTGTGGTGAGTTCGTTTTGCGCCACGGAGAATTCCAGCGCTCCGTGAGCGAAGGGCCGGTGATCGCGCTCCAGAACGTAGTACAGTCGAAGAACGGCACCGTCATTGGAGACGATTGTAAAACGCACGGCGTCCGGACCATGATCGGCGGGAAACCGCGCGCAGCGGCCGCGGGCGTAGCCGAGGTTACAGAAAGTGTCGAGCGTCGAATCGTCAGGGCGGAAGAGGTCGTCCGGCACGGCGCGGCAGATGCCCGTCCACGCGTCGCCTAGCGGCAGCATGGCCCGCCGCGAGGCCGCCGCGTATGGGCGCGGCTCGACGGGCAAGAAACAGGGGCACGACATCCGGGAGGTATGGTAGCACAATCATGGCGAGCAACCGATTGGAGATTCTGAAAGGGATGGTGGCCGCGAACCCGAACGACATCTTCGCGCGCTACGGCCTGGCGATGGAGTACCGCAACGCGGACGACCTGGAAGGCGCGGTGCGGGAGTTCCGCGCACTGATGGCCGCTCATCCGGATTACGCTGCCACTTATCTGCACGCCGGCCAGACACTGGAGCGGCTGGGCCGCTTGGAAGAGGCGCGCGCGGTGTATCGGCAGGGCATCGAAGTCACCACGCGAATCGGCGACCGCCACGCGTGCACCGAACTCGAAGCGGCGTTCGGTTCGTTGGCTTGACGCTGCTGGGCTGCATTCGCGCTCGCGTTATCATGAGTAAATGACGACCGCTCTTCCTCCTGTCGGCGCACAACGCGCCCAGGAGCTGATGGACCTGGAAAAAGAGTACCTGCTGCAGAATTACGCCCGCTATCCGCTGGCGCTCGAGCGCGGCAAGGGTTGCTGGGTTTACGATTTGGAAGGCCGCCGTTACCTGGACCTGATGGCCGGCATCGGCGTCAACGCGCTCGGCCACGCGCATCCGCGCATTACCAAGGTAATCCGCCAGCAGGCTGGGCTGATGATCCATTCTTCCAATCTTTACTACCACCCGTATCAGGGGCCGCTGGCGAAGCGGCTGGTGCAAATCAGCGGCCTCCAGCGCGCCTTTTTCGCCAACACCGGAACCGAGGCCGTCGAGGGCGCGCTCAAGATGGTGCATGGGCACGGCCGCGCCATCCATGCGGATAAGTTCGAGATCATTTCGCTGGATAACTCGTTCCATGGGAGAACGCTGGGGGCGCTTTCGGTCACCGGGCAAGCCAAATACCGCAGCGATTTCGAGCCACTCATTCCGGGCGTGAAATTCGTCCCCATGAATGACGTCGTGGCGCTTGAGGCAGCCTTCAACGAGCGCACCGCGGGCATCATTCTGGAGATGATCCAGGGCGAGGGCGGCATTAACCCGCTCACCGCCGAATTCGCCGCCAAGGCACGCGAGCTTGCCACCCGCTATGACGCCTTGCTGGTGGCCGATGAAACGCAATGCGGCGTGGGCCGCCCGGGCGTGCATTTTGCGTACCAGCTTTTCCAGCCGGTGATTTTGCCGGACGTGGTCGTGGCTGCCAAACCGGTGGCCTGCGGCCTGCCGCTTGGGTTCATTCTGGCCAACGAAAAAGCCGCCGCGGCCATTAAGCCCGGCATGCACGGAACTACTTTTGGTGGAGGCCCACTGACGTGCCGCGTGGCGCTGGAGTTCCTCGACATTCTGGATGAGTTGCTGCCCGCCATTCAAAGGGTGGGCGGATATTTCAAGGATTCGCTGGAGGCGCTGGCCCGCAAGCATTCCTTCGTCAGGGAAGTCCGCGGGTGCGGCCTGATGCTGGGCGTCGAACTGGCTATCCCCGGCAAACAATTGGTACTGGACGCCATGGCCGAAGGCATGCTCATCAACTGCACACACGACTCCGTGCTCCGCTTCCTGCCGCCTTATATCATCACCGAAAAGGAAGTCGATCGGGCCGTGCGGATCCTGCGCAAGCTGTTTCGCAAAGCGAAGTAGAGCGGCGGCTCCCTTATAGCAAGCCGGCATCGTGGCTTTGGCGATGCCGGATTCTCATTATGCCCAACTGGCGGCGGATTACCTGGGCCAGCGCAATCACAGGATCGAGTCACTCAAGGTGGCTGGCTTCCGTCCGCGGTTGCCCTAAAAGGCGCGTGCTATGTGATCCACAACACATCCGGATTCGGATTTAAGGACGACTTGAGCCCGGTTCGTCATCTAATTGATAAATTGGAGGTAGTGGCAGTGCCCCGTTCGAGCTTTTACACACATCCGGACGGCGGCTGACGGCAAATCCGCTTTTGTTTCCGTAAAAAATATGAGACGCTAGAAGCAGCTCGATCACAACTTCTCAAGCTCCTGTAGTTGCCATGCGAGCGAAGCGTAAGCCTATGTTGCAAGAGTTTCTGCTGCCGGAAACCACCGTACGCGAAGCCGGCGCCGGGTCTGAGATCGATCTCGGCGGCCAAATGGGCGGAACGCTGGTTCTGACCCTCGGCATAACACGCATCATGGAACAGCAAAGCATCGATATCTCAATTTGGGGCTCGGCCGACGGCACTGACTGGGGCGCTAAGCCGGTGGCTTCATTTCCGCAAAAATTCTATTGCGGCACTTACCAGATCGCGCTCGACCTCACGGACCGGCCTCAGGTGCGCTATCTCCGCGCCAAATGGCAGGTGAATCGCTGGGGCAAGGGCGACTCCAAGCCGCTGTTCACGATCTACCTGTTTGCGCAAGCTTCGCAGCCCGAATTAGCTGCTGCCTCGGCGTAATCGGGGGAGTAGCTCAACCCGCCGCCTGCGCACCAGCGCCGAATCAACTTAGGCTTTCTGTGTCTTATCGAAATTCGCCAACAGGTTCTGCGTGAACCGGTAAAACCACAGGTACCATCGCGAGCCCAACGGCGCTGGATCCGGCAGCGCGCGCGCCGCCGCGGATAGGACGATTGCTACCACTGCGCCGGTCAACCACGAAGGGATTGCTAAGTTCATTAGTGCCTCCTCAAAAGCTCTTCCCCACACCAAAACCAAACACCGGCTGCACCGAATTGGACGTGATCACCGTCACCCGCATCACTCCGGTGAGATAGAAATGCCCCTTGTTAAGGCGCTGTCCGATGTCGTAAAAGATAGCTCCTCCACCGCTGAACGATCCCAGCGTGGCCACGGGCGAGATCGCCAGTCCGGCGTCTCCTAGCGCAGCCAACGACCAGTTGCCGGTTTGCGCAAACAGGTATCCCGCGCCGGTTCTGGCCGTGCTGGTGGCACTGGTCAATTCGATGGTGGACCAAGAGTACACCTTGCTCTGTCCCACTTGCACGGCAAACGTGGTCCACCCCGCGACTGAAGGCGCAGCCGTATTGTAGCGATTGTATTCGGTTCCCGCGCCGACAAAATAGCCCGGTGCGTAGTTGACCGCGTCGGGCGCTTGCGCCGAGAGGCAGCCCGCGGCCGCCAGCGCCGGCAGGATGGCCAAAATGAGCCTGAATGTCCTTCTATTCATGGTTCGTCTCCTTGCTGATTTACTGATCTGGCGCGGCGCCCTACGACACCGCCGTCACCACCCAGAGGTCACCTGCCAGATTCTGGTTAGTGACGTAGGCATAGGGAATGGCGAAGTAGCCTGCGAGGCCCCAGTCCGTGCCCCACGAGTTCGCCCCGATGAAATGCTGTACCGGAAGGCCGTTGATGCCGTTGTCGGTGTAGCCGACCAACCGCACACAGTGGCCCCCGCGCAAGCTCTCGCTCGGGTCCGGCATCGGCACCACTCCCGTTTTCGCCACCTCGTCCGACTCGAAAGAGTCGTAAACCGAGATCCCGAACACGATGCCCCGCCCGGACGCCAGCGCCCCTTTGATCGAGTTCAAGTCCTGCGGCACGCTGCTGTAATGGATGGCTTTGAGTTTCCGGGCATCGGCATAGCAGTGCTTCGGCGGCTTCACCGCGAACTTGCTCACGGTATACGGCCACTCCGATTCCGGGCACGCACCCTGCACACCTACGCTCTTGATTCCGTCGCGGATCGATGCGCCGGCATCCTCGGTAACCGTGCCTTCCATCGCGCGCTCGTTGTAATAGATGAACAGCCGCGATAGCACCTCGAGTTGCTCGCTCTGCGCCAGTTCCTGCGCTTCCAGTTCCCCGGCGATTCCGTTTCCCGTGCAGGAGCCGAGCTGCCCCTGGTCGAAAATCGGCGGCTGCTCCTGCCGCATATCCAGGTCCGCGGGCACCGGCACAGTTCGCCGCGGCCTGTAAACCAGGTCGCGGTGGTCCGGCACGTCCGGCTTCCATCCATATCTGCGTTTCGCTTTCATTTCTTCTTGCAGTCCTTTCCTGGTGACTTCGGCCGCTCTGTCGGCGGTCTCGCCCCCGCTTTTTGCTATCTTGAAAGTACCGGCTGGGGATTCCTATGATTTCGCGTGAAGAGGCGCTGGCGCTGTTTGCTTCCGACGACCTGATCGGCATCGGCATGGCTGCCGACGCGGTGCGCCGTAAGTGGCACCCCGAGGGGATCGTCTCCTACATCATCGATCGCAACATCAACTACACCAATTTCTGCACCGAGTTCTGTAGCTTCTGCGCTTTCTACCGGCCGATGGGCCACGCCGAAGGCTACGTCCTGTCTAACGACACCATCTACCAGAAGATTCAAGAGACCATCGACCTCGGCGGCACCGGCGTTCTGATGCAGGGTGGCCTTCATCCCGACCTCAAGATCGAGTGGTACGAAGACCTGTTCCGCGGCATCAAGCGGCGCTTTCGCATCCACCTGCACTGCCTCTCCGCCCCGGAGGTCGTCAATGTAGCCGAGGTCAGCGGCCTCAGCCTGCGCGACACCATACGCCGCCTGATGGATGCCGGCCTCGATTCCATCCCCGGCGGCGGCGCCGAAATCCTGGATGACGCCGTGCGCCAGCGCATCAGCCGCCTGAAGTGCCCGGTGCAGGATTGGATCGACGTTCACCGCACCGCCCACCAACTCGGCATGCGCACCACCGCCACCATGATGTTCGGTTGCGGCGAAACCCTCGAGCAGCGGATGAACCACCTCGAGCTGGTCCGCAACCTGCAAGAGGAAACCGGCGGCTTCACCGCCTTCATTCCCTGGACCTTCCAGCGCGAGAATACATCGCTCGGCCGCTTCGTCAAAGAGGAAGCCACCGCCATCGAATACCTGCAAACGCTGGCGATCTCGCGCATCTACCTCGACAACATCGAGAACGTGCAATCCTCCTGGGTCACCCAAGGTCTCAAAACCTGCCAGCTCGGCCTGCGTTTCGGCGGCAACGACGTGGGCAGCATCATGATCGAAGAGAACGTCGTCTCCGCCGCCGGCGCCCACTATCGCGCCTCCGAGGAGGAACTGCGCCGCCTCATCCGCGATGCTGGCTTCGTCCCCAAACAGCGGGACACGCTCTATCGAACCTACTTTTTGAACTAAGTACGCCATTTCGCGTTTTGTCGCGCGACCCGCGGGCGAGGCATGCCTCGCCCCTACAAACCGCCGGCCGTAAGGGCCGGGCATGCCCGGCCCGGCCCGCCGCGAAGCACTCGCCGTGGAACTTTTTCGACTATCGCCCGTATCCCATCTGCGGAGGACTTTATGAAGCTGTTTGTGTTCTTTTTGCTTGCCGGCGCGCTGGTGCTTTCCGCCGCCGAGGTCAACGTGAGCGGTAAGTGGTCGGGCCCCATCAACGTGACACAGCCCGACGGAACCAACCAGGAGGGCACCGCTTTTGCCATCGTGAAACAAGCCGGCGCCCAGATTACCGGCACCGCTGGACCCGATGAAGAAACTCAGTGGCCGATCATAAAGGGCGCCATTAGCGGCAACAAGGTCACTTTGGAGGTTAAGGACTCCGGCGATGGCACCATTTACAAGTGCGACCTGGTGCTGGAGGGCGATCACCTCAAAGGCCCCGTCACCATCGTCACTCCGGACGGGCAAACCGTGGCTGCCAAGCTGGACCTCAGTCGTGTGAAGTGAATGCTTCAGGCGGCTTCCAGATAGCTTTTCCAGCACCGCAGCCCCTCCGCGTTGTGGGCTTCCAACGCCCGGAAACCTTCCAACGCCCGGAAACCTTCCACCGCCGCATACGGATCCGCCAGCAGGTGGCCGCCGACGCGGGCGATCTCGTCCACGTGGTCGAAGCCCGCTTTCCACGCCCTGGGCGCCCAGTCGATGGCCTCCGAAACCACTGACGCCACCCCCTCCGCAACCCCGTCGGCCGTCACCATGTTGAACGATTCGGTGTAACTGGGCTGCAGCAGCAGGTGCATGTGCCGCACCGTCTCGCGGAAGCGCGGCCAGGTCTGCCACCCGTTCTCCACCAGCCGGACCTGCGGCAGTCCGCCCATCATCGCCCGCACCGCGTCCATGATCCCCAGCCCGCCTTCCGCGCGTCCCGCCGAAACCCAGAACTCCAGCGGTGCGTTGCGCCGGCCCGCCATCTCCAAAGCCGCGCCCGCCGCGCTCATCAGGTTTTTGAGCGGCCGCGTGGCGCCGAACGCTCCCACCCGCAGGGTGCCGCCGCTGAACGGCGCCCGCGGGTAATGCCGCTCCGCGTCCAGATAGTACAGGTTCGTCAGGTAAGCGCACGGAGCCCGGTACGCCGCCCGGATCCAGTCGCAGAACTTCCGGCTGTTCCCGGCTACGTGAAAGTTCCACGCCCCGCGCTCCAGTTCCATGCCGTCGCGCAGGCGCCGCACTCCGTTCGCGTCGGCCTGCAGAAAGCCGACGTTCGAGTGGCAATTCACCGCGAACGTAATGTCCGGGTGCTCCGCCGTCAGCCGCTGCCACTGGTCTACCGGTATCCACGGCGCCGAAGTCACCACGTGCGAAACCGAGGAGTCCAGCCGGCTGCCCAATTCCGCCCCGCTCGTGATCGGCCACACCTCCGCCGCAATGCCGTTCGCGCGCAGCACTTTGGCCGTGTTCAGTGCCGCTACGCCGAGTCCTATGTGGCTGATGTTCCGGTTCGCCGCGAAGTTCTTGTATGCCAGTATCAGGCGCTTCAAAGGACGCATCCTGCGGTTCCCTCTTCTCGACCCAATAGTAACTGGCTGGTCCGCGTGCACCCTCCGGCCGCGGTCCGTTAACTGCTTGGCAGACTTTGAGATCCGATCTTCTCGTCAGTTGTGACTGGCAATTTGGTAGCCGCGGATTCCTCCGCGTAGGGCCTGTGAGGTAATTACCAGTTCAATCGCCGCCAGCGCCGTGGCGCCGGCTGAGCCGAGAGTCTTCTCGGCTTTTCTTCCCGCGGCACGGCATGATTTTCAACCGAGCGGTGGGCACGCCGTTCCTGTTCGCTACAGCGCCTTTTCGAGTCCCTCCCACTTGATATTCCAGCCGCGCGAAACGGGAAAGCCCAGGGCGCTTCCTTTTGCGCCGTCCCAACCGGCAGCCATCATCGCCACCGCGTACAGCAGGCCGCCGTTCCCCGGCAGATAGAGCGGCAACCGGCCCTTGGTTCCCAGGTTCTGCCCTCCCGCCAAATACTGATTCTTCGGCGAATCCATAAGAAGTGCATCCACCGCCTTCTCCGGCTCGCCGAGCCTCGCCGCCGTCATCGCCATCACCGGGTAATCCCATCCCCACGTCGTGTTCCAATTCCAGCGTGCCAGCACGTCGTCGAGTGTGGAACGCATGGTAGCGGCGTCGATCAGGGGCGTGGCGGGCAAAACTCCCAGCGCGCATAACATGGATGGGTGGTCGCTGTAAACCGTAAATGGCTCTTCTTCAATCGCCGCATAAATGCCGTACCGGATTAGCGGCCGGGCGAGCCCTCGAATTACCCGGTCCCACTCCGCGTGCCGAGGCAGCCCCAACCGCTCGCGCCAACGCTGCGCCGTGGTTAGTCCCCAATGCCAGTAGGCTAACTCGTATGGCGGATTGGTCACCCGTGTGCGTATCTTCGAGTAACTCTCCTGAGCCGGAATCAGCGGTGGCCCAAGTACATAGCGACTTGTAGCGGCGTCCCAAGCCGCATAGGAAGCCATGAATTCCGCTGTCTCGAAGACGATCTCCCGATGTGCCTCCAGCGTCTCCCGATCGGGATGTGTTCGGTACAGTAACTCCGCATAGTAAATCGGGTGCGGCTGTTGCCAGATCAGGAACACGCCGACATCGCTCGGAGCCTCTCTCCCATCCGGACCGATTTGTTTTGGCCACCGCGCTCCCCGGTAGCCTTGTAACTTGGCGGTGTCCTTCGCTCGATCCAGGATGGAACGGTACCACGGGAGACTGCGCGCCAGAAGCTCCGGCCTGCCCCACAGAACGAAATGGGCTGCGTGCCACCAGTGCATCTCCAGGTGGGACTTGCCCCACCAGCTATTAGTCGCGAGGCCGGTCTCCTGCGGCGGCATCGAACCGGCGCAGTTCACCGCCATCAGATACTGGGAGAGCACCACCCTGCGCTCCAGCTCGGCCGCGCGCGGATCGGTGCATGCGGCGAAATCGATTGCGCCGCCTCTGCTCCAGAAGGTGGACCAGTGACTCGCTGCGGAATCCCGAACTGCCGCAAACGAAGGAATCCGTCCGCCGACCCATTCCTGACTTGTAGGGGCCGGGCATGCCCGGCCCGGTATCTGAATCGGCGAAAACTCAATTGTCAGCTCTATCTCTTCCTGTCCCTCGGAAGCCAGGTGGAAGTGATGAGGTTCAACGTCTTCTAACCGCGCAGCGGCCGACCAGGCTGCGGTTGCCGTGTACCGGCTCTCATCCAGAATGCAGTCGAAAGTCGCCCCCCGATCGGCCCTGCTTACTCTGGTCTCATAACGCACCGGAGAGTCCCAGTCATAGCCCCTTGTCCACGACGTGGAGGCATACGGAAAAGCAATACTGACACTAAGACTTCGTTGTCGAAGCAGGGGTGAAGAGACTCGAATCGCGAGCAGGTCACGCTGGGCGTGGCAAACGGTCCGTACCCGTACCAGCGAGTCACCCACCCGGAACTCACTCGAAAGCATGCCGCTCCAAAGATCGAGTTCCTGCCGGATGTCACTCAAGTCCGTAAGGGCAACCGGCCTGCCGTCCCGATCAGCAAACTTGAGACCGATGCGCGCCAGATGGATGCGCTCCGGATTCTCGCGCAGCCACGTCACCGCCTTCCGGACGCGTTCCGGTTCGCTGGGTGTCTCCGCATAGAGGACGGCTCGCCCATGGGCATCATACGGCCTCATCACCTCGCTCAGTTGGAAGTTTTCGGGATTCGGAAACGTGTGCCAGGCCCACTGCGCCATGGTGCCGAGCGGCATCCCTTCCTCATATGCTGCGGAGAACGTTTGAAGACCCGTGATGTCGGCACTGAAAGCAAACTCGCCATTTCCAACCTGAAGGGCGGAGGTAATATCGGGCGCCCTTAGCACCGGATTGTGCCGTTTGACGATCGATTCGCGATCCAGCTTGCCGCTGTTTGCCGCGGCCAGCGGCAAGGCAGTGGCTCCCGCCATTCCGGCGATGACTTGCCTGCGTGTTAGCGCCATCGCTGTTACTGCTGGACCGCCAGGTTGACCCCCGAGGGCGATTGCACTCCGCCTACCGTGGCCACAATCGGGTAAGTGCCATTAGCCAAGGTCGAAGGCACCGTAATCGCGACCTGGTAGAGGCCCGCCGATCCTGGCGAAAGCGCGGTTCCCAACACGTTCGCCTGGGTTCCTCCCACCGTAACCGTGACTCCATTAATACTGTATAGATTCGCCGGAGTTACCTGGCCAACGGGAGCCGCCGGCGTGGTGGGGCCAAATCCGGTGCCCCATAAGATGATGATCTCGCCCGGCTGAGCGGGCGCCGTCGTCGTGCTGGGGATCGTGCCGTTGATTGCCATTGGGTTATAGTTGGGGTCGGTGGCCACCACCTGGTTGTCCGGCCATTCGAAAAATGCCGGCTGCACTCCCGCCGAAGTGATGGAATAGGGCTGACTGGTTCCCGCCGGAGTGGTTACAGTGACCGATGTGCGGCCCGCACCCAGGTTCGGCGCCAGGACATTGATCTGTGTGGGACTGACGTACTCCATGTACGCCGGCGCTCCTCCCATACTGACGCTCACGCCTGCCAGCTTGGTTGGTAACTGTCCGTTGCTGACATAGTCGCTCCAGATCGCAGCCGGCCACCCGGTGGGCGCGAAATTCGATCCGTAAATCGAGATATAAGTCCCCGCCGAGGCGCCCAATTGCCCGCCCGCTGCGTTCGATATCCCTGCGATTGCCGGCATAACTGTGGACACGCCGGATTCCGGCGCGGCACGAAGGTCATCCAGGTAATAAACTCCAGGGCTGGCAAGATACACGTACAGCGTTTGCACGCGGGTCAAATCCGGCGTGCCGCCATAGCACTGTAGCTGCGAGGGCTGGAGTTGTATCGTTAAGGTTGTGGTGCTGAACAGCGCCAGCGTCTGCCATGTCGCGTTCTGGCACCAATCGGAATTCGCGCCCGCCTGGAACGCGAAAGCGGAGCTGCCTCCCGCCGAGGTCGTCTCGACGTCCACCGCCAGCGACGGCCAGTTCGAGAGATCGACCGGGTTAGGGAAGCTGACTCCGAACCAACCGCCCGCGGTCACGTTCGCCTCGAGCGACTCACTCCCTTCGGTATGGAACAGTGGGCTGAGCGCAACCGTGCCGGTGACCGGCGGCGTGTTTCCCTGTATAGGGCCCCATCCGTCCGCGCCCGACTCGAACGAGTCGAGCGTCGTCCAGCCCGTCTGGGCGGGATTCACGGTGACAAACAGGTACCCGACATTGGATAACTGGTGGTTGCTGTCCTCGACCGTGTAGGAGCCGGGATCGGCGGTTCCCACGAAGCCGGCTTGCGGCGTGAATTCGATAGTCCCCGCAACTACATTGAACACCCCGCCATTCACGGTCTGCTGGCCTTGCGTATTGGGATCCAGATCGATGCTGGTAGGGTCTATCGTCGCGTTGCTCCCATAAGCAACGTCGTTCGACAATACGTTGAGAGTGGCCGGCTCGCCGAACGGCGTGGTGACCCATTGGTTGCCGGCGACCGGCGGTAACTGTTGCACCGAGTCCGCCGCCATAGTTTGCGCGAAGTCGCTCATCAGCAGCAGCACCGGACTGCCCGCCTCTTCGTCGAATGTGCTCGCCGGTTCCACGGCGGAGCCGGGCAGAACGTCCCAAAACATCGCGCCGCTCCCGCCCCCGTTGAATATCAGGTTCGTCCAATCGTTGTAGATGAATTCTTTCGCGTTGGCGGACAGCAGGCCGAACTCGCCCATGTACAGAGGCTTGCGAAGCGTGTTCGCTTCCTGTAAGTGGTCGGTGATGTAGCTTTCCGTCCAGGATATGTTCTTACCCCAGGAATCCGGGTACAGGTGGAGTCCCACCAGATCGATGTCTGCAACTTGCGAGAAGCCCTGGCTGTCGACGCCATTGGCGCAGTCGGTGAAATAATCGGTCGTGCCGGGTTCGCAAAAAAAGCCTTCGTCGCCGACCGATACCAGGTGATTCGAGTCGATGCTCTTGACGTATTGTGCCGTGTCCGTGATCCAGTTAATGATCGTCTGGTTCGTGCAGCCATTCGGGGACCTGGGCAGTCCGTCGTTTCCGCACTCAGGCTCGTTCGCCAGTTCCCATGCCATGATGGTCGGGTCATTCTTGTAAGCCACGCCTGAGATCGTATTCACGTGATTCAGCACATGGCTGACCCAGTTCTTGTACCATTGGCGGATCGTGGGTTCCGTGTAAAACTGGTCGTGGTATTGCCCTTTGAACCACCTGACGTATGAGTCCATCCCGCCGAAATCATGCCAGTTGTTGGTGAGGGTCATAATGAGCTTCACGTTCAACTGGCCGGCTCTATAGACCGCGTAATCCACGTTATCCAGGCCATAACCCGGGGTGTCATTGTAATTCGGGGTGTCTGTGCCTTGGTTGAAGTACTGCAGAAAAAAGCCGTTTCCGCAGGTAGTCTCGCAAAACACCCACATGCGGACGATTTTCAAATTGCTGCCCGCTATGGTTCCCAGAATCTGGTCCACCGTCTGCTGATTCGAATACATCAAGGGATAAGAATTGGTGCCGCCGAAGCGGAAAAGCTCGCCGTTCAGCGTCAGCGTCCCGTTCGACGATTGCACGAAGTTATTTCCCTGGCCCCACGCCGCGGCAGCCAATCCAGCCACCAACAGCGCGGCCCGCCAAACACGCCTGTCTAGAAACCGAAAAATCGTCCGCATTGTTTTGACCCCCCGCCCGCACACGCAAGACGTGGCGAGCCGCCAGCCATTCGCGCGGGCCCTGGTCCCACCCGGACAAGCCCGGCCGCGCGTTCGAACGACTTGCGTAAGATTTTACTATGCGGCACGCCGGAAAGGATTGCCGGGCGCGGCGGGGGATATCTTCGATCTTGACTCGATCGATCAGGCCAGGATCGAGCGGGACGTTATCCCAAAACGGACAGCCTGAGCGGCGCTCACGCGGCCGGCTCGGGGTGGACTTCGATTTCCTCCGGCTCCACGCCGAGGCGTTCGGGCTCGGGCAGGCGCCCGGTGAAGTGCGCCCAGCCCCAGAACAGCGCGGTTGACGAACTCAGCACACCGGCAATGGCGCCGATGGTGCGCGGGTTCCAGTACTCGCTGGCGATGCCGGCCAGCGCCATCGAAACCAGCATCACCGACCAGGTAACCGATTCCATGGTGGCGAACACGCGGCCGCGCAGCCCGTCGGGCACGATCCGCAGCAGTTGCGACATGTTGAGCACCGAGCTCATCGCCACCCCGGCGCGCGAGAGGGCGATGAAGAACAGCGCCCAGCCGAAGCCGCGCATCTGGCTGAACAGAACGTATGCGCCGCCGTGGACGATGTAGCAGACCACGATGGCGCGCTTGTAATTGGTGAAGCTCAGGCGTCGGCCGAATCCATACCCAAGCGCGCCTCCCGCCAGCAGACCCAGCCCGGCAAAGCTCCAGATGATGCCCAGGCCGGCCGGTCCGCGATTGAAGACGATCTCGCCGAAAACGGTGAACAGAATCTGCGCCGCGCCGCCGCCGGAGGCCCAGCCAACGTTGATCAGCAAAAGCCCCATCACCAGCGGCACGCCGCGCATGTAACGCAGGCCCTCCTTGTACTCGTGCCACGGCCGTACGACTTCGGCCTCGGTGAGGGAGCGCCGCGGCGGATGGAAGCCGCGCCCCGGCAGACGCAAGCGCGAAATGCAAAGCGCGGAAATCAGAAACGAAAGTGCATTGCCCACGAACGCCCAGCGGTAGCCGAACTGCATCACGCTGACGCCGGCGAGGAAGGTGCCGATGGTGAGCGTGGTCCACCCGGTGGTTTGCGTCAGCGAATTGGCGGTGTGCAGTTCCTCTCTGGTGGCGATGGTGGGCAGAATCGAGGAGCGTCCGGCGGTGAAGAAGGGCGACGCCGCCATCAACAGCGCGCTCAACGAATACAGCAGCCACGTGTCGCCGCGGCCGATGGCGAGGATGAAGCCGAGCGCCACCACCCCGCGGATCAGGTCGCTCGCGATCATCGCCTGCTTGCGGTTGAATCGGTCGAGCACCACGCCGGCGGCCGGCCCGATCAGCATGGCCGGAATGGCGCGCGAGAGCATCACCCCGCTCACTACCATCCCGGAGCGCGTGGCCGCCACCGCCAGGCTGAACACGGCGATGTTGTTGAAGTGGTCGCCGATTTCGCTCACCACCTGCCCCACCCACATGTAGCGGTAGTTGCGGTTTCCGCGAAGCAGCGAGAAGAACGCGTTCAACCGGCCGTCTCCTCGCGCACCGTGATGGCGGCTATGTATTCTCGATCGAGCGCGTAGCCGAAGCCCGCCTGGTCGCGAATCTCGATGGTGCCGTGCGCGGTGGTTTCGACCGCCGGATGGATGATATCGCGCTGCCAGTAGCGGCGGCTGGCCGACACGTCGCCGGGCAGCACGAAATTGGGCAGCGTGGCCAGCGCCACGTTGTGCGCGCGGCCGATGCCGGCTTCGAGCATGCCGCCGCACCACACCGGTATGCCCGCGGCCTGCGCCACGTCGTGCAGCCGGCGCGCTTCGCCGAAGCCGCCCACGCGGCCCAGCTTGATGTTGAGAATTTGGCACGCGCGCAGCCGGATGGCTTGCGCGGCGTGGTGCGCGCTGCGAATCGATTCGTCCAGGCAGATCGGCGTCTGCAGGCGCGCCTGCAATTCGGCGTGGTCGATGATGTCGTCGTGGGCCAGCGGCTGCTCGATCATCATCAGGTAGAAATCGTCCAGCTTGCGCAGATGATCGGCGTCGGCCAGCGTGTAAGCGGAGTTGGCGTCGGCCATCAATTTGACGAGTGGAAAACGCTCGCGCACCCGCCCCACCACGTCAACGTCCCAACCCGGCTTGATCTTCATCTTGATGCGTTGATACCCGGCGGCCAGCTCGCGCTCGATGGTTTCAATCAGCTCCTCGACCGAATCCTGGATGCTGATCGAAACTCCGCAGGGGATTTCGCGCCGCGCGCCGCCGCCGATCTTTTTCCAGAGCGGTACGCCTTCCATCCGCGCGGCCAGGTCCCACACCGCGGTTTCCAGGCCGCCCTTGGCCATGTTGTGGCCGCGGATGTGGGCGGTCAGCGGGTAAACTGCCTCCGGCCCGTCGAGCTCGCGGCCCAGCACCCGCGGCGCGGCGTAGTCGCGCAGAATCCGCCAGGCCGATTCGGTCCATTCCTCGTTGTAGAACGGGTTCTCGCCCGCCGTCACTTCGCCCCAGCCGGAAAGGCCGCCGGCCTGCGCTGCGACCAGGATGATGTGGCGCTCGTAGGTGCGGCCAAAACTGGTTTCGAAGAAGTGCACCAGCGGCATCCGGATCTGCCGCAGGGTGACGCGCTCGATCTTCATTGCCACGGCTCCAGCAGGTAGGTTCCGGCGGCCGGACCGCGTTCGAAGCCGGTCACCGCCAGGCCGCGCGCGAAAGCGTCTTGAAACCGCGCCGCGTTGGTTTCTTGAATTTCGCGGGCTTGGGCCGCGTCCACGCTGCGAATCAGCGCGATATCGGCGGGAAACGAAATGCGTTCGGCGGCATGGACCGGCGGCCGCTCACCCGCCAGAATTCCCCGCACGCGCGGCGAATCCACCCACCATTCGGCCGTGCAGCGATCCGTCGGCAGACCGCCGTGCAGCGGGCTGGCCGTGATGCCATACTGATTCTCCGCGTAGCGGCGCACGATAGCGCCCAGGCGTTCCATGTTGAAAAATGCGTTCTTCAACTCCAGCGGATCGAAGGTCCATTCGATCAACCCGATGCCGCGGGCAAGCGCGTCCTCCCTCTGCCGCAGCTTCAGCCGGCGGCCGATGCCGCAATCGCGGTACTCCGGCAGCACCCCCAACATGTGGCTGTGCAGATACGGCGTCGGGCCCGGTTTGACGCCGGGGATGGCGAAGCAGAAAGCGATCGGGCGTTCACCATCGTAAGCGCCGAAAATATGGCCGCCCACTTTGTCGAGCACCACCAGAAATCGCATCGGCAGCAGGTCGATCGGCTCGAAGCCCCAGATGTTTTTCTGCAACTCGACCACGCCGGCGAATTGGGCAATCTCGCGCAGCAGCCGGATCTCGATCACCGCTTGGCTTCCTGCCACAGCGCCTCCATTTCCTCGATCGTCGCATCGGCCGGCTTCTTGCCGCGCTCGGCCAGCTTGCCTTCGATGTAGCCGAAGCGCTGGCGGAACTTGGCATTCGTCGCGCGCAGCGCCTGCTCGGGATCCACCTTGACGAACCGCGCCAGGTTGACTAGCACGAACAGCAGGTCGCCCAGCTCGTTTTCCAGTTCGGCGGCCGATCCGCCGCGGCGCGCTTCGGCGAATTCGCGGAGCTCCTCCTCCAGCTTGTCGAGCACCTGCTCGGGGCTCTCCCAATCGAAGCCCACTTGCGCCGCCCGCGACGTAATCTGCTGCGCCTCCACCAGCGCCGGCAGAATGCGCGGTACGCCGGCCAGCAGGCTTTCCCGCTCGCGGCCTTGCGCGGCCTTTTCGGCGGCCTTCACCTCGCTCCAGATCCGCTTCACGTCGCCCGCCGTCTCGGCCGATTCCTCGCCGAAGATGTGCGGATGGCGGCGCAGCAGCTTCCGGTTGATCGCCTCCAGCGCGTCTTCGATGGTGAAGAGTCCCTGTTCGGCGGCCATCTGCGCATAAAAGACCGCCTGCAGCATGTAGTCGCCGAGTTCTTCGGCCAACTCCGGCCAGTCGCGCCGGTCGATGGCGTCCAGCACCTCGTAGGTCTCTTCCAGCGTGTGAGGCTTGATGCTGTCGAAGGTCTGCTCGCGGTCCCATGGGCAGCCGCCCGGCGCGCGCAGGCGGGCCATCAGCTCCACCAGCCGCTCAAACTTTTCGGCGGCGCTCAACGGCCCGCTCCGGCGACGCCCCGGCGGGAGCGCTGGACCGCAACATCAGTGCAAGGGGCTGGCGTCGATAAGCTGAGCATCTCTATGCATTTTATCGTGCGCTCGCCGGTAGATATAAATCACCTACCCGGGCGCGCCTGACTTCGCCGGCAGAATAGCGAAGATAAGACGAAGAGCAGACGGCATGCCTATGCTAACTTTCGACACTGCGGCCAACTATCTTTATAAACTATTGATACGCCATGGTTTTGCCGTTAAGCTGGCTCCGGGTATGACTTCTTTCACTGGAAGTCACCGGTAACATCTGCCATGCCGAAAGCAACCCTCGTCCTCACCACAATTTTCGATCCGGTAATTCTGGATGCCTACCGGCGCAATTTCGAGCGCTACGGCCACCTGGAGGAACTCGACGTAATCGTCATCCCCGACCGGAAAACTCCGCCCGCGGCGTTCGAGACTTGTAGCCGCCTGGCGCGCCAGGGATTGAACGTGGTCTGCCCGGCGCTCGAAGAACAGGAGGCCTTTCTCAAGCGAGTTGGGCTGCCCTCCGGGTTTATCCCTTACAACTTAGACAACCGGCGAAACGTGGGATTCCTCATGGCGTGGGAACGAGGGTCCGATTTCCTCATCTCCATCGATGACGACAACTTCTGCAGCGACGACGAGGATTACTTCGCCGCGCATGCCGGCGTTCTGTTTGGCCGCGAGGCACATCTGATTGCAGGCTCCGACAGCCGCTTCCTGAACATCTGCGACCTTTTGCAGATTAGCGTCCCCTCGGTGTATGCCCGCGGCTATCCGTACTTCGCCCGGCATGAGAGTTCCGCACCCCGAACCCGCGCCGGCGCCGCCGATGTCATGATCAATGCCGGCCTCTGGCTACAGGATCCGGACGTCGACGCCATGACCTGGCTGCAGTTACACCCGACAGTAACTGGCTTCATGAATCAATCCGTGGTGCTGGACGCGGGAACATGGTCGCCGGTGAACTCACAGAATACCGCTGTGCGGAGGGATGTACTGCCAGCTTACTATTTCATCCGGATGGGCTATCCGCTCCATGGCTCTAAGGTGGACCGGTACGGAGATATCTTCTCGGGCTATTTCGCTTTGGCGTGCGCCAAACATCTCGGTGGCTCCGCGCGTTTCGGAACGCCGATCGCCGATCACCGCAGAAACAGCCATAACTATCTCAAGGACGCCGCTGCCGAACTGCCGGCCATTCTCTTGCTTGAAGACATTTTGACCTGGCTGATCGATACTCCGCTTTGCGGCTCGACCGGGTTGGAGGCTTATCTGTCGCTAAGTCACCTTTTGGAAGAAGCGGTGGAGAAGTTCCAGGGACAGGTTTGGACCGATTCATCGCGCGGCTTTGTGCACCAGATGGCCCACCTGATGCGAGTCTGGATCGCGGCCTGCCGCGTGGCCGGCGGTTCGGAAACCACATCCGGCGGAACTGCAACCGTCCAGTCCAGCCGCTCTTCGGCGGACAGTGCCGGCCTGGCTTTAGACATTTTGGCGACGGCAACTTAGCGTCCATGTCAGGCCCCGGCACGTGGTACAACCGAAACGCTCTGAAAATCGCAGTGGCTCTGCTCGTCTGCCTTTTTGCAACCTGGTGTTGGTTGTCGATTCGGGTGACCGGCGGCCAGTACATTTACCCGCTCGACGATACCTATATCGGAATGACGATGGCGAAAAACCTCGCCCGGAACGGCACTTGGGGAATCAATCCAGGTGAGTTCGCTTCCGCCGCTTCAAGCCCGGCTTACTGGCTCGTTTTGGCAGCCTGCTATCGGGTAACCGGCGTCAATGAATGGTGGCCGCTGGCTTTGAGTCTCCTGTCATGCATGCTTGCCCTGGCGTTTGCCGATCGTTTCTTCTTGCGAACTCTGCCGCCGCTTTGGAGAGTCGCCGGCCTCGGGCTGTTGGTGTTACTGGTCCCTCTTCCTGTTATCGCCTTGTTGGGGATGGACCACGCAATCCACATCGCCGCTTCGATCGCTTTTCTGGGGCTGTTCTACCAACGACTGAGTGAGCCTGATAGACCCGTCTGGCCAGTGCTGGCCTTTGCCCCAGTCCTCGTCCTGATCCGATATGAAGGCCTGGCGATGATCGCGGTCTGCGCGGTTCTGTTCGCCGCGAAGCGTCGATTCGGCGCCGCGGCCGCGCTGGTGGCATCGGCCGCTCTGGGTGTGATCGCTTATGGCGCCATCTCTCTGTCGAATGGATGGGGGATCCTCCCGGCAGGGGTCCGTCTCAAAGGCACGCTGGATTCGGTGCCGGCTACTCTGTTTTGGAAGCCGCTGGCGGCGGTGCGCTTCAGTCGCTATTGCCTCGGTCTGGCGGTGGCCTCGGCTCTCACTCTTGTGATTGGATCGAAAGCGCAACGCCCGGTCGCTATCGTCGTCGCTGCCTCGATCCTGCTGCACCTCCAGTTCGGCCAACTCGGCTGGGTCTATCGATACGAGGCATATCTGATCGCTCTCGTTCTAGTGGCGTTGTGTTTCTGCCTTTCGGCCGCGCAGCCGCAAAGGTGGGCCATTGCCGGAGCGGCGCTCGCGGTCGCGCTTCTTTCCACTCGGGCCGTGGCGGCGTTTGCCGACCTGCCAACTCACTCGCGGGCGATCTTTGTCCAGCAGTATCGGACGGCCCGCTTCGTGAAACAGTATTATAGCGGCTCCGCCGTCGTGCTGAATGACATCGGCATGGTCGCATTTATGGCCGACTCCCCCTGCATCGACCTGGTTGGTCTCGGGACGCGGGGAATCTACCAGGCTAAGGTCGAGCGCCGCTACACCACGGATGTCATTCGACAACAGTCCTCTCATGCCAAAATAGCCATCCTATACGACGGTTGGTTCGGAGACGACTGGCAGCATTTGGGAATCAGGATGGGTGGCCCATCTCTGCCTTCGGAATGGATCGCGGTTGGAACCTGGACAACCCCGCCGTGGACCCAGGGATTCCTGGGGAGCAGGACCGTGACTTTCTATGCTGTGGATCCTACGGAAGCGCCGGCGCTGCGGGAGCACCTGAAGGATTTCTCTGTCACGGTCCCGGAGTCGTCCTTCCAATTCAACGACAGGTTGTGAGTATTGACTATAATTCCGTGGTGGTGGGACAGCCGATCGGTTTTTGTCGCCTGTCAAAGGAGTGACCATGAAAATCTCGGTAGTGATGACCGTGTATTCGGAGACCGACCTTCTCCGCGAATCGGTGCGGCAGATTCGGAGTCAGTTACATGAGTGGCCTATCGAAATCCTGATCGTCGTCCATCCCAAGTCGAGCCCGGAGTGCATGGCGCTGTGCGGCGAACTCGGCCGGGAAGCCGACGTCCGTATCATTGTGCAGGGTCCGCGCGCCGGTATAGGTTGGGCCTACCGGGAAGCCATACCTTATGTCACCGGTACTCACGCACTCATCATGTCGAGTGACCTCGAGACCAATCCGGCGGATGCGGCTGCGATCGTGCGTAAGGCCGAAGAGACCGGAGCGGACATCGTGTGCGCCAGCCGTTGGATGCGCGGAGGCGGCTTCTCCGGCTACAACCCGGTTAAGTTGGTTCTGAATTTCGGCTACAACCTGATCTTTCGCGCTCTATACCGCACTTCGATTCATGATATCACCTTCGGCTACAAATTGATCCGCAGCGAGATACTGCGCCAGGTCAACTGGCAATACGGTACCCACGAGTTTTGCGCCGAGCTGATTCTGCGTCCGTTGCGTCTCGGCTACAAGGCCAGCGAAATCCCCACCCGTTGGGTCAAGCGGCCGGCGGGCGATTCGAAGATGACCTTCATGCGAAACTTTCGCTTTGTCTCCGCCGCGTGGCATATCTTCTTTACGCCGAAGGCCGACAATCTGCTTCCTTCCACCGGACGCGGCTAACTCGGAACCACGGCGCCGCCACGCCCGTCGCGATCGGTTCAGTCCGCTGCGGAGCCAATCGCGAGATCCAGGCCGGCTGCGTCGGCGAACGCCCGGAAATCCCGGTCTCGCGTAAGCAAAGGAATCCCATGGTCGATACAACTCTGGGCGATCAGGGCGTCGCCGAGGCGCGCCTTGCGTCGCTTTGCCAATACCTTCGCTCGCAACTCGCCTGCCCGTCGCCAATAGCCAGGCCTGACGTCGACCAGCGGCAGTCCCGCAAGAGTCTCTGCAACCTCGGAAGAGAGCTTCGGGTCGCTCAGCACTTCGGTGAGCACCACCGGCACCATCAGAACCTGCCGGTCCTCGAGCGCCCGATCGAGCAAGTCCGCATCCTCGCCGCCATCTCCTTCGAGGAAGGCGATCCAGGTGCTGGTGTCGACCGCAATCACCGGTCGGCCTTCAGGTCGGCCAGCGTGCGCGTGAAGCGAACCTTGCCCCGGAGTTGGCGTAGCCGCGCGTAAGCCTGCGATGCCGCAACCAACTGCAGGCCCGTTCGAACGGTTTGCGTGACGCCGCTGCCGGTGGCCCGTTGCGCCTTCTCGAGAAGATCCGGCGGCACCTCGACGGTGATCTTGCGCGCTGTCTCCATGCTGCCTCAATATACCATACCCGGTACCAGCCTCGAATATGGCCTTGCTCTACACACTAACTTACACTCAAAACCGAAAGCGCCTGCGGCTATACTACCTGTGAGGTGATCATGCAGTATCTGATAGGCGCACTAATCGGATTCACCGCATGGCTTTTGCTGCGGTTTCTGGTGATGGGCCTGTACACCGTGGATCAGAACGAGCGCGCGGTCAAGACCAGCTTTGGGCGGGCCGTGCGGGTTGCCGGAGGCAAGACCACGCTCGACGATCCTATTTCGGAGTTTCTCCTGCCCGAGGAACGTCCCCGCTACACTTACCCGCAGGTCCGCGTGGTTCCACCCGGCGGGCCTTACTTCAAAATGCCCTGGGAGAAGATTCGCAAGGTTTCCATCGCCACCATGACCATCAACATGGCGATTGACCTGGAGGACCCCTCGGCCAACGATGGGGGCACCCGCCTGGAAGCCGTCACCAAGGACCAGCTCAATACCGGCTTGACCGGGCAGATCCGCTACCGCGTCAGCGAGGCCAACCTGTACGCGTTCCTGTTCGGCATCAAGAAGCCGTTTGTCCACGTGCTGGCGTACTTTGTTTCCGTGCTGCGCCAGCGGATTGCGAATTTCGAGGCGAAGGCGGCCCCGTTGACCGCCGGCGCAACCGCGGATGGCGCAGCGCCGCTGGCCGGCAGCGAAATGGTCGGCGTCTCGATCAACGACCTGCGCAAGAATCTTCGCGACCTGAACGAATACATGGACAACGAATGCCGCGCCACGCCGGCCCGTTACGGCGTCATCTTCGACGCTTCCCTGATTACCGGCATCGACCCGCCGCCCGACGTGGAATCGGCGCTGGCCGCCATCAACACCGCCCACAACCAGGTGTCCAGCGACATCAGCCTGGCGCAAGCGGGCGCCGATCAGCGGGTGGTGCAATCCAGACGCGCCGTGGAAATCGAAACTCTGCGCGCGCAGGCCGAGGTGGAACCGGTCAAATCTCTGGCCGCGGAACTCTCCGAGCTGTACAAGGGCGGCCCCAACGTCCTGGGCGCTTACTTGAGAAACGTGCGGCTGGCGCTGTTCGATAAGGCCCAGCAAATCTATCTGGAGGCTGGAAAGTAATGGACTCGCCTATGGTTGGACTGCTCGTCGCCGCGCTGGCTGCCTTCTTCGGCCTCTTCATCGCCGAGCCCGTGCTGTTGGGCTTGTGCCGCCTGTTCGGCCTCTACGCCATCGTGCAGGAGCGCACCTGCCGCGTCTACGTGCTCTTCGGCAAAGTTATCGGTGTGCTCAATGAGCCGGGCCTGCACTTTCTGCCCGGCAAGCTGGGCTCTGCGGCGTTCTTCATCAATATCCTCGGCTCCTGCTACGTCCTCGATCTTCGCCTCGACCAGGAGTACCTGCGCAGCCAGCCGGTGAATTCCGAGGAAGGCGCGCCGATGGGAATCGGAATCTGGTATGAGATGATGATCAGCGACCCGCTGGGGTACCTGTTCAAGAACACCGATCCGCGCGGCTCGCTGCGCGCCAACGTCAGCAATGCCACGGTTCGCTGCTTGAGCAACATGCCGCTGGCCGAGATGCTGCAGACGCGCCACAACATGAGTCAGACCGTGCGCGCCGAAGTGACCAGCAAGTCCACTGAGTGGGGATACCAGCTTGGCTCGGTTTACATCCGCAAGGTGCATTTCCGCGACGCCGGCATGATCAAGCAAATCGAGGAGAAGGTGGTCAATCGTCTGCGCCAGGTGACGTCCGCCATCAAGCAGGCCGGCGCCAACCAGGTGAGCGTGATCACCAGTTCGGCCGAGCGCGAGGCGGCCATCGAATTCGCCAAGGCGGCCGCCATCCGTCCCGCTACCCTGGGGCAGGCCTTCCAGGAGATTTCGAAAGAGCCGGCCGTCGCCGACGTATTGTTCGAAGTGCTCGAGACGCAGCGCATGCTGGCCTCCAGCGCGCGCATCGCCCTGCTTCCGGGCGGCCCGCACGCCAGAATGCTGGCCAACCTGATGGCGGCCGAAAGCGGCGGGCTCCATTTCGCTCTGCCCGCCAAGCCGGCGGCGCCCGCGCATACGTAGCAACGCAAAGGTGGGACGGGCGAATCGCTTTGTGTCGTCTGTCCAGGTGTCGCCCCTTCGCGAGGCCGCGCCGGAACTCGCCCGCTCTTGCGCGTGTTACGCTGAAATTTCCCTATGAGCAGCATTGTCATCACCCTGCCCGACGGCAGCCGGCGGCCCGTCGAAGCCGGTACGCGCCCCATCGACGTCGCCCAGTCCATCAGCCCGCGGCTGGCCGATGCCGCCATCGCCGCCAAGATCAACGGCGACCTGGTCGACCTCACCCGCCCCATCGACAAGGACGCCAACCTGCAGATCCTCACCGCCAAGGACCCCGAGTCGCTGGTCATCTACCGCCATTCCACCGCCCACCTGCTGGCCGCGGCGGTGCTCGAACTGTACCCGGAAACCAAGCTCGGCATCGGACCGCCCATCGACAATGGCTTCTACTACGACTTCGACCGCGCCGTTCCGTTCACCCCCGAGGACCTCGAAAAAATCGAAAAGAAAATGTGGGAGATCCAGGCGCGCCACGTGCCCTATGAGCGCGTTTACACCCGCAAGGAAGACGGCCTCAAGAAATATGCCGACGCCTGGATGAAGTGCGAGCTGATCGACGAGCGCGCCGACGAGATCTTCAGCGAATACACGCTGGGGCCGCATTTCATCGATTTCTGCCGCGGCCCGCACCTGCCCGATACCTCCAGGATCAAGGCCTTCAAACTGCTCTCCATCGCCGGCGCTTACTGGAAGGGCAGCGAGCATAACAAGCAGTTGCAGCGAATTTACGGCACGGCTTTTTTTACCGCCAAAGAGCTCGAGGCGCATCTCAAGCAGATCGAGGAAGCCAAGAAGCGCGACCACCGCAAGCTGGGCAAGGACCTCGACCTGTTCAGCATTCAGGAGCTGGCCGGGCCGGGGCTGATCTTCTTCCATCCCAAGGGCGGCATCATCCGCAAGCAGCTCGAGGACTGGATGCGCGACCAATACCTGCGGCGCGGCTACTCGCTGGTGTACACGCCGCACGTGGCGCGATTCGATCTCTGGAAGACTTCCGGCCACGCCAATTTTTACGCCGCCAACATGTTCACCCGCATGGAGCTGGACGACGCCGAATATCAGCTCAAGCCGATGAACTGCCCCTTCCACATCCTGATTTACAAGGATAAGCAGCACAGCTACCGCGATCTGCCGGTGCGCCTGGGCGAGCTGGGCACGGTCTACCGCTATGAGCGCTCCGGCGTGCTCAATGGCCTGTTCCGCGTGCGCGGCTTTACCCAGGATGACGCGCACATCTTCTGCACGCCCGAGCAGATCGAAGATGAAATCGTCAACTGCCTGCAGTTCGCCGTCGATACGCTCACCACGTTCAGCTTCGACAAATATGAAGCCGAGCTTTCCACCTGGGACAACGGCGCGAGCGGCAAGTACGACGGCACGCCCGAGCAGTGGAAGGTCGGCGAAAACGCCCTCCAGCAAGCCACCGAGCGGCTCAACATCAAAGTGAAAGTGATGCCCGACGAAGCGGCATTCTACGGGCCGAAGATCGACGTCAAGCTGGTGGATGCGATCGGCCGCCCGTGGCAGCTCTCCACCGTGCAGTTCGATTTCACCCTGCCGCGCCGCTTCGAGCTCGAGTATATCGCCGAAGACGGCAAGGCGCATCAGCCGCTGATGGTGCACCGCGCGCTGTATGGCTCCATCGAGCGCTTTTTCGGCATCCTCATCGAGCATTACGCCGGCGCGTTTCCGGTGTGGCTGTCGCCCATTCAGGCCATCGTGCTGCCCATCACCGACCGCCAGACCGAATACGCCCGCGGCATCGCCAGGCAGCTCGATGACGCCGGCATTCGCGTCACCGTGGACGAGCGCAGCGAAAAGGTGAACCTCAAAATTCGCGACGCGCAGATGCAGAAAATCCCCTACATGCTGGTCGTCGGCGACCGCGAACAGCAGAACGGCTGCGTGGCCGTCCGCCAGCGCAAACACGGCGACCTGGGCGCCAAACCCGTGGCCGACTGCATCGCCACCATCCGCGCTCTGATCGACAGCAAGTCCGTGGCCGACTAGGCTAGGGGCGCAGCCTTTGTGGCCCGTACCCCCTACCAGCTCTCCACCGGCTTCCGCTGCGCTTCGCCGTAGAGCCAATCTCTCAACCGCAGGTACCGCTCGGCGCCGGTCGGCTGCGGGCTCGCGCCGCCGCTACTCCACTTGAGAACCTCCCAACGCCGGCGCAGCGCTTCCACTCCTGCCACTGCCGCATCCAACCGGCTCGCCAGCGCCATATCCTGCACGGCGTTGCGGCGGATGATGGCACGCACGGTGTCAGAGGGCGGGTAGGTGCGTCCCTTGTAATCGGACAGCGCGCCCAGCGCCACCGCGTCGGCGCCGCTCGAAACCGGCGGCAGTAGCACCGGTTCGGCCGCCACACGCAGATCGGGAACGCGCGGCGCAAT
>Ga0181530_10000068_pt1 | contig 117187 bp, 95 predicted proteins | sample PEATcosm2014_Bin_42_FD_119769 | JGI IMG/M metagenome (GOLD analysis project Ga0181530, IMG submission 119769) | Peatland microbial communities from MTU Mesocosm Facility, Houghton, MI, USA - PEATcosm2014_Bin10_60_metaG | ecosystem: Environmental > Terrestrial > Soil > Wetlands > Peat | place... | reverse complement strand
TAGGTCAACCCAAGTAGGATTGCTCTTCTTTATCAGCGCGAGCTTCTTGGCTCGAGTCCATCCCTTCAGTTGCTTCTCTCGCGCAATGGCGCTGCTGGCATGCGCATAACGCTCAAACCAAACCAGACGGTTGCAGTTGTAGTCCGCAGAAAAACCCTCAAAGAATTTGTTCTTATGTTCGAAGATTCGTTTGTCGAGATCACCCGTCATTCCGATGTAAAGAGTGAGGCTACGGCTGGCTACGATGTATGTGTAGTAATAGCGGTCGTGCATGCTTGTCGTCCTGAATGCGCAGATTATCGCGCCGCTATCGCACAAAAGCAAATGCAGGTCCTTCGACTCGGTCGCTGCGGCGACCTCGCTCAGGATGACCGGTTCAGTTTTGTGCTCAGGATGACCGTGTAGTTTGGTGCGAAACCAACACTGCTGGTCATCCTGAGCGAGGACGACGCTGACCCTGAACGGAGTGAAGGGGAAGTGGAGGACGAGTCGAAGGACCTGCATTTAGCTGATCGCTCCGACCAGCTGCGGCGGCGTGTACCACGCTTCGCTTAGGTCAACCCAAGTAGGATTGCTCTTCTTGATCAGCGCGAGCTTCTTGGCTCGAGTCCATCCCTTTAGTTGCTTCTCTCGCGCGATGGCGCTGCTGGCATGCGCATAACGCTCAAACCAAACGAGGCGATTGCAGTTGTATTCCGCCGAAAAACCCTCGTAGAGTTTGTTCTTGTGTTCGAAGATTCTCTTGTCGATGTCGCCCGTCATCCCAATGTAAAGAGTGAGGCTGCGGCTAGCTACGATGTACGTGTAGTAATAGCGCTCGTGCATGCTGGTCTTCCTGAAAGGGGAGATTATCGCGCCGTTATCTCCCAAAGGCAAATGCAGGTCCTTCGACTCGTCCCGGCGCGCCGGGACTCGCTCAGGATGACCGATTATTGGAGAAACGCGGGGGAAGAGTGCTGTCTACGTGAATTGGCCCCGGAACACCGCCTTGATGTGCGCCAGGCGCTTTTCGAGAGCCTCGGTCTCTTCCTCGAGCCCCAGCCGCCGGGCGAGGCCGATGGCGTCGCAATAGCAGTCTTTGGCGTCACTGTAGCGGCCGGTTGCGCCGCTCGGCGAATGCGCCTCGTACATTTCGTCGTAGTACTTCTCGCCCAGCGCTTTCAGGTGCGCGAGTTGCTCCAGTTGCGCTTGGCGTTCCGTCTCATCGGCCATGGGTCTTCTACTTTCCTGCCGCGGTCTGGCCGACTGGCCGCGGCGTCGGGAAGTAGCCGGTGCGGGTGCGCACCGTGAGCTTGCCGTCGCCCTTGGATTCGGCGGTCACGTCCACCTTGCGGAAGCCCGGAACCGAAATGGGTTTGGTGGAGTGGTAGCCGATCGTATATTGGCTGCGAATGTCGCGCGCCACTTCAGCGGCGATCTGATCGACCTGGTCGATGGACTTGGGGAAGAATGCCAGCCCTCCGGTTTCCTGGGAGAGCATTTCCAGAGCTCGGCGCGCATGGCGCACCTCGGCGCGGGTCATCTCCGGGCCAAAGAGCAGGCCGATCGAATAGATGACGGGGCCGGAGAGTTGCTGCACGCGATGAATGGTCTGCTCCAGGTCAAGGCTCGAGGCGTTGTCTTCGCCGTCGGTGATGAGGATGAGCACCTGTTTGGGCCGCTTGGCATCGGCTGCCAGCTTGTCGGCCGAAGCGGCCACGGCGTCGTAGAGCGCGGTGCCGCCGCGGGAATCGATGTGCGAGAGCCCATCGCGCAGCTTCTTGATGTCGGAGGTGAATTCGCAGTCGATGAAGGCTTCGTCGGAGAAGTTGACGACAAAGGCTTCGTCCTGCGGGTTCGAGGCCTCAATCAAATCGAGCGCGCTCTTATTGACCGAGGGCCGCTTGAGGTACATGGACCCAGAATTGTCCACCACCAGCCCCATGGACACGGGTAGATCGGTGTGCTGGAAGCTGATGATGTTCTGCTTGACCCCGTCCTCCATGACCGTGAAATCATCCCTGGTCAGGTTCTCGACGAGTTGCGAGCCGCTGAGGACGGTGGCATTGAGCACCACTTCTTCCACATCGGCATGGAGCAGGTAGCCCTCGCCTTTCTTTTCCAGGATTCCCGTGTTCGGCACGGGGGGCGTGGTGTCGGGCGAGCGTACCGGGTCGGTATCCTGCGTGAGCGCGGGCGATTGCGCGGCTGGGGGCGCGCCTGCGGGGGCATGTGTCTGCTGGGCTGGAAGCAGAAGCCCCGATATGATGAAAATCGCGGCAAAAACCGCTTTATTGCAATGGCGCATAGTACCCGGTACGAGCATAAACGGTGAGCGGAGGCAGTCCCGGTGGAGGATTCACCTTTACCTTCACTTTACGCCACTTGCCGTCGCGGGTCAGATCCTTGGGCTTGTAGCCGATTACATACTGGTTGCGCAGCTCGGTGGAGATCTTCTCGGCAATGTCGCTCATCTCATCTACGTCGTCCACGCGGAACATGCGCCCGCCGGTGGCGGAACTGATGTCGTCGAGCAGCTGCGGACCGGTGCGTTCCTCGGGGGTGGGCGCATAGGGATCGAAGATGCCGATGGAGTAGATCTCTACATCGGCTTCGCGCACTTGCGCCCTTACCTCGCCTTCGGTGTAGCGCGAGCGGTTGTCGCCACCGTCGGAGACCACCAGCAGCGCCTTGCGCTCGTGGTGGGCATCCTTCATCTTGGCCAGGCCAAAGTAGATGGCGTCGAGCAGCGCGGTGCGATGCGCGGCGTGCACCGTGGCCAGCCGCGCTTGAATCTGCTCGACGGAGCTGGTGAAGTCCTCAATCAGCTCCGGGCGGTCGTTGAAACCGATGACGAAGAATTCATCCTGCGGGTTGGCGGTTTTAATGAACTGCAGGATGGATTCGCGGGCGCGAACGAGCTTCGAGGTCATGGAACCCGAGAGATCGAAGATGATGCCGATGGAGACCGGCGCGTCTTCAGAGGCAAAGCTCGCGATATGTTGCTCGCCGTTGTTCTCATAGATCTGGAAGTCCTCTTTTTCAAGACCCGTGACCAGACGATTCAACGGGTCGGTGACTGTGATGGGAACCAGCACTAGATCCACGTTCATGCGGATGAACGATCCGGGGTGAATGCGGAGCGCGGCAGGCCCGGACTCGGGACCTGCTTCAGCGCCTTTGGGCTCGGCTGCAGGCGCAGAGGTGCTGGCCGGCGGCTCGACGTGGACTTTGCTGAGCGGATCTTCCTGAGCGTGGGCCCGGGTCAGGCACAACATCGCGGCCAGCACACAGAAACCCAAGCGGCGGCAAACCATGGATGGGTCACCGCCCTCTTTGTGGCTAGCCCGCTTTTCGGGGAGCGTATACATGCGGCACCATGAGCGATGAACGCGATATTACCACTATCGGCACGCCTCTGCTGTCAGCAGATTGTCATTCCGATATCCTGCATTTCGAAATACGCGAACGCCGTCCGCGAGTGGCGCTGGGATACAATCAAGCCTGAACCCCCGCGATCCGACTGCCGGCAGCGGCATGGCGGGGCATAAATTCCACCTTTTCAATGGCGGAGCTCGACCTTCCTCATGGCTCGCATCTATCCTTTTCGCGCCTGGCGCTACAATCCCTCCGCGGTCCGTTTGGCCGACGTGGTTACGCAACCCTACGACAAGATCTCGCCGGCCATGCAACAGGCCTATTACCAGCGCAGCCCCTATAATTTGGTCCGGATCATCCTGGGCCTGCCTGAGCTATTTGACGCGGGGAAGGGCGAAAACGTCTATAGCCGCGCGGCGCGGGATTTTCGCGCCTGGTGCGAGCAGGGCGTGCTGATCCAGGAACACGACCCCTGCGTGTTTGCCTATGCACAGCGTTTCCGGGTTCCCGGAACCGAACTCGTGAAGGAACGGCGCGGGTTTATCGCGCTGGGCAAACTGCACGATTACTCCGAAAAGGTGGTCTTCCGTCACGAGCAGACGCTTTCCAAGCCCAAATGCGACCGTTTGAACCTGCTAAAGGCCACGCGGGCGCACTTCGGGCAGATTTTCATGCTCTATTCCGACCCCTCGGGCAGCGTGGAGAAGAATCTCTACGACGGCAATGGCACGGCTGACGCCGAGGTGACCGACGAGTACGGCGTGCTGCACCGGCTGTGGCGCGTGAACAACCCCTCTACCATCCGGCTGCTGACCACCGCCATGGATGACAAGAAGTTGATCATCGCCGACGGCCACCATCGCTACGAAACTGCGCTCAATTATGCGAAGGAGCACGGGCACGCGCAAGCGCAAGCCGAATCGACCGCAGCCGGCCTGCCGCAGCCGCCTTACCCGGAAGCCGCGGTGATGATGACCTTTGTGAACATGGATTCGGACGGCCTGGTGATTCTGCCCACGCATCGTGTGGTGCACAGTCTTGAGAATTTCGAACCCGCGGCGTTTCGCGCCAGAGCCGAAGAGTTTTTTACCGTGGAAACACTGGCGCCGGGCGATGCGCAAAGCTATATCGGCACGCTCACCGGCCAGACCGGCACGGCTTTTGTGGCTGTCACCCGAGCGGGCGACTTTTTGTTGCGGGCAAAACCTGAACAAACGGCAAAAGCGCTCGCCGATGTGCCCGAACGGCAGCGGCAGCTCGATCTGACGCAGTTACATTCCATCATTCTCGACCGGCTGCTGGGATTGGACGCCGAAAAGGTGCGCGAGCAGACGAATCTCCGCTACCTGAGGGACGCGGGCGAAGCCGTGGAGCAGGTGCACAAGGGCGAAGCTGACATGGCATTCTTGACCAACCCCGTGACCATGGAGCAACTGCGCGAAGTGGCCTTTGCGGGCGAGGTGATGCCCCAGAAATCCACTGACTTCTTCCCCAAGCTGCTGAGCGGCTTGACGATTTATGCGCTGGACTAGACTCGTAAGGGGGAAGTAACCTATTTTCAGGGCACAAGAAACCGGGGCCACCGATGCCGACGATCAGCAGGTTCTACGGGATCTTGATTCAGATGTACTTTGGTGACCACGCTCCGCCGCACTTCCACGCGCTCTATGCTGAATTCGAAGCCGTGATCGATATCGAGACGCTCGGGGTCATCCGCGGCAGTCTACCGAGCCGCGCAATGGCGCTAGTGCTGGAATGGGCTCAACTACACCGGGAAGAACTCAGACGGGATTGGGAACTATGCGTGCAGAATCAACAACCGATCAAGATCCTTCCGCTTCCTTGACACCAGAGGCCGCACCCCGCTCACCTTGGCGCGTGACGGCAGTTGAGGCGCTCCCAGGCTTCCGTCTGCGAGTTGCCTTTGCCGACGGGCTCACCGGAACGGTCGATATGTCGCGCATGGTGCACTCGCCAAAGGCCGGGGTTTTCGCTGCGCTCGCGGACCCTTATCTGTTTGCACAGGTCAAGCTGGATTTGGGCGCAGTGACCTGGCCCGGCGAACTGGACCTGGCCCCCGATGCGATGCACGCCGCGATTCAGGAGCATAAGGTGTGGTCGCTCTAAGAGCGGGTAGGGCGGGGATCTGGCCCTCGAGGTATGCATTTGCCGGCAAGGCTTGAGACTCTGCCATTTTCTCGATCTTCCGTTCGGATGTTCCGGCGCTGCCGCTTTATTTTGCTGCTGGCGGCGCTCGCCGCATCCATCCCCGCCTCTCCCCAAGCTCCGCCAGCTCCCTCCCCCCGCTTTGTGGTGGTGCTCGACGCGGCCCACGGCGGTGACGACCTCGGCGCACGGCTCGGCAACCAGTCGGAAAAGGACTTGACCTTAGCGCTCAGCGTGAAACTGCGGTCGCTGCTGATGGCCCGCGGCATTGCCGTGGTGACGACGCGCGAATCGGGCGCGGACGTGGATGCGGATCGTCGCGCCGAGATCGCCAATCGCGCCAATGCAGCGGCCTGCCTGAATCTGCACGCGGCGTTGGTCAACTCCAAAAGCGGACCCGCCGTGCACCTGTTCCTTTCTTCCCTTCCCTCTGCGGCGGATGTGCGCTTTGTGCCATGGAAGACGGCGCAGTCGGCATGGATACGGCGCAGCAACGAGTTGGCCGGCGTGTTGAATTCGGCGCTTACCCATGCCGGCATCACAGTGACTCTCGGCCAAACAGCGCTGCCTGCGCTCGACAGCATGGCCTGCCCTGCCGTCGCGGTTGAATTTGCGCCGCAACGCCAAACAGATGCGGCGAGCACGGACGATGCCGGGTTCGAGGCAAACGTAGTCGAGGCCCTTGCGGCGGCATTAGTGGAGTGGCGCGCGGACGGCGGACAATCCGGAGAACCGCGCCCGTGATCCCCCGCCACCAAACCGTGCTGTTCGTGATCCTGCTGCTGGCCTCGGTCATCATGGGCGCGGTGTTGTGGAACCAGTTACGGCGCGCCCACGAGCGTTTGCTGCGCGGCGAGGTTGCAGCGCCTACCCAGGCGCCGCTGGTGGCTCCGGCGGAGCAAGCCACGCTGATGGTGGCCAACGATGCAGACAATTCCGTGCAACCGCGGATTCTGACCTTGCCTCTGCCGCAGAATCCCGAGGCCCGCGCGCGGGTCGTGCTGGGCAAACTGCTCGACCTCGACGCTGCACCCGATGCCACGCATCCGGTTCCCGGTGGCGCCAGCTCCATCGCACAAGTGTTTCTTGTGCCCATCGCGGAGGGCAGCGAAAAGGCCTCGCCCACGTCGCCGCAGCTTGCGGTGGTGAATCTGACCAGCGCGTTTGCCGCCGGCCATCCCTCGGGACTTCAGGCCGAGACGCTCACCATTCTTTCCTTCTGCGCCACACTGAACGCCAACCTGCCCAACGTAACCCAGGTAAGATTTCTGGTGGATGGCCAGACGCGCGCGACACTGGCTGGCCACGCCGACTTGACACGCACCTATCTTGCCGCTGAAACGGTTCTGCGGCCCTGATCGACGCGTCTCGCCATGGCCGTTTCCATTTCGCCGGAATCGCAGTATGATGAGGCTGTAGCCATGCCCAAGTCGGTTCACATTACGGCACCCCGGCCCACCCAGGAAGAGTTCGAGAAAAGCCTGGGAATCTCCAAAGCTCGCAAGAGAGCCTTACAGCCACTTGTGGATGAACTCAAGGCTAAACTTTCACACTGGGCAGAAACCCGCGTGGAGACCGTCGAACCGGAAAAGAGGCGCAAGCGTGCCTCCGCTGCCTGATTCAAACGGCGTCTTCCTGAATATTCCTTACGACGAAGAGTTCTCCAGCCTTTACATCGCCTACCTTGTTGGGCTGTGCCAACTGGATCTTGTCCCTCATATTGCCTCCGAAATTTCGGGCGGGAAACGCAGGCTCGATAGAATTCTCGAACTTATCCAGGGTTGCCGTTATTCCGTCCACGATCTTTCGAGAGTAGAAGTGAGTCCTGCACCCTCGGCGGTGCCAAGATTCAATATGCCTCTCGAATTGGGCATGACCATAACCTGGGCCAGCCTTCATCCCAAAATCCATACTTGGTTCGTATGGGAGTCCGAGCCTTATCGGCTGCAGCGGTCACTCAGCGACCTGAATGGAACCGACGCCAATATTCACAACGGCACGCCGGAAGGCGTGCTCAGGGGTCTCCGCAATGCCCTCGGACGAGACCGGCCGCCGTCCGTACCGCAAATGGGAAAGGTATTCGAACTCGTCAAAAGCGCGCTCAATTCAATTTTCTTGAGAAATGGCACGCGAAATCCATACGACAGAAGTGTCTTTCTCGATTTGTGCTCTTTGTCCCGGAGCCTTGGAAATTTCCATCCACCAGCCAAACCCACGATCTAAGTCCTATGACCACTCCCACCATCGGCGTCTTCGATTCCGGCTTCGGCGGATTGACGGTGCTGCGCGCACTCATCGAGCGGCTGCCGCACGCGCGCTTCGCGTTTCTCGGCGACACAGCGCGGCTGCCCTACGGCTCGAAATCGCGGCGCACCATTGCGCGTTACGCGGCGCAAAGCGCGCAGTTCCTGGTGCGCGAGCAGGGTGCGGAGTTCCTGGTGATCGCCTGCAACACGGCCAGCGCATTGGCGCTCGACGCCATTCAGGATGCGGTGCCGGTTCCCGTGCTGGGCGTCATCGAGCCGGGCGCGACGGCCGCGCGCCAGGCTTCGACCACAGGCAATGTGCTGGTGATCGCCACAGAGGCCACGGTGCACAGCCATGCGTACGCGGCGGCGTGCCGCGCGCAGGGATTGCGTGCCCTCGAGAAGGCCTGCCCGCTGCTGGTGCCGCTGGTCGAGGAGGGATGGACCGACCATCCGGTGACCGCCGAGATCATTGAAATCTATTTGAACGAGCTGCGCGCCGAAGCCGCTGCACAGGGGCTCAAACCCGACACGCTGGTGCTGGGCTGCACCCACTACCCGCTGCTGCGGCCGCTGATCGAGCGCGCGGTGCGCCCGGGAGTGAAGGTGATCGATTCCGCCGAATCGGCAGCGCAGGCCGCGGTCGAGCTGTTTAACGGACGCTTAGCGGGAGGCCTTGCGCCGGGAGCTGCGGGCGCTGCTGCTGAGACCGAGGTGCGTTGTTTCGCGACCGATTCGGTGGAGAAATTCGAGCGCCTCGGTTCGCGATTCCTGGGGCGGCCCGTGGGGCACGTGGAATTGATCGATCTCGGCGGGTAATGGCGTCGCGGGGCGCGGAAAAGGATACGGCAACCCACGAAATTCGCTCTGATATTCTGAGAATTGGCGCGGCTCCGCCGTTTTCCCCTTTGGACTCAATTTCTTGGAGGAACTTTCATCGCATGATTAACCTGGCGGGCAAAACAGCCGTGGTTTTCGGGCTGGCCAACAAGCGCTCGATTGCCTGGGGCATCGCCCAAAAACTTCACGAGGCCGGCGCCACCCTGGCCATCTGTTACCAGAACGAGCGCATGCGCGCCGAGGCCGAGGACCTGATCAACGAACTCGGCAACGCCAGCGGTTTCCAGTGCGACGTGTCCAACGACCAGGAGATCGAGACCCTGTTCGCGGCGCTCAAGGAAAAGTACGCGAAAATCGACATCCTGGTGCACGCCATTGCCTACGCGCCCCCCGAGGCCCTGAAGGGCGAGTTCATCAACACCGGCCGCGAAGCCTTCCGCATCGCGCATGACGTGAGCGTCTACTCGCTCATCGCCGTGAGCCGCGGCGCGTTGCCATTGATGACGGAGGGCGGCAGCATTATCACGCTCACCTACTACGCCGCCGAGAAAGTGGTGCCGCACTATAACGTGATGGCGTTGGCCAAAGCCTCGCTTGAATCAGCCGTGCGCTATCTGGCGTACGAACTGGGCCCGAGGAACATCCGCGTCAATGCCATTTCGGCAGGACCCATCAAGACGCTGGCCGCCCGCGGCGTGGGCGCATTGGGCGACATGCTCAAGTCGCATGCGGAGCGTGCTCCGCTGCACCGCAACGTGGACCAGAGCGAGGTGGGCGGCACGGCGCTTTACCTGGCCAGCGGACTGGCCAGCGCCGTTACAGGCGAAGTCATCTACGTCGATTGCGGTTACAACATCATGGGGTTCTAGGGAGGACGTGTAAGCGTGGCGAGACGTGGGGCTTGCGCGTGGTTGAAGGCGGGAGCGCTGGCGGTTGCGGACGCCGACTCGTTCAAATACTTCGTGTACGATGTGGCGAATCAGGAGACCTCGAAATAGAGCGCGGATTCGGGCTATCGCCGGAGGCAAAGGCGGAGCGACCGGCAGATTCGACGCGAAGTTTGAAAGCTGATCTACAGCGGGTCTTTGGAAGTAAGCAATCCGATATGGTCCGCGCCCGCGCCCTTTCCAATGTCCATGACCTTCGCAATCGTCGCAAAGTCAAGATTGTCGTCCGCCTTGACGAACATTACTTTTTCCGCCCGCACCGAGAAAATGGAACTCAGGCGATCCCCCAGTTCGTCGATGCTCACATCGCTCTGGTTGATGCTGTAGCGCGGGAGTCCGTTGTGGGCATTTATGATTCGCACCACAATGGGGTTTTCGGGTCCCGGATTTGGTTTCAGAGATCGCTGCGGCAGCGCAGCCTCAAGGCCGTGAGGCAGGACCGGAGAAATAACCATGAAGATGATCAAAAGCACTAATAGAATGTCGATCATCGGCGTCACGTTGACTTCACCAAGCAGTTGACCCGGAGCGTGACCATTCTCGAACGTCATGGGACATACCTCCTCGCCTCCTCAAGTCTCAAAGACCTTCGGAGAATTCAGGGTGACTGAGCTGCGCATTCTGGTGGTTTAGACACCGCGGTGTGACGAATGGTTCCCGCTCGACGTGCGCGGTCAGGCGGAGTGGACGAAGCCGAGGTTTTCCAATTCGGCGGTGGCTTGATCTTTGTCGGGAGATTTTTCAGATTCGGGACGGGCGGAGACGCAGTTGCGTCCGCGTCGCTTGGCCGCGTACATGGCGGCGTCCGCGCGCCGCATCATTTCCTCCCAATCGCAGGCGAGATCGAGTTGCGCGACTCCGGCGCAGACCGTCATCCCGACCGGACCGGTTTCAAATGGAACCTCGAGATCGGCCACCGCCTGGCGCACGCGCTCGGCGATGGTGAGCGCCGCCGCGCCCGGGGTATCGGGCAGCAGGATCGCGAACTCCTCGCCGCCCATGCGCGCCAGCGAGTCCTGCTGGCGGAGCACACAGTTCAGCCTTCGTACCAGGGCCTGCAAAGCACAGTCGCCTGCGGCGTGCCCACGGGTATCGTTCAAGTGTTTGAAGTTGTCGATGTCGACCATGATCATGCTCAGGGCGTCGCCGTAGCGCAGGCTGCGCGCAGTCTCGCGCAGCGCAATTTCTTCCATCGATCGGCGATTCAATGCGCCCGTCAGGGGGTCGGTGTGCGCCCGCCGGTCAAGCTCGCCCTGCAATTCGGTTACCAGGAACCACATTTCGCACATGGCCATGCAGGCGGCAAAAAACGCCGCCGCGGCCAGCGAGTAGAGCCAGCGCGGATCGCTATGGGCGATGACGGTCTTCCAAGGCTGCGCGTAGCGCAGGTTGGTCAGAATGGCGCGATACGCGGCCACGGCCATCTGCCCGCAGAGAATCACCACAGCCACCCGCGACACCACGGTGAACGGTCCTCTGCGGTGTCTCCACACAGTCCATGCCGAAAAGCCGCACAACGCCATGAAGGGAAGATTGATCACATTGCCGGTGTAGGAAATCCTGGCCAGAAACGTGAAGGTGTACGCCGCCAAAACCAAGCCGATGGGAATCCAAAGCCGGCGAGACCGGAAGGGCTTGCGCACCACAAACCAATACAATCCCATCCATTGCATAGCGATCGAAACCAGATAGAGCTCGTTGGCGGTCATGCCGGTCCAGATCGCCGGGAACTTGCCTTCCAATCCTTGCAGGACGAGCTTGATCAATCCCACAATTTGTGCGCCGGCGAACCACACCATCCCCGTGGCGCCCCGGTTATACCAGGCGAGCACCCCGATGCACACCGTGAACACGGTGACCGACGCGATATTCGTAAAGAAGAATGTCCCGTAGTCCATACCGCGGCACAACTCTCTGTCAATTCCTGTTCCCATCCATATCGGCTGGAAATCCGTTTTGATAGAGGGTATTTACCCATGTTCGGGTTACTTCCATGCACAAAATCGATTGTGCCGGGGAATTTGGGAGCGAGCTTTGCCGCAGCGATTGATTCCGGGGACAGAGTTTTTCCCGAAACGGGGTTACTGTTGGAGCGCCAGAATCTCAGCCCATACGGCGGGCTCGACGGGCAGACCAAGGCGCAGGTTTTCCTCGCGGATGCGCAGGGTCTGCTCGCCGGGATAGCGGACCTTGCGATTTGGCGCGGCGGGCCGGGAGTTGTGCAGGGATGCGACAACGGCATCCACGATTTCCTCAGCCTGCGATGCAGGGCCAAATGCCGCTGGATTGAGTGCCAAAAACATCTGTGAGACCCCGGCTTCGAGCAGCGGGTCGGGAGCGATCTCATACGTGGCGCGTCCCATCGCCATCATGGCGGCGGCCATGTCCAGCACGACGGCGAGCCCAGATCCCTTCCAGTACCCGGTGGGCAATAGCCGCCGCGAGCGCTCGACGGCGCCGGGATCACGCGTCAGGTTGCCTTCAGAATCGAAGCCTCCGTCGACAGGCAGCATCTCGCCGCGTTTGCGATAGCTCTCGAGCGCGCCATAGGAGAACTGCGACATGGCCATGTCGAGCACCACGGGCCCGGCAGCGCGCGGCACGGCGATCACCAAGGGATTATTGCCGATGACCGGCTCCACGCCGCCCCACGGGGGTTGGTTGGGCATGGTGTTGGTCCAGCAGATGCCGATCATGCCTGCCTCCGCCGCCTGCCAGCCGTAAGTACCGCCGCGCATCCAATGATTGGTGTTGCCCATGGTCACGCATCCTACGCCGTGTTTGCGGCCGAGCGCGATGGCGCGCTCCATCGCGGCCAGCGCATTCACATTGCCAGGGCCTTTGTGCCCGTCCCAGCGCTCCAGCGCACCCAGCCGGGACGTGGCCGCGGCCTGGCCTGCAGGATCGACGCAGCCGTTGCGAATGGTGCCCACAAAACGCGCGAAGCGGTTGATGCCGTGCGTATACACGCCGTCGCGCGTGGTTTCGGCAAAAAGGCGCGCGCAGGTCTGGGCGCGATCGGCGCTGAAGCCGAGTTGGCGCAGCACGCCGGCGAGAGTTTCACGGACTTTGTCGAAGGGGATGCGGTCCATGGTTGTCAAAAAAAAGCGGGGCTAGCGGGGCTAGCGGAGTTAGCGGTGTTAGAACGACGGCGAATGCTGCTGACACCACACTCTTTCGTGTGGCGAATCCAAAATCCATGAAAAAACAACCGCAGATCCTTCGACTCCGTTTGCCGTAAAAAACGCGGCAAACTTCGCTCAGGATGACAAGTTCATTGTGATGCGAGCAGCCACTTAACTCCGCTAGCCCCGCTAACTCCGCCAACTCCGCTATTTCTCCTTCAGCGTCACCGTGATTTTGCGCGCATCGCCGCCCTCAGAGGCGATCACGATCTCGCCGGTGGCGCGCTTGCGGATGCTCTTGAACTTCTCTCCCCACTCCACCACCACCAGCGCATCGGGCGTAAGTAGATCGTCGAGGCCCAGCGTCTCTAGCTGGCGCTCGCCTTCCAGGCGATACACATCGAGGTGATAGAGCTTGACGGGCTTGCCGTTGCGCGCGCCGTCGAATTCGTGAATCAAAGTGAAGGTGGGGCTGGTGACTTCGTCGGGATTGGCGGCGTCGAGAGCCTGGGCGATGCCCTTTACCAGCGTGGTCTTGCCGGTGCCCAGGTCGCCACGCAGCAGCAGCAACTGCGGCGGCTCGAGCAACTCGGCCAGCTTGCGGCCCACGGCAATGGTGTCCGCGCCGCTTTGCGTGGTGAATTCGTACATCCTGCCTTCCGCGGCCACTGCGGTGTTGCTCATTGCTGAACCTCGTCAGAAATCTCTGTACGCGCCTTTAGCGCAATTCCGCTGATAGCGTACCCACTTCGGATGGGAAAAACAAATGCAGGTCCTTCGACTCGTCCCGGCACGCCGGGACTCGCTCAGGATGACATCCGATTCTTGTTCGCTCAGGACGACAACCTGGGAGTTGATCCAAAGACACAAGCAGCTTTGGATTGGTCAGCCCGCTGCACGCGCCTTGAGTCCACTGCAGGCGCTTTTACTCCGCTGCATGCAATGCCCCTGCAACCAAACATACCCGTTTTTGCCGCCCACTTCAAAACCATGCAGGCGCGATTGGTAGGCTCGCGGCAGTTGCGCCAGGCAATCGGTAGCCAGCAAGGTGTGCTCATCGCCGTCGTGCACGGCCAAATCCGCGGCCAACCCGTGCAAATAAACCGCGGCCTCCACGGCGTGCGCGGGGTCGTGAGGATATTGTGCAAGCAGGCCGGCGATGAGCCCGGTAAGCAGGTCGCCGCTGCCGCCTTTGGCCATGCCGGGATTGCCGCTGGTGTTGACGGCCACGCGGCCATCGGGATGCGCGATGAGGGTGCGCGCGCCTTTCAACACCAAAATAACGCCCAAGCGCTCGGCGAAGTTGCGCGCCGCATTGAGGCGGTCAGCCTGAACCTCGGCGACGGTGCTTCCCATGAGGCGGGCCATCTCGCCGGGATGGGGCGTAAGCACCAGCGTGCGCCCTTTGGCCAGTTTAGCGAGCAACACCGGCTTTGTGGCGAGGATGTTGAGAGCGTCGGCATCGATCACGGCGGGCATTTTGGTCGCCGAGAGCAATCCCGTGGTGAATTTCACCGTTTCCGTACCCTTGCCCAAACCGGGACCGATGGCGAGCACGGTTTTTCCCGCGGCGAGCTGAGAAAGTCCATCTGCCTCGAGGTTTTTCGCGGCGATTTGGCCGGCATTTGTGGTCTTGAGCGGCCAGGTCATCAATTCCGCGGCGAAAGACGACACCACGGGCAGCGCGGGCTCGGGGACTGCCGCAGTAACCAGGCCTGCCCCTGCGCGCAATGCCGCCAAGGAGGTCATCGACGGCGCTCCGGCCTTGCCTCCGGCTGAACCAAATGTTCCGCCCACCACGAGCACGTGGCCGAAATTGCCCTTGTTGGCCGCGGCGGCGCGGGGCGTTTGCGCGAGATCGAGCGACGAGCCCGCCCAGTCGATGCCCAGCTTGGAGATGATTGCCGCCTCGGGCGAGCCGATGGGTGCAACAACCATGGGCTGATCCCAGCGGCGCGTCAGAGCCCCGAAAACGTGAGCCGGCTTGGGCGCGGTAAAGGTGATGACGGCGTCGGCGGGAAACACCGCGCCTGAGGCCATGGCGCCGGTTTCATCGGCGGGCCAGCCGGAAGGCAGATCGACTGCAAGCACCGGCGCCTGGCTCTTCCGCAGCCACTCGAGCGCGATCAGCGCCATGCCTTTCATCGGCGGCTTGAATCCCGTGCCCAGCACGGCGTCCACAATGAGATCGGCCGTGAGCGCATCGCGGTGCGAAGCCAGCTCCTCGGCGCTCGTTACCACGTGAACCTGGCCCCGCATCGGCTGGGTGAGTTCGCTCCACGCGATGGCGGCGTCGCCCGCCAGCTTTTCTGGAGCGCCCAGCAGGAGGGTGGTCACGTCGAGTCCAGCCTCGGCCAGCAGCCACGCCGCCATCATGCCGTCGCCGCCGTTGTTGCCGGTTCCCGAGAGCACAGTGACGCGATGCGCGTGGGGAAACTGCTTACGGGCAAAGGCCGCCACGGCCGAGGAGGCCGCACGCATCAGATCGATCGAGGCGATGCCGAAGCGCTGCGTAGTGGCGCGGTCGCAGGCCCCCATCTCGGCTGCGGAAAGAACGTGCATCGCATTCATGGTACAGCAGTGGTCAGTTGGCAGCGGTTCGTGGACCGTGAACCGTGAACCGTGAACCGTGGACCGTGGACCGTGAACCGTGATTCGTGCTTCGTGGTTCCTGGCTAGCGGTCGGCGGTTACGATTTTGCCTCATGCTGGCATCTGAGAGCTCGTTTTTGTACACCGTCCACGGCTCACGATTCACGGTTCACGGTTCACGATTACTTGAGGAGCCGGGCCTGCAGGGCCACGTGAGAGTTGGGGCGGGTGAGGACGCAGGAGCCATTTTTGTCGCAGCGGAAGTGAATGGGCGCGGGAAACACGGGCCAATCGGCGATGCGGTTGCGCATGCCCGCTGTGCCGAGAAAAAACACCCGTCCGCCGCTGGTTTCGACCGTGCCGCGCGAGGGATTGTCGCCAACGATCAAATCGTCGCCCTCAATCGATGTGGGCAGGCGTTGAATCTGCGACAAAAGTTCGTTATTGCCTCCATGGCCCTTCGGGTTCAGCTCTCTCTCGTGCCGCAGCCATTCGTCCTGCTCGGCAAGGGTTGGGAAATTGGTGAAGAATTCCCAGCTCTTGAACGTTGCGTAGGCTTTCGCCGGACAGGGCAGCGGGCCCGTCAAATCGATCTCAGCAATCAGACCGTCCTCGCCGGTCATATTCTGCACGACGTCATCAGTCTCGGTCTGCCGCGGCTCGTGTGGCGCGACGAATTTCGTGCCTGGGGTGTGGGCCACCGTAGCGGGAAAGAGAATCTGTTTCTGGCAGGCCACGAGGCCGGCAGCATCGCGGATACGAAGCGTTACCGAGAGCTGGCGCGACGGATCCTGGGCTACGGCCGCGAAGCTCTCCACTTGCTTCGGATCAATGGGATCGAGAAAGAGTTGGTAAGAGCTGCTGCCCGCCCAGCGCGCGACGAGGCGGCCAGTGAGCCCTGCAGGATCGTATCTCTGGCTTCCCAAATCGATGTAGGGCGCGGGTGGCTTAGGCTGGAACACCGAGGGAAAGGTAAGAACAACGAACACGGCGCCCCCCAGCAGCGCCATCAGCAGGAGAATTTTGGTGACCGGAATCGGAGGGTTTTTCTGCTTTGGAGCCAGTACCGCCGGCGGCGGCGCCATGGCTTCCCGGAATGAGTACAGGTCTCCCGTGTTGATCTCCGGGACGGGCACAACTTCAAATCTGGAGACGGGGGGCTCGTCGCTGGGGGCTGCCGGCTGGCCACCGGCCGCTAATTCTTGATTGGGCTCGTGTTGATCCGCATCACTCATAGGACTAGGCACGCGATCGTTTTCATTCGGTTTGGGGGATCGTGCGCGGAGGTCACTGCCATTGGAACACGAGAGCGTCAGAGCCGCAACAAAAGTTGCGCACAGGGGATGGAAAAAGGTGCAACTTCAGTTAGCTTCCCAAACCCGGATTAGCTGCGCCCGAGCGCCGTCTCGACCGTCAGAACTCGATTCTCCCTTGGAAGGCGATCATACGCGGCGAGCTGTCACCGCCAAGTCCGACGCCGAGCAGCCCCGTGGGTGGCATCGTCAAGCTCTCGAGCGTTCCGAATCTTGCCGGAACCGAGCCGGGCACGCCGGCCTCGACCGTGCTGGGCAGCGCAAAGTTGGGATGATTAAAGGCATTGAATAACTGGCCGTCAATGCGCAGTTTGATCCCCTCCCGGATTGGAATGGTCTTCGTGATGTACATATCCGAATACGTGAAGTGCGGTCCGCGCACCGCGTTGCGGCCGGAGTTGCCGAACTGGCAGATTGCCGGGTTATCGTTTTGTGCGCCGAGAACGCCGGTATAACATGCGCCGGTCGTGGGATCGACCACCGAGACGAAGGCATCGGGGTTGAGCCACTGCCTGGTTCCGTTGATGGTGACGCCGGGATAGGGAGTCTTGCGATAGAGCGGCGCGCCGGGAACCCGGCTGGCATAGTTGGGTACGGCGAACTGGATGGTCTCAGCGGGGTTCGACGCCTGAAGGACGCCATTGCCGTTGGCGCTGTATTGCTGGCTGAGCACACTGAAGGGCAGCCCGGAGTGAAGGAACGCCGTCTCCGAAAAGGACCAACCTCCAAAAACCTGACGCAGCATCGCATTGCCGGAGTGGAACGGCGCTTGATAGACCCCGAACGCGGAGATGTTCTGCCGCACGTCGTAGTCGCAACTGGCATGCTGCCGGCTTAACTCTCCCGGCAACGGCGATTCCAGCCCCTGCGTGGAGAAGGCCAGCAAGCCTCCATTCGAAACTTCGTCGAGGCAGTGACTGAAGGTGTAGTTGCCGCGCAGGGTCAGGCCGCCCCATTGTTGCGTGTAGACGGTCTGCAATCCGCTGTAAGTGCTGTTCGCGCCAGTTTGGAACTCGGTGACATTTCCAAATCGCTGATCGAGCGGTTGCTGCCAGGGGAATGGCGCAAAGCATCCATTGCAGACGTTCTGGTAGCCGTTGAGTTGCACCTGGTAGGGCTCGTGCAATCCACGCGTGCCCACGAAGTCCGCGCGAAAGTTGCCGTGCTCTCCGATCTGCTGCTCGACGCCGAGATTGTACTGGTAGTAATGCGGGGTCTTGAGCGTTCCCGTAGGGAAGGTGTTCAGGCTGACGGCCAGCGGACAGGTTGCTGCGCCCGCCTGGATGCCCGCACAGGGCGCGCCGCCGGAGCTGAAGGTTGCTTGAAACGATTTGTTGGCGCTGGCCGCCGCATCAATGGCGCTTCCCGGAACGCCGGGAGCAATCCCCAGGCCGCTCACCTGTCCCCCGATGCCACCGGTGAAGGAGGGATCGTTGGGAGCGTTCATCAGGCCGCTATCCGCAATCTGCTGCGGGATGATGTCGCTGAAGACGCCGAATCCGGCATGAACAGCCGTGCGCGGACGAAGTTGATACGCAAGCGACGCGCGCGGCTGGTAGGCAAACAGCGGTGTGGCCGGAAACAAGTGCTGGACATTGGCCAGAACGACCTGATTCAGCGGCTGATTGGTTGCATGCGAAGCATCCAGGAAGGAACCGGCCATGCGGGAGAATAGTGCCTGCGGGCTGGTGACGTTGGTGTTCCAGGTGGCGCGTATGCCGTAGGTAAGGGTCGTTCTCGCCGAAGGCTTCCAGGTGTCCATCCCGTAGTATTCGAGATTGCCGACGGCCACCCTTTCCTTCAAAGAGACCGGGAAGTTCTCCTGGGCGGTAAATGCGGCTCCATACGTGAATTCCGCCAGGTCGTTGTAGGCGACTGTCGGCACAGTGCCCTCTCCGAGGTCGTAGTCGCTGGTGTCGACGCGGCGCGTATTCACGCCGAAGTGCAACGTGTGCCGCCCGCGTGTCCAGGTCAGGTTGTCGTTGATCTGCCATTGCGTAACCTTGCGTCCCTGTGGAAACGTATCGTTCAGGCCGCCGATGGTCGTGAAGGGCACGCTGTCGCTGCCCGAGGCAAGCATGATGGGAAAGGTCGCGAGCGCCTGGGAGTAATTGTTCGGCTCAAAGATGCTCGAGTACCAGCTTGCGCCGGGGTTGAACTGGTTCACCAGCGCGGGGCTGAAGATGTGCGTGTAGCCGATGACCAGCGTGCGCTGCGGCTGCGGCGAATAAGCGTTGAAGATGGAGTTGATAGGGTCTGTCCATTCCGCCTGCAGGCCTGTGTCCTGCTGGAAGCGGTACCAGATGGAATTGCCGGCGTCGATGGTGTGGTCGATCTTCAGCACGATCAGGTTCTCGCTGTCGCTGTTGTTCAGAGAGCGCTGCTGTTGGGACGCACAGCCGCTGCCATTGAGCAGCGTGCCGGCTGGCGGAGCGGGCAACAACGTACCGGATGCGTCCAGCGGACAGGCTGTGATCGCCACCGGCGACCCGCCGGGAGACGGCAGCAACGAGAACATATTCTTATAGAAAGGAATCTCCGCGGGTTGCGCCGGAAGATTGGTTCCAGTGACCGCATCGTTTCCGCCCGTGGCAAGCTGCCCGAGTACATATTGCTGATAGGCGGGTGTGGGTAAGGTCGTCGATGTAACGATGGGCAACGCGATGCGAATGCCCTCATAGTGTGCGAAGAAGAAGAGCTTGTCTCTGCGGATCGGTCCTCCCACGCTGACACCGAATTCATTCACCACAGAACGCGGCTTCTTGGCGATGTTGCCCGGCGTGTCATTAGCGTGGAGAAAATAATCCTCCGCATTGAACAGCGAGCCATTCCAGACTTCGTAGAGGTCACCGTGCAACGCGTTGGTTCCCGACTTGGTGAAGTAGTTCACCTGGGCCACGGCATAACGGCCCTGATCCACGGAAAACGAGTTGGTGTTCACCGTCGATTCCTGGAGAGCGTCGAGCCCGATGACGAGGTTGGTGGAAAGGCCAATGTTCAGGCCCAGCCATGGGTCGTTCGAATCAAAGCCATCCAGGATGTAGCCGTTCGAGGTCGCGGGCAGGCCGTTGAACTCCACGTTGCCGTAACCACCGGGAGCCTTGGCATCGCTCGACGAGCCGGCCGTATTCATCAATGCGCCCTGCGCGAATTGCGTGACATAGGTGAGATCCTGCCCGGGATTGGGCAGGTTTTCGATGGTCTTCGCTTCAATGGTTGTGGTCGTATTCGGATTATCGAGGGTCAGCAAGCCCTGCTGCGCGGTCACCTCCACGGTTTGCGATGTGGAATTCACCTGCAGCGTGAAGTTCAGCGCCACATCGCGTCCCACGCCCACCGGTGTCGGTTCCGACACCGCGTCGGCAAAGCCCGCAAGCCGCACCACGATCCGATAAGTCCCGGGATTCACCTGGGAAAAAAGATAATGCCCGCCAGCGTCGGTCTGGCCGGCGCGCGTGGCTTTGGTGTCGACTTCCGTCGCCGTCACCGAGGCGTTGGCGATGACCGCGCCGCTCGCATCCGTCACCGTCCCCGAGATCGCGCTGGATGTGCCGCTCTGCGCGCCAAGCCCGCGCGAGTTAACTGCGATTAACAACAGAACGAAGATAAAGAGATACCAAATCGCTTTGTTCTGTTGCATCGCACCCTCCGGGAAAGCTGGGATAAGGAGGAAAAATCAGCGGCCGAGCGCCGTCTCGACCAGCAGCCACACATTGAGGCCGGCGATCGCCACGGCCGTGGTCCAGGCCAGCACTTGCAGCCAGCGAGCGTTGACAAATTCGCCCATGCGTTTGCGGTCGCCGGTGAAAATAACCAGCGGCACCACGGCGAAGCTCAGTTGGAAGGAGAGGATCACCTGGCTCAGGATGAGCAGCTTCTCGGTTCCCTGCTCGCCCATGAAAGCCACCACGAGGATGGTGGGAATAATGGCCAGCGAACGGGTTACGAGACGGCGCAGCCACGGCGAAAGGCGGATATGAATGAACCCCTCCATGACCACCTGACCCGCGAGAGTTCCAGTTATCGACGAGTTCTGACCGCTGGCCAGCAGCGCGATGGCGAACAGGGTGCTGGCCGCGCCCGCTCCGAGCAAGGGGCTCAGCAGTTTGAACGCGTCCTGGATGGCCGCGACGTTATAAAGCCCCCTGCGATAAAAGACCGCCGCGGCCACGATAAGAATGGCCGCATTCACAAACAGCGCAATCATCAGCGCCAGCGCCGAATCGATATTGGCCATGTGGATGGCCTCGCGCTTGCCCGCGGGCGTGCGCTGGTAGCGGCGGGACTGAACAATCGATGAATGCAGATAGAGGTTGTGCGGCATGACCGTCGCGCCCAGGATGCCGATGGCGATATAGAGCATGGCCGGATTCGTGACGATGCGCGGCGAGGGTATGAACAGATCGTGCAAAGCGGGCCAGTAGTCCGGATGGGAGAGAAACATCTGCACGCCAAAGAGCGCGATGATGGCGCCGATGAGCGCGATGACCAGCGCTTCAATGTAGCGGAATCCCCAGCGCTGCAGCAGAAGAATCAGCAGCACGTCGAGGCCAGTGATGAGGGTGCCGTAAAGGAGCGGAATGTGGAAGAGAAGTTCAAGCGCGATGGCCGAACCGATCACTTCAGCGAGATCGCAAGCCGCAATGGCAATTTCGGCCATCACCCACAGCGCAAAGCTCGTCCTCGGTCCGTAGCTCTCGCGGCAAAGCTGCGCCAGGTCCCGTTCGGTGGCCACGCCCAGCTTGAGCGAAAGGCTCTGCAGCAGGATCGCCATCAGATTCGACAGCATGATGACGAAGAGAAGGGTGTAACCGAACTGCGAGCCGCCGGCAATGTCGGTGGCCCAGTTGCCCGGATCCATATAACCCACAGAAATGAGGAAGCCGGGTCCGACAAAACCCAGCAGCCGCCGCCAGAAGATGGGCGAGCGGGAGATGTGCACGCTCGAATGCACCTCAGGCAGCGAGGGCTCGGTAAGCACGGTTCGAGTTACGACTTCAGTGGACATGCACCTGGGGCGGAAGGCCGAATCGGCCTCTCAACGACAGTATGCCACAGGATGTTAATCATAGTTAATCATATTTTTTATTTTTACTTACTATTAAACTTTATCTTCGTTTTATCGGCCCTTCTGGCCCTTTTGACTCCCTAGGGTCAGTTCCCTGTTTTTCAACCTTGAGCCAGACCGCTTCGGCGGCTGGCCGGCCAAGGATGGAGTTTCCTGTAGATAGCTCAATCAAAACGGTTTGATCGTAGTTTTGCCGAAGAACTTTCAGGGTTTTTCCGGGTCCGATGCCGGAAGCGTGGAGGAACTCGAGCAGTTTGGAGTCGCGCTCCTGCAGACTGACAACGGCATAGCGTTTGCCCTCGACGGCCTGCGAAAGCTGAATCTCGCCCTTGCGCTTGCGCTCGAGGGGACTCACAGGGAGCACGGCATTTCCATGGGGACAGGCGCCGCCCTCACCGAGTTTTTCCTTCAGCTTGGCTTCAAAGGCCGGTGAGACCGCGTGCTCGAGGCGCTCTGCCTCCTCGTGAATCTCGTGCCACTCCATGCCGAAGACCTCGCTGAGCATGCGTTCAATGAGGTGGTGACGCAGGGCCGTGTGATAGGCCGTCTCGCGCCCCACCGCGGTGAGCCGTACGATGCCGTCAGCGCCCACCTCCACGAAGCCGTCGCGCTTTAGCCGCTTGAGCGCCATGGTCACGGCCGGCGCCGAAACCTCAAGCCAGTGCGCCAGCGTGGCGGGAATGACCTGCCGGCCCTCGGCCTCCGCTTCGAGGATGGCCTTCAGGTAGTTTTCTTTGGAAACGTGGATGGAGTCTTTCATGGCGGTTCTGCATTCGCTCTGGGCTACTTTACCCTCACCTTGGGCTCGACGGAAAGACCCGGACGCAACTGGTGGCCGGGGTCTTCGTTTTGGAGATCGGTAAAATCGATGCGCACCGGAATGCGTTGCACCACTTTCACGTAGTTGCCGGTGGCGTTCTCCGGCGGGAACAGCGACAGCACCGAACCAGTCGCGCCGCCGATCTGCGTCACGCGGCCTTTGTAGTTCCTGCCCGTCGCATCGACATGAATCTCCACTGTCTGCTTGGGCTGCATGTGCTTAAGCTGGGTCTCCTTGAAGTTCGCTGTCACCCAGATATCCTGGAGCGAAACCAGGGTGAGCAGATTTTGCCCCGTGGAGACGTTCTGGTCGATCTCGACGCTCTTGCGCGTGATGATGCCGTCGGCCGGCGCCACGATTTTGCAGTAGCTCAAGTTGAGCTTAGCCTGATCGAGCTGGGCCTGTGCCTGCTGCACCTGCGCTTCGGCCTGTTTGGCGCGGGCATTCTGCGCCTTCACTTGTTGCGGACCGGTTAGCGCGTATTTCTGCGTCGCCTCCGCCTGTCGCTGCTTGTCGTGGGCCACACCCACTGCGTCAGAGGCAGCCTGTTCGCTGGCCAGCGCGTCGTCCAGCGCGGCCTTGGAGGCGTCGGCTGCGTCCACAGCCGCGTCAAACTGCTGTTTGCTGATGACGTCTTTCTCCACCAGCGGTCTGTAGCGCTCCAGGTCGGCCTGCGCTTTGGTGAAGTTGGCCTGGGCCTGGGCCACGCGTGCTCGCGCAGCCTCGAATTGCTTTTCCGCCTCGGCCACTCCTTCGCGCGTACCCGATACATCGGCGTTTGCGGAGTTCAGGTTACTGTTGGTATTGACGGCGACAATCGGCACGTTCACGTTGGCCGCCGCGGCATTGGCTCTGGCGCTGGCCAGCGCGGCCTCGGCATTCTCTACCGCAACTTCGTAATCGCGCGGGTCCAGCTCGGCGATCGGGTCGCCCGCATGCACGAACTGGTTCTCCTCCACGTCCACCTTGAGCACCTGACCGTTGATGCGCGCACTCACCTGGATAAGATGGCCGTTCACCTGCGCGTCGTCGGTGTCCTCGCTGTAGGTGGAGCGCCACCACACGACAAGAGCGATGATCGCCACCACCACGACGGCGGCGATGAGAATGCCCCTGCGACGGGACTGCGGCGCTTCAATTTCTGTCTCTGCGGCCGATTCATTTGCTTCCGGTTTTGGGGTTGGGTCCGCCACTTCACTTCCCTCCTACGTATTTCCTGTAGTCCGCGCCTGCGCCTAGCGCACGTGCCAGGCTCAGCTTGGCCACGTTGTGCCGGTAAAGGCTGGCCACATATTGATTGTCGGCCTGGGCCACGGACTGCTGTGCCTGGCTCACGGCCAGGTTGTCGCTTACGCCGTTGGCGTAACGTTGCTGCGCTTCTCTGAGAGCTTCGTTGGCCAGGTCCATGCTCGACTGCGCCACCTCGACTTGCTTCTGCGCCGCGGCGATATCGAGCAGGGCGTCGCGCACATCGGCGTCGACCTGCGCCCGCTTGTCGCTCAGTTGCGCCTGCGCGGTATCGAGCTGCGCCTGCGCCTGTTGCGCCTGGCCGCGCAGCGCAAATTCGTCGAAGACAGGCACACTCAAGGTGCCCGTGGCGTCCACGGTGCCGTGCGAGTGCCCCAGCGTGGCGCCGATGTCGCCGTAATCGGCGTCCGCCTCCACGGTGGGCAGCCGCGCCGCCGTTGCCGCTTTGCGCTGCTCGCCTGCGGCCGCCGCGACTTCCACCAGCGCTGCGAGGTCCTTGCGATTCTCTTCGGCCTGCTTGATCAGCGCATCCTCGTCCAGCCCGTCGAAGCGCGCGTAGGGCGCTTTGTCCGTCAAATTAAGGCTCTGTTCGAGCGGCAGACCGATGGTGCGCTTGAGCGCCAGCTTATCCTTTTCCAGAGCGTTCTGGGCCGCGATTAACTGCTGCTCCAGCGACTGGTAGTCGACGCGGGCGCGCAGCTCATCGAGCAAGGGAGCGGTGCCGGCCTGGTGATTGGCAACGGCCTGATCGAGCGAGACTTTCGCGGTGGCTACCTGCGCCTCCACACTGCTCACTTCGGTCTCGTCGGCCAGCACCAGCAGATAGGCGTTGCCCACCGTGAGCACCACCATATCGCGCGCATCTTCGGCAGAAAATTGCGCGGCAGTAAAGTTGTGGCGCGCGGCCAGGTAATTGCGCAGCGAATTGATATTCACCAGCGACCACGTCATGTTGGCGCGCACATCGGTATAGGAGAAAGGCCCGATGATCTTGGGAAAGCCCGGAATGCGCAAGCCCTCGGCGGGCAGATCGGTCTGCATCTCCGCTTCCTTGGCGTTGAAATCTACCGAAGGTAGCAGGGACTGAAGCTGGCTCAAGCGCTGGGCGCGCGCGCCGGCGGTTTGCGTGCCGCTCAAAATGATGCCCAGGTTGTCCTCTAAACCGCGCGCGATGGCGTCATCGAGGGAAAGATCGACGGGCTTGGCCGTTACCGCGCCCTTGGGAACGCTGCCCTGAAAGCTCGCCGCCGAAGGCGGCCCGGGAGTGGGCGAAGGCGGAATGGCCGCGGTTTGCGCAGCCAGGCCACTCGACGCCGAAACCGCAACACTCAGCAAAAGGCCGGCGGCCCAGGGACGGATTTTGCTTTGGATGGAATGTTTTGGCAATTTGAACCTTACTCAAGAACAGCGGCGGCGGCCGCCCGAAAATAGCGTTTTCCTAGTAGATGCAATACGGTCGCGGCGCGGTTCTTAAATCTAGTGTATCCAACCCGAGTTCCCTCTGCCGCGGCACCCAGTTGGGCCGCAAGCCGCTCGGTCCGCAGCGCCGGATTCGCAGAAATCGATAAGCGTGGAACCCGCGCATTCATGCGATCGGCACTGCCCCTCGCTCCCTTGCTCCCTCGCTAATAGGTGCCCGGCTGCCGGTACGGAGAGCCGGCGGCATAACGGCGCTCCTCGCCGCGCGGATCATTTTCAATGTGCGGCGCGGTCTCCCAGATCATCGTGCTGCGCACTTTCAAGTCGTATGCGGGCCAGGTGGGCAAACCAGGATGGTTGGGATTGCCGGTTGCAGCATAATGAATCAGCATGCCCGACATGATGTCGGCCAGTGGTTGCGCTGCCGCCAGTTCTTCGGGTGTCGTCCCGATCTGGCCGGGGGCGGCCGAGAGATTGTCGAACATAAAAGGAATATCGATGGTGTGCATGGCGCGTGCGCCAGCAGCGTCGCGGCGCCAGTTCATCTGGTACACCCAGGTATGCGGCTGGCTTTTGGGATTGCTCGCGCGGCGCTCGGCTTCCATCACCTGGCCCGGCCACGCGCGAAAGGCCGTGGCCGCCGCAATCACAATGTCAATGGGCGATTTGTCGGGATAGATGGTGCGGTACTTGGCGACCACCTCTTCGGCGGTGTACGGGCCGAGGTAAATGGCGACGGCATTCTTGAGCGCCGCGGGCGCATCGTCCCAGGTGAGCGTTCCGCGCACAGGCACGGCGGTTTCGTCGTGCACGTTGCCGAGGATCATGGGCACGTTTTCTGAAAGCGGCGGCGCATCGGGCGTGAAGGGATCGCGGGAAAGGACCACGTTGTCGACGACGGGCAGCCAGTCGGAACTGGTGGCGATGGCCGCGGCCTGAATTCTCTCCCACGGCATGGTCTTCAGGTCCGCGAGATTGGCTTGCGTGATGCCGAGCTTGCTGAGCATAACTTCGGTGCGCTTGGATGCGATGTCGATCGAAGCGCCTTTCACCTGTTGCCCGCTCATGGTCATTACGCGGTGAAACAATCCGTGCCCCGCGGGCATGGCCATCAGCGTGGCGCATTTGGCCCCGCCTCCCGATTGTCCAAAGATCAAAACCCGGGAAGGGTCGCCGCCGAACTCGGCAATGTTCTCGCGCACCCATTTGAGCGCCAGCACCAGATCAAGCATGCCGACATTTCCGGAATCGGGATACTGTTTGGCGTCGATCGCACCGAGATAGAGAAACCCAAATGCGTTGAGACGGTGATTGACCGTGACCACCACCACGTCGCCGCGATGACAGAGCCGCTTGCCGTCGTAGAGTGGGCTGTTGACCGAGCCGTTGTTATAGGCGCCGCCATGAAAGTAGACCAGCACCGGCCGCTTGCGATGATCGCGCAGTGCGGGGGTAAAGACGTTGAGATGCAGGCAATCCTCGCTCTGCACGCCCGCCTCGGGCGCCACGCGCGGAGCGGTTCCCGGCGGCGTCATGCCTGCCGGTCCGAGGCTGGGCGCGGTATTCGTGCCTTGCGGCCCGCGGAGCATCGTGAGTTGTGGCGCGCGTGTGGTGAATGCGTCGCAGACCTTGATGCCGGTCCATTGAGCGGGAGGCAGCGGCGCCTGGAAACGCACAGACGCCGTGTCTTCACCATACGGGATGCTGCGGAAGACGTGGATCCCGTCTTCGAAATTGCCGCTGACTTTGCCATAGGCGGTCGCTACTGGACTGAGAATTTCAACGTTGACCCCGCGGTTCTGCATGCCGAGGCTGGCCGGAAAAGAGAAAATGCTGCGGCGCAACGCAAAGGCGGCTGCGGCGGCTCCGGTGGAACGCAGAACTGCGCGGCGATCGACAGGGTTCATGGTTTCCTCACGGTCGCAAGACTATCAAATTCCGTCCAGAACTGAGTTTTTTTCTCCGTTTAACATCACGGCCGCCCGTCGCCTGTCACCATGGTTCCGTAGGCGGCTTCCCCTTTCCGCACCCGGGCAAATGTGCCAAAAGTGGTGCAAACGCTGTAGACTGCCAACACGGCTCTTGAGACGGGCGTATGGCCAGAAATACAAAGAAAACCAAGCTTTTCAACGGCAGGGACTACTCCTGGATGCAGTTCAACCGCCGTGTGCTCGAAGAGGCTGAAGACCCCACGAACCCCCTGCTGGAGCGCGTCAAATTCCTGGCCATCACCGGCTCGAACCTCGACGAATACGTTGAAATCCGCCAGGCCGGGCTGCTGCAGCGCATTGAGGACGGCTACCGCGAGCCCGGCTACGACGGTCTGCGCCCCGACGAGTCGCTCTCCATCCTCACCGCCGAGATTCACAGCTTCGTGGCCGCGCAGTACCACTGCTGGAACAAGCAGCTGGCGCCGGAACTGCGCAAGCAGGGCATCCGGCTCCTCAGCTGGGACGAGTTGAGCCAGGACGCAACCGACTTTGCCCGCGGCTACTTTCAGCGTGAGGTCGATCCGCTGCTGACGCCCATCTCCATCGACCCTACGCATCCCTTTCCGCGGGTGCTCAATAAGGCGCTCTGCCTGGCCATTCTGCTCCGCGCCAAGCGCCGCAGTTCAGGCCCGCAGGTGCTGGGCGTGGTGACGGTGCCGCGCGCCCTGCCGCGCTTTGTCCGCATGCCCTGCAACCATGGGCACCACGATTATCTGCTGCTGCAGGACTTGATCGAACAGCATCTCGGGGGCATGTATCGCGGCTACGAGGTGCTGGCCTCCGCGGCGTTCCGCGTGACGCGCAACTCCAACCTCTACTTCGAGGAGGAAGAAGCGCGCTCGCTGCTCGAAACCATCCGCGTCGAGCTGCACAACCGCCGCAAGGGCGACGCGGTGCGCCTGGAGATTGAAAGCAACGCCGATCCCGAAATTGTGGAGCGGCTGCGGGTGAACTTCGAGCTCGAAGGGGCCCAGGTCTTCCATGGCGAGGGTCTCCTGAATCTCTCGCGCCTCATGTTTCTCTACGGCGACATCCAACGGCCCGACCTCAAGTTCCAACCCTTCACGCCGCGGCCGCTCCTGCTCAGCCGCAAATCTACTGGAATTTTTGATGAGCTGCGCCATCGCGACATTCTGCTCCACCACCCCTACGATTCCTACGATCCGGTGGTCGAGTTCGTGCAGCAGGGCGCGCAGGATCCGGCCGTCTTGACCATGAAGCAGACGCTCTACCGCACCAGCCACGACTCGCCGATGTTCCAGGCGCTGACCGAAGCCGGAGCCAGCAAGGAAGCGACCGTGGTCGTGGAGCTGATGGCGCGCTTCGATGAGGCTTCGAACATCCGCTGGGCGCGCAGCATGGAGGACGCGGGCGTGCAGGTGTTTCACGGCGTGGTGGGTCTGAAGACCCACTGCAAGCTGGCCATGCTCGTCCGCCACGACGAGGATGGCGTCATTCGGCGTTACTGCCATCTGGGCACGGGCAACTACAATCCCGAAACCGCGCGCTTCTACACCGACCTGAGTCTACTCACCAGCGATCCGCAAATTGCCGAGCGCGTGCACATGGTGTTCAACTACCTCACCGCGCACGCCGAGTTAGACGATTATTCGCCGCTGCTCGTGGCGCCGCTGACGATGGCGGAGAGTTTTCTGCGCCTCATACGCCGCGAGCAGGAACACGCGCAGGCCGGCCGCCCCGCGCACATTGTAGCCAAGATGAACGCCTTGCTCGAGCCCTCCATCATCCAGGCGCTCTACCAAGCCTCGCAGGCTGGGGTCGAGATCGACCTCATCATCCGCGGGCTTTGCATCCTGCGCCCCGGCGTGCCGGACCTGTCGGAACGCATCCGTGTGCGCTCCATCGTCGGGCGCTTCCTGGAGCACTCACGCATCTTTCATTTTGCCAACGGCGGCAATGACGAAATCTATCTCGGCTCGGCCGACTGGATGCCGCGCAATCTGTTCGAGCGCTGCGAGGTTGTCTTCCCCGTGCGCGACCCGGCAGCGATGGCGCGCATTCACAACGAGATTTTGCCCGCCTATTTGGCCGACGCGGTCAAGGCGCGCATCCAACAGCCGGATGGCAACTACCTGCGCGCCAGCAAACTGATCAAAGACGCGCCGCTCTTTTCCTCACAGGATTTTCTCATTCGCCTGGCTGAAGGAAAGACGGACCTGGAAGCGATTCCCGCGCCCCCCGGCGAACCGCACGCAAAACCCACCGAGAGAGCCTCGACTGCCGCGGATTAAGACCTCAGCGCCAATCGTTCAATATGTACGATGCGGCGCGATTGAATCCATCTCCGTGCGGCTTTTGCATGGCGACGCCCAAGGTCACTACGCGATAACCGCGCGAACGCAGGCGCTCGAACGCGTCTTTGCAGGCCAGGCTCACGCCGGCCTCCACTTCGCTGCCCTGCGCCAACGCGAGGGCGTCGATGGCATTCAGCAGGCGCTCGAAGCGCTCGCCGCTGCGCGCCGCGGCGAATTTTACATAACAAGTCTTCTCGCCGCCTTCCGATCCCGCTCCGTGCATGCATACGGCAAATGCGTCCAGCGCACGGCCTCCTTCGATCAGGATCACCTCGCCGATGCGCTGCGCCATCACGGCGCGCATCTCGTCGCCCAGGTCCAGCCCACGCTCGAATCTGTTCGTCAGCTTTGCGCATGCTGCGATGGCCTGTTCCTGATCCTTTTTTGTGAGCGACGACAACAGTACAGGCACTTTGGCGCCCTCGGTGAGCGCCCACGTGGGCGGCGCCGGCGCACGTTTCATGAGCGCCGTGAGCGAGCCGGGCCAATAGCCGAATTTCTGGTACAGGCCCACGTGCCGGGGGCTGCTCGGAAACGTGAACAAGGCGCTGTGCCGCACACCCCAGCGGTCGAAGATCTTCATGGTAGCCGCCAGCAGTTGTTGAGCGACGCCGCGGTTCCAGTACTCCGGCAAAACGGTGAGCGGCCCGAAGAAAGCAAACGATCCCCAGCGCGTGGCCATGTTCGATCCCACAAGTTTCCCGTTCTCGCGCGCTGCCAGCAGTTTGGTGTTGTGCGCGTGCCAGCGTGGCGTAACAAAATCCCGGTCGCCCATGAAGTCCATTGGGTTGGGGAGCGAGAGAAAAGTGCCGAAGGCCAGGCGCAGGATGCGGCCCGCCTCCTCAAGCTCGTCTGCGCGCAACGCGCCCACCTGAATCGATGGTTTTTCGGCCCGTTTTATGGTCATGGCGGTTGCCTCCTCATGCGCGCAGCAGCGCTGGGAAAGGAATCCCGGGAAAAGCCGCAGACGCGCTCAGTGTAGCGCATCGCCACCGGTTGTTCCACGGCTTCAAAGGGCCGCTGCGGCTGCTCGCCGGAAGAGTCACGAAGATTTGAGGGAAATGAGAATCTATCCTGATGCCACGCAAGCGGGCAGAGCGTTACAATTCAAGCCAATTCGTGCGCGAGGAGGAAGATTACATGAAGAAGCCCTGGGTAAAAGCGGTCATCGCGGCCGCGGCTCTCGTCGTCATCGCGATCGTCGTGATTCCGTTTTTCGTCAACGCCGATACTTTCCGCCCCAAAATTCAGAATGAGCTTTCCGCTGCGCTGGGGCGCAAGGTCACGCTCGGCGACATCAGCCTTTCGCTCTTCACGGGCAGCCTGGTGGCGCAGAACATCTCCATCGCCGACGATCCCGCCTTTTCCACCACGCCCTTTCTCGAGGCTAAGGAGCTTCGCATTGGCGTCGAGCTCGGGCCATTGATCTTCCACCATTCGGTCCAGATCACCACCTTCACCGTCAATTCTCCATCGATTCAACTCATCCACTCGGCCAACGGCACATGGAACTTTTCGTCCCTGGGCAGCACCGGGCCGCAATCTGCATCCCAGCCGACGAGCGCGCCGCCCTCCCTCACGGTGAACGAGTTGAAGATCGAGAATGGCAGCGCCGTTCTTTCTTCTGCCCCTGCGGCCGGCAATCCCTTCACATGCACGGACGTGAACCTAACAGTCAAGCAGTTATCGTTCACCCAGTCGTTCCCCTTCGAGCTATCGCTCAAAGTTGCGGGCGGTGGATCGCTTAGCCTGGGCGGCACTGCGGGGCCCGTCGCACAAAACGATACGTCCCTCACTCCCTTCCAGGCGACACTTGCGATCAAGCACTTCGATCCCCAGGCAGCCGGCGCCGTGCAGCCCAGCGACGGTATTTCCATGGTGGCCGACTTCGACGCCCAGGTCACATCCGATGGCGGCAATCTCACCACGACGGGGAAAGCCACGGCATCGCAGCTCAAACTGGCGCGCAACGGAACGCCCGCTCCCAAGCCGGTCGATGTCAACTTCAACCTCTCCGACAACCTCTCATCGCGCACCGGTCAGGTCAACGATCTCGCCATCCAAACCGGCTCGGTTGCGGTCCACATTGCAGGGAGTTTTCGGCATGACAGCGACGAGGCCGTCCTCAACCTGCATCTTTCCGCGCCACAACTCCCTGTGGATCAGGTGGAACAACTGTTGCCTGCCGCGGGAGTTATGCTGCCCAGCGGCTCGCGACTGGAAGGGGGTACGCTCACCGCCAGTCTCGCGATTACCGGCCCGGTCAATGCCCTCACCATCTCCGGTCCCATCGAACTGGACAACAGCCAGCTCATGGGATTCGACCTGGGCGCGAAGATTCAGGGCATCAACCCGATCAGCGGAACCTCGAATGGTACAGAGATTCAGAAGCTGAGCGCGGAAGTTAATAATTCGCCGCAAGGCACGCGCTTCAGCAATATCGACGCAGAGGTTCCCAAGATAGGGACCGCGACCGGCGAAGGCACGGTTTCTCCCTCGGAGGAGCTGAATTTTCAGCTGAACGCGAAGATTGCCGCCTTGTCCGCGGTGGGCGGAGCGGTCACCAACACCGTTGGCGGATTGCTCGGCAAAAGCTCCCAACCCGCTTCGCAATCCAACGGCGGCGGCATTCCGCTCACCATCACCGGAACCGCATCGAACCCCTCCATTCACGCCGAGGTCGGCAAGATGCTCAAACAGGCAGCGGGCGGGCTCGTGAATAACTCCGTGACGAAAAATCCGGTCAAGTCCGTTAAAGGATTGTTTGGGAAATAAGCGGACTTGGCGGAGTTAGCGGGGTTAGCGGAGCTAGCAAACTAGCGGACTGGCTGACTTGCTAACTTGCTGACTCGCCGGACTGCTTTCTCCTAAAATTGAAGGGTGCCGCTTCCCCTCGCTCCATCTCCGGCGCAGGACCGCGCGCGGAACCGCGTCGAGAACGCCCACCGCATTTTCGATCCTCCGCCAGCGCTTGCCCTTTGGCATCTAGCCAGTCTCGATGCGCCCACGGTAGCCGTCGTGTGGTCACTGGCTTTTGCATGGGCGGGAGGCATACATCTGCCACTGTGGGTGCCGTTGCTCCTGGCGCTTGCGACGTGGTCGGTGTATGTGGGCGACCGCCTGCTCGACGCGCGTGCCGGACTGCGCGAGCCTGCGCAGCACACGTTGCGGGAACGCCACCGATTTCATTGGCTTTACCGGCGCGCGCTTATGCCCATGGCAATGGCCGCGGCTTGCGCCGCCGCGGGAATCATCCTTGCCTTCATGCCGCCCATGGCCCGTGCGCGAGACTCGGTATTGGCCGCCGCGGCTCTGGCTTATTTCTCCGGCGTGCACTCGGGCCACAACGCACGGCAACTCCCACTCCAGTGGCCGCGCGCCTTTCCCGGCAAGGAATTTCTGGTGGGCGTACTGTTTACCGCGGGATGCGTGCTGCCCGCGTGGCATCGGTCGCACGCTCTGGCCGCGCCTGGTTCCACGCTCTGGGTCTTCTGGATTCCCGCCGTCTTCTTCGCGGCTCTGGCGTGGCTCAACTGCAGTTGCATCGCGCGGTGGGAGTCAACCGACAAGCCGCTCGAATCAAGAAACAAATCCGTCATCCTGAGCGAAGGAACACCGCGCAAAGCGCGGTGGGGGGGAGTCGAAGCCTGCCCTGAGCTATGTCGAAGGGGACCTGCATGTTGCGACGATCGTTCATCGCGATCGCTGCGATCCATCGCCCTGGCCCTCGCCGCAATTGGTCTCCCGCTCTGCCTCCTCACCGCCGCTTCGGCGCATCCGCGTCCTGCAGTGCTACTTGCTGCCGGGGCCACGAGTGCCTTGCTGCTGGCGCTGCTCGACCGCACGCGTGCTCGCATGACGCCCCTCGCGTTGCGCGCCGCGGCGGATTTTGTACTGCTCACGCCGCTCGCACTCATCTCCTTCTCATGGGCTCTCAAATGAGTGCACCTTGCTCCGCAATCCTCTCGTCCAAAACCCAAAAGCGCGGAGCGCCGAACTTCAACGGCCTTGCGCGTATCTACCGCTGGATGGAGCTTCTGACATTCGGTCCGTGGCTCGAGCGCTGCCGTTGCGCATTTCTCGGCGATCTCACCGGATGCCGGCGGGCCGCCGTCCTGGGTGACGGTGACGGCCGCTTCACGGCGCAACTGCTTCGCGCCAATTCCACGATTGAAATCGATGCGGTCGATGCCAGCGCCGCCATGTTGCGCTCGCTCCTCGGCCGCGCCGGGAATCACGCCGCGCGTGTCCGCGTGCATTGTGCCGACGCGCGTACATGGCAGCCGGCGAACCCGCCCTACGACCTGGTTGTGACGCATTTCTTTCTCGATTGCATAACGGACGACGAGGTACGCTCTCTCGCGGACAGATTGCGAGGCGCATTGTCCCCCTCTGGCCTCTGGGTAGTGTCGGAATTTGCAATTCCTGAAGGAGCGTTCGGCAGATGGGTGGCGCGGCCCGTGGTCTGGCTACTCTATCGGGCCTTCGCACTGCTCACCGGGCTCTCCGTCCGCAATCTGCCCCATCATGCAGCCGCCCTGCGCGCCGCGGGATGCACCCTCCGCAAGCGCCGCAAATGGCTGGGCGGCTTGCTCACTGCGGAAATATGGGCACGATTTTTCGCCGAGTGATCTTGATTCCGTGGATTGTCCCGGAGCACGATTGCATTCGTATCGAGAATGATTGACTCCCGGGGAACATCGAGTGATTCGGGCAGCTCACGAGGGATCGCGCGAGCGAAGCGACGCTTCAAAAGCGGAACTTCAATGCCGCCTGCAGGAGCCGGGGATTCTGCGCATTCACGATTTGCCCAAACGTCCCGCTACTCACATCGCCATCGACGCTATCCGCTCCGAAGTATTGAGGATGGTTAAACACGTTGAATGCATCGATGCGGAAATCGAGGGTTTTATTTTCTGCGAGTTCTATTCTCTTTTGCGCGCTCAAATCCACGTCAATCATCCCCGGCCCATAGAAGAAGCGGGGTTTTGCAGAGCCTACCGCTCCCAACGCCTGGAGAGTGAACAGGGAAGTATTGAAATAGGGACCGGCGCGAGGATTGCCGTTCAATGCGAGCGATCCCGGAAGGACATCCGGAGTATCCAGACCCCAGGTGTTGTTGACTCCGTTGCGCTGCAGACCCGTCAGCGACCGGTCGCTATCGTTGTGCATGGTGATAGGAAAGCCTCCGGAGATATGCGTGATCCCTGAAATGCTCCAGCCATTCGTGAACAGGTTGGAGCTGCGGAAAAGCTGGCCGGCCGGAAGGGCGTAGTCGAAGCTGGTCACAAAATTATGCTTGAGATCGAATGCGGAAAGAGCATAGCTCCATTGGTGATCGAAGGGATTCAATTGCTCCGAAACACTCGACGCGTTATCGAGCGATTTACTGTAGGTGTAACCCGCCATCAGCTCTAACGTTCTGCTAACGTGGCGCAGATTGACTTCCAGCGCGTTGTAGTTGGAGTTCCCGATCGTACTCATCCAGGTAACATCGCTGAAGGCGGCGCTGAACGGACGGCGGGTCTGATAGAGATCCTCATCGAACGGGCCGCACCCGGCGATGGCGAGGCAGAGCGAAGCAATGCCGGGATTCGCCGGCAGCATCACCAGCAAGCGATGCGCTTGGCTGCCGACATAGCCAAGCGTCAGCAATGTGTTGCGATCGAACTGACGCTCAATCGACAGGTTGTACTGTTCCGTGTAAGGGCTGAGGTCCCTTGGATCGTAGGCCGGCATTCCGGAGATAGGTTCAAATTGAGCCCAGTTGACAGTGGCATCCGGATGGCCGGGCGAGGCGCCCAGCGGCGGCAGCCGCAGCGGGAAACGCTGACCGTTATCCGTGCCGTCTGCGGCGTTGACAAAGGGGTCGGCGAACAGCGGCGGCGTGGGACTGGTATAGGTGCTGCCATAGGGAGGATCGCCAGCCATCACGCCAATTTCGACGCCCTCAACGGCGGAAAAGAAGCGTCCGAAGCCCAGCCGGATGCTGGTTTGATCCTGTCCGATGAGTTTTCCAATCAGGCCACTGCGCGTTGCAGGCGCCCAGGCAACTCCCAGGCGCGGAGAGAAGTTGTTCCAGCGCGCCGGTGCCAGCGATCGGGGAATTCCCGAATCGCCGGGAAAGACGATGCCCTCAGGTGCGCCGGGATAAACCACGGATTGATCGCCCAGCACCAGGGTCTGAATCTGATTGAAGCGTTCGTACCAGGGCATGATCACATCCCAGCGCAGACCGTAATTGAATTCCAGCCGCGCGCGCGGGCGCCAGCTATCCTGTATGAACAACGCGCCATATTTATTGCGGTTGCTGGTGGGCCGTGCGTCGCCCTGGGTGTACTGACTTGGAACTCCCAGGAGAAAGTCGGCAAAATCGATTCCCGTCTCCTGCCCGGTAAATAAAAATGTACCGTTGGACTGAACGTCAGCGGCCACATTCACCTGGCTGTAGATGGCTTCTCCACCGGCCTTCAGTGTGTGTGTACCGATGGCACGCGAAAACCCATCGCGAGCCTCGATGCTGTTATCGACTTGGTTGAGGCCGGTAACCGTGCTGCCGATGGTGAAGCTGTTGAAGATGATGTTTTCGATCCCGACAATGGAGGGCCGCTGCGGCAAAATGCTCGGTGTGCCGCTCGGAGTGACGAAGCCCTGCGAGGCCAGCGATATACCGGCGTTTCCTTTCGGCGTACCCAGGGTATTTACGTCGCGAACATAGGAAAGGTGCAGATCGTTCGCCGCCCTCGTGCCGAAGGTCTTCACATCGCCTAGCGTAAACATTTGCGTCAGACCCAGATTCGCGGCGTCAAAGCCGGGAACGTTTGCGCCTCCCTGCTGAATCGGATACGGGTTATCCATCGACCAATCGTCGGCAAAATAGTATGCAGACAGCGTTCCCAGGCGCGTGCTTCCATCGATCCGCATGGCCGCTTTGTCGTCGCGCAGAGTCAAGGCCTGCGCAGTCGTAGAAAACTCATTGACGCCCTGGTTGGGAGACGGGATGTACTGGATGAGATGCTGCGCGGGACCGGACCAGACGGCTTTCGGAATGGTGGCGTTGGGAAATACGCATGTGGAGTTGGAACAGCCGGGCGAATAGTACAGCTCGCCCGGCGACACCGCATAGCCTAACTTGCCCGTAAGCAACTGTGCCCAATTACTGCCCGACACGGTAGCGCCCGAGAACATGCCGGCCTCATCGGAGAAATTGCCCGTCTGTTCCGCTGCGGACGGGACGGAGATGAGTCCGCTGTCAACACCCTGCTTTACACCCGTGCCTTGATAATCGCCGAAGAAGAATAGCTTATTGCGCAGCACTGGCCCTCCCATCGTGCCGCCATACTGGTTCTGCTGATAGACCCCGCGTTCTCCGGTGATGAAGCTATCCGCGTCCAGCAAGGTATTGCGCAGGAACTCAAAGGCAGAGCCGTGGAAAGCATTGCTGCCGGACTTTGTGACCACGCTGATGCGTCCGCCGCTGTAATTCCCGTACTCCGCGTCAAAGTTGCCGGTAAGTATGCGAAATTCAGCAAGGGAGTCGAGGTTCGGAATCACAGCCGCCCCCATGGTGAATCTCTCCACGGTATCGGCATCGTTCACTTCGAACCCGTTGGCGTACTCGCGCTGCCCATTAATGGAGATCGTCCCCGGATTCAGGTCTCCGGACGGATTCAGCAAACTTGCCCCGGCCGCATTGATCGAGCGCGACGTGATGGATGTGGCGGGCGCCACGCCGGGCTGGAGCGAGAGCAGATCGGTGAAGCTTCGGCCATTCAGCGGCACCGCCTCCATCTTCGCATCGCTGATCACTTCGCCGGTTTGCGTATCGGCAACATCAACGTGCGTGGACGAATCGTCTACGGTTACGGTATTGGTTTGTCCGCCAACGCTAAGCGTGATATCGAGAAGCAGCGCGCTATTGGCGTTGAGAACCACGCCCACCGTCCGGGACGCCTTGAAATTCTTGGCGTTGACATGAATCTCATAAGTTCCCACCGGCAATTCCTGAAACGAATAGATGCCGTCGGAACCCGTGGTCATGCTCCGTTCCATGTTGGTTGCGGTGTTGATCGCCGTGACGGTGGCTCCGGGCACGACCTTCCTGGCCGGATCGAAGATGGTTCCAGAGACGTTTCCCTCAACGCTCGCCCTTAATGTGGACGCGATGAGCAGGCATCCGGCCAAGCAGAGTGCGGCGCGGAACCGGCGAAGCCGGATGCGAAGATTCGCAGAGATATGGCTGCCTGGTGCGCCTTCGCATTTGTCAGCCAGGATCATGCGTTTGCCCCCGCACGTTCAACCGTCAGCATCACTGCTGCCCGCGCCACCCTTCAGAACGCCAGGCGCAGCGCAAACTGCAACTGGCGCGGATTGTACGACCCGGTGGAACTGATGGTGCCGAAACCTGCCTGATCGGCGTAAGCGCCCGGCAGAGCGAAGTTAGGACGGTTTAGCAAATTGAAAGACTGCGCCTCAAAGGTTGCGGTGGTTCGCTCGTGCAGTGTAAAACGGCGCGAAAGCGATAAATCGAAGGAACTGTAATCAGGCCCCAGAAGCGAGTTACGGCCCGCATCGCCATACATATTCGGCGGCGCGGCTTCAAACGCACAAGGATTGAACCACTGGGCAGCCGTTCGCGTTGGGCCTGGCGGCGCCACACATGAGGGGTTCGCTGCAACGGAGCCGCTGCGGTAGGGGTCGCCGACAAGATTGGGCCGGTCGGACCCCGCCTGTTGGCCGGTGTTTCCGGTATTGCTGTTGTCGTCACCCAACGGAAGCGTCGGGGTGAATGGCTGGCCGCTCTCCGCAGTCACGATTCCCTGGAAATCCGTGTTCCTGGTCCAGCGATTGTTGTGCGGCAAGCTCACCACGTACGCGGCAACGAATCGCTGCCTCATGTCGAAGCTCGAAGGCCCATACTCGGCGGCGACATCGTGGCTATTCTGAGGGAAATTCGGATCGGCAACATCACCGAGAAACGCCGACTGCCCGTCAAGAGAATGCGAGTAAGTATATGCACTCCACAACGAGACTCCCGGCGCGATCTGCCCTCGATAGCGAACCTCCAGGGCATTGAAGTTCGACGCTCCCTCGGTTTCGACATCGAAGATCGCACTGTACTGCGGATACGGCCGGCGCGATTGCAAATTAGCCTGGCTTCCGGTAGGCGAAAGCAACGGCTGATTCAGGTCGGTCTCGCGAATCAAATGCGATCCTGTGGACCCCACGTAGCTGAGCGAGAGCGTGCCGCGCTTCCCGATCGCATCTTCCGCCGAGAGATTCCACTGCTGCATGTAGGGCGTAATGATGCGCGGGCTCAAGACGCTAAGCGAGGCCGGAGGAGTATAACCTGCATTTGAAGGAAACGGGTTATTCAGGGTGAGCAAGCCCGCGGCGGAGGGGAAGTATACATTCAATACAAACTGCGGCGGATTGAAGTAGGCGCTGGAGCCGATGATGAACATTCCCGCATCGTAGAAGTCGCCGTAGCCTGCACGAAGCACGAACTTAGGCACCACGTTCCACGCAATTCCAACCCGCGGAGCGAAGTTCTTGTAGTCCGGAGAAATGCCGGAGTCGCTCACGCCATTGGTTCCAACCTGCACGATCTGTCCAGTCTCGAGGTCCAACTCCGACATGCCGTTGAATGGATCGGTCGCCGGGCTGTTGAATTCATAGCGCCCGCCCAGACTGACTACCACGTTTTGGCGCACTTTCCATTCATCCTGAATGTACGTGTCATAACTCATTGAGCGGAGACGAATGGAATTGTTCACCTGTGCCTGGATTCCCAAGGTTGGATATCCAAGCAATAGATCGGCCAGCGGGGATCCGGTGATTGCTCCCGAGAAGGTGAGCGAACCGCGCGCCAATTCATCCAGATGCCCGTTCAACTGTAGTTTGCGGATGTCCGCCCCGAATTTGAAGGTATTAAGTCCGTGGAGAATCGTGACGCTGTCAGCAGCCTGATAGGTGTTGGTGTGCCGCAGATTGGGGAAAGCAAAATCATCTCCGACCTGGGAGAAACCCGTAACAGAAATGGTGGGATATCCGTAATCGCGCGGGGGTAAGTTGAGCCAACTTACACCCCATAACTGCCCTACGTTCTCGGTGTAGTTTTGCGGCAGAAAATCCCGCGAAAAACGATTGAACCCGAGAATGGCCGAATTGATGGCATTGGCCCCGAAGCTGTGCTGCTCGCGAATCATGGCATTATGCGTGTGGTCGGAATCGTAATCGCCGAAACCAGGCACCGCGCCTGTGGTACTTACGCCCTCCGGGTAAGGCTGAAACAGATTGACGATCCCTTGTGAGTACCGCAACGTCAGTTCATCGTTAGGCGAGATTTGGTGGTCGCCGCGAAAGCTGTTTTCCGTGCGATCGTCGGGCTCGACCGGCTGGCCGAGATAGTTGTTCGCCGAACCACTAACATTAAGATTCGACTTGGGGTAGAGGTTTATAACGTCGGCTGAAATCGGAGAGATTGGAATGGCCGCGGGGTTCATCGGCAATCCCGTCAGCGGATTAATGATGGTTGTTCCCAGTGCGCTCAGATTTCCCCCGCGTTCCGCGTCGGTGGGAACCACGGCCTGCTGGCTCAACCCCTCGCGCTGCCGGAAAAAATCTGTGTTCGCAAAAAAGAACGTTTTGTCTTTGCGCAGCGGACCTCCTGCGCCCGCACCGAATTGATTGCGAATATAGGGCGTCTTGATAAAGCCCGTGCCGTCGAAGTAATTGCGGGAATCGAGGACTTTGTTCCTCAGGTATTCGTACGCCGTGGCATGGAAGTCGTTGGTTCCCCGCCGCGTGATGATATTGATCTGCCCCGCTCCGCTTCGCCCGTACTCCGCATCGTAGCTGCTGGTGACCATCTTGAACTCCTGCACGGAGTCCACAGGAGGCTCGACCACATAGCCTGAGATATACGGATCGTTGTTGTCCACGCCGTCAAGCAGGAAATCGTTAAATTCCTCGCGGCCCCCATTCACTTCCATCGAGTAACTTCCATTGGAGGACAGCTGCGATCCCTCCACCGGCGGGAAGACTCCGGGCGCGAGGAACGCCAACTGCAGAAAGTCGCGCGAGTTCAATGGCAGCGCGTCCACAAAATTCTGATCGATTACCGCGCCCAGGCTCGCCGTCTCAGTCTGCAGAGCATTGACAGGCGTGCTCACCTCGATGCTGGTCGTGGGACCTCCCACTTTGAGATGCAAATCCAGGTTCAAGTCCGAATCCACCGTCAGCGGGACGGCCAATTGCGTCAATTCATCGAATCCGGAAGCACTCGCCCGAATGGCATAGAGTGATGGAGGAAGTCCGATGAACGAATAGGCTCCATCTTTGTCTGTAATCGCGGTTCTCTGCAAAGAATGTTGGCTGTCTTCAAGCGTGACGTGCGCCTGGCGAATGACTCTACCCGAGGGATCGTACACGCGTCCCGCAATGGAACTCGAGGTCACCTGCGCCGCGAGAATCCCGGCGTAGAGCGAGAATAGAAATATCGCGGCGCACTTGGCTGTCAATCTCATATAAGTTGGCCACCTTATCCACTGCCCCTCAGACCGCTTTCTTGATCATGTACCCGGCTCTCAAAACGCTTCGGAACTAGGGTGCACTCCAGCCGGGAACACACTGCTGTTTGATTTCGTCGCATCCGCCTGGTTCAGCGGAGCCGGCTTAAACGTCCAGGTTGGGCCGATGTCCTCCAGGTTGCGCGCCTTGGGAAAGAACTGCCCCACCTCGGTTTGCATATACATCATCTTCACGGGGATGGTTGCATCCGCGGTGGGGTTCGCGACGGCCTGGATCATTAAACGCAGAAACTGCGCCGCAGTGACCCTCAGCTTATCGCTTATATCGACGTTCGGCGGAATCGCGTTTTTCGGCATGGGGTAGCCCGAATCGTCATGCAGGCCCGGATCCAGGGCGGCACAGACCTTTTCGATTTCGGCCACTTTTACCTCGCCGGTGTTCGGTCCGTGTACAAAGCCCATGGCGATCGGCCCGTAGACCCGGTCTACGTGCACAGTCTCGGGCAGCTTGCCGGTGCGGCTCAGCTCCGCCAACGCGTCGGTGAGAACTTGGAACGTTTCGGCGAGTGACAAGTAATGACTGCCTACCTTGAAGTAATTGGGAAGATGATTCGTAATCCCCATTCCATTCATTTTTTTGTTGAGCGCGGTGCTCAAGTCATCGGTTTTCACGGTGAAGCCAAAGCTCGGAGGCGTCATCTGCTTCAGGTCGCTGTTCGACACCACGCGATTTCCTGCGAATGCGGGCACGTACTCCGTGATCAGCCATTTCAGTGCCGCTTCTTCCTTGGCTTGGGTGGCAGCGACATCCGCAGGGCTCAGCCGGGCATCTGCGGGCACCTGGGGCTTATCGGGATGCGCATACGCGTAGAAGAGCGCAGGGTTAAACATCTTCCCTTTGATGAAGTCGCTCGTCAGGTAGTCGTTTTCGCTGTCCAACTCCACGTGATAAATATGGATCTTTGACCTATCCAAAGTCCCGGTCGCCTTCTTGATCGCATCTGCGCCATCGTTCAGATGAACCAAGCGAGAACCTCCGCCCCCCGCCTCGGAAAAGCGGAGAACATTGTCGGCCCAGTAGAGCTCGGGAGCCGTATCCGGCTCCGGGCTAAGAACTCGCCCTAACATCGCGACAGCGTTGCCATAACCGGGCAGGTAATCGCGGTTGACTGCGGGCAGCCCGGAGAGAATGGTTTGCGTGTTATAGTTCCGCAGCACGGGCAAAAGCTCCCAGTCTCCCACTTCGGCAATCGTGGTATAGGGAATCGACTGGCGTGGGCGTTCATCGTTGCGGAGCGGGCGCAGCGCCTTCCTGACCGCGCTTGCGCCGGAGATACAAGCGGCCGGACCGAAGATCTGCTGCATCTCCTTGAGTCCGCCCACAGCTCCGGGCCGCGGCTCCCCGGTCAGCGGATCCCTGCCTTCGGTCAAAAATTTCTCGTCTTCGTTCGCCCGTTCAAGCCAGCGGTCCTGGTATTGCTTGAGCTCGATGGACTCTTCAATCATCGGGCGGTGATCGTAAGTGGGCTCATCGGTGCCGTCGTATCCGATCTCGATGACTCCCATCTTCTTGTATTTCAGGACAAAATCCTTGATGTGAGTTTTCTTATTTTGATCGGACAACGCCTGGCTTACCGCACCGGTAAAGAAGATGGTGGCGCTCACGTGCGCCTGAGGATTTTCCCTCCGGAATTGCTCGATCATCAGCAACAGCCGGCGCAAGCGGGCTTCGGTGATGTCCATGTTCACGTGATCGGTGACTTTGGAATAGAGATAGAAGTAAACGGGCTGTGGAGTCGTGGCCTGATTCGCCGCCGGCGCTTGTGGCGATAGTGGTGGGGGTGGCGGTGGCGGTTGCGGGGCTTGGGCCGCCAGTGCAGTCCCGATGAGAGAGGCCAGTACAAGATTCAAATAGATATGTTTCATTATTCTCCCAACACGTTCGCTTGGGTTGATGATTCAAAACGTGGAATAGTCTTAGCGCACCTGTCCGCTCGCCGTCTCTCGCTCAACGCGAAAGACGGTGAACGGAGGTTACGCTCTTAACTCTTTTCCTGCCCGGGAGTGTGAATCCGCTGATGCGAACTCACACTCCCGGCCAAATCGACTGCTTTAGCGGCTGCGGCCGGCGGGAATCGTGACCGTCGCCTGGTTCGACTGGCATTCCGTCACGCCCGCCGAGTTGGTGGGCTCCAGAACGTAGTAATACGTGCCACCATTCGCCAGCCCCGTTCGATCGGAGTACGCAGTGGATGTCGTAGTGCCGACCTCGACATACCCCGAGCCGCTTGTGGTCGAGCGCAGCACTTCGTATCCGGTTGCGCTTGGAATGCCGGTCCAAGTCAGGTCGATGCGCGCTGGAGATGTTCCGCTTGCTGTTCCCTCGCCACCGAGATTGTTGACGCAGGCCACGAAAACGGACTTTTGAAGCATGATCAGCGCCCATGCGGTCTCGTACACATACTGAGGGGGGTCGTAGTCGTAGCCATACCATTGACCGGTGGAGTATTGCCGATCAAGCAGCGTCTGCGCGATGCCGTCACATGGATCGGTGCCGCCAAGATGGCTGGTCGAGACCGCGGCATACCAGTCGATGGTATTGGGTGGGGTGCCCGGGGTGGTCGAGTTGAACACGCTCGGTGTCAGAGTACGCAGATACTGGATCGGCGACAACGTCCCGGTAGGTGAACCGCTAGGGTTGTGCTCCAGCATGGACTTGGTGAAAGAGTACATGCCGTAGGTGTAAGCGAGGGGCGAATAACCTGCTCCGTCGGCCGGGTTGTCGCAGAAGTTGTCGGCGTAAAAGGTCTCCGCACTGTTGAAGCGCTGGTCGCCGGCGGTCGTGGAATATTCACCGGCGGAGTAGTTGTTGAACTGCGTGTTCGCGGTTCTGCCGATGCCGTCCAGCGACATTTGCACCATGCCAGAGGGCGTAGTAGCCCAGGGACTCCACGGGTCAGAGTAATAGATCGAGCCGCGGTAGCCGAAGCCGCCGTAATCGTAGGTGTTCGAGCCGTACGGATTGTCGACTGTATCAGCGTTGTATGTCGAGCTCAACTGATAATCCTGCGTCTGCACGTTCTGGCTGTCGGTGACCCACGTATTGTTGGTATCCGTGACAATCGGCGGGACCGAGATCCCGAACCCGCGGTTCGCTACGATCAGCCCGATCGCGGTCCATTGGGAAGTAGAGTTGTCATCCCCGCCGTTGTCATCGAAGGTGTTGCCGCAGCCGTATAACCAGGCTCCCCCCGAATTGCTATAACCGGCGCCGCGATAGTAGCCAGACGGGCTGTAGCCGCTGTAGCTCCCTGCGGGAATGGTGTCGTCGTAGTCATATCCGTATTGGCAAAAACCGGCGCCGTCGACGTAATCCTGAACGATGTTCTGGAAGGTCTCATGGCCGATGTCGGGCTGCCCGCCTATACCGGATGCATAGGTCCCCGAAGGCGCGGGAAGCGAAACGGCAGCTTGCAAAGTCGGCGCGCCGCTGCCGACCAGGGCGTCCGTAAACATCCCCTGTTCGTAACCCCAATTTGGATCACCCTCATACGCATACTGGTTGGTCACCACATATTGACCATTGCTGTTCCCGTCAAAGGTGAAGGTACACGGCGGCGTGCCGCAGGAGCTCGCGGTTGAGTTGTAATTGACCGGCGTGGCGCTTGGATCGCAATAGCCGTTCGTCGCACTGTAAGACGTCGAGGGAGAGGTGCCGTCGCTGCAGCCAAAGCTTGTCAAAGCCGGGTTGTAGAAGTACTTGTTGGGCCCGATGGCCGTCGGAGTCAGATAGGTGAGCATGTCGGCGAGCCCTTCCTGGACATCCAGGGTGTATGGATCCGTCGACGGTCCGGTGGGCAGATGGCCATCGACTTCGAAGGCCAGCAAGTTATTCGCATCCAGCGAAGCCAAGCCGTTGCCGCAGGCATATCCGGCGTACGATGGCTCGCAACTCCGCCAATTGCCCGTAGTGCCCGGACTGACTGTAGTGGCGTTGGGATGAGCCATATTCTGGTGCAAATACCAGAGGCCCCAGTCGATGGCTACGTTCACGCGCGTTTGCAGGGTGTTGAGCTCCCAGATCACCAGGTAGTTGCCGGTGTACTGTTGCGACGCAGTCATGTCGTTGACGGTGACCACGGCCGTCCAGGCGGTTACGCCCGGCGTCGTTCCGGAGTAGATGTGTGAGGAGGAGATGTCGTTGAAGGAAGGCGATCCCTCACCACCAGATACCGCCGCCGGGGCGGTGGCAGCCGATCCGTCACCATAGTTCCAGGAATAGGTGTACGAATGGCCGGAGATGGCTCCGGTAAAGACGGCTCCCAGAATGATGTTCGCTCCCGCGTAAGCGGTATGCGGCGTAGCCGAATTGCTCGGATCCTCCGGCACCGTGAGCACCTGTTGCGCCCGGGCGGATGCACCCAAAGCTACCGCAACCACTGCCAACAGGGCCGCAAACCTCGAGCACGTCTTGAGCGCGAAGCGACGGCGCATACGCCATGCGGGGATCAACAAGCCCGACAACATCAGAAGCCATGTACTGGGCTCGGGAGTTACCGTGGGAGGCGGCCCAGAACCTATTGCCTCTTCCTCGGCGCTCAGGCTGAAATAGACGTCACCTGAGGTGCAGTCTTCACCCTGGGCGTTGCAGTCTTCCTGGGGATTCGTCTGTTGCAGGTAAAACCCGCTGCCTGGAGCTGTCTGCGACACCGTGAGAGTGATGATCTCCTCTTCGCCACTTGTCAGGCTGTAGTCATAGCCAAGAGCCGTGGAGGCATCGCCGTTGCAGTTTGAACCCACACATGTGCCCAGATAATTGCTCGTGGTCCCCGCCAGCAGATTCTCATCGAGCAAGGCGTCGTACGAGGCATCGCCATAAATCGACGAAGCATAGGCATCGCCGATCTCATAGCTTTCTCCCGTCAACAGTGAGCCTAAGTTGACCACCGTTCCAAATTCGTTGTAGAAGGGGATTCCGACTTCTTCATCCCACCAGATGGCGAAGGTGTCTGAGCCTATAGTTGTGTCCGTGAAAGTGATCGTCCCCAGGCCGGTGCTGGTGTTATAGCCGCCGAGATTCAGGCCGGGGGCACCGGAGCCGGGGTCATAAAAGTTTACGCCGTCGTCGGTGGCAATTGTGAAATCTTGGAGCGACGGTGTGTCGGCCCCAGCTCTCTGCACGCCGATCCCTGCCAGCGCGGTCAGGGCGCCCAGGAACAACACATGCTTGATTCGATTCATAGGGTCATCCTCCATGGAGATTGACGTCAATCCGTTGCCAGATCCAAAATCCGCTAGCTCGCAACTGCCGCCCGCGACACGGAATCGCCAGCTAGCGAGGGGAACGCCGAGTTTCCGATAAAGCCGGGATTCTTTCTCTTCTGTGACAGCGTGGCCCGCGGGGGAAGGACAGCGATGATAACCGGACGGGGAAGACGAACCTATGATGTACCGCCAAAAAACATGATCGCTGGCGGTTTTGCCTGTGCAATTCGATATCCAAAGCTAAATTCATTTTGGACCATTTAGATCCAAATACTTGGCACCGGGAAATCCTCAGACGATTTGTCCCAATATGCAAGATTTTGCATGTGCAAAGAGTACTTGGCTTCTCTTTGCCGGCGGAGGCAGAGTCAGGATTCCAGGTTTCCTCTCGCCAGACAGGCGCGCAGGCGGCCGGTTGCCGGCGCAGCAAATGTTACAAATCTGCTAAAATCAGCCCTCAAGGAGCACGGCAAGTCCTCAAGTCCCCGCCGCAATCATACCCATGATTCTCTATCTCATGCGCCATGCGAACGCTGGAACCATTCGCGAAAACCCCGTCCTTGACGGCAAGCGAGGCCTGATCAAGGAGGGCAAAGAGCAGTGCATGCTGATGGCGCGCGTGTTGGGCGCCCTCAAAGCGCCTATTGACGTGATCGTCTCCAGCCCGTTGAAGCGCGCCTTGCAGACCGCGCAACTGGTAGGCACGGAATTGGGGTACGAAGCTAAGGTTGAGGTCAGTCCGGCGCTTGGATTGAACGGGAGTTACGCAGATTTCCAAGAGCTTTTGGGCAAATATGCCGACCGCGAGGGCATTCTCGTGGTGGGGCACAATCCCAGCCTCTTTCAGTTTCTCGGACGCCTCATCACCGGCAACGGCGGGGCCGCGATCCGCATGCGAAAAGCGTCGATTGCCCGCGTGGATATGAACCATCATCCGCCGCGACTGCAGTTGTTGATGGATTCGCGCTCGGCCCGCGGCCTTTACGCCAGCGTGACGAAGAGCTCGCGGCCGAAGACCTCGCGAAAGTAGCCGGCCTCCTTCGCAGCGACCAGAGCGACCCATCGTCGAAATACATGGCGGGTGCAGCGACAGGTGTCAGGTGTCAGGGTGAGCGGCCGGCGCGTCAGTCCTTCAGCTCCGGCTGCAGTTGGCTCAAGGCATCGATAGCGCCCCTGCCTTCACCTTTTTGCAGGCTCAAGAGGAGCTTGTCCCAGGCATCGCTTCCGGCCTGGAAACGACTGGACGTCTGAATATAGCGGCGCGTGCCGGAAAAATCCCAAAGGTCTGCCGGCATCTGATTCACGCGGCCGGCAAGCGACGCAGCCGTCGCGCGCGCCGCGGATTTCTTGCCGCCTCCGTACTGGCACGCAAGCAGGAGCACATCGCGAACGATAAGTTCCGGTTGGCTGACGTCGGAATCCTTGATCGACGCGGCCTGCGCCATACACACGTCGAACTGATCCGCTGTCAGTGCGGCCTCTTCCAGGTCCATACGGTGGGCCGACGTCGGATCCTGTGCAACCAGTTGTTGATCGAGTTGGAACGCCCGCGCGAAATCGAAAGCAACTTCGTGAGAAATCACCGCGAGATTTTGCAGCTGCTTGGGGTCGTATGCCACGCCGTTCGCGTCGAGGCAGACCGAAACCGTGCGATTGAAGTTCTGATCGTATCCCCAGAGCCAGCCGTTGCAGCCATTGGGAAGCCCGGTTGCAACTGTGCGCTTGTCGGCGACGGAATTGCCGCTGCGATCGTAATACAGGTTTCCGATGGTGCGCCCCGAGGAATCGTATTGAAAGGTGACTTTTTGATACCCGGTGTCGGCCTGATTCATGGGAGTGCCCTGCGCATCCATGCAGCCTTTCATGGTGCCGTTGCCATTCTGATCGCGCTCAAAGACATAGGAATAGCAGCCCGTACCGGTCTGGGCGACCGGCTTCCCATCCGCACCGAAGAAGCGCTCCTCTTTCAAAGAGCCGTGGTCATCCAAAGTAAAAGTTTCCTTCTGGAAACCTCCTGCGTCCCAGACAGCGGGCTGGTTTTGTGCGTCAAGATAGCTCTCGGATATCTCATTCCCCCACTGGTCGAGTTGCCAGCGAACCACCGGGGTGGTTCCGTCAGGTTGCGCCACTGGCTTGCCGCTGGCATCTTCGAATGTCGTCTGCAGCAGCTCGCCCCGCGCATCCCGGATGTAGCTCTTGGCGACAAAACCTCCGTCTTGAGGGATGGGGTCTCTATCCGCGTTCAGGAACAGTTGCCCTGCGGTGCCCAGTTTTGTGTTCTTCTGATCGATGATGGCGGCGCCAAAGTTCAGCGAACTCCAGCCTGTCTTCGTGTCCCAGAGGTTTTCGGCCTGCAGAAATTGCTGATTCAGATATGTAAATTGAATCTCACTGACGTATCCATCCGCATCGTACTGCATCTCGAAGCTGGAGATGACGGTGGTGCCGTCGGCCGCGACAACCGAGCCGCGCCGGGCGTTGCGCAAGGCTTCAGCCTGCGCGGGGGCGTAGTTGAGCGCATAGATCATGCGCCCCTGCATGTCGAGCGCGACTTCGTGGACGGCTTCTCCTTTTTCGTCGTAACTGAATTCCAACCGGCAGAATTGTCCATCCATCACGTTGGTGGGAAAGAAAAGCGAGCTATCCAGCTGCGATTCCATGATGAGATGCCCATAGCCGTTGATCGCCTCGATGGACTGCATTTCTCCACGGAAACCTTTGCGCGTGACCCTGAGCGACTCTGAGCGGTGAGCGATGTCGCTCCTGGATAAGCGCCCCATCACCTCATACGTTCCATTACGCCGCATGAACGACGCGTAGTAAGCAACGTCGCGATGCACATAGGCAAACCAGTAGTACACGGGCGCGGCGATTGCCGACACCGCCAGGGCCGCCCAGATCGCCGCCCGGATCTTCGCCTGCCGGAGCTTGCGCTGCAGCCGCGCCTGCTCGCGCCGTTCCCGGCTCTTCTGCACCAACCCGGTGAGCAGATCGTGCGCCAGTTCCACGTGCCGCGTGCCCAGGCGGTCTTCGAAGCGCAGCAGCCGCCTGTCCACCAGCTGCTGCAGGTCGGCATCGGTGATGTGTTCGCGCCGCGCTTCCTCCACGGGCAAGGTGGCGCGGAATCCCGCCGGCGTCACCAGATGATCTTCCACGAACAGGCGCACGGAATCGTCGAGTCCGCTCAGGCTGCGCGCATACAGCGACTCCAGGATGCCGCCCTTCTCCGCGGCCACAAGTTCGCGCGTGATGTGCATTTGCCCCGTAGCCACCATGCGCTCGAACAGCTCGTTGCACATCACGTTGAGATAGGCCGGCTCGACCTCTTCCGAAGCGCTGCCGACACCCTCGCCCTGCCGGCTGCTGATCACGGCCGCCACGATGTCCCGCGCAACTTCATCCGTGACCCACTCTTTTCCGGCGCTGCGGATGATCTCGAGACCGCGTGCGGCGTCGAGCGGACCCAGTGCGAAACGGTTGCGCAGGATGGCGGGAAGAATAGGCCGCAACGTATCGAGCCGCCACACAAAATCTTCGCGTAGCGAGAGCACGATCTTGTAGTTGGGCGTTCCCGCCTCGACAGACTGCCTTGCCCCGGATGCCTCCGCCCTTTGCCGCACGGCCTCGGGAATGCGATTCTCCGCCAGGTCCGCCAGTTGCTCCAGCATCTCCGTATCTTCGGGCCGCCGGTTGCCCAGCGTGAAGATCTCTTCAAACTGGTCGAAGACCAATATGGGAGTCACCCGGTCGTTGCGCGGACCCCAGAAATGTACCCGGTGGAAATACTCCCACAGCGTCTCTCGTTCTAGAGCCTCCTGGGTGCTCTCGAGATCGATTCCGCTGGCGCGCGCGGCCGCCTCGGTGAGCGCCTTCACCTGTTTCATGGGACGATCGGCCTGCGCTGAGTAGTCAAGACGCAGCACCACGGGAAAAAATCCCTCCTGCCGCAGGCGGGGGAACACGCCGGCCCGCAGCAGTGACGTCTTTCCCAGCCCCGAGCGCCCGAACAGAACCGTCAGCGTCTCGCGCCGGATGAGCCGCAGCAACTCCTCTGTCTCGGCCTCGCGCCCGAAGAACAGGTGCGCCTCCTCTTCGGTGTACCAGAACAGTCCCGGCCACGGATTCTGTGCCTGAGTCGGAGGAGGCGCCGTAGCGCTGGTCGTACTCGTCGCACTCGTCGCACTCATCTGGGCCTCCGGTAGTTGCGGATTCCCCGGCTCAGCGTCTCGATCAGTTCCGGCGGAACCTTGCCATCGCGGAGGCGCGCCCACTGCAGGTCGCGGTAGGGAGACTCCACAAATTGAGCGCCCGACGGCGTGTCGTCAATGACCAGCGGCTGCAGGTAGCGGTCTTCTTTGCGCCGCTCCATCGACGCGTCCTCGGCCATCCGCCATTCCCTCCACACAAAGCGCGGCCCCGGTCCCGAGCGATCCAACGCTCGTGAAATGATGGGCACAAAAAACGCCGCCTTGCGGATGTTCTCGCGGATGGTCAGCAGGTAATCGTTGCCGGGATCGGCGGGGAGTTCCCGTTCGTCCAACCACGTGTCGATATTGTTAGCTTCCAATTGATCGCGGATGGTGCGCACTTTGGCGCGGTCCTCGCTAGCGTAGCTGAGAAAGACGGCGCCCGGCTTGAACTCGCCCCCGGGACCTGTTGAACCTGCGGCCGCGCCGGCGACATTGCACTGGCTGCGCGCCTGCCACCGCGTGTAGAGTTGCGCGGCAAAATCAACCGGGGAAATCGAGGTCACGACCTTGGCCCGCCGCCGATTCAGGTACTCTGCCAGCCCCGGTTCGCAGTTCGGGCTGATGTAGTACATGTTGATATTTTCCTGATTGCGCCGTCCGTTGATAGCGTGAATGAAGAATCGCCCCAGCCAGTCAGGCAGGTTGCAGCCGAGAAGAAGAACGGTTTTCTTCTGCAGGAAGTCGTACAGATTCTCCGGAGCGTATTGCTGGTCAAGCAGCGACCAACTGTACTCGATCAGGTCGTCTTCCGTTTTGGCGAAGGTTCCATCGGTGGGGCTGGTGGCTCCGAACAGGTGATACACACCGGGAGTGCGGTCGTGATGATAATGGTTGGGCAGATCGACCGCGCTCTTCACCCCGCGCGGAGTGAACTTGATCTGCTCCACCTCGCTATCCGGCCGCGCCTCATTCATAGCCTGAAACATCAGGTGGTCGACGGTGGTCGTAATGTAGAGCGAGAAATCCTGGATCTTGGCGAGACTCTGGAGGGGGGCGGGAATAGGCCAGGGGCGCCTGCGCACCACGTCGTCGATGTCGTAAGCCACTTCGCCGGCGTTCTCTCGCTGGCTCAGCAAATTGGCGACGTCGTAGATCGTCCAGCGCCGCGCGCCTTCAGGGCGGGCGATCTGCGTTTGCGCCGCCAGCGCACTGCCCCACATATCGTAAAGCCGCGTCGCCTCGCCGTTTTCCGGTACCACCAGCAGCTCCGGCCCCAACACTGGGATCACGCAGCCTTCCTGTATCAGGTTGACCAGCTTGTCCCATTCCCGTTCCGTCATCTCCATTGAGCCGGAAGCGGTGGGTTGGATAGGGAGCGATGTACTCATGACCGTCTCTCATTCTTGAGAGTTCGCCGGCGCGCAACCGGGAGAAGCACCTGGATCGCGACCTTCTCGCCAGGGGAAACAGCCTCTTCCTGTCGATCTCCAAATGGCTCCAAGTAATAGGGTTTTCTGCGCGTTGCGGGCTCGTCCCCCACTCTATCACGAACCTTCAGATTCCTCGCGGAATTTCGCTGGCCCTTGCCGCGGCAACGCTCCCTGGAGTTACGGCTTGATGATCGTTGCAATCAGCGCCGACAGGCCATTCCACGCGATCTGGATGCCGATGCAAAGCAGAATGAAAGCGATCACGCGCAAGATTCCGTGGGACGTGGAGGGCGGGATGGCCTTGGTGATCCTGGGGGCGTAGGCGTAGCAAAAATAACAAAGCACGCTGAGCACAACGATGGCAAGAAATACCGCAACGTGCGCCAGAATGTCCCGGCTAAGAACTTTATTCGAGATGTGCGCGGTCACCGTCAGCAGTGCGACCAACGTCCCCGGCCCTGAGGTAATGGGAAAAGTGTACGGGTAGAAAACGCCCTCTTCGAGACGGCTCATGTCGGGTTCGCCGCTATGACCGGTCTCCTCCTCCTTGTTGCGAGAATCGGCGCCGGCGCTTCTCTCGTTCAACACGGCCCATCCCATGGCCGCGACCACCATGCCTCCGGAGAGTTGCACGATGGGCAGAGAGATGCCGAAGAACTTGAGGATGGCTGCGCCCAGTACCTCGAAAACTGCAAGGAAGATGATGTTGTTGATGGCGATGCGGCGCGCCATCGAGCGCAGAATCTTGGGGGGCGCATCGCCGACCAGCCCGAGAAAAACCAGCGCGGACCCGAGAGGGTTGATGATCGGCAGGAGCACGCTGAACGCGATGAGAAATACTTTCCAGAACGGCAACAGAGTTCCTCCTGGGTGAATCTTAATGCCTCATCGAACCGGTGAGAACACGGACTTTCGCGCTTGACCTTACCCTGCACTCGCCTTGCCCTGTGAAACGCTTGAGAAACGCGGCTGATATTCTGGTTTTGATCACTAAATTGCGATGAAAGCAGACATGAATACAATCGATCGTCCGCGGCAGGCGCCTACAGCGCGCACGGTGTGGCTGCTTTTCGCAGCTATTTTTGTCACCATTTATTTTGCCTCGTTGTTTTCGCCGCCGCTGTTGGATGACGTGGACGCAGCGCACGCCCAGGTGGCCCAGCACATGGCTGAAAGCGGCGACCTGATCACGGGCAAGACCAATGGCATCCGCTACATTGAAAAACCGCCGCTGCCCTATTGGCTGGTAGCAGGCATGTACCGGATCTTCGGCCAGAACACCTTTGCCACGCACCTGCCCAACGCGCTGGCCATGCTGGGGCTGACCTGGCTGGCATGGCTGTGGACGCGCCGCGCGTGGGGCGATCGCGCCGGCTTCTACGCCGGGCTGGGCGTGCTCACTTCGGTGGGCTGCTTTCTGTTTACGCGTTTCATCATTCCCGAGGCGATCCTGGCGTTTTTCCTGCTCCTCGCGCTCTACGCCCTCATTGCCAGCCTGGAAGATGGCCGGCCGGCGCTCATCTACTGGGCCTATGCGGGCGTGGCGCTGGCGCTGCTGACCAAGGGACTGATTGCGCCGGTGTTCTTTTTAGGCGCGGCAATTCCCTATCTCCTGCTCACCGGACAGTGGCGGCGATGGAAGGCTCTGCGGCCGGTGACGGGAGCGCTGTTATTTCTCTTGATCGCGGCGCCCTGGCACATCGCCTGCGGCATCGTCAATCACGATTACGGACACCCGGTTGGCAACCACCCCACCGTTGGAAACGTGCACGGGTTCTTCTACCAATACTTCATCAACGAGCACGTGCTGCGCTTCTTCAACCTGCGCTATCCGCACGATTACAACAAAATGCCCGGCGTGTGGTACTGGCTGGCGCACCTGGTGTGGATCTTCCCCTGGAGCCTGTTTCTGCCCGCCGCAGTGGCCGCGGCATGGAAGACGCGGCGCACTTGGCTCAAGCATCTGCGCCACGATGCCGGCGACACGGTGGACTTCTACCTGGACAACGCCATGCGTGAAGACGTAGCCACGCATGTGCTGCGCGTGAAGTTCCGCACGCGCACCATCTGGCTGCTGAGCCTGTTCACCGCTTGGACCCTGCTGTTTTTTTCCATCTCGACGAACCAGGAATATTACACATTTATGGTGTGGCCGCCGCTGCTCATGCTGATCTCGGGCGTCATGGCGGATATCGAATTGCGCCGCGGCGCCAAGGACGGATCCGCGCTTTCTGGCGGCTGGCTCGTCGGCGGGCAGGCGGTGTTTGCCGCGATCGGCGTGGTGTCCGCCGCGGCGCTGGGCTGGGGTTTGTGGACTTCGCGCAACCTGCCGTATGTTCCCGACATCGGCACCCTGCTGGCGCATCGCGCCGTGGGCGATTACACGCTTTCCATGTCGCACCTGTTCGATTTGACCGGCGAATCGTTTGCGGCGCTGCGTCTGCCTGCCGCACTCGCGGCGGTCACGCTGCTGATTGGGCCGCTGGCGGGATGGCTGCTGCGCATCAAGGGAAAACATCTCGCGGCCACGGTGAGTATAGCCATCACCATGACGGTTTTCTACGTCGCCGCGCACATCGCGTTCGCACGCTTTGAGCCCATGCTGAGTTCGAAGCAGATGGCGGATACGGTCATGGCCAAGGGCTCGCCCAGCGACACGGTCATCATTTACGGAGAGCAATCGTCTGGGTCGTCGCTGATTTTTTACACCAACGACTTCTTCAGCGGCCGGCCCGCATTGCTGGTGATCCCACGCTGCGGGCAGCACAGCGAGGGGTCGACGCTGCTCTGGGGCTCGTGCTACCCCGATGCGCCCGACATTTATTTGAACGACGCAAAGCTCGAGGCGATTTGGGGCTCCGGCGAGCGCAAGTGGATCTTTGCCGAGGATCCGGATCGCGACAAAGTGGAACACGCACTGGCCGGGAGCGGACATCTGTATGCAGTGCAAACTCTCGCCGACAAGACGCTGTGGACGGACCGGCCGCTGCCGTAGGCAGTGAACTGTTCTTAGTTCACAGTGGCTAGCGGTTAGTGGTTAGAACTAGTTGCATAATCAGTTCCGTGAAAGGGCACGACTTCAGTCGTGTCGTAAAAGCCGCATGAAACCTGGGGCTTTAGCCCCTGAGGGACGTTTTTCAATCCGCGCCCAGGATTCATGCAACCAGCTCTATCATCCTGAGTCAGACAGTTCGCATCATAATGATCGGTCATCCTGAGCGAAGTTTGCCGCGTTTTGTGCGGCAAACGGAGTCGAAGGACCTGCATTTGTTTTTTAACGAACTTCAGGCTCACCATACTGGTGATTAGTTCCCAGTCCACAACGGACCGCCCAGTTCCTGCTTTGAAACAGCTTTTCTAATCCCTGGTCCCGGGTCGCCATCCGCGGCTTCCCGGGGTTGCCGGACATACACGTAGAGATAGAAGACACTGAGCGCGAGCAGGATGAGCGGAGCGGGAATCACGCCGAAGGCGAGCGACGGGCCGGAGTAATGCGTGATTTGAAAGAGCACGATCCAGAAGATGTCCCCGGTGAGGATGATGGCGGCGAGCGTGAGCGCGAGTGCGCACCACCCCAGCCGCCCGCCTTTCTGCCAAAGCATTGCGCAGGCAGGGACGGAGAGCAGCAGCAGGCGCGCATCGTAACTGCGGTGATAGACAACCAGAATGGTCAGGGGTACAACCGTGGCAATCGCGAACCATGCCAGGTGAGGCGAGAATCTGGACTGCAGTGTCTTGCGCAGCCAGATGAGCAGGAGCGCCCCGCATATGAGGTAGACGGCCGCATTGTAGAAATGCGGGTTGTCCCAGAATCGACTGACAATGGTTTGCAGGCAGAGGGTCATATTGACGCCGAAGCTGCCGCCGCTATGGGGTCCGGGATCGTTCAATCCTCCGCGCTGCATGAGCGCTGACTGGTTCGCCTGCATTTCCTGCAGCCAGTGCGGCGCAATCTGCGCGATCCATAGCACTGAGGGCACAACCAACGCAGCAACCGGTATGAGCGTCTCGAGCGCCCGCTTGCGGGCGATGCCGCCGGCGAGAAGAAAATACAGCCATATTAAGCCCACGTCATGAGGTTTCATGACCAGAGCAACCGCCAGACAGATGGTGCCGGCAAGCGTGAAGCGATTTTGAAGAAAACACCAAACCGCGATGACGGAAAGCCCCACCACAAGGCCAACCGTGTTTCCCAGGGCCAGCAGCATTTCGCTGTTTACGAGAAAGAGGAAAACCAGTCCCCCGGCAATGAGCGGCGTATATTCAGCCCCGGCTTTCCACATTGCGAAAGCAGCAAGAACAAAGGCTACCGCGCTGAGAATGAACCAGACCGCATCGGCGACCTTGATGGGCAGAAGCGAAATGGGAGCGACGAGAACGAAGGTCGTTGGGAAATTGGGGCTACGATGGCCATGCGTCGCAATAAGTACGGAGCCGAGAGCGGATGGCAGCTCCCCTGCCTCTCTCTTGTACAGATCCCATAACTGGCTTTCCTGGTAAGGGTCACGATGCTCGATGAGACATTTACCGGATAAATAGAACTCTTTGAAATCGATCATTCCCAGAGCATTGAAATGCGCGATTGCCGCACCGACCAATACAAAGAAAACACTGCCGAGCGACAGCAAAAGCAGACTGTCCTGGCGTTCTTTGGGCATTGTTGCAGGTCTCCGCAGCTGAGATGGGCCAGTGCTCATTATGCCTTGCCTGCGAGGCTGCGCGAAATGCTACGAACATGGGAGGCTGCGAATAACGCGGGAACAGCTGGCGAGGGATGTCGGCGCGCGATTCATTGCGAGGCCCTCATCTTGCCGCCGGGCAGGAGTTCCAGAACGCGGCCGCGCCACAGAACGCGCCGGCCCGCATAGCTTGCGCCCCAGAAGCAAAAGCCCATGAAATCGCGAACGGGGTAGAGCACAAGCAGTCCAAACCAGCTTTTGTCGCGGACCACGAGGCGCCCGACGGCGATGGCAAGCGCAAGACGCGTGGCAACGGCGAAGGCAAGAAGCGCGAGGCCCCACACCGGCGCCCCGAGACCTACGCACGCAGCGAGTGCCAGCAGACCAAAGGGCATGCTGAAGGTGAGCGCGGTGCCGACGTGGCCTTTGGGACGCGAGAAACGCGTGGACTTCATCCAGCGGACCTGGTGCTTGAGCGAACCCATTAGCCCCGAATGCAAAACCATATGGTCGATGGCGTGATGGCTGAGGACCACCGTCTGGCCCAGCTTGTGGGTCTCGTTGCCGAGGATGAAATCGTCGGCGCAGTAGTCGGCCGTAACCTTGAAGCCGCCCATGCGGCGAATGGTTTCCCGGCGAAAGGCCATGGTGGGGCCGAGCGTGAATTGCATCCCTTCCATGGCGCGCGCGGCGAGTACGCCAGCCGACATTTCGACCGACATGCCGACCGCTTCAAGCCGCGCCCAGAGTCCGCCTTCTGCCGCGAAGCCGCGATAGAGGCAACACATGCCTCCGACGCGCCCGTCTGCGAAAGGCAGAGCCACAGAGCGCAGGTAATCCGCGGCAACGCGCACATCGCTGTCGCTGATGACAAGGATCTCGTGCGCGGCGTGGGCTTCCATCAGCTCCATGGAGGCGACTTTGGCGTTGATGTAGTCGGGATGTCCGCCGGTGGAGAGGAATTGCACCGGGATGTTGGGATGACGAGCGGCCACGCGGCGCGCGGTTTCCAGACCCTCGTCGTTCGCGGTGCGGGCGCAGAAAAGGATTTCGTATGCGGGGTAATCCTGCGCGAAAAATGTCTCGAGATAGGACTCGAGTCCGGGGTCCGCTCCATGCAATGGCTTCAGGAGGCTCAGCGGCGGCGTGAAGCCGGGCCGGGCGGCGAGTTGGGCGAACGCGAGACGGCGCTCGCGAAGGAATCGGGGAACGGCCCACAGCACAATGCCGGCAAAGACCGAGGAGGTGACGAGGCCGAAGACGGCGAGGCCGAGGATGACGTAGAACATGCTGATAACAGAATAACGAGGGAACAAGGGAGCGAGGGGGCAAGGGAGCAAGGAAAACGGCTTTCTGCCTGCTTTCAGCTCTTAGCTTGTTCGTGCTGAAGGGAGGATGCGGTTTTCCGTCCCACATGTGCGGGTCGGGAGACCCGCCCTACAGCCGGTCAGGGGACCGGCGGTACATTCTGTAACGTTACGGCTTGCGGATCGGTGTGGAACGCGGTGCGGCGACCGGCTTGATCGCCGGCGTCTTGCGAATGGGCACAATGGCCCCGGCCGAACCCGGCGCAGCAGCTTGAAAGCGGGCCAGCATTTCGCTGCGCACATATTCGACGAAGTTTTGCATCTGGCGGTTCATCTCTTCCATGCGCTCGCGCATTTGCAGGATGATGGCGATCCCGGCGATGTTGACGCCAAGGTCGCGGGCGAGATTGAGGATGAATTCGAGGCGCTCCAGATCCTCGTCGGTGTAGAGGCGCGTGTTGCCCTCGGTGCGCGAGGGCTTCAGCAGCCCTTCGCGCTCGTAGAGGCGGAGGGTCTGCGGGTGAATCTCATACATCTCGGCGACCGCCGAGATCATGTACGCGCCTTTGGATTTGCGTTTGGTGGCCATGGTCATTTCCCGATTAAGCTGCTGGATGGAGCGAAATCAGTTTGTCGCCGCGCAGTCCGGTGACCTCCTCGGCAAAGGAGAGAAGACCGGAATTCAGCAACAGGCAAGCCTCGACAACAAGCTTTTCCTCCGCGGCCGGAGTAACCCATAGGCAAAGATCGACGATGCGGCGGAAACCCTGAACGTCCTGCACCAGGCTGGCCTCACGACGCGCCTTCAGGCTGCGGCCCTGTGATGCAGGTGTTGCGCAAAGCAGTTGAGTAAGGAGATTTGGAGAGGCTTCCTTATCTCGATTCACCAAAACGACAAAATTGAGGAGTGCGTGATCGGGGTTTCCCGCCTTCAACTGGCGGGCAGCCGTTACGAGATCGCCCGTGATGCGCTCGATCACTGACTTCTTGCTCTCCTCGATACGTTCTTCAATGGGCTGGTCATCATGGAGAATACGCACCCTCCAGATGTGCCGCGCAATCGTCTTCACCTCACAGTAGGCCCATGGGGATCCGTCGCAGGACAGACGGAGATCCGGGAGTTTGGAATATCGCTCGCGAGGATCTTCGATCGCATCAACACCTAATCGATGTGCGCTCCAGAACTTCGCAACCCGGCGTTCGTCAGCGGCATTCTCGCCCATCCGGTGAACAAAAACACCGCGGAGTGGCGCATCATGACCGGCAGCAAAGGAGGACGGTCCTTTGCTTGAGGCGGATTTATTCGAACTGGGACTCATATCTCCTCCTTTCCTCGGGGGTGGCTCTGCGCGCGCTGATGAGGCGAATGCGCTCTTGCGGCTCCACGTATACCACCAACAATACCCTGTTCTTCACCGAGAAACCAATGGCCGTGGCGCGTAGTTCCTCGACGGAGTGAACCAAATCGAGCTCGATGAGAACGTAGGGATCATCGAAAACAGTGACCACTTCATTGAATTCGATCCTATGCTTGCGCAGGTTGGCGACGGCTTTGCGATCATCCCATTCGAATCGCTCCGATTCCAAACTCGCCTTCCTTGCTTGAAACTTTTCTTGAAACGGTCACAGCTTGTCGAACAGCTCCTTGCGCGGATCGTTGGGATTGAGTTTGCCGAGTTCGCGCATGATCTCGCGGCTGCGCTCGTCGTTCAGGTGCGGTACCACGACAGTCACCGTGATGATCTCATCGCCGCGCTGGCCAGGCTGCTGCGCGCTTTCGACGCCGCGCTCCCTCATGCGCAGCTTTTGTCCGCTCTGCGTGCCGGGCGGAATCTTCAACTGCGCGCGGCCGTCGATGGTGGGCACTTCGACTTTGGCGCCCAGCGAGGCTTCGGCCACAGTGACGGGCACGGTGAGCAGAATGTCGTCGCCCTGGCGCGTGAAGACCGGGTTGGTGCCGGTGCGCACGATCAAAAACAGGTCGCCGGGAGGGCCGCCGTCGATGCCGGCATTACCCTTGCCTTGCAAACGGATGCGCTGGCCGTCGCGGGTGCCCGGCTTGATGCGGAACTCCACCGTCTCCGAGCGCGTCACCGTGCCCTCGCCGTGGCAGTTGGCGCAGTCGTTGGAAGTTTTCCCAGTTCCGTTACAGCTCGGGCAGGTGATGTTGAACTTCATGCGCCCGCCCATCTGCGTCACCTGCCCGGTGCCATGACACTCACTGCAAGTCTTCGATCCGCCGGTGTGCGCTTGCCCATGGCAGGCGGGGCACACTTCCTGGCGATTGATCTGGATGCGCGCCTGGCCGCCGCGGATCGCCGTCCAAAAGTCGACGGTGGCCTGGTATTCGAGATCGGTGCCGGGCTGCGGACCGCGCGGCTGCGGGTGCTGCGCGCCCGAGAAGATGCCGGAGAATATGTCTTTGAAGCTGCCAAAGCCCCCGCCGCTCTCGCCCGCGCCGGGAGCGCCGCCCGAGAAACCGTTGAAGTCAAAGCCGCCGAAGTCGACGGGGGGCCGGCTACCCTCGCGCTGCTGGCGCGCGTAAGCCTCGGCTGTCGCGGGATCGATCTGGTCGGAATAGAAACCGACCTGATCGTAAATCTTGCGCTTCTTCTCGTCGCTCAGAATGTCGTTGGCCTCGGAGATCTCCTTGAACTTCTCCTCAGCCTTCTTGTTGCCGGGGTTCAAGTCAGGGTGGTATTTGCGCGCAGCTTTCCTGAAGGCCTTGCGGATCTCCTCCTGCGTGGCCGTCTTCTTGACGCCCAGCGCGGCGTAATAATCTTTGTTGGTCGTGGTGGCCATGGGTGTTTTCTTATCTCATTCAGCGTACACGGTGCCGAATTTAAGTGCGTGCATGAGTTTCACCAATGAACCCAGGAGTTCACCGGCTTTGCCTCATGCGTTCCGGCCCGTCCTGTCTTCCGACGTTCGACCTTACGAGTTGGGGTGGGCGACTTGAAGTCGCCCACCCCTGTTTTTCCGCCAAAGGCGGGACTGCCGCACCGCAGGCGCTTACTTCTTGTCGTCGACGTCCACGTACTCGGCGTCGATTACTTCGCCTTCCTTCTTGGCTTCGCCCCCAGGGGCTGCCCCTGCAGCGCCGCCGTCCGCCGGGCCCGATTGCGCCTGAGTAGAGCTGGCTTTGTACATCGCCTCGGCCAGCTTGTGGCTGGCTTGCGTGAGCCGCTCGTGCGCCGACTTGAGTTCGGAAGTCGACGGCGAGCCTTCCAGCGTCTTCTTGGCGCCGGCCAGTGCCGACTCCACGTCGGTCTTGTCGGCCGCAGCCACCTTTTCGCCGCCATCCTTCAGCATCTTTTCGATGTTGTAGACCATCGAGTCGAGAGCGTTGCGGGCCTCGATCTGCTCGCGCTGCTCCTTATCCTCTGTGGCGTGGGCATCGGCTTCCTTGGCCATCTTCTCGACTTCCTCTTTCGAGAGCCCCGAGCTCGACGTAATCGTGATGCGCGTGTCCTTGCCGGTGGCGTTGTCCTTCGCCGTCACGTTGAGGATGCCGTTCGCATCGATGTCGAATGTGACCTCGATCTGCGGCACGCCCCGCGGTGCCGGCATGATGCCGCCCAGCTTGAACTTGCCCAAGGTGCGGTTCTGTGCCGCCATGGGCCGCTCACCCTGCAGCACGTGGACTTCGACTTCAGTCTGATTATCGGCCGCCGTCGAGAAGGTCTCCGTCTTCTTGGTCGGGATGGTGGTGTTGCGCGGAATCATGGTCGTGGCCACGCCGCCCAGCGTTTCGATTGACAAAGTGAGAGGCGTCACGTCGAGCAGCAACAGATCCTTCACGTCGCCCGAAAGCACACCCGCCTGCACGGCTGCGCCTATGGCAACCACCTCATCGGGATTCACGCTGTGATTCGGCTCGCGGCCAAAAAGTTTCTTGACCAGTTCCTGAATCTTGGGCATGCGCGTCTGTCCGCCAACCAGCACCACTTCGTTGATCTGGCTCGTGGAGACGCCGGCATCGGCAATCGCCTTCTTGCAGGGCTCGATCGAGCGATCGATCAGGTCTTCAACCAGCTGCTCGAGCTTGGCGCGCGTCAGCTTGCGCACCAGGTGCTTGGGGCCCGAGGCGTCCGCGGTGATAAACGGCAGATTGATCTCGGTTTCGACCGTGGTCGAGAGCTCGATCTTGGCCTTTTCCGCGGCGTCCTTCAGGCGCTGCAGGGCCATTTCGTTGCCCTTGGAGGTCAGGTCGAGGCCGTGCTCCTGCTTGAACTCGGCCACCAGCCAGTCCACGATACGCTGGTCGAGATTGTCGCCGCCCAGGTGCGTGTCGCCGTTGGTCGATTTGACTTCGATCACGCCCTCGCCCACTTCGAGAATAGAGATGTCAAAAGTTCCGCCGCCAAAGTCGTAAACGGCGATGGTCTCGTCCTTCTTTTTGTCGAGTCCGTAGGCCAGCGCGGCCGCGGTGGGCTCATTCACGATGCGCTTCACGTCCAGTCCGGCGATCTTGCCCGCGTCCTTGGTGGCTTGGCGCTGCGCGTCGTTAAAGTAGGCCGGAACGGTGATCACGGCTTCTGTGACGGTCTCGCCGAGATAGGTTTCGGCAGACTTCTTGAGTTTCTGCAGAATCATGGCGGAGATTTCGGGCGGCGTGTACTCCTTGCCCTGGGCGATGACGCCTACGTGGTCGCCCTGCTGAACGACCTTGAAGGGGACCATCTTCATCTCGTCCGACACTTCGTTGTAGCGGCGGCCCATGAAGCGCTTGATCGAGAAAATGGTGTTTTCGGGGTTGGTGATGGCCTGGCGCTTGGCCACCTGGCCCACCAGCCGCTCCCCGCTCTTGGTGAATGCGACGATCGAGGGGGTAGTGCGCGCACCCTCCTCATTTGGAATGACTTTTGGCTCGCCGCCTTCCATGACGGCAACGCACGAATTGGTAGTTCCGAGGTCGATTCCGATGATTTTAGCCATGTGATTCCTGCCTTTTAGAGAAGATCCTGACAAGGCAGGATCTCAGATTGAGTGTCTTACTGTCAACTAATATGATGCTAAATTCCTCATGACGATTCGCGATCTCGCTCTTTTTCCGTACCCGGTCCGCAGCCAACGTCAGTTTGGGATCTTGAGCCGCATCTACAGGAAACCCGCAGCGGCCAACGTAAAAGAAAGCGGTTCAACGACCGAGCGCGGGGGAGCGGGAAGCCAGCGACTACTTGCCCACTGCGTCCAGCGCGGCGGCCAGAACCTCTTCCGGTTAAGTGCGAACGCCGAAACCGCCGCGGTTCCCTTTTACGTGGCAGCCCTGGGCAGACGCCAGAATGGTGCCGAACTTTATAATCCTTTGACCACGCAAATACCCGGAGGCCCTCCCATGTTCACAAAATCTGGCGCAGCCGCATGGTGCGGAGCGATGCTGATGAGTGCCACCCCTTTCGTACGCGCGCAGGATGCCGACAGAACGGTACTCCCCATTCCGCCCGCGCCGTTTCGCGGGCACATCACGCCATCGTTTAGCACCTCGCTGCCGGGAATTCCCGAACCCGTGCGCGCGCCCGAAGGAGCGCCCAACGTACTTCTCATTTTGATCGACGACGCCGGTTACGGGCAGACCAGCACATTCGGAGGTCTCATTCCAACCCCCACACTCGATGCTCTTGCTGCGGGCGGTCTGCGCTATAACCGCTTCCACGTGACCGCGCTCTGCTCACCTACGCGTGCCGCACTCCTGACCGGACGTAACAGTCATGCAGTCGGCATGGGCACCATCACCAATCTGGCCACGGATTTTCCCGGCTACACGGGATCGATTCCCAAATGCGCTGCCTTGCTTCCACAGGTCCTGGAAATGAACGGATATGCCACCGCTGCCTTCGGCAAATGGCATTTGATTCCCGAGAGCGAGGCCGCGCCTACCGGCCCATATGATCACTGGCCAACCCACCAGGGTTTCGATAACTTCTACGGATTCCTCGACGGCGAAACCAACCAATGGTTCCCGGAACTGGTGTCGGGCACGAAGCCTGTCGAGATGAGCGCGCCGCCAGGCCGTAAAGCGGACTACACATTAAACGAAGACCTCGCAGATCACGCCATCGCATGGATCAGAGCGGAAAAGTCTTTGGCTCCCGACAAGCCTTTCTTTGTGTATTTCGCTCCCGGAGCCACACATGCGCCCCTGCAAGCTCCGCAGGCATGGATCGACAAATTCAGAGGCCAGTTCGATATGGGGTGGGACCGATATCGCGAGATCGTCTTTGAGCGACAGAAAAAACTGGGCGTGATTCCTCCCGACGCAAAACTTACGCCGCGGCCCAAGGAGATCCCTGCCTGGGATTCGCTCACCGCGGATCAGAAGAAGGTTGCCGCGCGCCTGATGGAGGTGTTTGCGGGGTTCATGGCGCAGACGGATCACGAGATCGGGCGTATCGCCGCAGCCATTCGCGATACCGGACAACTCGACAACACGCTCATCGTCTTCATTGCCGGAGACAACGGCGCGAGCCTTGAAGGCGGGCTCTACGGCACCGCGAACTCCATGGCGGCAATCAACGGCGTGCCCACGTCAACCGCGGACATGCTCCAGGTCCTCGACAAACTCGGCGGACCAACCACCACTCCGCATTACCCGGTGGGCTGGGCCTGGGCCGGAAACACTCCCTTCCAGTGGGGCAAACGCATTGGCTCTCACCTCGGCGGTACCCGCGATCCGATGGTTGTGTTCTGGCCAAACGGCATCCACGACAAAGGCGGCCTGCGCCAGCAATTTGAAGACGTGACTGACATCGCCCCGACCATACTCGACGCCGCGCACATTCCCATCCCTGTGGAAGTAAACGGAGTGAAACAGCAGCGCATGGACGGCATGAGTCTGCTGGCGACCTTTGCGTCCGCGGATTCGCCAGGCCTGCGCACCACACAATATTTCGAGATGCAGGGCAACCGCGCCATCTATCACGAAGGCTGGATGGCAGCTTCGCGCAGCGGACTGCTTCCCTGGATCTATAGCAATCAGCCTCCACCCGACCTCAGCAAGCAACCGTGGGAGCTGTATCACCTGAGCGTGGATTACTCGGAGGCAGACAATATCGCCGGCGAGAATCCCGCAAAGCTTTCCGAACTCGAGCAGCTCTTCGACAGCGAAGCCAAACGCAACAACGTCTATCCTCTCGATCCGCGATGGGCCGGCCGGCAACCTCGCCCGCAGGGAAAGCATTTCGTCTACTACGCGCGGACAGGACATCTATTTGTTTCGCTCACTCCCGCGTACGAGAATCATTCGCACACCATCACGGCATGGGTCAATATTCCCAGAGATGGCGGCGATGGAGTTCTCATGGCCGATGGTGGTGAAGCGGGCGGGTTCAGCCTCTACATCAAAGATGGCAAGCCCGCCTATACCTACAACTACTTCAAGCGGCGCATCACAACCATCGCAGCAGCTCAGGCGCTTCCGCCGGGACCGGCCAAAATCACCTTGCAGTTTGCTTACGACGGCCATGGCGCGGGAAACGGCGCAACCATCACGCTTCTCGTCAACGAGAAGCCGGTGGCCACAGCGCGAGTCCCTGAAACCGTGCGCAACGCGTTCTCGTTTGAAGAAACCTTTGACGTCGGCGAGGACAGCGCCTCCGCCGTTGGTCCTTATCAAAGCCCGTTTGCATTTGCCGGGACCATCGAACATATCAACCTGGACATCGGGCCCTGATTCCAGTGTCTGCAAAGCTCGCATCGAAAACACCTGGTCATCGTGGATATCGGCCCCTGATTCCAGCGCCAGTGAAGCTCGCATCGAAAACACCTGGTCATCCTGAGCGAGCTACGGCGCATGAAATGCGCCGTAGCGAGTCGAAGGACCTGCATTTGTCTATCGGCCACCCACCTTCCGCGCGACCAGCAGCGCTATTGGCCAACCGCATCCAGTGCGGCAGCCAGAACCTCTTCCGGCTCGGGGCGGACGCGGAAATCGGCGTGGGCCTGCGCGTGGACGACGCGTCCGGCGGGGCTGAGAACGTAGGTGGCGGGAAGGATCAGACGCCAGGAGTTGTCGCCGTTGACGAAGGGAATGTTGACGAGGATGGACCGGTAGTAGTCGCGGTGGTAGCCGGGGATGGTGTACGCCAGACCGAATTGCTCCGCGACGGTGCAGCCGGGGTCCGCAAGCACGGGAAACGGGAGCGAATGCTGGCCCACCATGAAGTCGCTCTGGCGCTCGGTTTGCGGGCCGATAGCAGCCAGCAGCACGCCAGCTTCGCGCAACCGTGGATAGAGATCGCGCCAGGCCTCGATTTCCGTGATGCAGTAGGGGCACCAGCGGCCGCGGAAGAAGTTGAGAACGAGCGGCCCGAGGGCGAGCAAGTCCGCCGAGCGCACAGGGCGGCCGGAGGCGTCGTTGAGAGTGAACTCCGGAGCCGTGGCCCCGACGGGCAGGATTCTTTCCTCGATGCCGGACTCGAAGAGTTCGCGTACGGCGCGCTCGTTGATGGCCATGCGCTCGGCCTGCACAAGCTTGCGCGTGTTCGCTGTGATCTCGTCGAGTTGGTCCTGGAGCGGCGTCATGGGGTTACTCACCTTCCGAACCGCTGCTTGCCACCCATCCCCGCCAGGCCGCCCCTCATCATGCTCTTGGCCATGCCCATCTTGCCCACCTGCTTGAACATCTTGGCCATCTGCGCGTACTGGCGCAGGAGTTGGTTCACCTCCTGCACGCTGGTCCCGGAGCCGGCGGCGATGCGCTTGCGGCGCGTGCCGGAAATGATCTCGTGGTTGCGGCGCTCGCGGGGCGTCATGGAGTTGATGATGGCCTCGAGGCGCACGAATTGCTTTTCGTCGACCTGGCCCGCGGCCTGCTGCATGCCGGCGAAGGGCCCGACCGAGGGCAGCATTTTCAAAATGCTTTCCATCGACCCCAGCTTCTTGATCTGGCGCAGCTGATCGCGGAAGTCCTCGAGCGAGAAGCCGTCGCCGAGCAGCGCCTTCTTGGCCAGCTCCTCGGATTTCTTGCGGTCGAGGGTGGATTCGGCCTTCTCGATAAGCGAGAGTATGTCGCCCATGCCCAAAATGCGGCCCACAATGCGATCGGGATGAAAAGGCTCGAAGGCATCCGGCTTTTCGCCCACGCCGATGAACTTGATGGGCTGCCCGGTGACGTGGCGAATGGAGAGCGCAGCGCCGCCGCGAGCGTCGCCGTCCATTTTCGTCAACACCACCCCGGTCAGTCCGAGCCGAGCATGAAAATCCTGCGCCGAATTCACCGCGTCCTGGCCGGTCATGGCATCGGCGATGAAAAGAATCTCCTGCGGCGCGAGGAGTTTTTTCAGGCTCTCCATCTCGGCCATGAGTTCCTGATCGACGTGCAGGCGGCCGGCGGTATCGACGATGAGCGTGTCGCAGCCCATGATGACGGCTTCGCGGCGAGCTTCCTTGGCTAGCCGTTCGACCAAGGCCGACCCGGCGGGCTCGCCCTTCTGATCGCCTTCGTACAACCGTGCCTCAACGGACTTGGCGACGACTTTGAGCTGCTCGCGCGCGGCCGGCCGGTAGACGTCGACCGAGACCAGCATGGGCCGGTGCCCACCCTTCTTGAGCCACGCTGCCAGCTTGCCGGAAGTCGTGGTTTTGCCTGAGCCCTGCAACCCGGCCATCAAAATGATCGTGGGCGGCCTGGAGGCGAAGTTGAAACGCGCGGCGTCCTTGCCGAGCAGCGCGACCAGCTCGTCGCGCACGATCTTGACCACCTGCTCGGAGGGCGAAAGCGCGGTGAGCACTTCGCTGCCCACGGCCTTCTCGCGGATGTGTTCGATCAGGTCGGTCACCACCTTGAGGTTGACGTCGGCCTCGAGCAGTGCCACGCGAATCTCGCGCAGAGCTTCGGCGATGTTTTCTTCAGTGAGCGTGCCCTGGCCGCGAAGGGTTTTGAAGACACGCTGGAGTTTGTCGGAAAGATTCTCAAACATGGTCAGGTTCTAGTTTATCGGGTCCTGCGGACGGCAGGCACCTGCGGTGCGGCAGCCGGCGCTTGCGCGCCATTCGTTTGAGGTTACAGACTGAAGGGTAGGAGCGAATTATGGCTGACGGACGCGAGGAGCGCGAGGAAGAGAAAAAGCGGCGGGAACAGGAAGAACGCGAAGGCCGCAAAAACCAGGAAGACTTGTTGGACCGGGGACTTCGCGAAGACGGGGAACCGGAGCGTGGCGGGTCATAAGCCACCTGCCAGGCAGCTATCTGCAGATCCACTCGATGATCGGTCCCCAGTAGGAAAGATGCGGCTTGCGGAAGGGCTGGTTGTGGGTGGTGTTGGGGACGAGAACGACCTCCGCTTGTGGCTCGCACCAGCCCGCCAGTTCGCGTGCCATCGCGATGGGAAAAAGCCCGTCGTTCTCGCCATGGACGATGAGCACCGGCAGCTTGCACTCCGCGAGGCGTTGCTGCGCATGCCAGATGGGCGGAACGAGGCGTGCAAGCGGACGAGGAATCCCAACGGAGACGGCGGCGTGGCGGAAAGAGGTGAAGGCTTCGCAGAGAATGAGGCGCCGGGCGCCAAGCCGATCAATGATTGCCGTGGCCACGCCGCTACCCAGCGAGAAGCCGAGAACAGAGATGGGCAATGCAGGAGCGAGTTCTTTGAGCGCGGCGAAGGCGGCGACCCCGTCTAGTTCGAACTGCTCCCAATGGGGCCGGCCGGTACTTTTGCCATAACCGGAGTAGTCAAAGACCAGCGATGCGACGCCGTGGGCGGCGAGAAGTTGCTGCACCCCGAACCACTGCTCCACGGTTTCGCCAATGCCATGACAAAGCAGAACCGCGGCCCGGGCGGGAACGGCCGCGGGTTCGACAAAAACGGCATCAAGAAGATGAGAGGGGAGATGGGCCGCGCTGGGAACAGCGTGGCGGGAAGCGCGCTCATGGACTCCAGCGGGGACGCGGCCGCGCTTTGTCCAGCCGAGCGCGTGGTCGCGGAGAATCATGAACCGGCTGATGCTCGAGATCGCATACGAAAACGCGGCGCGGTGCGCCCGGCTCGGTGAATCGCCCGGTGAATCGCCCCGCGACCGCTTTCCGGCGTTCGGCGTTTCGCTGGTGCGCATAGGCCTCTCCGCCTCTTTGGCTACTCCGTTGGAGCGATGAGATATTGCTCGAGCTTGCCGTCGGGATAGGTGTAGGTGGTGAGTTGGAGCCGGCGGCCGGGGTAAACGATCTCGAACTCGCGAAAGGTCATGCCGCCGCGCAGCTCCTCACTGGTCTGGCGCAGACTGAGCGGCTCGCCGAGCGGAGCGAGACTCGACTGGAAGTCGGCGACGGCTTCGGGAGTGAAGTAGTCGCTCAAATTGGGCGCGAGGAGTGAGCGGCCGATACGGCCCTGCTGCAAGCCGTGATAGATGTCGACGGCCTGCTGCTCGGGAGCCGTGAGCGGGTATCCAGCCACGAGCGGCGCAGCGAGTTGCGCAATTTCGCTTGCGGCGTTCACCGCCATCTGATTGGTAAGCACAACCACGGCCACTCCGTCGTCGATCAGCACTTCGTTGTCCGAGACGAAACCCGAGACCTCGCCTGAGTGCTCAATCGAACGATGGCCTCTGCGCTGCCGCACCTCAACGCCAAGACCATAATGTGTGCCTTGGCCGTTCTTCAGCTTCACCTCGGTAAACATTTCTTTGTAGCTTTCCGGTTTCAGGATCGATTGGGAAAGTAAGCTCTCATCCCAGAGCGCCAGGTCGTGCGGGGTCATCGCCAGCTCGCCGGCCGCGAACATCCAGCCAATCCCCTCCTTGGGCGCAACCCGCAGCGGCCCGAGCGCATTCCTCACATACGGCGTAGCGTCCACTTCAGTGAGCTTGATCGCATCGGAGTTCCACACCGATTTCATGCCCAACGGACGAAAGACGTGCTCGCTCAGGAAGTCCCAGTAGTACTCGCCGGACACCACTTCCACGATGCGCCCGGCGATGACGAAATTCGTGTTCGAGTACTGCCACTGCGTACCTGGCTCGAAGTCGAGCGGCTTTTTGCCCCAGGTATCGATGATCTGCCGCGCAGTTTCGGGGCCTTTCATCGTCGTCATCACGTAGTCCTCGGGCCAGTAGTCCTGGTAGCCCGAGGTGTGCGAGAGGATTTCGCGGATGGTCACGTCATTGCCGCGCGTGAGGCCGGGAATGTATTTGCCAACGGGATCGTCGAGGCTCAATTTGCCTTGTTCCTGCAGGAGCAGAATCGCCGTCGCCGTGAACTGCTTGGAAATCGATCCAATGGAGTAGCGCATCTCCGGCGCGGCCGGGACGGCTGGAGACGTTGCCGTGGCCACGCGCGCACTGCCGTAGGCATGCGTGTAAACGAGCTTGCCATGCTGCACCACGGCGACCGAAGCCGAAGGCACACCCGTGGCTTCGAGCACCTGCGTGGCGATGCGATCCACTTGGCTGCGCAGAGCGGGATCGATGGTGTTAACGGTTTGGGCCGTGACGCGGCCGGCACAGGCCGCGAGCAAAAATGAGAAAAGCGCAGAGCGCACGTACCAATGATGGCGTTGCATGGGAGGTTTTCTCCTCTCCAACAGGATAGCTGCAACGCAGCGGGAAGGGCCTCGAGGTGATGCGATAGGCTGGGCTAGGTGGGCTCCGCGTCAAAGGTGGTCTGCGGGACCTGCCGGAGGCCGATTGGAGCGCTGGGGACGAAAATGCAAAAGCTAGTCGAAGGGCACAAGCGGTTTCTCGCCGAGGTGTTTCCGGCGAAGAAGAGCCATTTTCACCTGCTGTCGGAGGGCCAGACGCCTGCGTGGCTGTTCATCACCTGCGCCGATTCGCGCGTGGTGCCCGATCTGATTCTGGGCACCGAACCGGGGGATCTATTTATCGCGCGCAGCATTGGGAACGTGGTGCCCATCGCCAGTCAGGACGTGGATGGAGTGACGGCGACCATCGAGTATTCGGTGGAGGTGCTGAAGGTGAGGCACGCGATCGTGTGCGGCCACTCGGACTGCGGAGCCATGAAGGCGGCGCTCGACCGCAGGAGCCTCTCCAACCTGCCCAAGGCGCGGCGCTGGCTGGATCATGTTCAGGCGGCATTCGCCTACCGGCAGCCGTTGAATCCGGCCGACGGTGAGAGCGCGGAGCTGGCGTCGCTGATCCGCGGCAACGTGGTGACGCAACTGATGAACCTGCATGCGCAGCCGCCGGTGGCGCGCGCCGAGGCCGAGGGCCGGCTCACGGTGCACGGCTGGTACTACGACATTCTGACGGGACGGATCGAGGAGTACGACGAAAAGCTGAAGAAGTTTGTGGCGCTGGCGGGGTAGGGTGAACGTGGTGCTTGCAAACGAGGCGCAAGTGAATTAATCTAGTTTATAGACCAGTTGATTCCGATGCATGCAGGTGCGATTATGCCGGTTCAAGAACGCGTTTACACCGAAATTGGCGCCTTCGACGCTAAGACAAAGCTCTCTGAGATCCTGCGCAAAGTAGAACAGGGAGAGCGGTTTACGATCACAAAACGTGGTAAGGCTGTGGCTAACCTTATACCGGCCGAGCAGAGGCCGACCGCGGCAGAGGTGGCCAGGGCGGTCGATGGACTGATTAATTTTCCTCGGATCAAGGGAGTCTCCGGGGATACGGTTCTGGAGTGGATTCGCGAAGGAAGAAAGTAAGAGTGGCGCGTGGGAATTGTTCTTGATGCGTCGGTGGCGCTGGCTTGGCTGGTCGAACGCGTCGATGCAGTTGAAGTCTGCTCGGCTAACGAGGTACTGCGCCACATTCAAGCTGAGGACGCCATCGTTCCTTCTTTGTGGTTCCCTGAAGTATCCAATGGAATCCTCATGGCGGAGCGTAGAGGTGGAGTTACGCCCGCCCAGTCCGTGCGGTTTCTCGGCATGGTAGAAACGCTGCCGATCGCGGAAGATCGGGCGCAGTCGGCGTCAGTTCAGGCTACTGCTCTAACACTGGCTCGCGCATACGGATTGACCGCCTACGACGCGATCTACCTGGAGCTCACGCTGCGAACGCGCAGGACTTTGGCGACCTTTGACCGGCAATTAGCCGATGCAACGCGCAAGGCCGGCGGGCGAGTGTTCGGCGACAGGCCGTAAAACCCGCTGAAATCGGCCGGCGCCGCGAGTCAACTAAGCGCTGATCGCAATCCGCGTCAGCGTAAGCACCGTGATGTCGTCGTCCTGGCCGAAGTTGACGGCGGCTTGGGCGGCTTGCTCGGCGGTGGGGCGGCTGGCGAACAGTGTCTTGAGCCGGCCGAAGCTGTAGAGATCGCCGTTCTGGCTGCGCGCTTCAAGAAGCCCATCGGTGTAAAGCGCGAGTTGGTCGCGTTCTCCCATCTGGAACTTGGTCTCTTCGAACGCGGCCTTGGGCAAAACGCCCAGCGGAAGCGTACCAGGGAAGATGAGTTCCTCGTCGTTCACGTAAGGCGCAGGATGGCCGGCGCAGGCGATGGTGCAGGTGCCGTCGCCATCCAGGCGCAGCGCCACCGCAGTTGCAAATCCTCCCTGCAAGCGACCGAAGAGCCGGCGATTGAGGCCGGCCAGAATTTCCGCGGGCCGCGATGTCGCCTCGACCAACGTGCGCACCGCGCCCACAATCATCGAAACCGCCATGGCGGCCTTCAGGCCTTTGCCGCTCACATCGCCCAACACAATCAGCGTGGAACCTTCCTCCAACGGGATGATCTGAAAAAAATCGCCGCCCACCTCCTGGGCCGGACGGTAGGCGCTGGTCAGGTTAAAGCCGGCGAGTGCGGGCAGATTTTCCGGAACCAGCACCTGCTGCAACTCGCGAGCGTTCTGGAACTCGCGCTCCATGGCGTGCTGGCGCCGGCGGTTGTCGATGGTGTAGCGAATGACCGCGTACACGATGGTGAGAAACAACAGAGTGCGCAGAATGGTGGGAAGACTGAAGGCGCTGCCAAGCACCGTGAAGAGCGGCGCTTCGATCTTGCCGCTAAGCGACCAGTGGGTGTAGCGAACGCCTTGGTCCGAGGCATTTTCGACCCAATAAACAGTAGCATTCAGAAAGGCGAGAATCGCTACCATCCAGCGGGCCGAGTCCAGGCGCGTTCGCTTGTAGATGGCATAGGCGACCAATGCCACCGGAATTCCCTCGAAGAGGACCGAAGGCAGTGTCGTGATGGCATCGGTAATCTGCATCTGCACCATCGAAATAAAATCGGGATACAGAAAAGCCAAACTTCCGTCGATGGCGGCGGAAGCAATCCCAATCGCGGTGGCAAGCTTTGTGTAGTACACCAGCCGGGGGTGCTGATGCAGTTGCAGCAGCCAGATAAGCAGGAACCACCCGGAGGCTTCGCGAATTGCGATGGAAATCTGGGTCAAGAGCAGATCGATCGCTGCGGGATAGGGAAGACGTAAACCAATCAGCACCACGTCCATCGTGAGCATGAAGGCGTAGAGGCTCATCCAGAAGAGAAGCCACTGATCGCGGTCGCGCAGCCATGCGAGAAAGCTGAGCAGAGCCACGAGCGCGTAGAGCGAGGTGAGCCCAAAGGTGAATTGCCGGCTCTGCAGCCACTTGAAATCGCGATTCCCTCTCTCCGCGACGATGGCGCTGGAACTGCCCACAAGTGGCAGAGCCTCAAAGCCGCCCAGATTGTCAGGGTCGTTCGAGGCCAACGCGAACTTCCACACGCGCACGGCAAGCACGCCCGAGCGGACCGGTCCCAGGCCGTAGGTTTGGTTGGGGACGCCGTAAACAACCGGGTGCGGCGGCAAAGTTCCATATTGCCCCACCTTGACGCCATTCCAATAAAGCTCATAAGCATCGTCGATGAAGGGAACGAGCAAAACAATATTGGCATCGGCGCCGGGCGCAGGCGAGATATGGATGGTCCGGCGATACCAGGCAAAGCCGGTATAGCTGGGATGGCCCTGCGCGCCCCAGGACTTGTCGGCGGTGAGCTGCTCCCAATGCGAGTCATCGTAGCGGGGCGCGGCCCACGCGGGGTCGTCACCCAGGTGGAATTGCCATGGGCCGCCGAGCGGAGCCGTGCCTTTGCCGAGACCGTCGATAACGAGCGTCTGCACGCCGGGAGCGCTCGGAGCTTGGGCCTGTGCAGCAAGGTTCAGGCCGCAGGCAGCAAGGACAAGAACTGAAAGCTTCAGGCTGGGAAAGCGCGAAGATCGTGCAGGCATGCCGCCAATATATCGCGCCTGAGGTGGATTGAGACAGCATGATTTTTGGGGAGCCTTAAGCATTGTTCGCGCCGGGCAGCGGGCCCGGGTACGAGTCCGCCCGTGTAGACGGTCACTTCTTGTCTTGCCACTTGAATGCGGGATCGGTCTGCAACTCCCTGAGCTCTGTCTTCACCATCTCGGGCGTATCGGGCGAGGCGATGAGGAATTCGATATAGTCGGCGGCCAGCGGATCGGTTCGCTGAAATGAGCCTAGGGCCCAGCCCGCAGCGCCGTAGCCGACGGCCCGTCCGATTGCGGGGGTCCATTCCTTGGGTGGGCTGGCCGATTTGCGAGCTGTGTCGAAAACTTCCCAGTCGGAGCGCCATGCAAGCGCGCTCGCGACCTTCTGGATTGGCGCGAACTGGCCGGTCGACATAAAAATTGACCACAGCATATCGAGTCGCGTACCAATGTCTTCGACGTGCGTGAGGTCGAATGGGTCGGGGATCACGGGATGGCGTGCGAACATTTGCCGGTCCTCTTCGCTCATGCTCTTCAATACAGGGTCAATGTCGTATCCGGCGTTGAGCAGAATGAGTAGCCCGCAGGCCCGAGTGAATCCTGACTCCGATGCAACTCTAGTCATGAAATCTTTTGCGGCCGCTGGATTGGCCTTGAGCGCGGCGCCAAGCATGGCCACCGTCGTTTCCAAAGATCCGGTTTGGGCCCGGTATTTCGTGTCGCCGGCAAAATGCTTCAAGAACGGAAATAGGCGCGCCGGGTTGGGCTGGTCGTGGTACGACATTCCGAAGTCACCGAATTCGTTCTCATCTTTGAAGTCATGCCTGCTGCCGGTCTCGAAGCTCTCGACGGCTATGGTGGTCTGCGCTAACTTCTCGTGACCGGCCGGGGATTCGATCTGGGCGTCGATAGTAGCCGTCCCGTCCTGTGCATCATCAGGGACACACCACCTGTCGGCTGAGGCACCCATCGAGACAAGGCCGAGCGGCGGACCCTTGACATTTGCGTCCGCCCTGATCTGCCCGACGGCATCGAATTCCTTCGGCCGGAGCTGCTTGATGCCCGCAAGCTGCGCAAGAGCGTGATCCTGCGTCTGGCCGGAGAATTCGACGCGGAAGGAAAGCTGCGCTTTCTCAAGGAGGCGGCCGCTATCGTCACCGATGGCAACAATCCCAATGCGGATGCATTCGCCGGGATTGAGCAGCTTAAGATTCTGCGGCCGATATACGAACTTGAGCGTGTGCGGCCACTGCTCCACAACGACCGCGTCAGGGAAAACAAAGATTTGCTTCTCGATCTTCGTGGGATTGGGTCCGTGATTCGAACCGCCCGCAGTCTGGCCTGACGCTGCAATGCCAAGCGTCGCAACGACGCACAGGCAGACGGCAATGCGCCGCAGGGATCGGATAGCGACCAAAAACTGAATGAATTGCACGATGGCAGCAAGTAGAACGCATGTTCGGCGGGAACGCAAGTCAGCGGAACGGCCGCGCACCGTCCGACGGCTTAATGCACTCCCGGCGGCGCCTTCGCGTACTTCGTCGGCTTCTTGAACAGCCACGTAGCGCAAGCGCATATCAACGCCAACACGGCGGTCCAGCGGAAGACATCGATATAGGCAAGCATGGCGGCTTGCTGCTCCATGAGGCCGTAAATCATTCCAAAGGCGCCGGGGCGCGCGCGCGCCGACCCCATATGGCGGCCGAGATATTGGGCGATCATAGCGGACTTCTGCTGCAGCACCGCGCTCGATTGCGGCAGGTTGGCGCTGAGATCGTTCTGGTGGAGATCGGCGCGGCGGATGAGAGCCGTGGTGGCCATGGCAATTCCCACAGACCCGCCGATGTTGCGCAGCATGTTCGCGAGGCCGGTGGCCGCGCCCATGTTCTTGTTCGTGATGGTGGCCATCATCATCGTCGACAAGGGCACGAAGACGAAGCTCAGGGCGAATCCCGTGAGCAGGATGGGAAGCAGCAGCGTGTAAGGGCCGATAGAAAGATTGACCGTACCGAAGATGAACGCGCAGACCGCAAAGCCGAGAAAGCCGGCGCAGAGCAGCTTGCGGTTGTCGATGCGCGAGCCGAGGATGCCGATGATGGGCGAGCCGATGAACGCTCCGATGCCGCGCGGGCCCACCACCAGGCCGGCGGTAAAAGCCGTGTAGCCGAGGATCTCCTGGTAGTAGAGCGGCAGGATCGCAATGGTGATGTAGATACACATGCCGAGCATCGTGATCATCAGACACCCGGTGCGGAAGTTGCGGTCTTTGAGCACGTGCAGGTCCACCAGGCTTCTGGGATTGGTCCAGGAGTGCCAGATCCACAACAGGAACGAGACCACCAGCGCGGCCACGGCCCAGCGCACCCAGATGGCGCCGAACCAGTCGTCCTCCTGTCCCTTGTCGAGCACGACCTGCAGGCAACCGCACCAGACCACCAGCAGGCCGAAGCCGATGTTGTCGAACGCGCCCACCTTAGCGTTCTTGATGTAGGGCGGATCGTGGACGAAGCGGCCGATCATGATGACCGCCAGGATGCCGATGGGGATATTGATGTAAAAGGCGTAGCGCCAGCTCCAGGTATCGGTGAGCCAGCCGCCGAGCGTGGGGCCGAGAACGGGCGCTAGCACGATGCCGAGGCCGTAGGCGGCCATGGACATGGAGCGCTTCTCGATGGGAAAGCTTTCCAGCAGAATGGATTGCGAGAGCGGCTGCAACGCGCCGCCGCCCGCGCCCTGCAGAACGCGCGCCACTAAAATCACGGCCAGCGACGGCGCCGCCCCGCAGAAGAACGACGCGACGGTGAAGAGAATTACGCATGTCAGCAGGAAACGCTTGCGGCCGAAACGCCGCGCGAACCAGTTCGACGCGGGAAGGATGACGGCGTTCGCGACCAGGTAGCTGGTGAGCACCCACGTGGCCTCGGAGTTCGAGGCCGAGAGCGAGCCTGCAATGTAGGGCAGCGCCACCGAGGCGATGGCAGTGTCGAGCACCTCCATGAATGTGGGCAGCATGACCGAGACCGTGACCAGCCACGGGTTGACACCCTGGGTGAGCGGGTAGCGAGTGTGCGCAGCGGCCGTCGTCATAAGGCAGGGACCAAGGGAACAAGGGAACAAGGGATCAAGAAAACCTAACCCTTCAGCTTCTTCATCATCGCAATCAACGGACGACTTACGTCAGCGGAGAGCCTTTCGGCCGATTCGTGTGCATTCACTGCGCCGAAGCCAAGGGCCTTTGCGATGATAAGCTGCGTCTGTAATTCGCAGGTCGAGCCCCTTGCATGGCCTAAAGACTGTAAATACTCACCCCTTGTCGATTTGCCATAACCTTCAGCAATGTTGCTTGCAATGGAAACTGAAGCGCGCCGAAGTTGATTGCTTAAGCCGAATTGCTCGGACAACGGAAAAACGGCCGTCAAACGATAGATATTCGTAGTCAGTTCCACTGCGCGCTGCCAAACCACCAGATCCTTGAACGATGCTCCCATGCCTCAAACCTCTCACTGTCGATCAGGGGAAAAGCATATCGCCCCTGAAGGCTCGTCCATGTGACGTGCAGCACGGGCAACCTTGTTCCCTTGTTCCCTCGGTCCCTTGTTCCCCGCTTACTTGACACAACGGGCCTCTCCCTTGATTCTTAACAGTTCCGCTTCTTTCGGCTTCTTGCCCAGGAGGGCCCCAGGTTTTGCAGGTTCGCGTCTTCTATCACGACAAATGTTTTGACGGAGCTTGCTCAGCCTCGCTCTTCACGCGCTTTCACCGCGAGTGCATCGCGCGCGATGCCAGCTACGATTATCACGGGCTGGTGCATCGCGCCGGAGCGCTGTTCGATGAAAGCGAATTCACGGGCGACGAAAACGCCATCGTCGACTTCAAATATTCGGCCTCGCCGCGCATCACGTGGTGGTTCGATCACCACCAGTCGGCATTCTTGACGCCGCAGGATCACGAGAATTTCCTGGCCTGCAAGCGCGACCCGGTTTGCGCGGCGCACAAGTTTTTCGATCCCACCTACATGTCCTGCACCAGCTTTATTGCGCACATCGCATCCACGCGCTTCGGCTTCGATACCGCGCCCGTGGCGGAGCTCATTCGCTGGGCCGACATCGTGGACGGTGCGAAGTATGAGAGCCCCGAGTCAGCAGTGGAGATGGCGGCGCCGGCCATGAAGCTCACCCTCATCATCGAGTCATCGCAGGATCCGAAGTTCATCCCGCGGCTGATTCCGCTGTTGACAGAGATGCCCCTCGCAGAGATTCTTGATCAGCCCTTCGTCGCGCCGCTCCTTCCACCGCTGCTCGAGCGCCACCGGAAGGCCCTGGAATTGATTCGTAGCCGCGCCGAAGAACGTGACGGAACGATCTTCTTCGACATCACCGACCATCCGCTGGAAGGTTTCAACAAGTTCATCCCGTACTACCTGTTTCCCCGTGCCACCTACTCGATCGGCCTGTCGAAATCGAGTTTTCGAACCAAGGTAGCCGTGGGATCGAATCCGTGGACCAAGGCCGACCCGGCAAAGATGGTGAACCTGGCCGAAATCTGCGAGCGCTATGGCGGGGGCGGCCATGCGCGCGTGGGCGCCATCAGCTTCCCGCCCGACCAGGAGGCCAAAGCGCGCGTGGCGGCCGCGGAGATTGTGGCGGAATTGCGATCGAAGAATCCCCTTTAACTGCAGCAGGAGTCTTTATTTCCTATGAGCGAATACCTCTTTGCCTATGGGACATTGCAGCCCGGCTTTGCGCCAGAGGAAGTGGCGGAAGTGGCGGCAAAGCTGCGGCCCGTGAGCCAGGGATTCGTCTACGGCGAGATCTATGAGCTCGACGGCTACCCCGGTGTCGTACCCGATCCCCGCTCAAAGAACAGAATCAGGGGTACGGTACTGGAACTGCCGGAGAATGCGGCCGTCCTGCGCCAGATCGACGAGTACGAAGGCTACGATCCTGACGATCCTGAAACCAGTGAATTCGTCCGTGTACGACAGGCCGTGGAGTTGAGCGGGGGCGGCACTCAGGAGTGCTGGATCTACCGCTACAACCGTGAGCCGGAGACGTAAACGCGGAGCCCGAGCGGCTGGGCCCCGCGAAGAACCGCGGCGGGAATGCGAGCTGGTTCAGCTCCCCAGAATCTGTCTGAACGCCCCCGAGACCAGCGCAAGATAAACCACAGCGACAACATGCAGGCAGGTGACCTGACTGAAGACATTGAACAGGCCCAGACGGTGCTTCAGGACGATGCGGACCAGCAGACCTTCCAGAGGAAACTGGGCGCAGAGCAGGAACTGGGCAAGCGCCTCCGCTGTGTCCCGGCTCAAATGGAGCCCGCGCTCGCCCACCAGGGCAGAGAACGGAAAGAGGAGGGTCAAGGCCCATGGCGAAGAACTGGCGGCGAGATCGCGCAAGAGAGGCGCATAAAAGCCCAGCAGCACGCCAAGGGCAACCGGCCAGAGGCTGGCCAAACTCCGCAGACTCCGGCGTTGCTGTTCATACCGCAGGCGCTGGTGGAACGACTTAAGGAGAAGCGACACCTGCTGCTGCTCGGTTTCGGCAGCGGCATAGCATTTTGACACTGGGATCGATGAGTATCCCGCATATTCGGCGGCGAACTGTTTGGTCTCAAGCATGACTAAAAGCTCCACTCCTGCAACTGACGATGAACGTAGTCTTCACGCCAGGTGCGTCTTTTTGCAACAAAGACTGCACATTTTTGCACGCAGATTCCATTACGGGTTTGAGTTACTTGGGACGGTCGATGTTACCTGGCACGGTTTCGGCCTTTGCGCCGGAAGTGCAATCGAGTTCCCGTGAAAATTAATAACGATTTGTTTTGATAGGCTTAGCGTCCGCACAAGAGAGCCGCGTCCGCATACAACTTACGGGTATCTGATCCCCAGATCGTAATTAGAGCCCCAGTTCTCCCGCGCGCCTTTTCATGGCCTCAATGCAGAAGCCAATGTGCACGTCGAGATCGACGCCCAGCTCTGCGGCTCCCTGCACAATGTCCTCGCGATGCACGCCGCGCGCGAAGGCCTTGTCTTTCATCTTCTTTTTCACGCTGGCGGTTTCCACGTCGGCAATGGCCTTCGTGGGCTTGACGAGGGCGCAGGCGGTGAGAAAGCCGGCCAGTTCGTCGCAGGCGAAAAGCGCTTTGGCCAAATGCGAGGTGCGGGGGACGCCGGAGTACTGAGCGTGACCCAGGATGGCCGTACGCATCTCCTCCGGCCAGCCCAGCCGCTCCAGTTCGCGCACGCCTGCGAAGGGATGCTCCTCGGCTGTAGGGTGGCGCTCGTAGTCGAAGTCGTGCAGCAGGGCGGTGGTGGAGTAAAGCTCGATGAGGGCGGCGCGATCGTCGCCGGTGAGCCGCAGCCGGCCGGCTTCCTGTTCTCCGCAGGCTGCCACACATGCTTCTACGGCCAGCGCGTGCTTGCGCAGGCTTTCGCTCTGCGTCCACCCAGTCAGCAGGGCCCATGCTTGTTCGCGACCGTACGCCGAATTGCTGGTTATGCTCATTTCTGCCACTGGATATAGTCCAATCCTGCCAGCAAATATAGTCCATTGCTGCGACCTGTTTCACAAGAATCCTGCCATCGGAGGTCCGAAAGAAAAGGCGGCATCCTCCACGCCCCAGACGTGCGGGAGTGTTTACCAAGCGGTCATTTCCGTATAGCCGGTTATGGAAGTAGAAGTAGGGCGTACCGCGGAGCGCAGCGGCGTGGCACTTGTTTCCGCTGGGCACGATGTGACGGCATTCAGAGTGCATTCTGGCCACCTACCCCCCTCTCCCTCCACTATTTCTGTAAGCAAATACTCTGTTTTCATCACCTTACGCGATGGGTTGCCGCGTAAATATCTGAAAAGGCATATAGTTGCTTGCAGAAATTAGACAACAAACGGGTTAGAGGCGGGCGTCAGGTTTAAGGGATCAGGGTCCGTCGGACAGCGCTCCCTGCCTCATTGAGGGCTTATGGGAATAGTCTGCGCCGGGAGGGCGAAATTATATGCAAAATGGCACCGGGAAAATTCTGGGGCGGGTTGGTGGGGATGGGCGTACACGGGAACCGATGCAGAAACTGGGGTAACTTCCGGTTAGACGGTCAACCGGACAGAACCCCGATTCGAGCTCGAGTCATATTGTGAAAGGGGTTCGCGCCTGCCTTACTACTATTGCGTATCGCCCGTTGCACAGCAGGCTTGCTGCCGTTGCGCGGCACTGTGCGCCTGTGCCAGAGCCTCCCTCTTCGAGAGCCACTTCCGACGTTGTTGCACCAACTCTTGTTTTTCCGATTGAACGAAACTCGCTGGCGCTAGGTTACTCACAAACTTCGAGTCATTGATGAGGTAGAGCATTCCGAAGCCATTTTCATACACATCTAATGCGCCGCCTGTTGTGAGTACCGCCAATCCTGATACGCCCCAACGCACCATCTCAATGGGTGAGCCAGATAAATTGCTCAGCGTGATGGAAGATACCGGAGTAAACCCCTTTTCATCGAATGACTGGATTGTGTAGTTGCTCGTGTTTGCCTGTGCGGTGGTCTGGCCGAGGATAAATACGCGATCCAGAGACGAATCCGGCGCAACCAGGCCCGAGGCGTTGTAGCTCCCCACAAGAGCCCCGGTCGTTGGGTTTGCCACGTTGCCGTTGTCACTGTAGATCAGACCAGTGCCAAAATCGGAGTGTAACTCGCCTGGCGTCATCGTTGCCGCCCCGGAGCCGATCAGCGCCGCCCCAGAGGAATTCACCTGCACCAACGACAATCCGCTTCCCGTCGACACCAGATTTGCATCGCCGTTGCTCCACGCCAGAGCGTCAAAGACGCTGGTCGGGAATCCCGAGCCTTGGGCCAGTTCCGGTCTCATGGTTGAGTCGTCGTAGATGCCAAGGTAAGAGGTGCCTCCAGGATCTGCCCCCCAATCGAAAAAGTACGTTACAGCGGTTGTGTGCGGATCTGCCGGAGATACCTTCAGATCGTAAGCGTAGTACGGTCCCGGTCCCGTCCCCGTTGGGTTAAGCGGCCAAGTGACCTGTGAGCTAAGCGACGGAATCTCGAGTTGAGTCATGTTGGTTGCTTCGGCGTATCCGACGTAAAGGTACTGCCCATCTACGCTGTCGCTGAGTAGATAGGGATCAGACTCCACGGCTTGAGCCTTCACAATCGTGCCGCTGCTCGGGTTCACGGCCACAATCGAGTTTGGATATGCAGCGTCGTAGTCCGCTGCGCCGACATAGAGCAAATCGCTGTTGGCGTCCCACACCATCGCCAGGCCGCTCACATTCAAGGGCGTGATTTGCGTTGTTCCCGACGACGGCAGCACCGTAAATGTCAGCGCATTGCTCGAAAACAGCTTGGCGCTCTGATCGTAAACGCTCACCTCCAACGGCTCGGTGGTTGGCAGCGCACTGACAGGAATAACCACCTGCAGTTCCGTCGGGCTCACATAGGTAGTGGGTAAAAACTGGAATTGCAGAAAACTACAGTTCCAGCACGCTGTGCTGTCCGGTGTAAAAGCGGTTCCCGTAATCGTCGCCGTAACCTCTCCGCTACCCGCCGCAGCCGCCTGGGGGTTCATCGACCTCAGCCACGAATAGGAGGTCGGAGACGAGCTCCCGGAAGCGACGTCGGGCGCGGCATTTGGGTTTACAACTGCGCCGTCAATCAGAAAAACTCCCCCCGCACCGTAAGGAGATTCCGAAACCGGAATCCCGAATTCAGCGCCGGAGGTAGTGATGAGGGCAAGTCCGGCGTTGCCCCAGCGCACCAGCTTCCGCGGGGACCCCGTAATCGCCGAATTGGGCTGACTCCCTCCGCCTTCGCCCGCCAGCCAGCCAAAATAGGTGCGGTCGATGAGCGCGTACGTATTCAAATCGAAGACCCACAGTTCGGCCGCGTAGACATCAGTTCCGCCTTCGCTGTAGATATAGACGCAGAAATACCGGCCGAGCGAAGAGTCCGCGGTGCAGGTATAGTCAGATCCCGAAATGCCGAATTGCCCCACCTGGGTAGGCTTTGTCGGGTCGTATGCGCCGGCGTACGAGTACAGGATTCCGTTGCTTCTGTCGTATTGCGTGATCAGAGGGCCCAGTAACAGCGAGTCCGGGTAGCTAGTCAGGGATACGCCTGAGGAGCTGACCGCCATCATCGCGATGCCACCCGCGTCCATGGTGTAGGTTTCGTTGCCGTAAATCGCGGTGTCGTCAGCTCCCCACTGAATCCAATCGATCGCAGGTCCGCCGTTTGTAAATCCGGCCACTAAATTTGGGCGTTGCACGGCATCGTCGTAAACATAGACACCGTCGCCCGGCGGTGTCCAGCTGATGTGGCCCGCCACCATGGCTACTGTGTGCGGACTTTGGGGCGCAGCCTGGAGGCAAACTGCCTGTTGTGGCCGCCCGCCCACCATAAGTGGAGGCTGAAAGGAAATATCCTTTGTCAGCCCCGGGAGCAGAAATCGCTGCACGGCATAATCTCCGTCCAGGCTCGCCCACAGATAGGACGAATCGGATGAAAGCGTCAGGAAATGCGGGTCGTTTCCGGCAGCAACGGTCGAGCTGATCGTTCCCGCAATGGGATCGATTGAGACAATCGTGTTCGGGTTCGCCGGATCCTGCGTCGCCGCGGAAACATAAAGCTTGCCGCGGGTGGAGTCCCAAACCTCGTCCCAGGGAACTGTGACCCCGGAAATGCTCCTCACCCACGTGCTCGCGGCCGGTGCGGAATACACAGTAAATTCCTCCGGCACCGACGTTCCGCCGCCGGAGCCGGGATTATTCAAGGTCACCTGCGCCGTTGTCGGCGACGCCAGATCGCTGGACGGAATACTGGCCGTCAACGCGTTTGCGCTCGCGCAGGACGTGAAGATTGTTGTATTACTGGCAGTCACGCAGCTCGTCGTTAACGCCGTCCCATTCCATTGAATGGATACGCCGTCTTCAAAATTCGAGCCGTAAGCGATGATGGTCGCCGCCGCAGATCCAGCTTCTGCCGATGCGGGTGCGATGCCGGTCAGTGTAGGCACATTGGCCGATGTCCCCCCACCGCCTCCGCTACCCCCTCCGCTGCTTCCGGCCGTTCCTGAACCGCCGCACGCTGTAACAAGAAGCAGCGCGAAGGCAGACGACATGAGCAACGCCCAGCGAACCATGCTGAGAGCCCCCTCATTTGGCTTAATCAGTGAATGCGACCGAAGTATAGCACTAAATGAGCAGCGAGCTCCCGTCGTAACAGTGGTCTTCACGAAAGGCCTGAACCGTCGAGTCTTGGCCGGGCCGTCATTTCCAGAGCGCCGGGCGGTTGGTCGCCAATCCTTCCTGGCGCGATCTGGCTCACGTCACGTCCGAGAAGGCGGTCACGCTGAACCTTGCAAAACCGAAGAGCGAGCAGAGACCGACCTTTTGGAACCCACGTCGAGAACGCGCTAAGCTTCCATTGTCGTCTACCCGTCAGTAACAATTCGATAAACATTCTGGAACGGCAGAGTCCCCGTACGGGCCGGTCTCTGTCTGAAAGCTCCCTTCCCTGCCCTCTTGTTTACTCTTATGGTTCGCGAATCGTCGGGGTTCTTTGGGTCTACTCCGAGTTTCTTCGGTTTGTCCCTGAGTTTCTACTTGACAATTATGGTTCACTTCGTTGACAGTAGCACCAATCGCAGTGCAACAGGACTGCGCGGGACGCTCGCTCTGGCGCTCCGCCCATGGCCAATGGCAACATCTCTGATCTGCGTGGAAACACGCGAAGTGGTGCGGTGTGAATACTGCAGGCTGATGCAGTACCGAACCAGCAATTCCCTTTGCAGAAGGTGCCACAAACCCCTCGATTTCGAGGAACCGGCACAATTAGCCCCACAACTGGTGACGAGCCCGCCTGTGCCCAACAGCGGCGACGCCGGGTCGCAGGTTGCAGCACAGGTGCGGGAGATGCGCCGCGCGCGCCATCTGAGCCAGCGCCAATTGGCGGGGCGGATGCAGGTACCGCGCACCTACATTTCGAAAATCGAAAACGGCAAGGCGATTCCGACTCTGGGCTCGCTGGAGCGGCTCGCGCTCGCCCTGGGCGTGGAAGTGCGCAACCTGGTGCGCGACGCCCGCAGCCGCCGCGACGAAGAGGTAGCGGCGATCCTGAGCGATCCGTTCCTGGCCGAGATTGCCCCGCTGCTGTCGCACCTGGACTCGCTGCACCGGACGCTGTTTTTCGGTGCGCTACGGGACGCAGCAACGGGACGCCGGCGCACAGCGTAGGAACAGGGAGCGAGGGAGCAAGGGAGCTAGGCAGCAACGAACCGTTTCTTCGCACGATTCCTGTTCACTGTTCCCTCGCTCACTCCTTTAGTCCCTAGTCCCTTAGTCCCTCAGTCCCTGTCTTTGCAGCACGTCGGCGCTTGTGCTACGGTCAAGATTGTGACTCCTCGGACCCGGCCGAACGTGAGGGTTCCGGCCGGAGATTCGTTCATACGATGGCCGGCCGCATCTCTACATTGGACGTGAACTCCGTCGGCGCCACTTCGCGACGCACTTCGGCGCCCGCTCTAGAACCCAGAGGCGAGTCCTTGTATCCATCGAGTGTGACAAACGCCCCCATGACCCGCCCCGTGACTCGTATTGACGAACTCACCCCCGAAGAACGCGCCGTGTATGCGACGCTGAAGCCGGAGCGCCTGCCCGAGCACGTCGCCATCATCATGGACGGCAACGGCCGCTGGGCCGGCCGCCGCTCGCTCAAACGCTTCCTCGGGCACCAGCAGGGCGCCAAAACCGTGCAGTTCGTCACCGAAACGGCGGCCCGCATTGGCTTGCCCTGGTTGACGCTCTATGCCTTCTCGCTCGAGAACAGCCTGCGCCGGCCGCGCGCCGAGGTCAGCTTCCTCATGCGCCTGCTCAAGACCTACCTCGATGACAATGTGGAACGCATGGTGAAGAACAACATCCGCCTGCGCTACATCGGGCGCACGCACGATCTGCCCGATGACGTGCAGGAACGCATGCGCGCCGCGGAAGAGGCCACGTCGCGCAATACCGGCACCACGCTCACTCTGGCCCTGAACTATGGCGCGCGCTCAGAACTCGTCGACGCCTTCCGCCGCCTCGCCGAGGAAATCAAGCACAAGCACCTCAACCCGGAGCACATCACCGAAGAGGACATCCATCGCCATCTCTACACGGCGCACATGCCCGATCCCGATCTGCTCATTCGCACCTCCGGCGAGTTGCGCGTCTCGAATTTTCTTCTCTGGCAGATTGCCTACACCGAAATCTTCGTCACCGAGCGCTACTGGCCCGACTTCCGCGGCATTCACCTGCTCGAAGCCATCGCCGATTTCCAGCGCCGCGAGCGCCGCTATGGCGGCATCGGCGAAGCCTGCGGCGAGGTGGAAGAAGATCCCGAGCAGATGAAAATTGCGGTGAGCTAGCCAATCGCGTCCCAAGGCGCAGCACAAGCTCCAAAGCTTCGTTGGTCGGTTTTCCCGGCCCCGGCGGTGTATTCTCGACTCTGCATGAAACGCGTCATTACAGCACTCATCCTGATTCCGCTGGTTCTGTTTCTGATTTTCCTCCCGGCCCAATGGCAATGGCTGTTTTCGCTCACCGTGGCCGGGGTGGCAGCTTTGGCCGGGTGGGAATATCTGGGCCTCACCAAGCGCCGCGGAGCCAATCCGCCGCGGATTGCCACGCTGGTCGCGCTCCTGGCGCTGTTTGCCTCGAACTTCCAGTGGCCCGACTCCGACCACCTTTTAGCCATCTTCGGCATCCTGGGCCTTGGCCTGCTGGTCTATTGCACCTTCTTCAAGCCGGTGGATGAGGTCATTGCCGACGCTTCCGCATCCATTTTCTGCCTGCTTTATACCGGCCTCACGTTGATTGCCCTGCCGGCGCTGCGCGAGCCGCCCTACGGCTCCTCCTCGGTGCTGCTGTTTCTGCTTTTTGTGGTGTGGGCCGGCGACACTTCTGCGTACTACGTGGGCCGCGCGTGGGGCCGGCACAAGCTGGCGCCCAATCTAAGCCCCGGCAAAAGCTGGGAGGGCGCAATTGCTTCCGTGGGTGGAAGCATGCTGATCACTGCGGCGCTGGTGGGGTTGGCGACCCTACAACAGAAGCCAGCGGACGCAGTCGTCTTCAACTGGCTGGAGCGGACCTGTCCGGCGGCCATTCTCACTTATCCTGAAGAGCTCTGGTACTGGCTCGGGCTGGCCGCGGTGGTGAATGTGGCCGGTCAGGTAGGCGATCTGGCCGAGTCGGCGCTGAAGCGTTCGGCGGGAGTGAAAGACTCCGGCGATCTGCTGCCGGGCCACGGCGGTGTGCTCGACCGCATCGACGCTCTGCTGCTCGCCGCCCCGGTGCTGTGGTATGCGCAGGTGCTGCACCAGAGGTTTTGAAAAGCAGCTTCTAGCCTCTAGCTTCCAGCTCCTGGCTGGTGCCCTCGGTCCCTCGCATTTGGGGACCGGGGATGGCATGTTCACCGTCCGCTCTCTGCCGTCTGCCGTGAGCCGCCGAAACTATGGGCATGTAAGCTGCGCTGTTGCAGAAACCCTGCCGCATCCCGCGCCGCAGGCGGTAATCGCGTTGCACACCGGTCCCGTGTAGCCAAATTGTGGATCCCATGCGAAAACCATGTAGGTTCCCGCCGCTCCGCTGGCGCAGGTCGCCTGGCCTGTCGTGGACACCGTGACGTCGCTTGTGGGAGTGGAATCCACCTCGGTACACGCTCCCCAGGTGGCGCTTTGCGGCATGACCGTGGTCGGCGATGTGCTCCAATAGCCTGTGGCCGTAAACTGCACCGCCGAGCCGTTCGCGCTGGTTGCTGCCGGACTGATGCTGAGAGATTCCAGTTCCCGATTGCCGGAATTCCCGCCAGCGCACCCGGCGATGAACATCGCCGCCGCCGCCAAAATGCAGACCAACATAAGAGGAGATTCTTTCATCACGTTCCCTCCTCGCCTGCAAGTATAGACGGGGGCACCGGGCCGCTGGATTAGGGTTGGGAGGTCTTTGAGCAGGAAGTTCCTGACAGATCGGTGCCCTTCCAATTCCCCACACCTGCGAAAGGCTGCATGCACGTCGGCTAAACTGGGATAAAGCGCTAACGCCTTCGCATCTTGGCTTCCAGCACGAATCAAATGGCGTGCGCCGCGGCTGCTCGCAGCCGCTGGATGAGCTAAAAGCTAGAAGCTAGAGGCTAGGAGCTGTTTTATTGAAACATCTCGCCATTCTCGGTTCCACGGGTTCCATCGGGCAGAGCACCCTCTCCATTGTTGAGCAGTTTCCTGAGCGCTACTCCGTCGCCGCGCTTGCGGCCGGCCGCAACGTCGACGAGGCCTTTGCGCAGGCCGTGCGCTGGCGGCCGCAGGTGATTTCGCTGGCCACGGAAGAACTGGCCGGGCAACTGGCCACGCGCCTGCGCCAGGCCGGCATCGCCAACATTGAGCTTGTCCACGGAACCGAGGGCACCATCGCTTGCTCGACCCTGCCCGAAGCCGACTTTGTGGTCTCGGCTATCGTCGGCGTAGCCGGCCTCGAGGCCACGCATGCCGCCATCCTCGCGGGCAAACCCGTAGGCCTGGCCAACAAGGAGTGCATGGTGGCCGCGGGCGAAATTCTCACCGCTGCCGCCCGCGAGCGTAACGTCCCCATTCTGCCCATCGACAGCGAGCACAACGCGGTGCACCAGTGCCTGCGCGTGGGTGCGCATAACGAGGTCAAGTACATCTGGCTGACGGCTTCGGGAGGGCCTTTCCGCCAGCTTCCGCTGGAGCAATTTGCCGGCATCACGCCCGAGCAGGCGTTGAAGCACCCGACATGGGTGATGGGCCGACGCATCACCATCGATTCGGCCACCATGCTGAACAAGGGGCTGGAGGTGATCGAGGCTTGCCGGCTTTTTGACGTTGCGCCCAGCCAGGTGCGGGTGACCATTCATCCGCAGTCCACGGTGCATTCCCTCGTGGAGTTTGTCGACGGCTCGATCCTCGCGCAGATCTCGGTGACTGACATGCGGCTACCCATCCTGTACGCCCTGGCATGGCCGGAGCGGCCCCGGTCTACGCTCACCTTCGACCTGGCCGCTCTGAAACACCTGGACTTTGAACAGCCCGACATGGCGCGCTTCCCTTGCCTGCGTCTGGCTTTTGAGGCCGCGGAAAAGGGCGGAACGCACTGCATTGCCCTGAATGCGGCTGATGAAATTGCAGTTGCGGCCTTCCTCGAACGGCGTATTCCTTTTACCGGCATCCCGCGTACAATTGAGAAGGTACTCGCTGCGATCCCGGAGGCTCATCCCACGACCATTGCGGAGGTACTTGCCGCTGACCGGGAAGCGCGGGAACGGGCCCGGGCGAACCTCACGTAGCCCAAATGAACGCAGGCCGGTAGGCCGCGCATTGCCGAAGGAATTACCGTCCATCTATGCAACAGTTTCTGATTTCTGCCGCTGCCTTCATCGTCCTTGTCGGCTTGATCGTGATTCTCCACGAGCTTGGCCATTTTGTCATGGCCAAGCTTTTCGGAGTACGCGTCGAAGCCTTCTCCTTCGGCTTCGGACCGCGCCTGTTCGGCTTTAAATACGGCGACACCGACTACAAAGTCTGCCTGCTCCCGCTGGGCGGATTTGTGAAAATGACGGGCGAGAATCTCACCGAGGAATCGGCTGACGAAATTGCCTCCGATCCCTCGGCCTTCACCGCGAAACCCCGCTGGCAGCGCATGCTCATCGGGCTCGCCGGACCGGTGGTGAACTTTCTGCTGGCCCTGGTGCTGATGTTTTTTTATTACGCATTCTTCAACGAAGTGCCATCAGTCACCGTGAAGGACACAGTGGTGGAGTGGGTGACTCCCGGCTCGGCTGCGGCCGAGGCCGGCATCCAGACCGGCGACGTCGTCCGCGGCTTCGGCGACATCAACAACCCGAGCTGGGAGCCGCAGGTCTACGAGCAGATCAAGCTGGACCCCGGCCAGTATGTTCCCGTGGTTGTGGACCGCGGCGGCCAAACGCTCACACTGTCGCTGCACATACCCTTGGCGGCCAAGTCAGAAGACTTCGACATCGGCGATACCGGCATGCAGCCGCAATACCTGCCGGGCCCCATCCAGGTGGCCCAGGTGCAACCGGGCTACCCGGCACAACAGGCAGGCCTGCGCGGCGGCGACCAGATTGAAGCCGTCGACGGGCACGCCTTCCATTCGACCAATACGTTGCTCGCCTATATGCAGTGGGAGCAGGGCAAGCCGATGACGCTCACCCTGTTGCGCAACGGCGCCACGATCGAGATTACGGCCACGCCGGCCAAGACGGATACGCGATTTATGCTGGGATTCAGCCCCCAACTCCCTCCCGTCACCGACGAGCCTCTGCCGTTCACGACGGCGTGGATGAAGTCCTTCGTCTTCTTCAAAAACAACTCCGTGATTGTGGGCGAGGTGTTGGACCGGTTGTTTACGCACCGGCTCTCCGTCAGCCAACTTATGGGACCGGTAGGCATCGCCCAGGTGGCAGGCGAGGCCGCCCAGACCAAAGACTGGATGTCAAAATTCGGACTGGCCAGCATGATCAGCCTGCAGTTGGGCATCCTCAATCTCATGCCCTTCCCGATTCTCGACGGCGGCATGATTCTGCTGCTTTTGATTGAGAGTGTGCTGCGCCACGACATCAGTCTGGTCATCAAGGAGCGCATCTACACCGCGGCCTTTGTGGTGCTGATGGCCTTTTTTGCCTTCGTCCTCTTCAACGATGTGAGCCGGCTGGGATTGTTCGCGCACATCAAGCCGTGAAGAGCCGTGCTCATCGTGAACCGTGATCGTCGTGTATCGACCACGGTCCACGAACCACGGTCCACGATTCACGAAAGAGAACCCATGCCCATCACCACTCAAGTCCGCGTGCGCTACGCCGAAACCGATCAGATGGGCATCGTCTACTATGCCAACTACCTGATCTGGTTTGAGCTGGGCCGCGTGGAGTTGCTGCGCTCGCTGGGTCTTGCCTACAGCCGTCTCGAAACCGATCACGGCTGCATTCTGCCGGTCATCGAAGCGCGCTGCCGCTATCGCTCACCGGCGCGCTACGACGATGAGATTCTCATTGAGACGCGGCCTGCAATGATGCGCGGCACGGTGCTCAAGTTCGCCTATCGCATTCTGCGCAAGGGGCACGAGGGCGGCGAGAATACGCTGCTCGCCGAGGGCGAAACCGTGCACGTGGTCTGCGACGATCAGTTGCAGCGCAAACCGCTGCCCGAGCATTACGCCGAGGCGCTGCGCCAGCTGATGGCAGAGAGCTAGGGCGACTCAGCTAGGATTTCTGCACCAAAGACAGACCTGTCATCCTGAGCGACCGAGGTGCGCGTACGCGTACGCAGGGGGTCGAAGGACCAGTGTTTGCTTTTCCATAAGCTCAGATTCGCCGCACCAGCGGGTGCCCCCGGTCCCTCGCATTTGGGGACCGGGGATGGCAGCACAAACGCTGGCGACACCCGATTTGGAATCGCTCTAAAGCACGTAGAGATGCTGCTATCCGATCTCAATTCCAGAAGACGGAAATTTGAGTTGCTGCTCGCTGGACTGGCGCTCCGCGCGGTAATTCCGGCAGGCTTCAATCTCTTCAGGAATGAGAACCCGGTAGAGCGTGCCATCGCGGTTGGGCTCGTCTTCTTTGCGAATGGCGCCGATGGTCTCGAGGGCGCGCAGCGTGTCCTGCACCTTGCCCAGCGAAACCGGATTCTCTTCAGCCTGAGAGTAGGAAGACCTTACAACAGCCGTCCGTAAATGGCGCGTGCTGACGCGTAGATGCGGGTCGTCGTCTTTGGCGATGGAGTGGCGGAAGAGAAACCAGTAGAACGCCGCATCGTAGGGCGTAAGAAGCGGCTGCAGATCGTCGACAATCTGCTGGATGATTGCGGAAAGCTCCAGCGCGGAGAAGTCGCGCTCGCCGGATGCCAGCGCGTTGGGTTCCGCTTCAAGCTCATTCAGGAGCTGGCGTATCTTCTCAATCCGCTGATTCATATTGCACAGCATTCTACGCCTTCAAACTATTTTGGAATCAGTCTTTCTTGGGCCAATTTTTGTTCCCTGGAATTTGCAGATAATTACGCCCCCTGGGTGCATACTTCTCTCAAATGGCCAATCGCCCCAACCCGCTCCCTCGCTCCCTGTCAGGCATGTCACCGGTTCAAAATGTCAGGTATGTCCCCGGTCCGTACCCCGCACCACCCCCTCCCCCCTACCCCCACCCCCTTCCAACAACAAAAAAACGGGCTGTGGAACTGTGGGGCGTGGAACCGGCTAAGAATCAGCAAGTTACAGACAAAATGGCTCAACCCCACAGAAACTGTGAAACTGCGATGCCCCCTAAAACGAACCAAATCAATGACTTATAAACAGGATCGCGTAGCGTCACAGAAACTGTGAAACTGCGAAGGTCTTGGGAAGCGGGAATCGCTGCTCAGCGCAGCACGACAGCCATGGCGAAGCCGTCGAGGCCCTTGACGCCGACAGTTTGCAGGGCAACGGCGCTCAGGCGCGGATGCGCGGCCATCATCTCCAGACACCGGCGCGTGCCGCGAATGTCTGGCGCCGAACTTTTGGCTTCAATCACTGTACCGTGACGCGCCACGTTATCGACCACAATTACCGTTCCGCGCCGCGAAAGCTTGATCGCCCATTCCAGATACTGCGGATTGTTTTCCTTATCGGCGTCAATAAAAATCAGGTCGAAGGGGCCGGCGCCTTCGGCTTTCAGGACGGGAAGGCTCTCGAGAGCCGGACCGACGCGGATCTCGACACGGCGCAGCAATCCGGCGCGGCGCAGATTGGCGCGCGCGACCTCTGCGTGTTTTGGGCTGAATTCGAGCGAAACGATGCGGCCGCCTTTGGGCAGGGCGCGTGCCATCCAGATCGTCGAGTAGCCGCCGAGCAAACCGATTTCGAGCACGCGTCTGGCCTGTGTCATCTGCATCAGCACGTGGAGGAACTTGCCCTGCAGCGGCGAGACGTCAATGGCGGGAAGACGGGCCGCGCAGTTGGCCTTAACCGCGGCTTCGAGATTCTCGTCATGCGTAGCGAAGAGATCGCCGAAGTAGCGATCGACCCCAGACCATAATGGTTTTCCAGACTTTTTCCGCGGCATCTATTTTTCCCGCGCCACCACGAAATCGGGTACCCAGAGGAGGGCGCGCTTGTATTCGGACTCGGGGAGCGGGGCCAGCGCCTGGCGCGATTGCTCAGCGTAGCGATCGGCGGCGGCCATCGCATACTCGACAGACCCGTTGCGGACCAGGATCTCGCGAATCTGCTGGCGGCTGACGTTTTCAAAGCTGCGGTCGTCGAGCACGCGGCGAATGGCCTTGCGGTCAGCCGCGGTGCCGTGGTCGGCGGCGTGAATCACGGCCAGCGTGGCCTTGCCTTCGCGCAAATCGCTGGCCACGGGCTTGCCCAGCACCTCTTCGCTCGCGGTCAGGTCGAGGACATCGTCGACGATCTGGAATGCCAGGCCCACGGCGCGGCCGAATGTGGCGAGGCTCGTCTCCGCCGCCTCCGTGGCGCCGGCCAGCACCGCGCCCAGACGCATGGAAACCGAAAACAGACACGCGGTCTTGCGAAAGATGAGGTCGTAGTACTCGGCTTCGGAAACAGATTTGCCGAGTTTTTGAATCTGCAGAAGCTCGCCCTCGACCATCTGCTGCGTGAGGCCAATGAGCAGGTCGAGGACGCGCAGGTTACGCTCTTCCAGCGCCACCTTGAAGGCCTGCATGTAGAGCCAGTCGCCTGCCAGTACACATTTTTCGTTGCCCCAGGTGGTGTTGGCGGAGGGACGGCCGCGGCGCTTGTCGGCGCCATCGATGATGTCGTCGTGGACCAGCGTGGCGGTGTGCAGCATTTCCACCACCGCGCCCAGCCGGATGGCGCCCTGGCCCGAGTAACCGAGCTGATGCGCCGCCAGCAGCAGCAGCGAAGGCCGAATGCGCTTGCCGCCGCCCTCGCGCAGGTACTCGGCGATCTCCGTGATGGTGCTGACGCTGGATGCCGCGTCGCGGCCCAGTTCCTGCTCGACCGCAACCAGGTCTTCGCGCAAGAGCTCGAAGACTTCTCTCGCCGCGGCTATGGTAAGTGTGCTCAAAGCTCTCCGATTCTAGAACAATTCGAGAACAATGCGCGACTCGTGCTGCGCCTGGCATTCCGTGACCCATGCTTTCGCGTCGATTGCGAATGAGTGGGAAACCGTTCTCATCAATTCGTCCGGTAGTTGGTGAACTGCAACTCCAGGCCCAGATCCTTGCCGCGCAGCAAGGCGATGATGGCCTGCAACTCATCGCGATCCTTACTGGAGATTCGCACCATGTCGCCCTGGATGCTGGCCTGCGCCTTCTTTTTCGAATCTTTTACAAGGCGCACGATCTCCTTGGCCTTCTCCACGGGAATGCCTTGCTGCAGGCTGATCTTCTGGCGCACGCTTTGCCCCGTGGCCGGCTCAATTTTGCCGTAGGTCAGGTTCTTGAGCGAGACGCCGCGCTTGACCAGCTTCTGCGCGAGAATGTCCTTTACCGCTTCCAGCTTGTATTCGTTGGCCGAGGCGAGCTGGATGTCGTTGGCTTCGAGGGTGACCTCGGAGTGGCTGTCCTTGAGGTCGAAGCGCTGGCGAATCTCCTTGATGGCTTGATCGATGGCGTTGCGAGCCTCCTGAATGTCGACCTTGCTGACGATGTCGAATGAGTTGTCCTGAGCCATGTCTCTATCCTCAAACCCGGGAAAGCGCCTTTGCCGACGATGCCCTTATCAGTTTCCCACGTCTGGGCGAAGCTGAAAAAGCCGATTGAAGTTTTTCGTGGTAGCGGCGGCGATTTCGGCTTCGGAGACGTTCAGCAGCTCGGCCAGGGTGCGGGCGGTCTGGACGACAAAAGCGGGTTCGTTGCGCTGGCCGCGTTGCGGGGCGGGGGCGAGCCAGGGCGCGTCGGTTTCGACCAGAATGCCGTCCAGCGGCATGCGCGCGGCCACGTCGCGCAGGGGCTGCGCCTTGGGATAAGTCAGGTTCCCCGCAAATGACACCAGAAATCCCAGGTCGAGCGAGCGGCGCGCCTGCTCCCATCCGGCGCCGAAACAGTGCATGATGCCGCCTAATGCTGCTCTCGCCCAATGCTCCTCCAGGACAAGAAAAAGATCGTCCCAGGCGTCGGTTGATTCATTCGTCCCGCGGCAGTGGATGAGGACGGGTCGCTGGCGCGCGGCGGCGATCTCAAGCTGGCGGATGAGGCCCTGGCGCTGCACGTCGCGGGGCGCGCCTTCGTGGTAGTAGTCGAGACCGATTTCGCCGCAGGCGATAACTTCGGGCTCGGCGAGAAGCGCGGCCAACTTGGCGAGAGCCTCCTCGTCGGCTGCGATGGTGCTGTGGGGATAGATGCCCGCGCTCGCATAAAGGCGCGGCAGATTCGCCCCATTCTCTCGCCGGCCATTGAAGTGGCGGCAGAGATCGAGGGCCTGGTGCATTTCCGCGGGACCCTCGCCGATGCCGATGGAGAGCACCGCGCCGACGCCGGCAGCCCAAGCGCGGTTGAGCATGGCTTCGCGATCGTCCGCGTAGCGAGGACAGTCAAGATGAGCGTGGGAATCGATCAGCAAACGCGCCTCGCTGTGGGTATGGGGAATGGGTGCGGCATCTGGATTCAGTGTAACGGGCGCGAAGGAACGCGCAAACCGCGCAGCGCGCCGCGCCGCTCGTCTACCATCGGTAGCAGATGCCAGGCAAATCCAAACCGGGGCCCAAGCTCGGACAGAACTTCCTCGTAGACGCCGAAGCCGTCGCGCGCATTGTGGGCGCGCTGGGCGATCTTTCCGGACGCACAGTGGTGGAGATTGGCCCCGGCCGCGGCGCGCTGACGGGAGCGCTGGCGGCGCGGGCTGGACGCGTGGTGGCGATTGAGCTCGACCGTGATTTTGCCGCGGGATTGCGCGGGCAATTCAATTCAGAGCGCGTGCCCTCGGGAAGCGTGACCGTCGTCGAGCAGGATGTGTTGCAATTCAATTTTGCGGCGGCGGCGGCCGAGGCCCGAGAGCGATTGCGCGTGGTGGGCAACCTGCCGTATTACATCACTTCGCCGATTCTGCTGAAACTCGCGGCCAGCCATGCGGCGCTGGATGTGGCCGTGCTGATGGTGCAGCGCGAAGTTGCGGAGCGCGTGACGGCTGCGCCGGGGTCGCGGGATTATGGGCTGCTCTCGGTGACGGTGCAGATGTACGGGCCAGCCGAGCAGCTTTTCACGCTGCCGCCAGCGGCATTTTCGCCGCCGCCCAAGGTGCATTCCACGGTGTTTCGCTGGCGGTTCGCGCCGCGCTTCGCCGAGTTGGAAGTGGACGAGGGTGGGTTTTTGCGCTTCCTTCGGCAGGCTTTTGCGCAAAAGCGCAAGACGCTGGCGAATAATTTGCGCGCCGCGGGCGTTGCGCCTGCGGATGCGGCGGCGGCCCTGGCGAACGCGGGCATCGCTGCGCAGGCTCGCGCCGAGGCCCTCCCCATTGAATCGCTGGCAGCGCTATGGCGGGAGCTGAATAAGGAATAGGCGGTCCGCGGCGGGTTTCCTGCTCGCGGCCTTCGGCGTAAGCTATCAGAAGCGGCGGCGCTAAGCCGCATTTCGCGAAGAATTCTCGAAGCCTAAAGGCTATCCCGCGCATCTTGCTCAGGAAGGAAACGATGAATCCGGTCGGCGAACAAACCCGGGAGCAAGCCCGGCTTACCGCGTTCCAAAAGACGCTGTCGAGCGCGCGCCAGACCATGATGTTCAGCGAGATCCTCAAGATTGCAGGGGACAGCTTCCGGGCCAGCAAGACGCGGTTTGCGCTCACGGCTTTGGGCATGGTCATCGGCACGGCGTCGGTGATTCTGGTGGTGACCATCGGACTCACGGGCAAGCAATACGTTCTGGCGCTGCTCGAAAAGATCGGCACCAACCAGGTGGAGGTGGAATACGCGGGCGGGGGCGCAACCCCGGCGGAGCGCGCGCGTTATACCGATTATTTGACGCAGGATGACGAGAAAGCCGTGGATCAGCAGGTGCCTGGCATCATGTATTCCTCGCCCGTGCTGGAGATGCATAACCGCGTCAACTTCCCCGGCGGCGTGCAAAAGGACACGACCGTGCTGGGGGTGAATTCTCAGTACCAGTTCATCCGCAACCTGGTTGTGACCGACGGCCGCTTCTTCGACGACACCGACGACACAATGCACATCAAGTGCGCCGTGGTGAGCCTGTTCTTTGCGCGGGAGCGGTACGGCAGCTCGGACGCGGCTGTCGGTCAAACCTTTCAGATTCTCGGTATTCCCTTCACCATCATCGGTGTCTTCAGTCAGAGCGTGTCCGACTTCGGCATGTCGGAGATCACCGATGAAACCATCCTGGTGCCGTATACGGTGGCGCGCTACTTTACCGGCACCGAGCGCGTGAACCAGATTTATTTTTCCATGCAGAGCATGGACGAAGTGAACGACGCCGCAAAAGAGATTGTGCGCGTGATTAACCTGCGCCACCGCAAGAACTCGATTTACAACACGCATACGCTCACCGACCTGCTGGTGACGGCGGCCAAGATTTCCGATGCACTGGTGGCGATGCTGGTGCTGGTAGCCGCGGTAACGCTGGCGGTGGGCGGCGTGGGCATTATGAACATCATGCTGGCCAACGTGCGCGCACGCATCCGCGAGATCGGCATCCGCAAAGCGTTGGGGGCTACGTATCGCGAGATCAAGCTGCAATTCCTCACCGAAGCTGTGCTCATTTCGCTCACGGGCGGAGTGGTGGGCAGCATCGCCGGGCTCGCCTTGCCGCTTTCCATCCGCCTCTTCACCGACTACCAATTTCCGATCTCGTGGCTTTCGGTGTTGATTGCCATGGCAGCGGCTACCTTGGTGGGCGTGGTGTTCGGCACGGTCCCCGCGACGCGCGCGGCGCAGTTGGATCCGGTGGATGCCCTCAAATATGAGTGATGCGGATCGGCCCGGGGCAGGCCAGAAGAACGCGGACGATGGCGATGCCTCGCCAGGTCCGAACCTCGTGCTTCTCTACAGCCTGATTGCGCTGGCGCTGGCCGTGGCCATCGGCCTGGCCGTGTTGATCGTGCTGCCGTTTTACCGCAGAAACTGACTGCTGAATTCGTGCAGAGCGCGGCAGAAAGAATCCTGCCGATGAAGATTCACGCCGGCTGATTCGCGTCACCGGCTGGTTCTGCCCGCTCGACGATGAGCGCTGGTATGCCGTCGACGATGGGGTATCTGCGACTGCAAGCGCTGCAGATGAGGCGCGGGTCCTCCAAGCGTAGATCTCCGTGGCAGGCTGGGCAGGCGAGCTGGGCGAACGCGGCCGGGTCGAAGGTGGATTGCAGAGTGGGCATAGCGGCTTGATTGGTTCGGTGTGACTCCGCGCTCTTCACTGAATGATCGCGTCGGGGCTGTCGCTGTGATCGGGGCGGGTCCTGGGCCGGCCGGAGAATGCATGCGCCATGCGCTCGATGGCGCCGGAGCGGGAGAACTCGTGCGCCACGCGGATGCCGTTGTAGATGGCGACGTCGTTCGAGGAGCCGTGGCCGATGATGCAGACGCCGCGCACGCCCAAGAGGGGCGCACCGCCGTATTCGGTGTAATCGAGGCGGCGGCGAAAGTCGTTGAAGGCGCGGCGCGACAGAAGCGCGCCCACTTGCGCAGTGACGGTTTTATTGAGCGATGTCCGCAGCACATCACGCACGAAGCGGCCGATGCCTTCGCTGGTCTTGAGCGCGACGTTGCCCACGAATCCGTCGCAGACGATCACATCGGCATTGCCATTGAAAATGTCGCGGCCTTCCACGTTGCCGATGAAGTGGATGGGCAGGGCCTTGAGCAGGGGCAGCGCCTCGCGGGTGAGCTCGTTGCCCTTGGACTCCTCTTCGCCGATGGAGAGCAGGCCCACACGGGGCTTGGCGATCTTGAAAACGCTGCGGGCGTACATCTCGCCCATCACGGCGAATTGTTCGAGGTTCTGGGCTTTGCAATCGACATTCGCGCCCACGTCGAGAAGCACGCATGGGTTGCCTTTTGACGTGGGCATGGGCGTGGCCAGGGCGGGGCGATCGACGCCGGGCAGCGCGCCCAGAACGCCCTTTGCGGTCGCCATCGCCGCGCCGGTGTTGCCGGCGGTCACAAAACCCGCGGCCTTGCCCTCGCGCACCAGCTTGAGGCCGACGCGCATGGAGCTGTCCCGCTTGCTGCGGTAGGCGTGGGCGGCCTTCTCGTCCATCCCAATGCGCTCGGAGGCATGGTGGATGACGATGGGCAGGTCCTCGTCTCCGAGGTACTCGTCGAGCAGGTCGCGGACCTCCGGTTCGGGTCCGATCAGGTGCACGCGAACGGGCAGAGCGCGGCAGGCGAGAATGGCCCCGCGAATCTCCGGCTCGGGAGCTTTATCGGAACCAACTGCGTCGAGCGCGATGTCGGTAAGCATCTGGATTGGGAGCTACTTGGCTTCTTTTACGTCCAGCACGGCACGGCCCTTGTACGCTCCGCACTTGGGGCAGGCGCGATGGGGCAGCTTCTTTTCGTGGCAGTTGGGGCACTCAGAGAGGCCGACCGCGGTGAGGAAGTCGTGGGAGCGGCGGAGGGCGGTGCGGCGCGTGGAATGGCGCCTTTTCGGATTCGGCATGATCTATTCCTTTTTCGTGGACCGTGGACCGTGGAGCGTGCAGCAAGTTCCCGTTTACGGTGTACGGCTCAGCATGTACAAGACAGATTCTTCAGGACTTGATCCGGCTGCGCAAATCCGTCAACGCCTCCCAGCGGGGGTCACTCGGTCCCTCATCGCAGGAGCAGGGCTGAAGGTTGCGATTTGCACCGCAGCGCGGGCAAAGTCCCTTGCAGTCAGGCTTGCACAGCGTCCTGACCGGCAGGGACAAAAGCACCTGCTCGCGCAGCACATCTTCAAGCAACAGACTGTCTTCTTGATAATAACCGATTTCGGTCTCCGACGCCGTAATGGACCGCTCGGGAACGTCGGCATCGGCGCCCAGTGGCCGGAAGATGAGATCGAAGTCGGCGGCGAGCGGGATTTCGACGGGCTCGATGCAGCGCGCGCAGGGAACCTGGTAATTGCCCGCGAAGCGGCCCCTGAGGCGAATGTCCGCGACGATCTCTTTGGGTCCGCGGTGCTCGTGGATCACCTCGGCGCTGCCGGAAGTGGCCAGATCGCCCATTTGCACAGCTTCGTCGCCGAAATCGACTGCACCGGGAGGGAGCTCGAGGTCGAATTCAATCGGTTCGCGCTCGAGGTCAAGGACTCTGAATTCCATGGTATGAGGGTAAAACAGGGAACAGGGATCAGGAAACAGGGATCAGATGGAGGGTAGCTGCGGAGTCAGCAACACTTGAGGTACTGCGACGCCGGGAGGGCCCTCAAGTGGTCAGACCTCACATTGACAAGGACTGTTGCGCTGGGATAGAAAGCACTCCATGCGTCTCCGTAGCCGATCCGTGCTCTTTCTGTCCCTGGCCTCGCTTGTTGTCCTGGGCCTGCCCGCCACCTCCTCAGCCAAAGTGGTTGGCATGAACGTGATCGCCAAGCCGGTGACCCGCGAACGCATCGCGAGCTTGCCTAAGAAACAGCAGAAGGCTTGGCTCAAGTATCTGGAGCGGTCGGAGAAACAGAAGGCTATCGACAAGCAGACGCTGGCCGACGAGCAAAAAGCCGCGGGCAACACCAGTCCCAAACATGCGGGGGTCGGGTTTGGCGGGCGCGGCCTGCGTGGGGACCATCCGGCGGAGTGGTGGACGAGCGACGAAGCGCTCAAGGATGCGCACAACATCATCACGTGGCAGGTGGCAGACGGCGGGTGGAGCAAGAACATCGACATGGTTTCGAAGCCGCGCGCGCTGGGCGATCTGTACGATGCCAACAACGAGAATCGCTTCCCGGATCTGGCGGATTTCGACAAGCCGACTGATCCCAGCTGGCACTACATCGCCACGCTCGACAACGACTCGACCTGGATACAGATCCGGTTCCTGGCGCGAGTGGGGACGGCGCTCGTGGCGGCGCATCGCGAGGCCGACGCGGCGCCGATTTGCGCATCGGTCCAGCGGGGCGTGGAGTACCTGCTCGATTCCGAGTACCCCAACGGCGGCTGGCCGCAGGTGTGGCCGCTGGAGGGGACATACCACGACGCCATCACCATCAACGACGATGCCATGACCCATGCCGTGGAGATTCTGCACGACGTGGCTGAAGGTGCGACGGATTACAAGTTTTTACCGGCTGCGATGGTGAAGCGTGCAGGACCGGCCGCGCAACGCGGCATCGACTGCCTGCTGAAGTTGCAGATTGTAGAAAACGGCGTGAAGACGGCGTGGGCGCAGCAGTACGATGCGCTGACGCTGGAGCCGACCTCGGCGCGCAATTACGAAATGGCTTCGCTGACCAGCGACGAGAGCTTTCCGGTGGTCGAGTTCTTGATTAGCCTTCCCAATCCAACTCCTGCGGAGGTTGCGGCGGTGCATGCCGCTTGCGCGTGGTTCGTGAAGGTGGAGATTTTCGGGTTTCGCTTCGGCAGCGGGAACTTTATGGCCGACCGATCGAGTGCCGGCGGGCGCAAGCTGGTGGCTGTGGGGGGCGCGGGGCCGATCTGGGCGCGGTATTACCAGATCGGGACTGACAAACCAATTTTTGGCGATCGCGACAAGACCATCCACGACGACGTGAACGAGCTGAGCCTGGAGCGGCGCAACGGCTACTCGTGGTACAACACGGAGGGCGTTGCGGTGCTGAACGAGTACAAGACCTGGGCGCAGACGCATCCATTACCCAAGTGAATCGCACTTTACAAGAATCTCAACGGAACCGACCGCGCCTCAAGAACGTATTGAGCAATATTCTTTGCGGAGGAGGTGTGCCATGGATGCTGTGCGGGCGCAGAAGTATGCGCGGATCGCAGGCGTTCTTTACGTCGTGTCGCTGGTGGCCGGGGGATTCGGCGAGTCCTACGTTCCGCAAACGCTGCATATCGCAAACGACGTGGCCGGGACCGCGCACCGAATGGCTGCTTCCGCCGGCCTCTTTCGGGCTAGTTTCGCGGCGTATCTTGTCGAGGCCGCGTGCGACCTGACGTTGACTGTGCTGCTCTATGCTCTGCTCCGCCCCGTGAGCCGGACCCTCTCGCTGCTCGCCGCCTGCTTCGGGCTGTTCGGTACGATCATCTTTGCTGCCGGCGAGATCTTCTATTTTGCCGCGGCGCTTCCCGTGGTGGATTCCCATGTGGCCAGGCTGATTTCGCTGGATGCCCAGGCCACGCTCACCTACCTCTGCCTGACCATCTTCAATTACGTTTTTGGTATCTTTGCCGCCTTCTATGGCATAGCTGGGGTAGTGCGCGGCTTCCTCATCTTCCGCTCTGGCTATTTGCCGCGTGCGCTGGGTGTGATTCTCATCTGCGGCGGCTTGAGCTTCGTTAGCTTCAACTTTCTCCTCGTCCTTGCGCCGAAATACAACCCTCCCTACGCCATCGCGCCCATGGTGCTCGCCATGGTCAGCATGATGCTCTGGTTGTTGGTAAAGGGCGTCGACCGCACCCACTGGGACGAAATGCAGACGCGCGAGGCGGCAACCGGAAACTGATTGCATCCAAAATCTACTGAGACCGCGCGCGTATGAAGAGGCAGCTCGGCGTAGATTTGCCGCTCCGCGTTTGGCAGCGCCGGTTGAAAGGTCTACGGCGCTTTTGCCGCCAGCGCGTGCAAATAGCGGCTGGCGAATTCCAGAAACGTGGGCCAGTTGGGGGCGGGGGTGTGGCCGCCGGTGTGCTGACGGAACCCAACGTCGCCGGAGATGAGCGCGGTTTCAATGGGCGGGAACTCCGTGGTCCCCAGATCTTTTTTGCCAAGCAGAGTGTAGACCGGACCGGCGCCGATGGCGGCGAGGAACATGCCTTGGGCGTCGGCCCAGCCGTCGCCTTTGGTTGCGCCGCCGCCGATGAATACGGGGCGTGGCGCGCAGAGGGTAATCAGCTCGTGCGCGTCGACGGGAAGATCGGCGACCGTGAGCGGACCGTCGTACTTGAGAAAGTTGCCGGCCATCCAGTGATACTCGCCCGCACCGGCGATGTTGCCGATTTCTTCGCCGAAGTGATGGCGATAGAGCTTGGCGCCGGCCTCGCCGGAGGAGCTGATGTAGGCGATGGCGAAGCGCGGGTCGTAGGCCATGGCGACAAGAGCGGCCTTGCCGTAGCGCGAGTGACCTGTGATGCCCACCTGGCGGGCATCGACTGCAGGGTCGGTTTCAAAGTAATCGAGGACGCGGCTGGCGCCCCACGCCCAGGCACGCAACGCGCCCCAGTCATCGACTGCGCGCGGTTGGCCGTGATTGGCCAAACCAATGATGCCCTGCGTGAGTCCCGCGCCGTTGTCGGGCTGAACGCTGGTTGGAACGTACTCCGCATAGCCCCAGCCACGCTGGAGAATCTGCTGCTGCCACGTCGGGCCCTGATTGGCCTGCGCGCCGGGAGCCATTTCGGGGATCATGCGCGCGATGGAGGCAAGGAACTGGCGGCTGAAGGTGAGCTCGATGATGACGGGAACCGGGCCCCCGGCGTTGGCCGGCGTGGTAAGAGTTACATCGATGTCCACGGGGATCGACGGATCGCTCGTGTTGTCGACATGACCGACGAGCGTTTTGATGATGACCGGAATGTCGCCGTTTTTCTCCTGCGTGGTGCTGACGACCTTCCAAGTGACGGCGGGCAGATGCGCGGGAACGCGGCCGAGAATTTCGCGATCGAAGAGCTCGACGAGCTGGGGACGGCGCTCGTTCCACCAGACTTTGGCTGTGGTGACGCGCTTGCCGTTGTTCAAAAGCAGCGGATCGGGCAGGTTGGGGTAGATGTTGGCTTTGGACTCGTCGTAGTTGACGGGATTCGGGCCGTTGCCGCTGGCGCTGGCGCCGGGGCGGAGCTCGTGGATGCCGAGCAGATCCATCAAGCGCTGGTGGTCTTTTTCTGAAGCCGCCTGGATGGCGAGCTGCTCGGGCGTGGGCGCGGGGCGCGGTGGCGGAGCCTGAGGGTTCCCGGGCGCGGGAGCCGCTTGCGCGGGCAGCCACGACGCAGCGGTGCAGAAGACGAGGGCCAGGACCGGAGCCAGGACCATGGCAGCGGTTTTGCAGGGGTTGGCAGGGCGAAGCATGGGCATTGGCAGCCTCATTCCGGGAAGTTTCCCAATCTGAAACCGGGAACGGCCCCAAGCATATCGACTTCGTCAAGGTTGGGGCAAGAACGGGTCCGGGCAAGAGCGCGTCGGGCTGTGAGGCGGGCAGATTCTGGAAAGCGGGGCATTTTCGCCGCGGACGGTGGGGACAGGCATTTGCAGAGGATAAGCGTTCAAGGCGGGGCGCATTCCGCCGATACAACGGATAAGTCCACACGGAAAGGATCCGCCATGTCCTGGGCTCGAAACCTGCCCCTCTCTCAGAAATTCACTTACGCATTTGGCGTGGTGTGCGTTCTGTGCCTCGTCCTGGGGATCTACACCTTTTTCATCTTCCGCGGCATCGCGCAAAAAAGCGCGGAGGTCAGCGGGAATCATCTTCCCTCGCTGATCCACATTGGCGATATCCGGAACGATGTGAACGTGGAGCGACGTGAGGATCTGGAGTTGATGTTGTGCCAGAAGCCGGCGTGCACAGCGGTCCACACCGCGCGACGGCAAAACGCCATCGCCGACTATCGGGAAGCTCTTGATGAGATGACGCCGCTGGTAATGCCCGTCGAGCGAAAATACTACGACGCCTTCGTGGCCCCGATCAAGCAGTATCAGGACGCCAGCGACCGGGCTATTGGGCTGCTGACCGCGGGTAAGGCTGGCGATGCGGTGGACCTGCTTTCGTCCGACGCCATGATGGGCTGGTTTAATGACGCCGTGGGTGCGACCGACAACGGCGTGCGGCTGCACGCCAAAATCGCTACGGAGAAATCCGAGAGCGCGACCGCGTCAAGCGGCAACGCCTCGTGGGTGAACCTCGCAGTCACTCTGTTGATCATGGCACTGTGCGGGCTGACGGGTATGGCTTTGACGCGGGTGACGGCGCCCCGCATTATCCGGGTGAAGGCCATGGCGCAACGCCTGGCGAAGAAGGACCTGACGGCGAGAGTCGTCGTGACCGGCTCGGATGAGATCGGCCAGTTGGGCATGGCGCTGGACGAATCGATTGCCGTAGTTGGCTCGGTGGTGCAGGCGGTGGCGCGTGGCGCAGAGATGCTATCGGCGGCGACTACGGAGATCAGCGCCCAATCGGTGCAGAGCGCGGGCAATGCGCGCACGGAATCGGGCAAAATCAACCAGATTGCGGCGGCTGCGCAGGAGATGACGGCGACCATCAACGAAATCAGCCACAACGCAGAAAACGCGGCAGGCTCGAGCCGCGAGTCGGCGGAGACGGCGGAGCGAGGCGGAACGGTAATGAGGGCTGCGGCAGCGACCATGGAGAAGATTGCCTCCGCCACGAGGACAGTTTCGGAAAAAATGACGTCGCTGGCCCATCGCTCGGAGGAAATCGGCAAGGTGGTGAACGTGATTCAGGAGATCAGCGAGCAGACCAATCTGCTGGCCCTGAATGCGGCGATCGAGGCGGCGCGCGCCGGGGAGCACGGACGCGGCTTTGCCGTGGTGGCGGGCGAGGTGCGGCGGCTGGCCGAGCGCACCAAGAGCGCTACCGAGGAGATCGCGGGAACCATTCGCAGCATCCAAGACGAAACGCGGGACACCCTGCAGGTGATGGCCGAAAGCCGCACGGCTGTGGAAAGCGGAATGGACGAAACGTCGAAAGCCCGGCAGAGCCTGGAAGCGACGATTGCGAGTTCAAGACAGGTGGAGCAACAAATTCACCTGATCGCTACAGCGGCCACGGAACAGACCTCGGCGGCGGGAGAGATTTCGGAGTCTGCGGGGCAGATTTCGCAGTTGGCGCTGGAAAACACGCATACCGCCGAAGAGGCTGTGGAAGCGCTGAAGAACCTGTCCTCCCTGGCTGCCGAACTGGACGGAATCATCCGGCAGTTTCAGCTGGATGGTGAGATACAAAGCGGCGGAAAACTCTCAGGAGGCGCGCGGGCAGCCGTACCGCAAAACTTTCGCACCGCGCAGGTGTAAGGCGAGCGCCATTCGATGAAGGATTGAGTGGGGCGGGAACCCAAATCTGCGGCCCCGGCGAGTGAACTGCAAATTACTCGCCGGGGCTACCCGCCCGAATCCTGAAGGGTGGAGGCCTGCTCTCGAAATGGCCTGCGCCGCGCGCCAACGCTTCGCTCTTTATTCATTTCCTTTACGCATTTCCCTTCGCAGACCGCGTGTACAGTTATTCTGGAGTTGCGACCGGCATGGCGGAGCACGTGCCAGCCCGGGGTCCGCATCCCATGCAGGAAAGAAAACGGGAGAGAAAAAGGCATGAGCGCGGTAAAGTACGACCTGGTCGTTATCGGATCCGGGCCCGCGGGCCAAAGGGCTGCCGTGGCCGCTGCCAAGATGGGCAAACGGGTGGCCGTGGTGGAGGCCCGGGAGGTGGTGGGTGGCGTGTGCATCAATACCGGCACCATCCCCTCCAAAACCATGCGAGAGGCGGTGCTCCATCTCAGTGGCTACAACTACCGCTCGGTGTACGGCGTGAACTACCGGGTAAAGGAAAGGATCACCATGGCAGACCTGGCCTTCCGGGTGCAGGCGGTGATCAAGACCGAGGTGGATGTGACCGAAGCACAATTGTCGCGCAACGGTATCGACGTGGTGCACGGAATTGCCCGCTTCATCGATCCCCACCAGGTGCGGGTGGAAGGCGTGCAGACCGATACGACGCTGGACGCCGACCGGATCATCATTGCCGTAGGCACCAAACCGGCCGTGTCGGACAAAGTGCCGGTCAACGGCAAATCCATCGTCAACAGTGACCAGATTCTGGGCCTGGAGTGCCTGCCCCGAACGTTGATTGTGGTGGGCGGCGGCGTGGTGGGCGTGGAATACGCCTGCATGTTCGCCGTGTTGGGCGTGCGCGTGACGCTGATCGAAAAGCGCAACCGGCTGCTGGAGTTTGCCGATCAGGAGATTATCGAGGCGCTCAGCTATCACCTGCGCGACATGCGCGTCACCATGCGGCTGGGCGAGGAAGTGGAAAGTGTGGAGGAACCGACTCCCCACCCCAGCGACAAAGACCCGTCGCTGGGTACCCCGACTCCGGGCACGGTAGTGGCCAACCTGGAAAGCAAAAAGAAGGTTTCAGGCGACGCGCTGCTGTATGCGGTGGGCCGCCAGGGAAACGTGGAAGACCTGAACCTGGCTGCCGCCGGCCTAGAAGCCGACAAGCGCGGCCGCATCGCGGTGAACGAGAACTACCAGACCAAGGTAGAGCATATCTATGCGGCGGGCGACGTGGTGGGGTTTCCGTCGCTGGCCTCGGTGTCGATGGAGCAGGGACGCGTCGCCGCATCGCACGCGTTCAACGACCATGCGGCGTCCTCCAATCCCAGCTTTTACCCGTACGGCATTTATACGATTCCGGAGATCAGTTTTATCGGCAAAACCGAGGAGCAGTTGACGGGTGAAGACGTTCCCTACGAAGTGGGTATGGCCTATTACCGCGAGGTGGCGCGCGGGCAAATTCGCGGCGACACCACGGGGCGGCTCAAGCTCATTTTCCATCGCGACACGCTCAAACTGCTGGGCGTTCATATCATCGGCGAGGAAGCCAGCGAGTTGGTGCACATCGGCCAGGCGGTAATGACGCTCGACGGCACCATGGACTATTTCATCGACACCGTCTTCAACTACCCCACGCTGGCGGAGTGTTACAAAGTGGCCGCGTTCAATGGGTTGGGGCGGTTGCATCGGTATCAGACGGGGTAGGGTGTTCGGAGACCGTGAACCGTGGATCGTGGACGGTGGTTCGCGAACCGTGGGTTGTGGTTCGTGGCTCGGGGTTTGCGAACCGCGGTCGGGGGTTAGACTTCAGGGCGTGACTCAAAATCAGTGTTACGCACGATTCACGGTCCACGGTCCACGGCTCACGGTTCTTCACTCATCCCCAGGAGGGTGTTATGACAACGGCGGTCGGCGTCGTCATCACAGACCACATCGCGGCGGCACGGCTGGAGGAATTGCGGCTGGCCGGAAAAGTGCTGCGCTACCCCAGCGAACCGGATGCGGTGGAAGCGCTGGAGGCGATTCCCCACAGCGAGTTGATCGATATTCTCGCCGGGCAAATCGCGAGCCTGGCGGGCGGCAAAATCGGACCGGGCAAGACGGACACTTGCGAGATTGACCCGGAGAAGACGGACCCCGGCAAGACCGATCCGACCGATGGGGTCGATGGGATCGACGCGATCGGTGTGGCCGTTCCCGGGTTCGTGCGTTCGGGAGTCGTCGAGGAATCACCCAATCTGCCGCAGATGAAGGGTATACGGCTGGCGGACGAGCTGACCGCGGCGCTCAAGGATCGCGGTATCGCGGCCCCGGTGCATATCGCCAATGACGCGGACGCCATCGCCGCGGGCGTGGCTGCCACGCGCGGCCGGCTCGACAAGCTCACCCGCGTGTGGACCATCGGAAACGGCATTGGATATGGGCGTTGGCCGCATGCCGAGGGCGTGTGGGAGGGCGGGCACATCACGGTGACGCTCGACCCCAAAGAGCGCTACTGCCGATGCGGCGGCGTCGGGCATCTCGAGGGCATCATGGGCTATCGCGCCATGCGCATGCGCTTTCTCGACCTGGAGCCCGAAGAGGTCTTTGCCAACGCCAAAAACGGCGACGTGCGTTGCCGCCAATTTGTAGATCTGTGGCACCGCGCCCTGGCCGCAGCCACCGCTTCATTCATTCACCTGGCAGGGCCGGGACGTTTTTACTTCACCGGAAAAAACGTAGGATTTCTGGAGCTACCGTTGCTGCGCACGCACCTGGAAACCATGGTCAGGATGAGCCCGCTGCAGAGTTTTTCACTGGAAATCCTAGCCCCGGACGATGAAGTCGCGCTGATCGGCGCGGGCGCGAGCGCGTTGCGGGCGGTAGGACCGGCGGTAGGGAGCCGGGAGTAACGCTTATACATCCAGTCCTCTATATCCAGTTCTCTATCTTGAGCCCCGGAACCCGCCCGAATTCTCGCGTATTGTTCGTCACGAGAATCAACCCCATATAGCGCGCATGCGCGGCAATGAGTGTGTCGTTGGGCCCGATGAGCGTTCCGCGCGACTTGAGCGCGGCGCGAATATCGCCATAATCGCCCGCTGCGCCGGCAGGGTAATCGAGTACCTGGATATGCCGCAGGAAAAACTCGAGCGCCGCACGGTCGTTTTGCTGCCGCGGAGAAATCTCCACGCCGCACATGATCTCGGATTTCGTAATCGCGGAAATGCACACCGCGCTGGTGGGTACCGTTTGCAGCTTTTGCAACAGTGCGGAACTCTTGCTGTTCATGATGTAAGAAGCGATGTCGGTGTCGAGCATATATTCCGGCATCAGAATGAACGCTCCTCGAAGGGAAGGTCCTCAATGCCTTCCATGAACTCCTCCGATGCGATGGGATGCTCCGCGAGATATGCAGACCAGTCTTTCGGCCGTGGGGACAGGATTACGTCCTCGCCCTGCTTGCGGATGAAAACCTCTTTGGTATTGAACTGAAATTCCTTGGGGAGACGAACGGCCTGGCTGCGGTTGTTCATGAAGATTTTGGCTGTGCGCTGCATTCGACCCTCCAGACTACGTGGCATATACAAAAGTATATGCCAACTAATTCCGAGCATCAAATGCGCAGGACTTCTGCCGAGGGCTGGGGTGAGGAAACCGTAGCGCCGGTCTTCTGACCGGGGTTCCTGCGGGCAGGTTCTCGACCGTGGAGTGGCAGACCCGGAGCGGTGCGGATCTCCAGACCCGCGCGGGTCGTCCCCCTCATTTCCTCTTGGTAAGTTGATAAGCGGCCAGATTACCAAAGTAAGTTCGCGTGAAGGCTCTGCTTTGCATCTAATCGGTCGGGAGTTGAGATTGGTTGGCTCTCTCTCTTCCGTAATTTCTTCCCATGCCTGACGAACAAGCCCCAGTTCGAGTTCTTGTGGTCGATGACGAGCGCATCATCGCCGACTCAATCGCGCTGATTTTGAAGGGACGGGGGTTCGATTCTCGCGCGGTGTACAGCGGCGAGGATGCAGCCGAGCTTGCGCTTACATGGAAGCCCGATGCAGTGATTGCCGACGTGGTCATGGGAAAAATGAACGGCGTGGCCCTGGCCATCTATCTGGCGCAAGCGTTGCCCTCGTGCAAGGTACTTCTCATCTCGGGAAATATTGCCACTTCGGAACTGCTGGACGAATCGAGGAAGCTGGGGCACGACTTTCCGATTCTGGCTAAGCCGTTCGCCCCGGAATGCGTTTTCGAGTTTCTCGGCCAGTCGGGCGCCGTGGGAAACGCGTAACCGGCCTTCAAAATCGCCTGCAGATTCCTTTAAGACCTGTATCCTCAGAGATCTGAAACTCGTCCTCAGCGCTTGCGCAGGTAGGTGCACGATAGCCTGTCGTGCCAGGTGAGATGGCCATCGTCGAAGAGCGCCCACACCACGCCCAAACCCATCGGCAGGAGCGACAGGAGCAGTGCCAGCAAGCGCCTGCAGCGTTGACCGCGGGTCGTGGTGTAGCCCGAGAAGGTGTTGAGCTCGATGCCGGCATACTTCATGCCGGGCGTGGCCCGGCCCAGGGTCATAAAGCACGTGTGGTAGGCGACGCCGATGGCCAGTAGTGCGATTGCGGCGCAGAACTCCACCGCACGCAGGGGGGGCAGTTCGCTAACGTTGAATGCAGCCAACGTGGCAGCGGCCACCAGCGCGCCGGCGATCAACGTGCAATCGACGAAAGCTGCCAACAGGCGCCGGCTGAAAGGCGCCGGCTCGATCCCGGGCGCAGGCCTGGGCGCGGGCTCCTCAAGCAGCTCGTCGACAAGCTGCTGCCTCGGCTGCGCTGCGAGGTCCAAGGTTGGAAGCTGCGCGGCAAGAGACATGGATGAAGGCTGCGCATCCAGATTCATGGATGGAGGCAGAGGCTCCAGGGTCATGGCCGACCATTCGGGATCCATCCATGCCGACGTCGCAGGCGGGTCCATGGTGAGAGGCGCGGGCTGGACAGAGACGGCGGCCGGATCGACCTCAAAGATGCTTAACTGCGGCGCGGATCCCGCCTCGGCCAGCGGGCCTTCCGCGCGCCGCGGACGCACCCTGCGGGTGGCAATCATCTCCCGCGGGAACTCGATCAGGTTGGCGTAAATGGGCTGAACTGATTCGCCCGGCGCGCCCAGATGGACCTCCGTAATGGACGGGCGATCGTAGCGGGGCTGGGCTTCGCTGGACGCTGTCTCATCCAGTTGCGCGTCGGTTTCCAACTCCCAGCTTGGAGCCATTGCCATTTCCGGATGGTTCTGGGGGCGTTGAGGCAGCTTTTGCGGCGGCGGAACAATTGCGGTCGAGGCACGGCGCTCGCAGATGGGCTCGGGCTTCCAGCCGGGTTCGGCAGAGGTCGCAGCTTCAAGGCCATCGAGAACGTACTGAAAGGCGGCTTGCGCCTGCTTTGCGGCTTGGGAGGCGGCCTTAGCGGCATGCACCGCGGCGCGAGCCTCGCGGGTGAGCATTTCGCTGTAGCTGGGGGCATTGGCGTAACGCGCGGCCACCCGCGCGGCGGCCTGGGCAGCCCGGCTGCCACGCGCGTGCCGGATTTCAGTGGGCGCGGCGGTTTCGCCTGCCGATGGCGTCTTGCTCCTCATGTGGGCCGCTACGCGGCGATTGACTTCCTGCTTCCACTCGGGAAAAAGAACAGCGGATTGAAGTGATGTGCTCAACGCTCCTGGTTCCCTTCTGCTACGACGGGCCGCATTCCCGGCTCGCGCGCATGATGTGGTCCGCGCTGCAACCCGGAACCGGGTCAACGCAGACGTTGCTCAACAACCAAGGAAAGAGGATCGCGGACAGAGGCGGGCGCGCCGAGTCTAGTGGGCTCGTGATGGTGCGGTAAACCCGGCTTGTACAGTTACCAGAGCGCGAGGAGTGCGTCCCATCCGATGCGGCCGGCTTTGCTATTCTGAGCCTTACACCGGTCTGAGTCAGGGATGCGTCCTCGTTATTTAGTATGTATCACGCTGCTGGCCGCCTGTCACCTGCAAGTGGGCGCACAGGCCCCTCAAGTGTTGACCAATATGGCACCCGCGGGGGCGGCACCTGCGGCGCAACGTGAGACGGACGGCGCGCAAAGCTCCGGCTTGCCCGCTGCAGCGGACCTGCCCAACGATCCCGGTCAGGAGCTGGTGCCGGTGGCCGTGCCGGAACCGGCGCCGGAAACCGGCATACCCGTACAAATTCAGGCCGACAATCAGAACTGGAACGAGCAAAGCCAGACCTACTCACTCTCTGGCGAGGTCGTGATTCACTACCGCGATTACGTGATTCGCGCCGACAACGCAACTTACAACCGCGCCACTACGGAGCTCGAAGCCGACGGCCACGTGCAGGTGACAGGCGGGCCCAATGACGTGAACATCAATGCCACGCACGGCGATATGCGGCTGAACATGCATACCGCGCGCTTCTACAACGTGAATGGGTCGCAGGGCGTTCATGCCATGGGGCACACGGTGGTGTACTCGATCCCGAACCCGTTGCTGTTTTCAGGCCGGGTGCTGCTGCAGACGGGCGAAGGCCGCTACCGCATCGTTGACGGCTCCATGACCAATTGCCGGCTGCCCCACCCCGACTGGCGGATTATCTCGCACTCCATCAATCTGACGGACGACAAGGCATCGACATCGAATGCGTTCTTCGAGTTTCTTGGCATGCCGATCTTTTATTTGCCCTATCTGCACCATCCGGCAAACGACAACGGCCGGGTGAGTGGACTGCTGATTCCGGTGATCAGCAACGGATCGTCGATTCGCGGCTACACACTTGGCGAGCAGGTGTACTTGGCGATCAACCGCAGCACGGATATGGTGTTGGGCGCGGAGTACTTCAGCAAGCGCGGCTGGGCGCCCAACGGCGATTTCCGCTTCAGGGGGCTGGGACTCGATCATCTGACCGCGCGCTGGAACGCGCTGCTGGACCGTGGCATCGAAGAGCCGGTGACCGTATCGACGGCTCATCCCACCGGCTACGAGCTGGTGAACCAGGGCGGAGTCGATGTGAACGTGATGGGGCGCGAGGACTTCACGCCGCAAACCCGGATTGCCGGCACCATGGAATACCTGTCGAGTTACGTCTACCGGCTGGTCTTCGACGACAACTACTCACAGGCCATCAGCTCCCAGGTGGCGAGCGACGTGGTGTTCACGAATAACCACCGCGGCATGATGCCGTCCGTGTGGCTGGACCGGTTCGAATCCTTCGCCAGCACCAACAATGGCGACGAAGTAAGGATTCTGCACTTGCCCCTGGTGCGTTACGACGTGCTGGACCGGCCGCTGGGCAGCGGGCTGGTGTATTGGGGGCTGGGATCGTCGATCGGCTATCTGAACCGCTCCGAGCCGTTCTTCCACTCACGCAACGTGGGACGAGTGGACTTCTATCCGCATCTTTCCATGCCGCTCTCAGCGGCAGGTTGGAGCTTCCTGCCGGAAGTTGCACTGCGTGAAACTGCGTACACCATCAGCCAGACGCCGAGGCTCACCGGCCAGTTCACCACGCCCGTGGTCAGCCATAGCGCACTCAACCGGACGGACCTGGAGGCGTCGATCGACATCCGTCCGCCCGCGCTGGAACGGGATTACGAGCTTCCCTTCTGGCACCGGGAGCTGCGCCACGTGATCGAGCCGGACCTGAATTACCGGTATGTGGGCGGAATTGGCGACAAGGCCCAGAACGTGCTCCTGTTCGACACTGCCGACATTGCCAGCAACGTGAATGAGGCGGGCTTCTCGCTCACGCAGCGGTTTTATCTGCGGCCGACAGGCGAAAAACCATGCGGCGCAAGCGGCGGGGATGGGAGCGACGGGGATGCCGGCGACGGCTCCGATGCGGCGGACGATAGCGGAAAAACCACCGTCTGCTCCAGCGCGCCGCGCGAGTGGGCGACCTGGGAGATCGCGCAGGAGTACTTTATCGATCCGAATTTTGGCGGAGCGCTCATTCCCGGCCGGCGCAATGTCTTCGATGCTACGCTGGACCTGATGGCGCCTACCTTTCTCACATCGGCGCGCAACATTGCGCCGATTACCTCGCGCATCCGCTTTGAGGCCATCGACAATCTGCGCATCCAGTGGGACCTGGCGTATGACACCGTCGCCGGTGAACTGGCTGCGGACAACGTGTTCGCAGGTTACAGCTTTGGCCGCACCACTCTGGGTATCGGGCACGCGCTGCTGAATGCCGTGGACGACCAGGAGAAGAACGGCGCCACGTCCACCTCTCCCGCCACGTTTTCTACGCTCAAGAGCCAGCAGATACAGCCCTTTCTGGAAATCGGCAAGCCCAGCGGAAACGGGCTTAACCTGGCAGTGAATGGCGGCTACGACTTTGTGCAGCACGAGGCGCAGTACGGAGGCGCACAGGCGGTGTACAACTGGAACTGCTGCGGCCTGACCCTCGGCTACCGGCGTTTCGAACTGGGCACCGTGGGCTCAACGAGCCGCGACGAAACCCAGTGGCTCTACAGCTTCACCCTAGCCAATTTCGGAGCCGTGGGCGACATCCGCCGCGCCAACTCGGTCTTCCGCGATCCCACGCTGCCACCGGCGTATTAAAGACAGGGAACAAGGGACCAAGGGAACAAGGGAACAGGAAACAGAGAGTAGAAAAAACCTTCCGCTGGGGGCCGCTTACTGTTCCCTGCTCGTTCCTCGCTGTTCCCTCCTTGATGATTGCCTTTCCGCGCCTCGAGCGTCCATCGCATATCGACACGGGAATGGGGCGCGGCAAGCGGCCGTACGGCGGTCGTCTGGAGTATCCTTTCCTGAGGGGAAATCAACTTGTTCAATGCTCGTTTTTTAGGCGGAATGCTCCTTCTTGGCCTAACCGTTGGATGTAAAGCTCAAATCGCACCGCCTTCCGCGCCCGATCCCGAGCTCAATCGCCGTATCGAGGTTTTGGTTCGCTCGCAGTTCGACCTGCCCGCGGACGTTACGTTGAGCATCGGCGCTCGCAAGCCCAGCCAGTTTTCGGGTTACGAGACGCTGCCCATCACCATTACGCACAGCGGCAAGCCGCAGGAGTTCGACTTTCTGATTTCGGACGACAGCACCAAGCTCCTCCACATGGACACTATGGACCTGACGAAGGATCCCGCAGACGCCATCCCCATCGCGGGACGTCCCGTCCGCGGTAATCCGGCCGCCAAGGTAACGGTGGTCAACTTCGACGATCTGGAATGCCCTTATTGCGCACGCATGCAACAGGAGCTCTTTCCGGTGACCATGGATCACTATAAGAACCTGGTGCGGTACGTCTACAAGGACGACCCGCTCACGGACATGCATCCCTGGGCCATGCACGCCGCCGTGGACGCCAACTGCCTGGCCGCAGAGAGCGGCACCGTGTACTGGACGTATGTGGATTACCTGCACGCCCACGGGGACGAAGTGACCGGCGACCAGCGCGACCTGAATAAGAGCCTTGCCACGCTGGACCGTATTGCACGGCAGGAAGCCACGGTGAACAAACTGGATGAAACCACGCTCGATGCCTGCATGGCCAAGCAGGACGAGACGCAGATCAAAGTCTCAGTAAAACTGGCCGACGCTTTAGGAATTGACGGAACACCCGCGGTCTATGTGAACGGCGAAAAGGTGAACGGCGGCGCCGTGCCCGTGGACCAGCTTTGGATGGTGATCGACCGCGCCCTGCGCTCTGTAGGCGAGGAACCACCTGCCTCGCCGGCCAAGCCGCCGACTGCGGCGGGCCAGGGCGGCGGCCAGTAGAACAGATAGGACTACCGCCCGCCCGGTGACGGGATTTATCCTTGATTGCCGGGTTTTTCCCGGGAGCCCATAGGAGAGATCAGTTTGCAAGTCTTATTCGGTTTTCCTGCGCGTTCTCATGTTGCTGCAGTACTGCTCTTCAGCGGCGGCCTTTTTTCTGCCGTTGCCGGATGCCATCGCTCGCCTTCAGCCGATGTGGTAGCCACGGTGAACGGCAAGGAGATTGCGCGCGCGGAACTGGAGCGGAATTACCAAGTGCAACTGGGAGACAATCCGCAGAAGCCGTCGGACCAGGAGGCGGACATCCTGCGCCTCAATCTTCTGCAGAAGATGATCCTTTCCGAGATTGAGCAGCAACAGGCCGCCAAGCTGAACCTGACCGCCAGCGATGAAGACGTGAACGCCAAGCTCACCGACATCAAAGCTCCGTACACTGAGGATCAATTCAACAACCTGCTCAAACAGCGCAACATGTCGCTGGACGACTTGAAGCGGGAGATTCGCCGGCAGTTGACCGAAACCAAGCTGATCAACAAAGAGATCGAATCGAAGATCAATATTACCGATGCTCAGATTTCGGCATTTTACGCGGCGCACAAGTCCGAATTCGATCTGATCGAGCCGCGGTATCACCTGGCGCAGATTTTTGTGACGACCATGCCCGCGCCGCCCAACGGCAGCATGCCCGGCAAGCAGGGCGGCGAGGCCGAAGCCCGGCGGCGCATCGATGCAGCACACACCGAGCTCGTGAGCGGCGTGGATTTTGCGACCGTCGCAGCCAGCGTTTCAGAAGATCCCAATACGGCGGCGAATGGCGGCGACATGGGCTTTGCAACCGAGTCGCAACTGAAGGCCGATCCGGCCGTTTACGCTGCGGTCAATAATCTAAAGCCCGGGCAGTTCACCGACGTGATTCCCGAATACGACCCGACGCACAAGGTCGTGGCTTTCGCAATATACCGGCTGCTTTCACGCGACGCAGCAGGCCAGCGCGAGCTGAACGATCCTCGCGTGCAGCAGGCCATTCATCAGGCGCTGCACGACAACCAGAAGCAGCTTTTGCAGACCGCGTACCTGGAGACGCTTCAGGACGGCGCGCGCGTGCACAACTACTTCGCCGAGGAGATTCTGAAAAAGGGCGCGCAGTAGGGGGCATTTTAGGCCGGGCTTGGGTAAAACGTGTGTTGGGGTTCGTGCTTTCCCACATCTCAAAATCGAGATGTGGGGCACCTGTGATCTTTCAAGAGGTTGTCCATTCGATCTGAACCGGAGAAGCTGTTTGTGACGAGCAAGCAGTAACTCTGGAGAGCGAATGGACTATCACAAGAATGCCCCATG
>Ga0181530_10000067_pt1 | contig 117222 bp, 105 predicted proteins | sample PEATcosm2014_Bin_42_FD_119769 | JGI IMG/M metagenome (GOLD analysis project Ga0181530, IMG submission 119769) | Peatland microbial communities from MTU Mesocosm Facility, Houghton, MI, USA - PEATcosm2014_Bin10_60_metaG | ecosystem: Environmental > Terrestrial > Soil > Wetlands > Peat | place... | reverse complement strand
TCGGAAAGTTCGCCCGCTTTCTCGAAGAGCATCCCGGGTTCTCACCCGAGCTCTTCGGCGGGAACGCTGATGTCTATGGCTTTCGCGTGGGGGAATGCGTTCTCTCGGTAGACGAGATGGAAAAACTGATTGACACGCCCGTCGACCCGCGGGTGGCGGCACTGCTGCAAACGCGGCCGCCGGCAATGTGCAAGGGGAGGCTGTGATGAAGACGCAGGAGTTTGTCACCGGTGCAATGACCCTGTCGCTGTTCCTGGCCTCAAGGCGAGGGGATGCGGACACCTCGTCTCAGACAGCGTGTCCGGTTGCGCCGCACAGGTCGAGATTCGCGGATGCGCTGAAGCTGAGGCGGTCTCTGCTGCTGCTGCTGTTGTGCCGGCGCAAGCCACAACACCGGCGCCCAAGTCGCCAGGAATTAACCCTGCCAAGAGGATGCGTTTTCGTGGTGCGCTACGGCTCGCGATAAGAGTGCCGAGGGTCGAGAGTTGCGATTGCCAAATGCTAATCGCCAATTGCTGTAGTGAAGGTAGCAGCTACGCGGTGAAGTTGCTCCTCACTTAATCAAGGTTAATCGCCGCCACAACCTATGACCATAAGGAGGTCACTATGAAAACCGATTCTAGTATCCAAGCGAAAGCGAAGTTACTTAACCCGACCGCAGCGGCCAGAACTGGGGTTTTCCGCGGCAGCGTAACCAGAGATTCGGCGCGCATCGCAGCGCTGGTTTTCATTCTGTTGTCGGTTACGCATCAGGCATTTGCTACCCGAAGAGATGTTACCAGCGATTGCAAGGGGGACGGAGCCGGCAAAGCCTGCAAATACGAAGCGGACACTCACTCGTTCGTTCGCTCTGCTAATCCCCTCAAGGTAGTCGTTATCGACAAAACATTTGCGGAGGATGTGAAGAGTCTCACCGGGGCCGTGGGGTCGGTCGACATTCTGATGCAGCAATGCCATAGCGGAGGCTTTCTCCAGTTCGCCGGCCAGATGGGCAAGCCCTACACCATCACTACAGCCAGCGCCTGGGATGGAAGCTCGTGGGCCCTCGATCTGCCTGGCAAAGGCAAGCCAGCCACCTTCGTAGAAGACTTCACGCGGGCTTGGCGAAAAGATGCCGACTTATACCCACGCGATGGCTTCTTCGACCGCTTCATGTTGGCGGCTAATGCTGGAATTACCTCGGCGAAGATACCTCGCGACCGCTATACACCGCCGGGCTGGACTGGTTCGGACGGAAAGCACTTTGAAGAGCGCCCTCAATATCAGTCTCCGGATGATCCCGCAGGAGGACCGAATGATAGTCGGCCTCTGTTAGCGCCTGGAGAGGGAAACAGGTACGCCATTCTCGTAGCCTGGAAGAAGCCGGGCCCTGCTGAAGCCGTTGATATCGCACGCCTGAACAAGACGCTGCGCAACATTATCCAAGGCATACCGCTCAGGAACATTGTCGTTCTGTATGGAGACACCGCGAGAGGGACGAATTCCGGCCCCTATAAAGGTATCGGCGGCGACGGAGACAACCCTAATAACGAAGACCTTGGGACGTTCTATGTCGATGGCCCCAATACTCGCGACAATTGGGTGAAGGCCCTGCAAGGCAAGCTGTTCGTCAACGGCAATGACAAGCTTGGCATTACCTATGGGCCGAATGACCAGCTATTCATCTACTTCAACGGGCATGGTGGCAGCGCCAAGAAGGCCGACCTGCCTTTGGCTGGCGCCGGCGGTTTGCAGTATCAGATTCAGCTCGTGGATAGCTTCGACACCACCATCAGCTTAGATCCCGATGCACCCGCCAACAACACCGATATCGACGGAAAAGACCTGCTACAGATCTCGACGATTAGTCCTATCACGGACGGAACCATCGAGTTGGTTGTAAACGGCGTGTCTTTCGGCCCCTTGGTCGACCTTCTAGTGACTGATCCGACCCAGATTTACGACATAGGTGACTTCGTCAGCGGCTCGACCTTCACCTATCAGGTCCGAGTAGACCACAGTCTACTGGCAACCAATCCTCAATACGCTTCGATCGGCCTGACGAACGCCTCCGATCCTGGCATGGTTGCGGCGTTCGACTTTGCGGGAGGTGACCAGGAGTATCTGGCCATTATAGCGGGTAACTGAGGTAGCTAATACTCCGGCCAATGCGGTTGTCACATGCGGGGAGCCGGGTAAACCACCCGAGCAGCTTTTTTCTTGGGTTGGGAGGAGTCGGCGAGGAGCAGCTAACGCGGTGACGTTGCTTCTCACTATTCAAGATTAATTGCCGCCACAACCTATGACCAAAAGGAGGTCAATATGAAAACTACAATGACATCAGTTCCAACTACGGCACCCGTCTCTCTATACCCCACGAAAGTCAACGGAATCAGATCGAAGATCGCGACAACTATATTTTCGATGTTGTTTCTGATGGCGCTCAGCCTGGGGCTGCATTCTCAGGCCGTCGGACAGACGCTTGAAGTGGGCCGAGATCTTAATGGCGTCAACTACAACGGCGGGGCAATGAAGCTGAAATCCACAGATGTGTATCACTTCCATAACAACACCAACAAGAAGATCACGAGCCTGAAGTTCACTTTCGATCCAATCAACGGCGCCAACGGAAAGACAACCGGGAACGGCGACATACCTTGGTTCGATCCTAAGAAGGTGAAAATCGATAAGGGTATGAATGGCGATGTTACCGCCATCACGTTCACCGGCATGCCATACATTGGGCCTGGAGGAGATTTCCTTATCGACGCCACGAGCTTTCCGAACCGCACCATCACAATGACCGCAATCCTCGGACCGCAACTGGTAAGGCTGGAGAAGTCGGCCTCGCCTGAGCTGGGAACCTCCGGCGTGGACTACGTCAGCATCAGAGGATCGGCTTTCCCAGCCGGCGATATCAATGCTGCGAACGTAGTCGTGGAGCTCGCTGCCACTTGCGAGGCAGATGCCTCGGCTGCAACCGCCGCGGCAAGTATCGTGAACGGACCTGAAGGAGCCAAACTGCTGTCTTTCCTGTTGCCCAGCGGTCTCGACGCGGGAAGGTACTCGGTAAGCGTCAGCGATTCCCGGGATCGTGACGCCAACTTCGAGAGCAGGAACTGTTCCGAAGTAGCGATTGCAGAATAAATCCATGGCTCACGTGAGGAGCAGCTAAGCGGTGAAGTTGCTCCTCACCTATCAAGATTAGTCGCCGCCACAACCTATGACCAAAAGGAGGTCACCATGAAAACCGCAAAGATGAACTTCGCAGTGAACTATGTAGTGAACTATGTAAAGAATGTCGCGATCACAATGGCCCTGCTGGGTTGGCTGATCTCATGGGCCGCGCCGGCGGCATCGGCCCAGGCGAAGATTGTCGGCTGGGCGGTAGGAAACAGCGGCACCATCCTATACACGCCTGACGCCACCGATAAGACAAAGTGGGGGGTTCAGGCCGCTCCTAAAGATACTCCAAAGCTCAATGGGGTAGCCTCAGTGGATGGGACGATGGCGTGGGCTGTCGGCAATTCGCCGCAACCCGGTGGTAAGAATAAGCCGGGCACCATTCTCTACTGGGATGGGACTGTGAAGAAGCCGGAATGGGTTATTCAAGACAAGGACGATAAGGCCCAACCCATCCCTAGTGTGCACCTCCACGGCGTGTCGTTCGTGGACAACACGCATGGCTGGGCTGTGGGCGACAGTGACGGGACCAGTGCCACGATCCTGTATACCAAGGGTACGAATGGGAGGATTTGGGCGAAGCTAACAAACCCTGCTGACAAGAGAGCCAATCTCTATGGAGTTTCCTTCGTCCTGTATAAAGGCAAGTACTACGGCTGGGTAGTTGGCACCGGCGGAACTGTACTCTACTCCTATGGTGATGGAACCACATGGACGGCAGGCACAGGCCCGCCGAAAGACAAGGGCGCTTTCCGGAGCGTCTCGGGTTACTTCAGTGGACTGGACCGGCAGAAAAACCCGGTGTTCGCTGTATATGCTGTGGGCGATAAGGACCTTGGGGTGTGGAAGTCGACCGACTCGGGGAAGACTTGGACCCAAGCGGACAAAATAGGGGGACAACTCGATCTGAAGGCTATACAGATGTTTACAGCGTCAGATATCTGGGTGGGACAGACAGGCGCCGACGATGTCTTCAATTGGACCAACAAGAATGATGGTTGGCAGAACCGGAAGACCGGCATATTCGATGACGTGTATGGACTGTCGGGGTTCCAGCTCAAAGGCGCGGACAGCATTTGGGTCGTGGGGAAGCCGAATAAGGATGGTGTGAACATTGCCCGCGGTGCAATAGCGGACAAGAAATTCCAGTGGACATCCCACGACAACCCTCAAGGAAAAACGGCACAGCAACTCAACGGCATAGTCATAGTCAAGCCGCCGTCGGGCCAGAAGAAATTGGTTACGCTGGAGGAATTGACTTCGCCCGAAAGCGGAGCGGCTGACGTGAATTACGTTAGCGTCACCGGCTCAGGCTTTCCGGACGGCAACATCCTTGCCGGCAACGTGGCTGTTGAGCTAGCCGCGGAGTGCCATGGGCCTGCTTCGGCGTCAACTTCGGCTGTGAGCATGGTGAGCGGCTCAGGCGACAGCGAGCTGCTGTCGTTCCTGCTGCCGGGCGGGCTCGCTCCCGGACAGTACTTCGTAAGCATCAGCGACTCCGAAGATGGTGAGGCAAACTTCGAGAGCAGCAACTGTTCCGAGGTGAACGTCTCGCAGTAGATGCTCTGTACCTTAGGTCCCACTCGAAGCTCCTACTCGCCTGGGTGGGACTTCAACGGAGGAGCAGCTAACGCGGTGAAGTTGCTCCTCACTTTTCAACATCCATGGCCGCCACAACCTATGACTATTGGAAGAGCCGTCGCTCCGTTGGTTGGGATGCAACCGCAGTTGCCTAGTGTCAGAGGCGTTCCAACAGCCGCCGCTCTCTATTCCTCGAAGCAGGGACCGCCCTTGTGACCAGCGGTCTGATGATCCTTGATGGTGTGGCTTAGCTCGGCGTAGGCCTTCTCCAGGGCTTTTCGCTGGTCATCCGTTAGTGTCGGGTCTTCCAGCGCGGTGACAATCTCGTCGAATTGTCCCTCAAGCAGTTCAAGTTCTTCGCAAAGCATGGCGACCTCCCAATCATGAGTGCCGTTTGCGTGATGGAGTGTTTCTGGAGCGTGTTTCAGAAATCACCTGATAGAAAGGGGCTCGTTCCCTCAGGGGCTTAAGCCCAGTTCTTATCGGGTCGGAAGGGCGCCGGTAAAGCCGCGCCCCTTCGAAGAGCCATTTCTTTAAACACACTCTGGTTAAGTGATGTCGCCTGGCGATCGAGTGCATAAGCTGCGCACGACCGCCGAGTCCGCCGCTACGGATGCCAAATTCTCAAGTCCTCTGCTACCGCGCTATACCGGCTCTATGCGCCCGCCCGGGCGAGCAACTCCTTCTTCCCGAGTCCCAACACACCATGCTTCTCGCCGACCTTCTTGAAGGCGGCAATCGCAAAGTCCAGGTGATGTTTTTCGTGCGCGGCGGATAGCTGCGTACGGATCCGCGCCTGTCCCTTGGGCACGACCGGGAAGAAGAAGCCGACCGCATAAATGCCCTCGTCAAAGAGGTCGCGGGCGAAGTCCTGCGCCAGCTTGGCGTCGTACAGCATGACCGGCACGATCGGGCTGTCACCGTCCTTGATGTCGAATCCGGCGTCCTTTAGCAGACCGCGCCAGTACCTGGCGTTCCATTCCAGCTTGTCGCGGCGGTCAGTGCTGGCGGTAATCAGCTCCATCACCTTCAGCGCGCCCGCAACAATGACCGGGGCCACTGAATTGGAAAAGAGGAACGGACGGGCGCGCTGGCGGCACATCTCCACCAACTCGCGACGGCCACTGACGCAGCCGCCGGAAGCACCGCCCAGCGCTTTGCCCAGCGTGGTGGTGATCACGTCGATCTTTCCCAGGACGGCGCAATGTTCATGCGTCCCGCGGCCGGTGCGGCCGATGAAACCGCTCGCGTGGGAATCGTCGAGGAACACCATGGCGTCATACTTTTCAGCCAGTTCAACGATCTCATCGAGCTTGGCGATGTCGCCGTCCATAGAGAAGACGCCGTCGGTGATGATCATGCGCGAGCGCTTGTCCATGTGCTCCTGGAGTTTCTCTTCCAGGTGCGCCATGTCGGAGTGTTTGTAGGTGTCCTGCATCGCCTTGCACAGGCGCATGCCATCCACGATGGAGGCGTGTACCAGCCGATCAGCGATCATGACGTCCTGCTCGTTCAGGCAGGCCTCGAAGAAGCCGGCGTTCGCGTCCATGCAGGAGGGAAAGAGAAGCGTGTCTTCGGTGCCGAGGAATTCGGTCAGCCGGTTCTCCAGCTCGCGATGGATGTCCTGCGTGCCGCAGATAAAACGCACTGACGACATGCCGTAGCCGCGGCTGTCCAAACCAGCGTGCGCCGCGGCGATCACCTCGGGGTGGCTGGAGAGTCCCAGATAGTTGTTGGCGCAAATATTGATGCACTTCTTGATTTCCGAGCCGACCGGAAACTCCACCTCAATTTCCGACGATTGAGGGGAATGGATATAACGCTCTTCCTTGAACAGACCGGCGGCCTTGATTCCTTCAATCTCGGTCTGGTAACGATTGCGGAGTGCTTTGATGAAGGCCATGACAATCCTCGGTTCTTGCGATAGGAAACGCTGTGGCCGGCACCGGTCGTGGAAGTCGCGGGTGCCGGCGGGTTCTATTGCACATTTCCGCCGGACGGTGTCACCCTACACGCCGACGGTTGCGGGTTTCTGAAAGCGATGTACCAGCGCTACAATCCTCTGCACCGTGTCGAATGCATCCGGTGTGGCATCGGCATCGGGAATTTGAATCTGATATTTCTTTTCCAGGAAGCGCTTCAGCGAGACCATCGAAAAAGAGTCCACTATGCCGCCTGAAATCAGCGGCGTGGCTTCAGTGATCTCACGCTCATCGCCCTCTTCCAGATATTCCCGGACCACATAATCGTGAACTGCTTTACTGATTTCATCCATGATCGTGTCCCATCTGCTCCTGTTAGTCATCCATGATGGTGGAAAGATCGCCGACGGGTTCGTTGAACTCCTTGCAGCGCAGAATGCGGCGCACAATCTTGCCACTGCGGGTCTTGGGCAAGGAGTCAACGAACTCAATTTCCTGCGGCATGGCCAGCGGCGAGAGCCGCTTGCGAATGTGGTTCATGATTTCCAGTTCCAGATCGTCGTTTGGGCTGTAGCCCCGCTTTAGAGTCACAAAGGCTTTCACCACCTCCATGTTCACCGGATCGGGCTTTGCGACAGCGGCCGATTCGAAGACCGCGGGATGCTCCAGCAGCGCCGACTCGATTTCAAAGGGGCCTACCAAGTGACCGCCGGTGTTGATGACGTCATCGTCACGCCCCATGAACCAGTAGTAGCCATCGTGATCGATCGAGGCGCGATCGCCGCAAAGGTACCAGCCGTTCTTAAATTTGGCTTTGAAGCCGGCTTCGTTGCTCCAGTAGCCGCGAATCTGCGAAGGCCAGCCTGGACGTAGCGCGATAAGTCCGGCAAGTCCCGGTTCGGTGATTGGTTCGTAGGTCCTGGTGTTCAGTACAGTTGCAGTGATGCCGGGAAATGGCTTGCCCATCGACCCCGGCTTGATCGGCATTCCGGGAAAGTTCGTAATCACGATGCAGCCGGTCTCGGTCTGCCAGAAGGTGTCATGAAACGGCTTACCAAAGGCGTGCTCCGACCAGATGACGGCCTCGGCGTTAAGTGGTTCGCCCACGCTGGCCAGGTGCCGCAGGCTGGACAAGTCATGCTCCCGCACCACGTCGGTTCCTTCCTTCATGAGCAGCCGGATAGCGGTGGGCGCCGAGTACCAAACCGTAACCCGGCGCCTCGCCATGAACTCGTACCAGCGTTTCGCGTTGAAGCCGGAATCGAGCACCACCTGGGTCGTGCCGTTCGACCACGGACCGATGATGCCGTAGGAGGTGCCGGTAACCCAACCCGGGTCGGCGTTGCACCAGTAGATGTCATCCGGCTGAAGATCCAAGACCCATTTTGCTGTGAGGTACTGCGACACGATCGAATAGTGAACGTGCTGTGCGCCCTTTGGCTGGCCCGTAGTGCCCGAGGTGTAATGCAGGAGGGATGGCGACTCTGCCGTTGTCGGATATACGATGAAGTCTTCGACGCGCGGCACTTGTTCCATGCGAAATGCCACCTCGCGTGGCAGCAACGGAGACTCGCCGGGGTCCACTACGATGATGTGTCGCAAGTTGGGAAGCTGCTCGCGGATCTTGCGCACCTTGTGGACGTGTTTTTTCTGCGTGATGATCGCTGACGTATCGGCATTCTTCAGGCGCACCAGGAGCGATTCGTCCCCGAAAGCGGAAAACAGCGGCTGCGCCACGGCGCCGGTCTTCAGAATGCCAAGCAGGCCGATGTACAACTCGGGCACGCGGTCCATGAACAGACAGACCCGTTCGCCCGGCGCTATGCCGAGCCCGCAGAGAAACTGCCCCACCGCGTTGGACAGCACGCGCGCAGCATCGAAGGTGAACTGTTGCTGGTTGCCCTGGAAGTCCTCCCAGTAGAGGGCGACCTTGTCTGCCATACCCAAACCGCAGATGCGATCGCTGCACATCCAGCCGATATTGATGGGGTCGCCTGGCTGGTAGCCTAGCTCGCGTTCGGCCATCGACCAATCGAAGTTTGCGGCGAGTTCCTCATACGATTTGGCGCTGAGTTCCTCGCAGTACGTCGTGCTGCTCATTGGGCATGTCCGATCTTGGCGCGGTTGGCTGCTCAGGACTCCAGAATGACCATCGCGCCAGTTTGCTTGGCGGCGGCAGCTATGGAAACGCTGATGTGCCGCACGCCCAACTGTTCCGATTCCGATTGCAGGCGATCATGCAGAACGACAGCATGCGCACCGTTTATGTCGAGACCTATCTCCACTTCGCGGAACATCGCCGAGTCGCTGATTGCAACCCCCAGCGCCTTTAGCGTGGCTTCCTTAGCCGCGAAGCAGGCTGCGTAGCGCAGCGCCGGATTCTTGCCGGCGTTGCAGCGCTTCATTTCTTCCGGAGTGAAGATTCCGTCGTTTTGCTGCCAATCGTCCCGCGCCAGTTCCTGCTCGACACGGCTGTTTTCCAGAAGATCAACTCCTAAACCGACGATCACACTGAGGTCCTCCGCCGCATGGACTCTGCGCGTGGTCGTGCCAGAACTTCGCCGTGATACGTACTGCTTTGAATCGCCGAGACTTGCGATGGAAGAGCGATCTGACAGGCGGGCACCCAACCACGACCAGGATGGGCTGCGCGCAAAATCTTGCTGTGTGCAGTGCGAGGGCGGTACGCCGGGGATAACATCTCAAACCTCTATGAAGCCCGAAGGAATTAGGAAATCCCTCGCGTCGCAATCCTCTTCCTACGCGTCCACGGAAGTCGGTGACCTGAATCACCAAGAGCCGTGATTGCCAAGTCGCCCAGATATTCCCCACCCGGCTGTGAGTGTACGGGCTCTTCAAATGACGAAAACTACGCCAGGTTAATTTTGTGTATTTAGCAAAAGGTCTAATTTTGAACAGACAGGGTGTTACCAGAAAAGTTATCTTTGGCACCATGATCAGGTGACTCGCTAATACCTCAGTTTGGTTTCCTGTCACATAGTCTGACTATACCCACGCTTAGAATTGAAAGAACGGAATGGCTCATATCAAGGACGACCTGATCCTTCTGGTAGACGACGACATAACCGGCCGTTCGGTTCGCACATTGGTGCTTGAGGCCAATGGTCATCACGTTCTGGCGGTAGGAGAAGCGCAATCGGCTCTGCGCGCGCTGACCAGCGAGCCGATCAGGTTAGTGATCGTGGACTATTTTCTCGATGGCCTTACAGGAGACGAACTGGCGCGGCAGATGCGCCTGGTGAAGGCGGACGTGCCCATACTGTTGTTGTCGGGATCCGATGCTCCGGGAGTTACTGAGCATGTGGATGATTACCTCTCGAAGCTGGAGCCGTTGGCGGTGATAGAAGCAAAGATTGCAGAACTGCTGCGAGGACGCCCTATGACTCGGCCACCGCTGCATGGCGGAGGGGCGCGCCGAGGACCGGAAAAGCAGAAGCCAATGCCCAGGATCGAACGGAAAACAGGTTCCCCATAACCGACCCGCACAAACCAGAATACAAACACATTCGCTGCCGTCAGGGCCGGCGTGTCAGACCCTGGCGGACCGCGAAACCAGATTCCGCTGAAAGGCCGCCATTGGCTGGAAAAAAGGGACGCCGTGTACTACTATTGATGCCGTAGTTAACGCTGCGGGAAACCACCCGCCCACGAGAATGCATCTCACTTGGAACGGCAGGCTCATTTTGCAGAAGCGCTGCCCTAACGGTTGCCGCTGGTTTGCGGAGTTGAAAGGAGCATTAGCGATGTCACAATTGAAAAAACTATCTCTGTATTTGGCTCCCCTGGTGTTGTTCAGCCTCCTTCCCATCCTGGCGAGCGCCCAGGACAATATGGGCATGAGCAATAATCAAAAGATGTCTGTCACTGGCTGCCTGAAGCAAGGCACCGATACCGGTGGTTATTACATGATGGGTGAAGACGGCAAGATGTATGAGTTGATGGGCAAGGGTCTGGCCGCGCACGTCAACCACAAGGTCACAGTCATGGGCATGCAGACCATGTTGGCGCCGGCCGAGGAGAAGAAGAAAGCGGAGATGGAAAAGATGGAAGCCGGCAGCGCCACCGTCGTGGACATGAAGGTCAGCAGTATAAAAATGATCAGCGAGAGTTGCCAATAGAAGAATCGCAATTTGGCGCAGCAACGAGCACAATTCCGTGATGGAATTGTGCTCGTAATATTTGGGGGCGAACGGTCGGTTTTGGCGTGCCGCAGTTCCTGCACCCGGGTTTCGAGCAGGGCGCCGAGAGACTCGTTGCGCTGCCGAATCTCGTCCAGCAACTTGCGCGATTCGGCCATCAGCTCCTGGCGGGCCGCGCTGCGCTCCTGCGCCAGCTTGCTGTCAAGGTCGAGGATCTTCTTGGAAAGCTGCGAGGCGGTGGCCTTCAGCTCGCGCGAGAGGTTGTTCAGCGTCTCTTCACGCTCGTCGCGTTCCGCCTTCAGGCGCGCCGACAGCGACTCGGTCTCGCTCTTGAAGAAGGCTTCGAGAGAGTCGAGGCGGCGGCGCATCGTGTCCTTGATCTCGGAGGTCTCGCGGGCCAGCGCGTCCTCCAGCCTGGCGAAGCGGGCCTCGTAGTTCTTGATTTGCGATCCGAAGAGGATCTCGCGGATCTTGTCGACGCTGGCGCCGCTGGCCTCGGCCGTCTCGGCAACTGCCGCATCGACCGCACTGGGCTTGGCTGCCGCCTTGTCTTTGGATTCCTTCTCACGCACCGGAACGGGACTCATGGGCATCCTCCGTTGGACTACAAATGCCGGAGCATCATCCTACAACGAAATGTCCCAACTGAGAACCATAGTCTTCGGCAACCACGCTCTGTTTCATGAGACTCGGCTTTTCGAGGTCACAGAAGTGACGGTGAGTGCGCCCTGGTACATCGGGGAACGAACCTAATTCCTTATGGAACGGATAATGATGATTGAGAAGGTCTCGGGTGAATGTTCCACCAGAAATCGGCCGCTACCCGGCAATCTTGCGATTACCATCCAAGGCAACCTCGGTTCACCTGGTCGCCTGGTCGTCTCCGGCCGAACCAGTTTTCGCCGACTGCGCTACCGGTACATCGGCTGATAGGGCAAACCTTTGCCTTCCACAATCGCCTCCGGATTGTGGGTGACGAGCGCCTCCGCAATTGCAGCTCCCGCCAGCTCCGCCACAACATTGCGTGCCTGGGACATGGCCGGCCTGCGATGAACCGGATCGTGGGCGTCGCTGGCAATGACATGGACTGCCTCGCGTTGCAGCAACCACTCTACCATCTTCTTCGAACGGCCGCCCCACGCGCCGGTCACGCCATCGGCGGTTACTTGCACCAGGCAGCCTTGCTCCACCAGCTTGAGTACCAGCTCCGGATTCTTCAGCAACGGCTGGTTGCGTTCGGGATGGGTGACGATGGGAACCATGCCACGGCTGCAAATCATAAAGACGTCCTGCATCACGCTGGGTGGAATGCCGTAATCACTGAATTCGATCAGCAAATACTGCGAATCGCCAATGGTGTAGCGCCGCGGATTCGCCAACGCGTCCTGAATGTTGTCGTAGGAGAAGTGCAAATCGCAGCCCAAGCTGAAGGTGAGTTTGCCGTCGGCCGCGTCGTGAAGCTGTCCCAGCATCTCCGTGTAGCGCTCGCGATTATATGAGTACTCATCGTTGCTATGCGGCGTGGCAACAATGTGGGTAATCCCGTCCTCCAGGGCGATGCGGCACATCTTGGCGGTCATCTCCCACGACTTCGAGCCGTCGTCGATTCCCGGCAGTATGTGGCAGTGGATATCGACCATCGGAGCTACTTGTACCGCTCTCGCATGAACTCCGTCATCGCGTCGTAAGCCGCGCCCAGCACAGGCTCCGGCGGCAGAAACACAATGCGGACATGCCGCGTGCCCGGCTTCTCGCCGAAACCCGATCCGTGGACCACCAACACATGCTTCTGCTTCAGCAGGTCGGTGACAAATGTCAGATCGTCTTCGGGAATTTTCAGCGTAGGATGCGCGTAGAACGCGCCCTTGGGCGCGACTAGCTTCACCTGCGGCGTGCGCTTCGCCCACTGGACGGTGAGATCGGCGCGCCGCTTCAGCTTGCGCAGCACTTCGTCAAGATGGTCCTGCGGTCCTTCCAGCGCAGGCTTAATGGCGTGCTGGAAGGGATGCGGCGCCGACAACCGCGCGCGCAGTAAGCGGTGTACGGCCTCCATATAAGCATGCAGCCCCTCGTGCGGACCGGTGGCGATTGCCCATCCGATGCGCCAGCCGGGGACAAGGTATGCCTTGGACAAGCCGTTGAAGGTGACAACGGGAACGTCGGTCGCCAGCGTCGCAATGGAAACGTGCTTCTCGTTGGGATCGAAGATCAGCTTGTCGTATATCTCGTCAGCGAAGATGATCAGCCCGTTCTCTCGCGCCAGCTCGAGAATCTTCTCCAGCGTTCGCCTGGAATACACCGCGCCCGTAGGATTATTGGGCGTGATCAGCAGGATGGCGCGGGTGCGCGAATTGATCTTCCGCGCCATGTCGTCGACGTCCGGCTCCCATCCGTTGCTCTCGTCCAGATCGTAGGCGTTCGCCGGACAATCCAGCTTGGCCATGATCGCGCCATACAGCGGGTATTCCGGGCTCGGCGTCAGCACATTGTCGCCCGGATTCAGCAGCGCGGTCAGGCAAGTGTCGATGACCTCGCCGCTACCGATGCCGACGAAGATGCTTTGGATATCGCGAAAGCCGTTGCGCTCGGCGTGATGGCGGATGGCGTCGACAGCCGGCTTGATGCCGAGCGAGTCGGCGTAGCCGTTGTGGCCGTCGACCATCGCCTTCAGCACCGCTTCGATCATGTGCGGCGGGGTGTGGAAGTCAAACTTGCAGGGATCGCCGATGTTGAGGTAGAGAATCTCGTGGCCTTCGCGCGCTACTTCTTCGGCGGCGACAGCCAGATCGCGAATGGCGTACCGCACATTCATCATGCGGCTTGCAGCCATGACTTCAGCTACCGCTTTTGTAACCATAAGAGCGTCCTTAACTTTGAAAGGGCACGCCTTCGGGCGTGCCGCTGAAAGTCAATACACAATCACTCTGGCCTGTCGATCTGCGCCTTTTGCAGCTTGTCGGAATAGTCCACGTACACCGACTTCCACTCCGTATAGAAATCGATGGCGCCGATCCCGCCTTCGCGATGGCCGTTACCCGTGGCCTTCACGCCGCCGAAGGGCAGATGCACCTCCGCGCCAATCGTCGGCGCGTTGATATAGGTGATACCGGCGTACAGATCGCGCATCGCCGTGAACGCCTTGTTCACGTCTTTAGTGTAGATCGACGACGACAATCCGTATTCGATGTCATTGGCAATCTCGATCGCGCTCTCCAGTCCATCGCAGGGAATGATCGACACTACCGGTCCGAAGATCTCTTCCTGCGCAATCCGCATTTTCGGATCGACATCGGCGAACACTGTCGGCGCGACAAACCAGCCGTGGTTGTACGGCTCGCCTTCCAGGCGATGTCCGCCACACAGCATCTTGGCGCCCTCATCTTTACCGATCTTGATGTATTTCAAATCGGTCTCCATCTGCGCGGAGTTCACCGCCGGGCCCATGTCGACGCTCTCGTCCAGCCCGTTGCCGATCTTCAGCTTCTGCGCGCGCGCGACCAGTTCATCGACGAATTCCTTATACACGCCCTTCTGCACGATGATGCGGCTGGTCGCGGTGCAACGCTGTCCCGTAGTGCCGAACGCGCCCCAAAGCGCGCCTTCCAGCGCCAGATCGAGATTCGCGTCGTCCAACACGATCATCGGATTCTTGCCGCCCAGCTCCAGCGAGCAATGCTTGAAGGTCTTTGCCGCCTCTGTTCCCACGATGCGCCCGACCGCCGTCGAGCCGGTGAGCGAGACCGCGCGCACTTCAGGATGCTCAACCATGGGTGTGCCTACCTCGCCGCCGAAGCCGGTGACGATGTTGACCACACCCGCAGGAATGCCGCCGTCGGTCAGCGCCTGCACAAAGTTGAAGGTCGATAGCGGAGGGTCCTGCGCCGGCTTGATCACCGCGGTGTTGCCAGCAACCAGCGCGGGAAACAACTTCCACGATGGAATCGCCATTGGGAAATTCCACGGTGTAATCATGCAGCAGACACCCAGCGGTTGGCGGATGGCCATCGCGAATTTGTTGGGTAGCTCCGACGGCACGGTCGGGCCGAACAGGCGGCGGCCTTCGCCGGCGGTGTAGTAGCCGCAATCGATGGCCTCCTGCACGTCGCCGCGCGTTTCCTTGATCACCTTGCCCATCTCGCGCGTCATCTGCTGTGCGTACTCTTCTTTGCGCGCGATCAGGATCTCGGCGGCTTTGTACAGCATCTCAGCGCGGCGCGGTGCGGGCACCAGGCGCCATTTCTTGAACGCCTGCCGGGCTGCCTCGATAGCCAGGTTGACATCCTGCTTGTCGGATTTCTGGAAGACGCCGACCACCTCGCGCGTGTCGGCGGGATTCAGGTTCTCAAAGGTGCGCCCAGTGCGGCTCTCCAGCCACTCTCCGCCAATGAAGTTCTTATAAGTCCGTGGCTGCGCGCCGGTGCGAACGCTCGGCGCCTTCTGCTCCATCGTCGCCATAGATGACTGCCTCCTGCAGGAGAGTCCAAACGTTTAATGGTAGTGGGTGCGAGGGCGGGTTGTCGATTCGGGCCCGAGTGAGCCACCACGTAAACGTAACCACAAGTCCATTCGGTTAGGCCGTTGCTTCACGACGAGGGTTTAGCTACCAACCGCCTCAAGTCGGCGCAGAACGACTTCAACGCCGTGCGAAGAAAATCCATAACCAATTGTGCCGGATCAGCAGTTCGTATTGGTTCGTCGAACTCCGAGAGACCGCCAAGAAGCATCTCTAGCGTCCTTAGCATTTCGCGCGACGCGTTGCTGCAAGCGCCCGGCGACAAGCCCAGTTCACGGTTTATGTGGACGAGATTCCTGTAACTGACGATATAGTCAGGCAGAGCGACGTTCGGAATCACGTCTCGAAAATATCCATTAAAGACGCCTACATAGTTCGCAAGGCTGTGATTTGGATTGAATTGAAAGGGCGAGCCGCGACGCCAGGAGATGTATTCCTGCTGAAATTGTAGGAAGCTGTAAAGCACGGACTCAATGAGGCTGCCGGCCAGGATCACCACTGTTTTTTCGTTCTCCAGTGATGCTGCGGAGATAAGCTCTCTCAAATCTCGAAGAATGATTTGCCTTTGACGCGCGAACTCCGGGGGAATGAAGTCCAGATCCGGTTTACGAAGGTGGGTACACCGATCGCAGATAGACTTCAACGTATCTGTCATCGCGCGGCGGCTCCAAAACGAGATTCGCATACTGCGGGGCTGTCGTAACTTCGAATTTCAATATGCGGTAGGCGGAGCCACCTTCGAAGACAAAATATCCCGGCCTACCGTCCTGTAGGTCGTTGAAGAAGGTGTGAATCTTTACGCCAGCCGGAGACAAAGGTAGCCATCTTTGACCCACCTCAACATGGGGAACTCCCTTACATGTCCGGAAGTCCGCTGATTCGTGGGTCTTCACCAACCCTACTTGGGGTCGGAAGCTGCAATACGTGGCCATCGTGTCTCGAAAGGAGCGGGACGCCTCATACTGGTTTTCATTCACATACCAGCCTTTCAGCAGCCCTGGAGGATCAGTGATGACCCGAAACTCCCGCAAAATATCCGAAGCGACGAGGTCCTTGTCGAAGTAGAGAACCTCAGGGTTTTCAAAAAAACGCGCAACGGACCTTCGGTTCGTTAAGAACTGTTGCGAAAAATGCTCGACAGATGTTGCGTGGATTCGGACGAAGGGCGGCGATTCAGAACCAGTTTTCCAGAGCAGTGAGAATTGAGTCTCTTCGATACTTGCGCGAGGTGTACCGCTGAATAACTCAAGTAGATGCTGCACGTCGCCAGCCGAGGACCTTGCAAACCACACCGCAAGCGCCAGCTTATGCTCCGGATAAACACCTTGGTGATATTCGACGACGTCCTCCAGGAGCGCGTGAACTTTGGCCTCACCGCCTTTGGCAGCCAGATTGAGTTGTGCAAGTTGGTGCATTGCGTCTTCTAGTCTAACGGAAGAGACCGAGCGATTCCACTGCCTGGAGCCAGCCCAGTCGGTAAGCCCTACTCTCCCGCGTAATATCCCTCCCGGGTTTGCACGATGAGGTCTTTGTTGTTGGTGGTCAGGGTGACCTTGTGGTAGCCGGGCGTAGCGTCAGCCTTAGCGGGTGTGAAGCCCAGGTTGTACTGGTTGCGCAGCTCTTCTTCGATCTGGGTGTAAATCTCGTTGATCGGCTGCTTCTTCGAGACTTCGAAGAAGCGGCCGCCGGTCTCTTTGGATATCCGCTGCAAAACCTTCTTGCCGTCGGGATGAGAAGTTTGCTGCGGATAGCCGCCTCCCGGATAACCACCGCCGGGATATCCGCCGCCAGGATACCGTCCCATGCCGCCGTGGCGGCCCATTCCTGGATTGCCATAGCCCTGGTTTCGGTAAGCGTCCGGATCGGCGTACAGGATGGAATACACCAGGGTGTTGGCCTTCTGGGCCGTCTCGATGGCGCGGTCAAGGCTGACCTTGCTGCCGGTATCCACGCCATCGGTCAGCAAGACCAAGGCCTTGCGTCCTTCCTGCTTACGCATCAGCTCGTCCGAGGCAAGAAAGACGGCATCATACAATGTGGTACCCCCACCCGTACGGCCGTGCCCACCGCTGCCTCCCGGATATCCACCTCCCCCGCCACCGCCCGAAGAGCCTCCACCCGCCTGATCGAACTTCGGCGCCCCCAGCTTGTCCAGCGCGGCTTCCAGCTTGTCGTGCGATGAGGTCAAATCCTGTAGCAGCTCGACATCCCAATCAAAGTGAATGACGAACGCCTTGTCCTTGTCCACGCGCATCAGGTCGTTGAGAAAGCCGTAGCTGGCGGTGCGCTCCTGATCGATGAGGCGCCGCTGACTCATGCTAGTGTCAACCAGCAGCCCCAGTGTGAGCGGAAGGTCGGTATCCTTGGCGAAGTAGTGGATGGTTTGGGGATGGCCATCCTGCTCCAATTTGAAGTCGTCCTTGGTGAGGTTGTTGACGATCTGGCCGTGCTTGTCGCGCACCGTGGCCAGCACGTTCACCACTTTGACGTCGGAGGAAAACGTGGGCGTCGTCTGCTGACTGGATGTCTTGTCGTTTAGCGTCGGCGCCGGCGTAGTCTGCTGGCTTAGCAGCGACGGGCTTACCAGAAGCAGGAATATTGCTGATATCAGGAAGCGTTGGCGGGATGCGAAAGACACGAGACTCCTTCCTTTGGATTGCTAGAAGAGATGTTGCTCGTTTAAGGCGTAGATTACAAGCAACAAGAACCTAGTGGGTCCGGGGAAGTTGCCGAACTCGGGCGCATCCAAAATTTTGGAACTTTCATCGGCCAAAACGTGAAGGCGGCCACGTTGCCAATCAGTGATGTTCTGAAGTTGGTGGGGGCGAAAGATCCAAGGGCACCTCACCCGCGCAGCTGACCGTCTCTCTTCTCCATCCGGCGATCCTTCTATAATCATACTTGCCCATGGCCCTGACTGCTGCTCCTGTTCGCCCGCCAAATTCCAAATTCATCTTTCGCGCAGTAATTGCTCTTCTTGTAATGCTGCTGCTTGCGTTTCTCGGCTTTGACTTCTGGTTCTATCGTGCGGTGCGGGCGGCGCTGCCGCAACGGGACGGCACCCTCCGACTCGTCGGGCTGACTGCTCCGGTGACGGTGACATACGATACTCTCGGCGTGCCTAACATCTCCGCCTCCAACCTGGCGGACCTGTTCTTTGCGCAGGGGTACATCACCGCGCAAGACCGCCTGTGGCAGATGGACATGACGCGCCGCTTTGCCTCCGGCGACCTGGCCGTGATTCTCGGGCCGAAATACCTGAAGTACGACCGGGAGCAACGCATCCTCGGCATTCGGCAGGTTGCGGCGCGGGCCGCAGCGAATATGGACCCCCAGCAGCGCGCCCAGTTCGAGGCTTACGCCGCCGGTGTCAACGCCTACATCGAACAGCACCGCAAGACCCTGCCGCTGGAATTTCGCTTCCTCGGATACGCCCCGCACGTCTGGACGGTCGAAGATTCCCTGCTGGTCGGGCTGTCGATGACTGAGTTTCTCAACCACGGTCTCTACAAGGACAAGCTGGAAAGGGAAAAGATTCTGGCAAGGCTTGGCCCGGAGCTGACCGCCGACCTGTTCGTCAATACATCATGGCGCGATCACCCGCCCGGCGCTGACAGCAGCTCCATCGAGAACGAGATCCCGCAGGAAAGCACGCCGGATGAGGAGGAACAGTCGCCGCAGGGGTCTAAGCAGAAGAGTGGCGAAAAGCAGGTCCCGCTGGGGATAAACAGTGGGCTGGGAAATGCAAAACAGCAGATCCCTCGCGGACTAAAGTCCACTCGTGATGACAAATCTTCTGGTGGTCCGACGACCCAGCATCTGCGCCCCGGCTCCAACAACTGGGTTATCTCCGGCGTTCATAGTGCCTCGGGCAAGCCGCTCCTGTCGAACGATATGCATTTGGATCTCGAGATCCCAGACGTCTGGTACGAGGCCCATTTGACGGCCGGCGACTTCGATGTAGTGGGCGTGACTCTGCCCGGTGTGCCCTACGTCATCGTCGGACACAACCGGCGCATCGCCTGGGGCTTTACCAACCTCGGCCCCAATGTCGAGGACCTCTATATCGAGAAGTTCAACGAGAAGGGCGAATACCTGACGCCGCAGGGTTGGGCAAAACCCGAGCATCGCCGGGAGATCATCCGCATCAAAGGCAAACCCGAGGTCACGCTCGAGGTGATGACGACGAGACACGGGCCCATCATCACCGACCTGATTCCGGGCGAGACGCGCAAGCTCGCTCTGAAGTGGACCGTCTACGACCCCCAAGCCATGCGCATTCCTTTTTTCGCGATTGATTCGGCGAGGAACTGGCAGGACTTCGAGACGGCGTTTTCGCAGTTCGGCGCGCCCGGGCAAAACGTGGTCTACGCTGATGTGGATGGTCACATCGGCTATCAGGCCACCGGCCTGGTTCCGATTCGCGCCACGGGTGACGGATCCATGCCTGTGCCGGGCGACGACGATGCCCACGAGTGGACCGGCTATGTCCCTTACGACAAGCTGCCCAGTGTCTACGATCCGCCGTCGGGCATCATCGCCACTGCCAACGGCCGCGTCACACCAAACGAATATCCCTACGAACTCAGCATAGAGTGGATGTCTCCCTACCGTACGCAGCGCATCTACAAGCTGCTCAGCGCGCCGAAGAAGTTCACTCCGGCGGACATGCTGGCCATTCAGACTGATGTTGTCTCGCCCTTCGATCGCTTTTGCGCGGAACGCTTCGTCTACGCCGTCGACCACACCGCCCACGCATCGGCACGCGCGAAGTCAGCCGCAGACCTGATGCGCAACTGGAACGGCGCCATGGACATCGATTCGGCGGCGGCCACCATCGCGGTCTTCTCGCGCGACAAGCTAGAGGACCTTCTGCTCAGACCCCGGCTGGGTAACGACTGGAAGGAGTACAAGTGGTTCATGAGCTCGGTGTGGCTGGAGAATGTGCTGGACCATCAACCGCCGCGTTGGCTGCCGCCAGGCTATTCCGGCTATGACGAGCTGCTGACCCGCGCGGTCGAAGAAGCCGTCGACGACGCCAGCGCAACTCGCGCCCTCGCGTTATGGAAGTGGGGACGGGTTCATCGCGTGGACATCCAGCATCCCTTCTGGAGCCACTTCCCTATCCTGAAAAAGGGCGCCGGGACGGGAAGCCAACCGCTCTCCGGAGATGATGAGACGATCAAGCAGGTGGCGCCGCATTTTGGGCCGTCGGAGCGCCTGACCGTCGACTTTTCGGACCTGGACGGAACGACTCTCGACATCGTAAACGGTGAGTCGGGCAACATCTTCGACGAGCACTACAACGACCAGTGGGACGCCTATTACCATAGCCGCACATTCACGCTGCCGTTCTCACATGACGCCGTGCAGCGCGGCGAAGCCCATCATCTGCGGCTGGAGCCGCAATAGGACGGGCCGGCAGTTTGCTTATTGATCCACCTGTACGATCCCGTAGAGGGCTCCGGTAAAGGTAATCTGAGTGGACTGAAGCGTATCCGTGGTGGTGTCGTAGATGTTCAAATAGCCGCCTTCAACGGCATACACGACGTTGCGGCCGCTAATCGCCAGCAGGCTGGTGATGGCTCCCCGCGGCGGCAAGGGAGAATCTGCCGTGTCGGTGCTTACGTTAACCACGGAGAGGCAACCTGTGGTTGTGTCGCTGCAGGAGCTGGCTCCGATGTAGAGCTTCTGGTTCTGCGCCAGCGCCATCGTGGTGTGAAAGCCGTCGCCAATGGGCACCGAGTTGGCAGTCAAGCGGGTCATCGTGCTGATGTTCACCGCATCAAACGTGGAAGTGGTTCCGGGAGGAACGGGACTTCCGGCAACGTAGAGGGTTGTACCATTCAGCAAACCCACGCTTGCGCCGCCCACTGGAACGGTGGCGACAACGGTCTGCGAAGGGATGCTCAGCTCGGCTACCGAAGCAGGCCCACTCGAACCGCATTCTGGCCCGCAATTTAGGACATAGGCGGTATTGCTGTCGGTGCTGAAAAATGCATTGACTGGCCGGGCGAAACCAGGAACGGCGACGTAGGTTATTGTGCTGGCCGTGGTGTCAATCAGGGTAACGGAATCGGAGTTGTCCGAAAACACGAGCAGGTATTGTCCACTGGGACTGATGGCGACGTAGCGGGCAGCCGCAACGGTGTAATTTGCGGTGTTGGCGCCGCTTGCCACGTTCCATACCTGCACCAGACCAGCACGCAAGCCGCTCACTGGTGCGCTCGGCACCGGCGCGTACACGGTATCGCTGTCGGGCGAAAAGACAGCCATACTACTGGCGCCACCCAGTGCCAGGCTGAACGATGTGGTCTCGGTCGAATTGGCCACTGTCCACAACGTAAAACTGCTGGGATCGTAGACTAGCGTTGTGTTCCTGTCAGGGCTCAATACTTCGAAGGTCACCGTGGTCGCGACGGTCACGGTCACCGGCGCTCCTGGCACAACCTGCCCGGCCGAGTTCGTGGTTTCTGCCGTATAGGCAGTCATATCGTTTTGCGTATCGACGATTTGTAGATCTCCAGTGTAGGTGTTGCTGATGAAGGCGCGATTCGTGAGGCCGCTGGGTGCGGGAGCTGTGCCGCTACCCCCGCATGCCGTGATCAACAGGACGGTTGTCAATAGGGGAACGACGGCGGCAATCCGCTTAAAGCGCTTGCCTGGTAACAAATGGTGGTTCGACATGAGCTGCTTTGAACGGTTGGATTATACCAGAGGCTGGCATGAACTTCCGATTGCGTAATGCTGCAGTTTGGCGCGGGTGCGTGAAAGGCGCGCATCCGCTTTCAAACTGCACCACTACCGCGCGACCGCGAGGGCGTCAGACGAGTTCACGTTTATCGTGCTTCTTGGAGAGTGTGCTAGTCTCCTGTTGCGCCAACTGCACCGGCTCGGGTACGAGCACTCCGGAAAGGGGAACCGGCATTTCCCTGAGGATGGAGATGTCCGTCTCCGGTGAAATGCCGAGTGGCGGGAACGAATAACCGTCCAGCAGCCGATGGTGCATGCTATAGAGCGCCAACTCCAGCCGATCGGCAACATGGAGCTTGTCATAGACTTTGCGCAGATAGTTCTTCACCACTTGTTCTGTCGTCCCCACCTCGCGGGCGATCTCTTTGTTCTTCATCCCTTGAGTGACGCCGCTGATGATCATCATTTCTTTGTCGCTCAGACGAAGCTTTTGCTGGGGGACGGTTCCCTGCAGCGCCTGCGTCCGATAGGCTTCGATCACCCAATTGACTCCCTGTTTGTCGAGCCAGGTCTCGCCGGCGGCGACTTTGCGAACGCACCGAACCAACAGCTCAGGGGAAACAGCACGCGCCAGGATTCCACGAACTCCCCGGCGAAGGTAGTCCACGGTCTCCTGTTCGCCAGCGCACTGCGTAACCACTACCAGGTTCGCACCCGGCAAAGCGCGCGCCGCTATCTCACTTACGGCGTCAGCCGGGCTGGGGGATAACCCTACCTCAAAGAGAATTACATCGGCAGGAGTTGCGGCTACCGCATGCAGAGTCTGCGCTAAAGTCTCCGTCTGGACCACCACTTCCAGATCTTCCCATTGTGCGAAAATCCGGCTCATTCCCACTCGGAAGATCGCTTCGGAGTCGGCCACGATAATTCGCACCGGGGGAAGGTTGGGTTTTGCGAGCGTGTTCGCAGGCGCGCCACGCTTTGCACCATTACTCTTTGCTTTGGCCCGGCCGTGCCGGTTTGAACCCTTAGACCCGTTTGAAGTGGTATTCATCAATCACCACCGCAACATTTCGTCTTGAGACTTCTTCCATACAGCGCACTACTCGTCCGACACACATCACACTAACTGCATGACGGCCACCGGATACCTCAAGCGGCATTTCGATCGCGAACTCCACCTGCGAACCCACTGCGATCTCGGAGTCGGTTGCAAACGAAATGCCGCCCGCAGAAATATCCGTCGTCTCGGCACAGTACTCTCCGGCCGTCGTCTTCAGCGTAACCCGCAGGTGAAGCGGGAGCCGTACCGAATTTCGCAGGTCAGACTGGCGACTGGCAAACATGACGTTTACCGAACAGGATACGCTGGGAGAGGCTGGCGCGCTCGTTACTAAAGTAACCATTACGGTTGGTGACTACGGCTGGTTACTATGACTGGAGGTCTTCCCCCGAAAGCAGGAAGCTGTCACCTTCGGGGTCGGGGGCTGAAACTCGTCGCAGATCGGTGGAAATGGGAGCACTCTTGCCGCGACGTTCCACGGCCGGGGATTCGAATTGCGGGTGGGCCAATTGATCCGCTAAAACTTCGTGGTCTCCGTGAAGTTGAAAGCTCGAACCTTCATCGCCGGAACCACCATATCCATTGACTCCTCCCCGCTGGCTCGCACCGGCTGGCCCATGGCCTCAACGTTCTGCAACATGTGAATCAGGCTTTCATTGAAACGGAAGTTGCGGATGCCGCCTTGGATTTTTCCATCCTCGACCAGAAATGTGCCGTCGCGGGTCATTCCGGTAAGTATCTTCTCGTAGGGATCGACTTCCCGGATGTACCACAAGCGGGTCACCAATATGCCGCGCTCGGTAGAGGCGATCATCTGTCCGACGGACTGAGAGCGGTCTCGCTCAGGACCGCCAAATACGACATTCAGCGGCGCCTCTCCGATTTCGTTCGGCAGCGCAAAACCGTGGCCCGTGGGAGTAACCCGTCCGACATTACAGCCCATCTCTGACTGTTGCATCCGCCTCGCGCTCGCTCGCGCGTAGGTAACGCCCCTAACAATGCCATTCTCGATCAGCTTGATCCGGTGCCGCTTCATCCCTTCGCCGTCGAAAGGAACGCCCGTCTGCAACGGATGATACACATCGTCCCAAACCGTGATGTTCTCGCCGAAGAGCTGCTTGCCGATACGATCATTCAAGAACGAGCGCTGTTCCAGCAAGGCTGAGCCGCCGAAGTCCCAGAACATAAAGCCGACGGCGTCAAGCACGGCCGCAGGCTCCAGGATCACCGTGTACTTGCCGGGTGGAAGCTCGCGCGGATTTCTCGCCGCAATGGCTTTTTGGGCGGCAATCTCTGCCAGTCCAGCGGGATCCAGTTGTGCCGTATCCGGCGAATTCGCCTTTTGCCATCCTGACGACGTGTCGCCCAGCATGGTTACCGAAACCTCCGCCAGCGTCTGTTCGTACCAATCCGCTACGCCGCGGGAATTGAAGACACCCTCGACAAGTTCCGCAGAAGAAAAGATACCGGCAGTAGTTAGACCGTTCTTGGTCGCAACCTTGACCATCTGAGCCACGGCGGCGGCGTGGTCTTCCGGCGTGTTACGCGCGGTGCCGTCATAGTAGCGCCGCACGGACGAAGCGCCCGATTCTGCCGTGTTCTGCTTTACTTCCTCCGGCGAGGGCATCGTCAGCAAGTCGGCATCAGGTTGCTGCACCCTGGCCAGCTCTTCGGCAGACTGCACCACACGCCGCAGGCTGTGCTCGTCAGACTTGTTGGTAGTAGCACGCGCGGTCCGCCCGCCGAAGGAAACCCGGACCGAAATGTGGCTGCTCTCTTCGGCCACGTTCTGGTGGATCGTATTGTTGGCGAAACGAGTGAGCGCGCTGCGGCTGCCGGAGATGAGCAATTCCAGCTCGTCAGCGGTCCCGTGCTTGCGAAGCTTGTCGAAGATATCAGCGGCTTGGTCGCGTGTGAGCATTGCTTAAGAGCAACGAACCCTTAACCAATTCGTTGTCGCTATCACTATATATGTCTCGATTTCTAACGCGAAACTCGGAAGAACGGGGTTCCAGAGCTCGGACCTGTCGACGCTATCGCGGGGCGTCTTTTCTTCGTTGCTGGTTGCAGTTTGGCGCTTCTGATATCTTTGCTGCTTCAGTTAAGTCGAGGCCGCCTGAATGTCCTTAGCCCCACCGCTGGTCGATGCCCGCCCGCAACCCAGCAAGATGTACCGCTGGCTGGTGCTGATCTTTGTCAGCCTGGCCATGTTCGGCAACTACTACATTTACGACAGCATCAACCCGCTGGAGCGAATCTTTCTCCAGCAGTTGAATTACTCGGCCTCCATGTTCGGGTGGCTGAATGCCAGCTACAGCCTGACGGCGGTGGCGACGCTGTTGATCGGCGGCATCCTCATTGATCGCTTCGGCATCAAGAAATCTCTCTTTCTCTTCTCCGTTCTTATTCTATTGGGCGCTCTGTTGACGTCCCTTAGCGGCAATTTCTATTTGATGGTGGCCGGTCGTGCCGTCCTCGGACTCGGCGCTGAATCACAGATCGTGGCGGTTACGACTGCCCTGGCGCGATGGTTCAAGGGCAAGGAACTCAGCTTCGCTTTCGGCATTAATCTCACGATCGCGCGAATCGCGTCTATCGCAGCCGACAACTCGCCGACCTGGGCCAAGTTTGCGTTCTTCCCCAACGGAGTCAATGCCCAGCCGAGTTGGCATCGTCCCCTGATGCTCGCCGTGGTTGTGGGCTCGACGGCGGTGATCGGAGCCTTGGTTTACTGGGCGCTCGAGGCCTACGCCGAAACCCGCTATCGCCTCGGAAAGTCGGGCGAGCCCGACAAGTTGAGCTTCCGCCAAGGGCTGAAATTCAATCCTTCGTATTGGTACGTGGTCGCACTGTGTTTCACTTTCTATTCCGGAATTTTTCCATTCCGTACGTTTGCCATCGATCTGTTTACCAGCAAATTTCTCTCCCAGATGGGTGCGGCTGCCAGCTCGACTGCTGCCTTCGCTTCGGCCCAGCAACAGGCGGGCTGGCTTAACAGTTTGCTTCCGTTTTCCGCCATGATCGCCACGCCTCTCTTCGGCCTGCTGGCCGACCGCATCGGTAAGCGTGCCACCCTCATGGTCATCGGATCGTTCCTGATGATGCCGGTGTACCTGATGATCGCCTATAGCAGCATCTCCTTGCTGGTGCCAGTGTCGTTGATGGGGATTGCCTTTTCCCTAATCCCGGCAGTGATGTGGCCGTCGGTCGCCTACATCGTGGATGAGAGACGCCTCGGTACCGCGTATGCGCTCATGAGCCTGTTGCAGCAGATCGGTTTCTTCATCTTCAACCTCGCTATCGGCAAGGCTAACGACATAAGCCATGCCGGGCCCACGAATTTCCATGGCTATGCGCTGGGAATGTGGATCTTCTCGATTCTGGGCTTTCTGGCATTGCTCTTCGCGCTCTTGTTGCGTCAGCGGGAGACTGGCCCCGACGCCCACGGACTGGAAACCATCACCACACATACACAGGCATAATTGGGCAGAGCGGGCCTGAAGGTCTGCTCTACCATCTGCACGCTGAATAGCGAAGCCCTTCCCACTCTTGTGGGATTCAATTCCCCACTGTGCCGAGAGTACAATCAAGATCACCGGGAGATGGCAGAAATCATGAGCACAACTACCAGCTTTCCCCGCGCAAACGTTGATGTAAAGCTGCCCATCTACATGGACAATCACGCCACCACTCGCACCGATCCGCGGGTGCTGGACGAGATGTTGCCGTACTTCACCGAAAACTTTGGTAACGCCGCCAGCCGCAATCACGAGTTTGGCTGGGTAGCCGAGCAGGCGGTCGAGCAGGCGCGCCAGCAGATCGCCAAGCTGATTGGCGCGACCGCGAAAGAAATTATCTTCACCTCCGGCGCGACCGAAAGCGACAACCTTGCCATCAAGGGCGTCGCCGAGATGTACCGCGAGAAGGGCAATCACATCATCACTCAGGCGACCGAGCACAAGGCCGTGCTCGACAGTTGCAAGCGCCTCGAGAAGCACGGATTCCGCGTTACCTACTTGCCGGTGCAGAAGGATGGCCGCATCGATCTTGACGACCTGAAGCGCGCCATGGATGACAAGACCATCCTGGCGACCATCATGGCCGCGAACAACGAGATTGGCGTGCTGCAGCCCATTCGTGAGATTGGCGCGCTGTGCCATGAGCGCGGCGTACTCTTCCACACCGACGCAGTGCAGGCGATCGGCAAGGTGCCGTTCAACGTCATTCAGGACAATGTGGATCTGGCGTCAATTTCGGCGCACAAGTTTTATGGGCCTAAGGGCGTGGGTGCGCTGTACGTGCGGCGGAAGAATCCGCGGGTGCAACTGGTGGCTCAGATCGACGGCGGCGGACACGAACGCGGTATGCGCTCGGGCACGCTGAACGTAACTGGCATCGTAGGTCTGGGTAAGGCATGCGCGCTGGCTCGCGAAGAGATGTCAGACGAGGCGAGGCGGCTCGCCGGTCTGCGCGATCGTCTGAAAGACGCGATCATGAGCCAGCTCGACGAGGTGTACATCAATGGCTCGATGGAGCATCGCCTGCCCGGCAATATGAACATCAGCTTCGCTTATGTGGAAGGCGAATCGCTGCTGATGGGTATCAACGACGTTGCGGTTTCCAGCGGATCGGCGTGTACGTCGGCAACGTTGGAACCTTCATATGTTTTGAAGGCTCTGGGCGCGGGTGATGATTTGGCGCACAGCTCGATTCGTTTTGGCATCGGGCGTTTCAACACGGAAGCCGAAGTGGATTACGTGGCAAAGCGCGTAGTGGAAACGGTGAATCGGCTGCGAGAGTTGTCGCCGTTGTACGAGATGGCCAAAGAAGGCATCGATCTGAAGAAGGTGCAGTGGGCCGCCGAGCCGACGCATTGATGATTTCGGTTGTCATCCTGAGCGGAGCGGCCGCCACGGTTTTGCGACCCGCGCCTTTTGCGGGTCGGCGGACGCGCAGTCGAAGGATCTGCGGTTGATTCCGCCGCGAAACGCATATCCGTCGACTCAGCCGCAAATGAGGGGCTTCGCTCAGGATGACAACGTAGGCAGGATGACAGAGTAGGCAGGAGAACAGCATGGCTTACAGCGACAAAGTCCTCGACCACTACACCAACCCTCGCAACGTGGGCTCGCTTGACAAGAGCAGCTCCGAAGTGGGCACCGGCCTGGTCGGCGCGCCCGAATGCGGTGATGTGATGAAGCTGCAGATCAAGGTCAACCCGGCGACCAACATCATCGAGGACGCCAAGTTCAAGACCTTCGGTTGCGGTTCCGCGATCGCGTCGTCATCGTTGGCAACGGAGTGGGTCAAAGGTAAGAGTGTTGACGAAGCGCTCGCCATCCGCAACACCGACATCGTGAAGGAGCTGGCATTGCCTCCGGTGAAGATTCACTGTTCGGTGCTGGCTGAAGATGCTATTCGCGCCGCCATCGGCGACTGGAAGAAGAAGAATGCGACGCAGGGCGAGACGACGCCGCCAGGCCCTGCGGTCGAGCAGCGGACGTAAGCGGCAGGAGACAATAGCGCGAGACGCGCCAGGAAAGCAATTATGAGCACCGTCAGCATGGAAAACGTGGCTGCGCAACCCGCGCAGGACAACAAAGGGATCGAAATAACTGAGAAGGCTCTGGCCCACATCCGCTCGGCGATGGCGAAGGAGAGTATCTCGCCGGCAGAAGGCGGCCTGCGCCTGGGCGTGCAGGGGGGTGGCTGTTCAGGACTGAGCTACGTCATTCGCTTCGAAGCTGGTCCCGCCGAACGCGACCGCATCTTTCAGTACGGTGACGTTCGCATCTTCATCGATCCCAAATCGTTCATCTATCTGCACGGCATGGTGCTCGACTACGAAGAGACTCTGATGCGCCAGGGCTTCGTCTTCAACAATCCGAATGCGCAGAAGTCCTGCGGCTGCGGCAGTTCATTCTCGTAAAGGGTGGAACACGGCTTCAGCCCTGAATCATGCCTCCAATTGAGCACAAACAACACGATCACCCCGCCGGCATCCTGGTGGTGAGCCCCAGCAAGCCTACCAAGGTCAACTGCTGGTCCTGTGGCGATATGCGCGCGGCGCACTTCTGCCAGCAATGCGGCAAGGTGCAGCCTCCGGCGCCGGTCGACTACTTCACCTTTTTCGGATTGCCCTACAAGCTCAACCTGGAGGCAGCTAAACTAGAGCGTGAATTCTACAGCCTGAGCCGGCATCTGCATCCTGACATCAACGCCATCGGCAGCGCGCAGGAACAGCAGTGGAGCCTGGAGCAGAGTTCGCAACTCAACGATGCCTATCGCACGCTAAAGGACCCGGTTTCGCGGACCGAGTACCTGCTGCGCTTGCAGGGAGTTCGTTTGGAGGAGCAGTCGAAGACTGCAACCGAAGAGGCGCGGCGCACCGGCCAAGCGAAAAAGCAGGTGGTCCCGTCCGATCTGCTGGAGCAGGTTTTCGAGCTCAATATGCAGCTTGAAGAAGCTCGCATGAACAAGAAGATGGGCGAGCCGGACCGCAGTCTCGAACGCGAGTTACGCGACACCCAAAAGGGTTTGCAGGCGAAGTACGACGGCATGATGGAAGAGCTGCACCGGACTTGGAACGAGTGGGACGCGCTGGTGGACCGCGCGGAGCAGGGTGGCAATGTTTTGGAGGACGATCGCCTGACCACTCGCGACAAGATGTTGGATGTGTTGAACCGGCGAAATTATCTGCGCAATCTGCTGCATGATGTCGATGAGGTACTGGAAGGGTAAAGCGCTGTTCGATTTTCGCCAGAGTGCCGACACTAGTGAGCTGGCCCATCGCATGGCAACGTGCGAGTAACCATTGATTTGCGGACTAAATGTTCTGCGTCGTGTCTGGGCACGGCTTCAAAGTCGTGCCCCGATACAAACCGTAATCCCAATTAACCTGAGGCCCTGGACTTCAACCCATTCTGCGCGCCCACCTCTCGCCTGCGTACAATAGCTCTCTGCTGCCAAACTTTACTCGAAGGACGCCTTGGATCCCGTTACCCATCTTCTGACCGGCGCATGCCTGGGACGCTCCGGCTTCAATCGCAAAACAGCGCTGGCCACCGTGACCATGGTGCTGGCCGCCGAGGCCGCTGACGTAGATGTGCTCTGGGAGTTCAAAGGCTCCATTGCCGGGCTCCAGCATCATCGCGGCATCACCCATAGCTTCGTCGGCGCGCCGTTCATGGCGGCTGCGGTGCTGGGCGTCGTTTATGTAGTGCATCGCCTTCGATTTCGCAAGCAGCCTGCCAATACGAGCCCGCGATCCAAGCCGCCTCTGCGCTGGGGTCTTCTCTACTTGTGTGCGCTGCTGGCTGCGCTCAGTCATCTGCTGCTCGACTACACTACCGCCTACGGCATCCGGCTCTTCGAGCCCTTCAATTGCCGCTGGTATTCCTGGGACATCGTTTTCATCATCGAGCCGCTGATGCTGCTGATTCTGATCGCCGGACTCGCCCTGCCCGCATTGCTGGGCTTAATCCATCAGGAGATTGGCGTTCGCACCCAGGGTCCGCGCGGCCGCGTTGGAGCGATCACCGCCCTCGTCTGCGTTGTGCTGATCTGGGGGGTCCGCGATTATCACCATCGCCGCGCCCTCAGCGCGATGAACTCCTTCCTGTATCAGGGGGCTGAGCCTTTACGCCTTGCCGCGTATCCCTACATGATCAATCCGTTTCGCTGGCATGGCGTGGTGGAGACCGCCGACTTCTTCGAAACCGTACCTGTAAACTCTCTCGCGCCCGACGTCGATTCGCAGGCGGGAATCATCTTTTACAAGCCGCCAGAGACTGATGTCACGCGCGCCGCCAAGGCGTCTTACTTCGGGCGCGTCTATCTCGACTGGGCCGTCTTCCCTTTTGTGCGGCAAGAAAAACTGGAAGACGATGCAGGCGGATATCTGGTGGAGTTCCAGGATCTGCGTTACACCTATCCCTCATCGGGGCGACGAGGGGTGTTGGGTGGCTTTGTCTTGCTCAGCCCGGATCTCCGTGTCCTCCAGCAAGGAATGAATTCCGGCAAATCGCCCTCGGTAGAGAGCCTGGAGCACCCATCCGGCCGGCAGTAACCAGAACTCGCTACCTTCGCCGACACTCCCGCATCCGGATTGTCTCCCCACTTCCTGGCGACGAAGTTTGGAGTGGTAAGGACCGAGTCCCGCCTTTGCGGGACGGAAGATAATAGCCCACCGCTTCAGCGGTGGGTAGACTGTGTTTATTGAAATTGAGCCCCTTCAGGGGCGGCACATAGGGAAAGGGCGGCACATAGGATATCAACAAAGCCACGGCTCTGCTCATTCTCAAACAGCACCACTACCCGTCGCGCTTGACGGATCCTTCCCGACGTACCAAAATCAGAGATTGAGGTGACTCATGCTGGCATATCTTTTCGTGCTCATGGCTGGGGCGGTACACATCCGCTTTATCGCGCTGCCTTTCAGCTTTACTCCGGTGGTTGCCGCGCTGCTGTACTTCGGGGCGCGCAGGTCCCGCAAGCAGATGTGGGTTCCGGTCGCCATCCTGGCCGCCTCTGACGTGTACCTCACGCGCGTGAGCTACGGTTATCCGCTCACCGCCGATCACTTCGTCACTTGGGCGTGGTATGCCGCCATCATCCTTCTCGGCGGCGTGCTGATCAAAGGCTTCTCGCCGCTGCGCATTGGCGCCGCTGCACTGATCGGCTCGCTTTCGTTTTTCCTGATCAGCAACTTCGCCGTCTGGCTGGTCTGGCGCGACATGTATCCGAAGACCTTCAACGGCCTGATGACGTGCTACGTCGCCGGCCTGCCGTTCTACCGCACCGCAGTCACCTCCGACCTGCTCTTCAGCGCGGCGTTTTTTGGCATTGGCTACCTGGTGAGCCAGAGAAGCGCAGAGGGCGCGGTCATCGCGGTTTCTCATTATGACCGCTAAAGCAGTTTCTGGGTTGCTGTAACCGCCTTGAAAGGGCGCGGCTTCAGCCGCGCCGATCGGCGCTACACGAGGTCGGCCTTTAGGCCCTGAGGGACGTTTTGTGGTTTGAATCAACGGCGAACTGCGCGCGAGCGTTGTTTGCGCAGCCACCATCCCCACCAGCCAATCAGCGCCGCAGCGGCAAGCACGGCAATCACATATCGCAGATGGTGGTGCACCATGCCGCCCACGAACCCCAGAATCCCCGGCCCATAGCGAATCACGATCAGCGACACCACCGAAAACCTCACCAACCTGCCGAAAAAAATCGCCGCGAGAAAATGCCAGAAGTTCATTTCCGCCACCCCGGCCGACAGTACAAACAACTTGAACGGCGTTGGCGGAGGCAGCATGGCAGGAAACATCACCGCCCAAAACTCGTGGCGTTCGAACGATGCCTTGATCTTATTGAAGCGCTTTTCGCCGATCCGCTTGACCAGAAAAACCTCGCCGCCTTTATAGCCGATCAGGTAGATCACGATGCTGCCCAGCGCCGAGCCCGCAGCTCCCATCGCTGCGTACAGCAGAAACCGCCGGGGATCGGCGTAGGCGTAGCCGGCAACGATGGCATCCAGCGGCATGCCCAGGAAGGCCGCGTCTACCGCGGCAAATCCCATCACGCCCCAGACGCCCAGCGGCTTCAGCAGCCCCAGCACCAGCAGGGTCCATTTGTTCAGGAAATGTTTCAAGAGGCAGTGGTCAGCCGTCAGCTCTCAGCCGTCAGCTTAAGTCTTGTTCGAGATAGCCATTCAATTCTACGCGAGCTTGGATTTCCCCGGGAAAATGGGCGACTGGAGATGTCTCTCAGAAGGTGCAAGAGTCGAACTTGATGGCTGAGAGCTGACGGCTGATAGCCGCCTCCTGCATAATTGCTGCATGCCCGCCGGCAAAGACCTACAGCGGAAGATCGACGCCCTGCGCGACAAGATCCGCTATCACGAGCACCGCTATTACGTGCTCGACTCGCCCGAGATCAGCGACGCTGAATTCGATCGCCTGATGGACGAGCTGATCGACCTGGAGTCGAAGCATCCCGAATTGATCACGCAGGACTCGCCAACGCAGCGTGTCGGAGGGCAGGTCAGCGGGCAATTCGCCAGCGTGCGCCATTCCACTCCCATGCTCTCGCTCGCCAAAACCACCAGCGAGTCCGAACTCCGCGACTGGGAGCGCCGCATCCACGACCTCACCGGAGTGACCAAGGTCGATTACGTGTGCGAGTTGAAGCTCGACGGCATGTCGATGGCCTTGCGCTTTGAGTCCGGACAACTGTCGCTGGGCATCACCCGCGGCAACGGCACGGAAGGCGAGAACGTCACCGCCAACGTCCGCACCATGCGCAGCATTCCACTCAATATCTCGCCCCGGCATCTGAAGGAAGCAGGCCTGCCGGCGGCGTTCGAAGTGCGCGGCGAATTGCTGATTCCCACCGCCTCTTTCACCCGCATGAACGATGAGCAGGAACAGAAGGGCCTTCCCAAATTTGCCAATCCGCGGAACGCCACCGGGGGCACCGTCCGCCAACTTGATCCGCGGATCACGGCCTCGCGTCGCCTGGATTTCTTCGCATACGGTCTGCTCGTCGACGGCCACACCATCTTCGATCGCCATTCCGAAGCACTGAAGGCGCTGCAAACCGCCGGCTTCAAAGTGAATCCCAATCACCGCCTGGTGCACAGCATTGATGAGGTGTGGAAGTTCATCGGGGAATGGGAAGCCGAGCGTGACTCGCTCCCCTACGAAACCGACGGCATCGTCGTCAAAGTCGATCGCATCGCGCTTCAGCAGGAGCTGGGCTTCACCGGCAAAGCGCCGCGCTGGGCCATCGCCTACAAATACGCCGCGCACTCCGCTGAGACGCAGATCGAAGAAATTCAGGTGCAAGTGGGCCGCACCGGCAAACTGACGCCCGTCGCGTGGCTGAAGCCGGTTCCGATCGGCGGCACCACGGTTAGCCGCGCCACCCTGCACAACATGGACGAGATCGAGCGGCTGGGCGTTCGCATCGGCGACTGGGTGCAAGTGGAGCGCGGCGGCGACGTGATCCCCAAAGTCGTGAAGGTGCTTGAGGACAAGCCGCGCGGCCATCGCCACTTCCACATGCCGGAGCGTTGTCCCGTGTGCAGCGGGCACGTCGTGCGCGCCGAAGGCGAAGCTGACCATCGCTGCGTGAATGCGAACTGTCCCGCCAAGCTGCGGGAGACGATCCGCCACTTCGCCTCGCGCGGCGTCATGAACATCGAGGGCATGGGCGACGCGCTGGTCAATCAACTGGTCGAGAACGGAATGGTCAAGGACGTCGCCGACATCTACGACCTGACCGAAGAGAAACTGCTGAAGCTCGAACGCATGGGCAAGAAATCAGCGGAGAACATTCTCAACGAGATTAAGGATTCGAAGAACGCGCCGATGGAGCGCGTCATCTACGGCCTCGGGATTCGCTTTGTCGGCGAGCGCACCGCGCAATTTCTTGCCGAGCACTTCGGCTCGATGGACGCGCTGATGGAAGCCAGCGAAGAGCAGCTGCAGCAGGTGAACGAAATCGGCCCGCGCGTCTCGGCGGCGGTCCGCGAGTTCTTCGCTGAGCCAAAGAATGTCGCCCTGGTGAAGCGACTAGAGAAAGCCGGCCTTCAGTTCACTGGCCAGAAGAAGCAGCGCGCGACGACATTGGCGGGCAAGACATTTGTGCTCACTGGAACCCTACAGCGCTACACCCGCGATGGAGCCAAAAAGCTGATTGAAGATGCCGGAGGCAAAGTGGCGGGCTCGGTCAGCAAGAAGACAGACTACGTTGTCGCCGGCGAGGAGGCCGGCTCCAAGCTCGACAAGGCGCGTGAGTTGGGGGTTGCCGTGATCGGCGAAAAAGAGATGGAAGAGTTGGTGAAAAAATAAGATGTGTCATGCTGAGCGAGCGCGGCCGATTTTCCGCGCGAGTCGAAGCACCCCTATTCAGAGCATTGCCCCTAGTTGTGATAGAGGTCCTTCGACTCGCCCGCGAAGCGCGGGTTCGCTGAGGATGACAATTCATAAAAGAGCACCAATAACCCTCACCAAACCAAATAACTGTTTTGCTCTTCCTCCGGCACTGCAATCCCTTCCGGCAGGCTTCCGCCGTTGTATTCGGCCATGCGATTCTTCCACTTCAGAAACTCGGTGATGGTTTGCGGCTCAATGCGCACCTCGACCCGGCGCAGGCTGGCCAGCAGCAGGTTCATCTCCTTCATCAGCCCAGTGTGACTCCGCAGATCGACCTTGCCGGGCTTGACCACGAGTTGCACCTCGCGGCCTTTGCACTCCAGCAGTCCCCAATGCTTCGGCAACTCCTCGGGTGCAATCATGCCCGCAGGCGCCATATACAACCGTTTGCTGCCCAGACCTTCCTCTGGGTGCAAGCGAAATGACTTGCTGGCGTCGGCCAGGAAATCGCTGCGCGAGACTTTGCACTCCACCAGCACAGACTGGCACGACGCCTTCCAGCCGATCACATCGGGAACTTCGCCGGTGACGCAGTACTGCTCGGACAGCACGATGCCGCATCCACAGCTGTAGCGCAGCCAGTCCGCAGCCCGCGCGACCAGTTGCGCATGTTTCGTCTCGGGCGATGTTTTCGGCACGATTCCGTTGTAACGCGAAACCGCGGTTGTGGGGAGTATCTGCCGAGTTGCCGGAGCGAGTTGACTGCCGCTGGCCGGGCGCCTGCCAATTTCGTGTAATATCGAAGATTCGCATGGCATGGATGATTCAGGCTGAGAACGTTCGCAAGACCTACCGCATAGGCAAAGTCGACGTGCCGGCTTTGCGCGGCATATCGTTGCAAATCGAAAAGGGCGAATTCGTCACCATCGTCGGGCCCTCCGGCAGCGGCAAATCAACCCTGTTTTACATTCTCGGCGGTCTCACCCAAGCCGACTCCGGCCGGGTGCTGATCGATGGCGTCGATTTCACCGCAATGTCGGACTCGGGGCGCACCCGCTTGCGCCGCTCCAAGATCGGCTTCATCTTCCAGAAATTCAATCTGCTGCCCACACTGACGGCCGAAGGCAATATCGAAATCGCGCGCGACATCGCCGGTCGCCGCGACGACACGGACGGCGGCCGCGTCAAGCACATCACTGAGCTGTTGGGAATCGACCAACGCCTGGAACACCGGCCTTCCGAGATGAGCGGCGGCGAGCAACAGCGCGTGGCCCTGGCCCGTGCCCTGGTGAACCAGCCTGCCATCGTGCTGGCCGATGAGCCCACCGGCAACCTCGATTCCGAGAATTCCGAGATCGTGCTGAAGATGCTGCGCCGCTCCAATCAGGAACTGGGACAGACCGTGCTGATGATCACTCATAATCCCGAGGCCGCCACCTACGGCGATCGCATCATCCATATGCGGGACGGATCGATTGTGCCCCCGGAGAAAGATCCGCAATGGAGCCACGCTCATGACTGACGACATGCGCACCCCCATCCTGCCGGGAACGGCCGCCTCCGATTACGAGCGCTATTTGCGCACCGACGAGTTGCTGGCGCTGCAAAAGCCTCCGGAGCAGATGCTGCATCCCGACGAGCTGACGTTTCAGGTGACCCATCAGGCTTCGGAGCTGCTGATGAAGGGCGCGGCGTGGGAGCTGGATCGCGCCCGGCACTGCATTCTGAAAGGCGATTACAAGAACGCTGCCCGCCTGCTGCGGCGCGCGATCAACATGATCGATCATCCACTGCGCATGTTGGTGCTGCTGGAAACCATCACGCCCTATGAGTATCACCTCATCCGCGCGGGGCTGGGACATGGCAGCGGACTGGATTCGCCGGGATTCCTGGCGCTGCTGCACATTGCTCCGCGGCTGGGCGAAGCATTCTTCGAGCAAGTGAGCAACGCCGGCCTTACATTGGAGGAGTTGTACCGGCGGCACGCGGAATTTTTCGAGCTGCACGAAGTTGCCGAAGAGCTGCTCGACTACGACGAACACATCCAGCTCTTCCGCTACGCGCATCTGAAGCTGGCGCAGCGCATCATCGGCGGCGGCGTGGTCGGCACCATGGGAACGCCGGTGGAGGTGCTGAAGCAGCGCATGGAGTTCCCGCTCTATCGCGCGCTGTGGGACGTGCGCAACGAAATCACCTCGCACATCAACGCCGAGCACGCCACCGGGCACGGCGGAGTCTACTAAAGGCCGCTTTTCGCTCTTCGCTCTTCGCAATGGCCGCATGCGGCCGGGCACGCGGGAAATCCTTCTTGAGTGTCATCCTGAGCGAAGTGAGATCGCAAAGCGATCGAACGCAGTCGAAGGACCTCTATAGCTGGCTGACACTCTTGAATTTGAGAAGTCCTCTGCATTTGCCCGCCTGTTCAGCCATTCGCTATAATTTAATTTTCCGGGCGGGAGTAACTCAGTGGTAGAGTGCGACCTTGCCAAGGTCGAAGTCGCGGGTTCAAATCCCGTCTCCCGCTCCAGACATGCTGCCCTCGCGCACCGCGAGGGTTTTTCGCATAGCGCTTCGCAAGGGGTGCGGTACCCAAGTGGTTAAGGGGAAGGTCTGCAAAACCTTTATTCGTCGGTTCGACTCCGACCCGCACCTCCAACAACTTAATCAGTATGGTATGCGTTCGATCCCAGTGACAAACGTGATGCCCGAAACCGCCATTCCAGAGAGTCGATTGTCGTTCGTGACAAAAAGATCAGTTCTGGCAGCAGCCGCGCAGGCCAGTTGAATAGCATCCGCAGGTCGAATCCGCTCACGAGAACGAATTTCTGCATACCGCTTCGCCGCCTCCACTTCAAAGGCAATCAGTTCGACGGGGCCATGGACAAAAAAGTTGAGGTAACTCTTCTCCAGGACAGAATTGCCTGTCTCCCTTGGCTTGGTCAGTGCCTCTCCGAGAGTAAGATAGCTGGTTAGCAGTTGGTCTCTACGCGCCACCATTCGCTGCCGGAGCTCGATCACCCGGGCTGACCATTGCGGGTTGTGCTCAAACAGATATATGAAAAGATTGGTATCCCAAAAGACGCGAGCCATGAAGTCACCAGGCCTCGCCGCGAATTCGCGCGTCCATCAAGAGGGCAAACAAATACGAGTAATCCATCAGGTCCTTGATCTCCGTTGTCCTACGGAGAGGACAACGGGCAATGGCCTTGTCAACTTGAGTTCGCGTTAGCTTTCGATTGATGCGTTGTCCATCGCGAAAAAACCAAATCCCGGCCCCTTCCACTTCATACGTAAACGGCAGCCGCTCAACCGTTCTAAACTCCTCTCCTTGATGACTCTTGATTCGCTGCCAAACCGATTCCGGGGCGTTCTCCGCCGGAGCGTCCAGTCGGCTTTCGAAAGGTAATGGCGGCAGACCCTCGGAACGGAGGCGTTCGATAAAACGGTCGCCCGGTTCACGCTTCCACAACTGCTTTCCCACCCCCAGCATCAACAAAACGGGATCGTCCGTTTCCTGGCGCTGCTGTTCAGCATCGCCAATTGATCTTGGCTTTGTCATAAAAGATAGAGACCTCCCTTATCTATTTAAGTAATCTATAGAGAGGAAAGGATACGAGTCAAGTCGTTCAGCTTTCGGCCTGGAGAAAACCGGGGCTTCAGCACTCAGTTTCCCTGTGATTTTCGTCACAGCCAAATGTGCCGTCGATACAGCAGACTAAGCTGTGTTCATGGACCGCTTCGCCATCATCAATAACCGCAAGCGCGCCCTCATCGCGTTGATACACTCCGTGTTCTTCCTCGGCGTCGCGGGAGTGCAACTGGCCATCTCGCGTGCTGAACCTTTTTCCATTCGCGGCGAGAAAATGGTCGGCCCAATTATTCTGCTGACCATCTACGTGATCGTCACCACCGTGCTGCTGATCTTGCTGCGTTTCTCCACTTGCACCAGGGAGCGGCTCTACTTCGCCTTTTGCGCGGCCAGCGCCGCCTTCGGACTAGTGAGGATTTTACTCGGCGATCCGGTGCTGCACGCCAATGTGCTGCGCGTGCTACTGCTGTTTTGCGCGGTCATCATAGGCACGGGAATTCTGCGCAGCCACGCAGCTCCCGCCGCCGAGCCGGTGGAAGAGCAACAGTAGTCAGCCGTCACCAAGCCCTAGCACAGTCAGCGAGACAAAAACTTTAGATGTCGTTCAGAATAATCGATTCGTTTCCTGACGACTTGCGATGAGTCTCGGGCGCATTCCGCTCAGCTCGACCCGAACAGGCTGTACAACAGAACTGCCAGCACGATCAAGGTGATGACCACATACATGCGGTCCCCTTCGATGGCAAATGCTACGGCGGAGAAGGCCACGCGGGCCACTGGCGTCGCAATCAGCAACAGCAAGCCAAGCTGAATGATGGCCGGCGCGCTCATCCTGACTACGCCGTGGACGATCTCCCGCGGACTTTTCAGATTCTCCGGTTCGCGGTGGAAGGTGCGGTAGTTGGGAATCTCGTGTGCATGTCGCGCCACATACAGCACGCCACCGAATAGAACGACCGCGGCAGCCAGGATCACTCCGGTGCGCAGCAGCGTGCCAATGATGATCTCAATCCGCTGATCATTCCAGCTTCCCGGCTTCGCTGCCGTCAAACTTTCGTCGCTCATAACCTGCCTGTCACTCCGTTAAAGACCATTTCAATTCCCAGTACCACGATGACTGCCGCAAACAGATATCGCAACGCTTTCACCTTCGCTTTCACCAGTATCTTGGCGCCGATCAGCGATCCCGCCAGCACGCCCAGCATCACCGGCATGGTGATGCCCGGCGTGACGTAGCCGCGGTTCAGGTACAATCCAGCGCTGGCCGCGGCGGTGACGCCGATCATGAAGTTGCTGGTCGTCGTCGAGACCTTAAAAGGGATTTTCATTGCCTGGTCCATCGCCACCACTTTGACCGCCCCCGACCCGATGCCCAGCAAGCCCGACAGCACGCCGGCGCCGAACATCATGCTGTATCCGGCGGGCACACCGGTGACGTTGTACGGTTGCTTCCCCTCGGGGGTGGGATACGTACCGTTTAATCTCAACTTCTGAGCCAGTTTTGACGATTGCATCTGGGCACTGTGCTCCTCACGATGCCGGCTCGACAGATAAGCGGAGTACAACAGCACCAGTCCGAAGACGATGGCGATGGCGCTGCCCGAGACGTGCATGGCAATCGCTGCTCCGGCGATTCCGCCCACCGTGGTGGCCGTTTCCAGGAACATGCCGATGCGGATGTTCGAGTAGCCTTCGCGCACGTAGGCGGCCGCCGCGCCCGAAGAGGTCGCGATCACTGAGACCAGCGATGCGCCGATGGCGTAGCGGATATCGACATGAAACAGCAAGGTCAGCATGGGCACCACCACCACGCCTCCGCCCAGGCCGGTGAGTGCGCCCAGGAAGCCCGCCAGCAGGGAGCCCAGACCGACCAACCCGGTGAACTCAAGAATGTTCATGCCGCTCACAGTTCCTGCTCAACCTCGTTGTTGGTTCGAGGTCAGAAAATGTAAGGATTGTACATCTGAGCAGGCGTTGTCTGGCGAGGCCCGTGGATTTTGCCGACGGAACGCGATACGGTAGAGATAACCAAGGCGCGGTACCCAAGTGGTAAGGGAGAGGTCTGCAAAACCTTTATGCGCCGGTTCGATTCCGGCCCGCGCCTCCAATCCATTCTGATGTCAGATTCGTGAGCACGATCTTGTTGAGGGCGGCGCGCAGGATTGAACCTGGTGCGCAGACGGCTGTTGTGGAGAACACTTATGAAACAGTTACAATGCCAGTTGTAGCAGCGAGTGCAAAGCTCGCGTGATTCCAAAGACTGCGAAAGTGGCGGAATTGGCAGACGCACCAGACTTAGGATCTGGCGGGTAAAACCGTGGGGGTTCGAGTCCCCCCTTTCGCACCAGCATCCAATTTACAGGAAGTTGGAAATCAACAAATAGGATTCGTACGGAAATTGTGCGGCGGGGGTTCTGCCATTCTTCAACCCCGGCAATCCCAGCCTTCGAGTGAAGGTCATTAAAAATAGGTAACAAACCGCACGCTTCGGTTGACGCCTTCCCCTGGTTGGTTAATCGTTGATGAGTCGCAGCAGGTCGTCGTCTCGAGCACCTGATGGACAGGAGTGTCTTGTATGAGTACCGTTGCTCCGGAAATCGTTTCTGATATCGCTGCCCTTAGCGCCTACGGCCCGGCGCGGTCCACCGTGACCGGCACGCCTCTCAGCCCGGAAGAGCTGCGCAAGACCGAGGCCTACTGGCGGGCTTGCAATTACCTCAGCCTGGGGATGATTTACCTGCTCGACAATCCCCTGCTGACCGAACCGCTGCGGCCGGAGCACATCAAGAACCGGCTGCTCGGACATTGGGGGTCAAGCCCTGGTTTGTCGTTCATCTACGTTCATCTGAACCGGATGATCAAGAAATATGATCTCGACATGATCTTCCTGGCCGGGCCGGGGCACGGCGCCCCGGGCGTTCTTGGCCCTGCCTACCTGGAAGGCACTTACTCCGAGGTCTATCCCGACAAGAGCGAAGACTTCGACGGCTTGCGCGAGTTCTTCCGGCAATTTTCGTTTCCCGGCGGCATCGGAAGCCATTGCACCCCGGAGACGCCGGGATCGATTCACGAAGGTGGAGAACTTGGCTATGTGCTCTCGCATGCGTGCGGCGCCGCGTTCGACAATCCTGAGCTGATAGTCGCCGCGGTCGTGGGTGATGGCGAATCCGAGACCGGTCCTCTTGCCACTTCGTGGCAGATCAACAAATTCCTGAGCCCGGAGCGCGACGGTGCGGTCCTGCCGATTCTTCATTTGAACGGCTACAAGATCAACAACCCGACGCTGCCCGCCCGAATCTCGCACCAGGAACTGGAAAGCCTGCTTCGCGGCTATGGCTGGATGCCTTACTTTGTCGAAGGCTCGGAGCCCGACAGCATGCATCAGGCAATGGCCGCCACGGTGGAACATTGCGTTCTTGAAATCAGGCAACACCAGCAAAAGGCGCGCGCGAACTCGACCGTGACTCGTCCGCGCTGGCCGATGATCGTGCTGCGCTCTCCCAAGGGATGGACCGCGCCTAAGGAAGTCGAGGGGCACCGCTTGGAAGGTTTCTGGCGCGCTCACCAGGTTCCGATACCGAATGTGAAGCATGATCCCGAGCAGCTCCGCATCCTCGAAGACTGGATGCACTCTCAACGGCCGGAGGAGCTCTTCGACGGCCAAGGCCGATTCAGTGCCGAGTTCCGCGAGCTCGCCCCGACGGGTAATCGGCGGATGAGTGCAAATCCCCACGCCAACGGCGGACGAGTGAAGCGAGCCTTGCGGCTGCCCGACTTCCACCAGTACGGAACGGCGTTCGAAAAACCCGGCACAACCCAGGCGGAGAACACCCGGCCACTGGGCGTCTTTCTGCGCGACGTGATGAAGATGAACATGGACAACTTCCGCGTCTTCGGCCCGGACGAGACCACGTCGAACAAACTCGACGCAATCTATGAAGTCAGCAAGAAGTTCTGGATCGAGGAATTCTTCCCTGAAGACCAGGATGGCGGCGAACTCTCCACCGATGGCCGGGTTCTGGAGATGCTGAGCGAACACACCATGGAGGGCATGCTGGAGGGATATCTGCTGACTGGTCGTCACGGTTTCTTCTCCTGCTATGAGGCCTTCGTGCACATTATCGACTCGATGTTCAACCAGCACGCCAAATGGCTGGAGACCTGCCGGCGGATATCCTGGCGCGAATCGATAGCCTCGCTGAATCTGCTGATCACCTCCACTGTGTGGCGGCAGGACCACAATGGCTTCACCCACCAGGACCCCGGATTCCTGGATGTGGTCGTCAACAAGAGCGCGAACGTCACGCGCATTTACCTGCCGCCCGATATCAACTGCCTGCTCTCCGTGGCCGACCACTGCCTGCGCAGCCAGAACTACGTCAACGTCATTGTGTGCGATAAGCAGGCGCACTTGCAGTACATGACCATGGACGCCGCCATCACGCACTGCACCAAGGGCATCGGTATTTGGGACTGGGCCAGCAACGACGAAGGCGGAGAGCCGGATGTGGTCATGGCGACAGCGGGCGACGTGCCTACGATGGAAGCGCTGGCTGCAACCGTGCTGCTGCGTGAGCAGTTCCGGGACATCAAGATCCGCTTCATCAACGTGATCGACCTGTTCAAACTTCAGCCCAGCACAGAACATCCTCACGGGCTGTCCGATTGGGAATTCGACTCGCTGTTCACCACCGACAAGCCCGTCATCTTCAACTTTCACGGATATCCCTGGCTGATTCATCGCCTTGCCTACCGTCGCCACAACCATGACAACATGCACGTGCGCGGCTATAAGGAGAAAGGGAGCATTGATACGCCTTTGGAGCTGGCGATTAATAACAACATTGACCGTTTCAGCCTGGCGATGGATGTGATCGATCGTGTGCCTCGATTGCAGAAAATCGGCGGCCATGCCAAGGAGCGCTTCCTAAACGAGCAGATCGAATGCCGCAACTATGCCCATCAATACGGCATTGATAAGCCCGAAGAGGCGGGATGGACGTGGCCGTATTAGGGATTGGGGGCTGGGGATTGGGGACTTAGGTTTGGCTGGAATCTTGACTTCTAGTCCCTGGTCCCCAATCCCTAATCCCCAGCCCCTAAAGACTCACGACGGATGCGGTTCTCCGAGTATGACCCGCACCGTATCGCGGGCGATCAACAACTCTTCATCGGTAGGTATGGCATAGGCGAGCAGCTTCGAACCATCGGTGCTGATGATGCCTTCGCGGCCCACTGTTTGCTCGTTCTTCGCAGGGTCGATCTTGAGACCAGCCCATTCCATGTTTTCGCAGATTCGGGCGCGAATCTCCGGCGAGTTCTCGCCAATGCCTCCGGTAAACACGACAGCGTCGGCGCCGCCCGTGCTGGCCAGAAACGCCCCAATATACTTCCGCGCCCGGTAGCAGAACACTTCGATGGCCAGCCGCACCCGCCGGTCATCATGTTCTTTTAACTCAGACAGCAAGCCTCGCATGTCATTGGTCAGCCCGGAAATTCCCAACAAGCCGGATTGCGTGTTCAGCAGTGTCTCAACTTCGGATGGAGACAAACCTTCCTTCGCCGCGATGAGATTGACGATGGAGGGGTCGAGATCGCCGGAGCGCGTGCCCATCACCAGGCCTTCCAGCGGTGTCATGCCCATCGATGTGTCGACCGATTTCCCTTGCCGTATTGCGGTTGCAGAGCACCCGTTCCCGAGGTGCAGGGTGATGATGTTGGTCTGCTCGCGCGTCAACCCGCGCAGAGCGCGATAACGAAAGGCGACGTAACGATGCGAGGTCCCGTGAAAACCGTAGCGGCGGATGTGATATCGCCGGTAGAGATGGTATGGGATTGCATACAAGTAGGCCTGCTCCGGGATGGAGTGATGGAAGGCGGTATCGAAGACAGCGACTTGCGGTGTGTCTTTGCCGAACAGCTCACGCGCCGCCTGGATGCCTTGTATGTTGCCGGGGTTGTGCAACGGCGCCAGGTCAATGCAGTCTTCAATGTCATGTAGCACTTTATTGTCGATGAGCGCCGACTCGCTGAACAATTCGCCGCCATGGACCACGCGGTGCCCGACCGCTTGAATATCGGCCGTGCTCTTGATCTCCGCCACGCCCGATTTGCCGGAAGCAATGTATCGCGCCAGGTAGTCCAGCGCTGCCGTGATGTCTCGCAGTGGCGCTGTAAACTTCTGCTTCGGTCTATCTCCCGCCCGGAAGGTGACAATCGCCTCGCCGCCAATGCGCTCTACTTCGCCCTTACACAGGCGCTGGTCCTGGTGCTGCTTGATGCGCTCAAGATCGGTGGCAATGATCTGGAGCTTTAGGCTTGAACTTCCCGAATTCAGAACAAGTACATTCATGCGTGTTCTCTCCCGGCGAGTATGGCATCCTGTGAGGGTTCCCCGAAACTAAATTTGGAATGTCGAGACAGATTTACTCGACTTTAACAGGCAAGCGTCTGATACGCTGGGCACGTACCGATTTCTTGTTCCGGCGCCATTCTTCGGTCAAGGCCGGCCCTCGTCGCCGGTCAACCACGCCGAGGCTTAGGAGCGAGCGAGTAAAATTAGAACATCAGTCCGATGAATCAGTTCCGCAGGTCATTTTCCAGGGAGGCCGCCATGTTGAAGCCTTATATGATCTTGCTGACTTTGTCATTATGCGCGTTCTCTGTAACCGCGCAGGAGAACCAAGCTTCCGCTCAAGCCACAACATCAAGCTCGTCCACCATTCCCGCTGAAGCAGTTCACCAGGTCAATCCGGTCAAGCCAACTCACGAGTCGCTCGCGCTGGGCAAGAAATATTACGGTTACGATTGCGCGATGTGCCACGGAAATAATGGCGATGGCAAGGGGGAAGTAGCCACCTCCGAAAAAATGAAGATAGGGGACTTTACCGATCCGGCTACTTTGAAGGACAAAACCGATGGAGAACTCTTCTACATCATAAAGAATGGCCAAGGCCCGATGCCGCCCGAGGGGGGCCGGGTAAAGCCGGCCGAACTCTGGAATATGGTCAATTACATCCGCTCACTTTCGAGCGGGAAAGGTCAGTAGAAGCCCAACCGGAGCGCTCCCGGCGTTTGGTCGTAGTTCCACGTTCAGCCACTGGCAGCCAGCGGCCTGGGCTGGAAGTTCGCGTTGTTGAGCCTTGCGGGTTGGTGCTATCGTGGATGCATCCGACCCGTTCCGCAAATGCCACGCTTCCTGCCGTTCCGGTGCCACGTCTTTTGCTTGCTTCCCACTCTGCTCGTCTGTGCGCTGCAAGGCGCGGCCGCGGCCCAGCAAGCGATCGGCGAGTTGTATGCTACCGATGCCAGCGTGAAGGGATCGGTGGTCCTCGCAGGCGCGGGGACCAGCGTGCTGAGCGGTTCGTCCATCCAGGCTGGAGCCCAGGCTGCGACCCTCAAGCTGGAGCGTGGAGGCAACCTGCTGGTTTGTGAGGGAACGAAGCTGTCCATCACCGCCTCGCAAAGCGGCCGCGAGATGCTGTTCAGCCTGAACAGCGGCAATGTGGAGATGAACTATCCTCTGGGCGCGGAAGCAGACACGCTGCTCACGCCGGACCTGCGGCTGCTGTTGCCGGGACCGGGCACGGTTCACATTGCGGTACATGTTTCGCCGCGGGGCGATACCTGCGTGCAGTCATTGCCCTGGAACGCGGCGGCGATCGTAGTTTCCGAAACCATGGGCGACGCCACCTACCAGGTCAAGCCCGATGAATCGGTCCTCTTCAAGGGCGGACACCTGGACCAGGCAGTCCGAGCGAAACAGAATTGCGGCTGCCCGACCTCGCAGCCGATACCGACGCAAGTGGCCAAAGCCGCGCCGCCTCCACCCCCTCCTGCACCGCCCAAGCCGACGCCGACGCCGGTTGCCACACCGCCGCCGTCGCCTGAGCAGCACATCGCAATCGAAGCCCCATTCATCTTTCGCGGCAGCGACCCACCTCCCGATCTCAGCGCAAATGTCGCCGTCCTAAGGCTGGAGAACAACAAGGTTATACACCTTGAACCGACGGTGCTGCCGCCTGCGGGCAAGAAATCGGCAGCCAACAATAATGCACAGACCGCGAAGAAGCAGTCGCATGGCTTCTTCAGCAAAATTGGGGCCTTCTTCGCGACTATCTTCCACTAAGAGCCGTCAGCTATCAGCCTTCAGCCTTCAGCCGTCAGCTATCAGCTCTTCGCTTTGCGCCGTTAGCCTTTAGCTCTTGGCTGTTAGCTCTTAGCAATCAGGTTGGCGACGGCGCGTACGGTCGTACTGGTGGCTAAAAGCTAAAGGCTAAGAGCTAACAGCCAGCCGAGGAGGGTGGCTGATAGCTGACGGCTGAAAGCTGATAGCCGAAAGCTTCCATCTGCTAAACTTGACTGGCCTTTATGACTGAACAGCCGCGTTCGCGGGTTTTTCTTTGGGTGCTGCTGGGCGGAGGAGCCTTCTTCCTGTTCCTGGTTGCGATCTTTGCATTAGTGTACTTCTCGGTCCGCTCCCAGCAGAAAGACAGCTTCGCAGGCTTTGGCGACAAGATCGCCGTGGTCGATCTGGAGGGCGTGATTCTCACTCCCAAGGACGTGGTGGAGGAGTTGCGTAAGTTCGCCGACGACAGCTCAGTCAAGGCGATCATTCTGCACGTTAATTCGCCGGGAGGCGGAGCCGCCGCGTCGGAGGAGATTTATCGCGAGGTGCTGCGCATTCGCGACCAGAAGAAAAAGCGCATCGTGGCTTCCATCGAGACGGTCGGCGCCAGCGGAGCGTATTACGTCTCGTCTGCGACGAACAAGATTTTTGCCGACAACGCCAGCATTGTGGGCTCTATCGGCGTCATTGCCGAATGGTACAACTATGAGGAGCTTATCAAGTGGGCCAAGCTGCAACAGATCACCCTGAAGGCGGGTGAGTTCAAGGACACCGGCTCGCCCTCGCGCCCCATGACTCCCGAAGAGCGGGCCTACCTGCAAAGCCTGATCGACAACATGCATGTGCAGTTTATCCATAGCGTCGCGGTCGGCCGCAAGATGTCCGACGATCAGGTGCGCGCGCTGGCTAATGGCAAGGTTTGGACCGGCGAAGAGGCCGTGCCGCTCAAGCTGGTGGACCAGATCGGCGACTTTCGCGCCGCTATCGATGACACCGCGAAAGTGGTCGGCATCAAGGGCGCGCCCACGCTGGTACATCCTGAAAAAGACCGTAAGAGCCTGCTTGACCTGCTGTTTGGCGACGCTTCCGAGTACCTCCCCAATCCGGCCAAGCTGATGCAGACCAATGTAGGCTTCTACTACCTTTGGAAATAGAGCGATTTAAGGGCAAGGCCGGCTCCGCCAGGACTACTTTAAGCCGCAACTGCCCCAGTTCCAGACGAAGCTTTCGAGCAACCCATAGCAACTTGTACTTGCCAAGGTTTCGACAATTTGAGAGTATCCGATGTGCTGGTAAACTTGACCCGGTTCGCGATAAGGGGCGTGTGAGATGACCAAGGCAGACTTGATCGATGAAGTTTCCCGGCTGACGGAAATCACGCGGAAGGACAGCGAGGTCATTGTCGAGACCATCTTCGAGAGCGTGGTGCGCTCGCTGCGGGCCGGCGACAAGATTGAGATTCGCGGCTTCGGCAGCTTTCGCACCCGCCAGCGCAACCCGCGCGTGGGACGCAATCCCAAGACCGGTGACCGCGTGGACGTGCCGGCCAAGAAGATCCCATTCTTCAAACCCAGCAAAGAATTGAAGGACATGGTGAACCATTCCGCCCTACAGCATGCCCAAAGCCAGGCCGCCCCTGCGCAAGCCGGCGAAACCGGCAACGCATAGTTTCTGGAGTCTGCTGCGGCTGGGTGTTCCCAGACTGAGGCCCAAGTCCAGCTCTAAATGCTGCGTTCTACCGTCCAAGAAACAGGAAAGCCCGGGCGGTTATGCCCGGGCTCTTCACTTTTCGCTTCGGACTGCGCTTAACGTCCAGGTTCTGGCGATAGTTGCGTCCGTTTCCTTTTCAGGTCAAGCGAATCCTTGTCACCCTGTCACCGTCCGAATTGTCACCACCTGCACCATCCCCGCCTGCACCCAGAGTTACATCATCAAAGCGATGTTCTCCACTTCGCGTTGGAAGGCTTCCAGAGACCCGCCAACCATCCCCACTTTGGCAACCGCATTGCGCGCTTCCTCCGCTGAGACACCGTAGCCGTGTCCGGCAAGAAACATCCGGAGCAGTTCGGCTGCGTCCCGCGAGTCGAATCCTTGCAGCAGCTCAGTGCGGAGCGCGGCCAACTCCGGTATGGTAAATTTTTCTGCCATGACTGACCTCACCTCCGACCCTCCACGTTTGCCTGTTAGACTCGGCTGGCTGCCATTTAGTTGCAGCAATTCGCTTGCCGAAACTGGATTGCCATCGAGTGCACCCTGGTCTTTTAAGTCTTTCCAACCCGCGTGCCTCGAAATAGTTGCTGCAACTGGGTTTGTGCGGCTGGATCGGGTGTCCTGTGTCCCACTCAGGTGGGACGAGTCGCAGGAGGGGGCTGCATCACAGTAGCTGCCAGTGGAACACAATTTCCACTGGCAAGCTCAGCCTTGCCCCTCTTGGGCGCAGCTCTGGGCGATTTGCACCATTTCGGGAAAGTTGTGGGCGATACCGCGCACTGCCTCTTAGCTGAATGGGAATTCAGTGGAACAAGGGCAGGTGCCGCTGCGGTCAGAATTGCTCGATGGTCGCCTCAGGTTCCAGCAGGATGGGAATGCCGTTGCGGATGGGGTACACGCGTTTGCACTCCTTGCACTTCAGGCCGTCTTCGCCGCGCAGCACCAATGGCTTGCGGCACACTGGACAGGCGAGAATTTCCAGCAGGTCGGGAGGAAGCATACATTCCAATTCTAGCAGCGTAAGGCAATGGGCAGTCGGCAGAATTTCAATTCGCAGACGAGCGTCATAAACCAGAGTGAAAAATGGCCGGCGTCCCAAGCCTGCGAACGCCGGCCGTTAAGCTCTCTGTCCTTTCCTTATGTCGAGCTCTCGCTACGCGAGTCACTGGCTTTTTGCGCATTGCGAGACGTCTTCCGATGGTGCTGTGATCTCAAACACGACACCAAAGCCGTACGCTCCGCCTTCCGACGCGGTGCCAAACATATTGCCATTGGCGTCGAATGCTATGCTGCTGACCGGGTACGCGCCGTCTTGCCCGCCAGTGAAATCATGAAGAGTATCGGCCTCCCACCCGGCACATCCATACATGTAAAAGACCGAACCGTATTGGTGTGCACCATCAGCGTACGTCGTGGCGGAATAACCGATGGGCCCGTATACCAGACTGGACCACGGTCCCGGATAGTAGCTGCCGCTTCCGTTGGGGAAACTGTAAAGAAACATCTGATTGTTCAGCACGAAAGCGGTGCCGCCTCCATTCGTGCCCGCCTGGCTGGTGGTGCCGACCGTGCCATAGTAAAACTGGTCCGTCACGCCGCCGATAGGATAACTGCCGTCGCTTCCGCCTTGGAAGTTGTGGAGGACCGTTTCGGTCCAGCCGGATGCTGACGGCGTCAACTCAAAGACAGTGCCCAAATCCGAGCCACCGCCTCCGATCGTGGTTCCGTACAGGTTTCCTGCACCCACGAAGACCAAGGTTCCCAGAGGCCCATTGCCATCACTTCCACCGCTGAACGTATAAAGCACGTTTTCCGTCCAGCCGCCACCGGAAGGCGTCAGTTCGAAAACCGTACCAGCATTAGCATTGCCGCCCTCCTGTGTCGTGCCGTAAATGTTCCCCGACGCGTCAAAAACCAGATCGCCGAATCCGGGATACGCTCCATCGCTGCCTCCCTGAAAGCGGTAGAGAATGGTTTCCGTCCAGCCGCCGAAAATGCTTGGCGGAACAGACGGCGGGGGCCTGAGGTTGAAAACTGTGCCGCAGCCGGTACCGCCGCAACCACTCCCGCCCCCATAAAGCGTTGTCCCATAGAGGGTGCCGTTCGGTCCGATAATGACTCTGGCTGCGGGACCAGCCCCGTCATTGCCTCCGCGAAATGTATAGAGCGGTGTAAAGGGCCAGCTGGAGCCGTTCTTGGACAGGCGGAAAACAGTGCCGGCGTTGCTTGCACCAGCGATGCAGTTCGCCCCGCAAGTCGTGCCATAGAGATTTCCTGCTGCATCCATGGTCAGGCCGGCATAAGGATTTTTTCCGTCGAGTCCGCCGGTAAAGTTATGAAGTACGCTGTAGGTCTGTGCCAGCGCGTAGGGGGCTGAAACTATCATCACGACAACTAGGATCGCCAGCCCGGCCACAGCCGCACGCGAGATTCTACGCAGAAGGTTGCGAGATTGCGATTTACTTTGCATGGATTTCTCCTTCCTGCAATGCCGATTAACTGGAATCAGTCTCAGAGTGGCGCGACTCGGGTTACTGGAGAAGGAAGCTTCGAGGGTCTTATTTCTCGCTGCTCGACAGCGATGGCGGTGGATGGGAACAAGGCCGGGAATCTTCCCCCGCGACGCTCACTTGGACTGAAACACAGTGCGGGATATTTGGCAGTGATCCCTAACACACCGTCAGGTGATAGCAGCAAAGACGAACTGCGAATCGCGGGCCGCAGTCTTCCGTCGCGATAAACTAGAGATTCATCCTCGCAGCGAAGGGACACGCCATGCCGGCCATCATTCTCGACGGTACAAAAATCGCAGCGGAAATCAAGGCGGAAGTGGGGGAAGAGGTGAAAGAACTCACCGCCGCCGGACTTCGTCCCGGACTGGCCGTAGTGCTGGTGGGGCGCAATCCGGCGTCGGAAATTTACGTCCGCAACAAAGTGAAGAGCTGCGAACAGCTTGGCATTTACAGCGAGAAGCACACCCCGCCCGACAACGTGACCACGGCCGAGTTGCTGGCGCTAGTCGACGATCTCAACCATCGCGACGAAATCGATGGCATCCTGGTGCAACTGCCGCTGCCCGCGCAGGTCGACGCCAAGAAGGTCTTGCTGGCGGTCTCGCCTGAGAAGGACGTCGACGGCTTTCATCCCATGAACGTCGGCTATCTTTCGACGCAACGGCCTGGGCTGGTGCCGTGTACACCTGCGGGCATCATCGAAATCTTGCAGCGCAGCAACATTCCCATCGCAGGCGCCGAGGCTGTCGTCGTGGGACGCAGCGACATTGTCGGCAAGCCTGTCGCCATGCTGTTGCTCAACCGCGACGCGACGGTGACCGTCTGTCATTCCAAGACGCGCGATCTGCCCGGCGTCTGTCGCCGCGCGGACATCCTCATCGCGGCTATCGGCAAGGCTGGCATCATCACGCCTGACTTCGTGAAGCCGGGAGCCACCGTTATTGACGTCGGCATGAACACCGTCACCGATCCTGAGCAGTTCAAGGAGTTCTTCGCGGGAAACGAAAAGCGCGAGCGCGATTTCGCCGCTAAGGGCTCAACTCTAATCGGCGATGTTCATCCCAAAGTCGCCGAAGTTGCCGGGGCGATAACGCCTGTCCCCGGCGGAGTGGGCCCGCTCACCATCGCCATGTTGATGAGTAACACGGTGAAAGCCACCAAGCTGCGCCGCGGAGACAAGGTGAGCAGCCTGGCCGCACGATAACTTATTGCGCTGCGGGACTCTCGCGAGCGCGACTGCCGCTTCTACTCTTCTTCTTCCACCACTTCGCCGCGCTCCGCCTTGGCGGCGGCGATGATCTTCTCCTGCTGCGCCTGTGGGACCACATCGTAGTGGTGCATCTCCATGGCGAAGCTGCCGCGGCCCTGCGTCATCGAGGTCAGGTCGGTGCCGTAGGTCAGCATCTCGGCCATAGGCACTTCGGCCTTCACGATGGTCTTGCCCGCCTTGTTGTCCATGCCCTGAATGCGCCCGCGACGGCTGTTGAGGTCGCCCATGATGGAGCCGGCGAACTCGTCGGGAATCGTGATCTCGACGTTCATGATCGGCTCCAGAATTGTCGGCTTCGCCTGCTCCATGGCTTTGCGGAAGGCGATGCGGCCGGCGGTCTTGAACGATAATTCGTTGGAATCTACATCGTGATACGAGCCATCGTAGAGGATGACCCTGAAGTCCACGACCGGAAATCCGGCAAGGAAGCCGCGCTGCGCCGCTTCCACAATGCCCTTCTCGACCGCGGGAATGTAGTTCCTGGGAATCGCGCCGCCGAAGATTTCGTTGACGAACTCGAAGTTGCCGCCGCGCGGCAGCGGCTCCATCTTGATCTTGCAGTCGCCAAACTGGCCGTGCCCACCGCTCTGCTTCTTGTGGCGGCCCTGCACGTCGGCGCGGCCGCGAATGGTCTCGCGATACGGCACCTTCGGCGCTTTCAGGTTTACCTCAGTGTGATAGCGGTTCTTCAGCTTGGATACCACGACTTCAATATGCTGCTGACCGGTCCCGGCGATGAGGAATTCTTTCGTCTGCGGATCGCGGAAGAAGCGCAGCATGGCGTCTTCTTCCATCAGTTTGTGGATGCCGTTGCTAAGCTTGTCTTCATCGGCGCGCGTTTTGGGCTCGATGGCAAAGGTGATGGCCGGCTCGGCGAAGGTGACCTGCGGGTACTGGATGGGCGAAGCCTTGTCGCCCAGCGTGTCGCCGGTGAGCGTCTCTCTTAACTTTGCCACCGCGCCGATGTCGCCGGCGTGCAGCTCGTTCACCGGGACCGCGGTCTTTCCCTGCATGGCGGAGATGTGGGCGAACTTCTCGGCCGTGCTGCGGGTGAAGTTCTGTAGCGTGGCATCGTTTTTCAGCACGCCGGAGTACACCTTGAAGAACGAGATGCGGCCGGCAAAGGGATCGCTGATGGTTTTGAAGACGAAGAGGGAGAGCGGTTCGGAGTCGCCGACCTTGCGCGTTGCCGGCTCGCCGTTGTTGGGCGTGGGAGCCGCGCTCACCGTGCCGCGCTCGGCTGCCGTAGGCATGTAGTTCACGATGAAGTCGAGCACTTCGTCGGTGCCGATGTTGCCCAACCCTGAGGCGAAGAGTACGGGGAAGATCTTGTCCTCGCGAATCGCGTTGTGCAGGCCACCGATAATGTGCTCTTCGTCAATTGTGCCCTTGTCGAAGAACTCTTCCATCAGCGCGTCATCGCCTTCCGCCACCAGTTCCACCAGCCGTTCGTGCGCCGCCTTGGCTTGCTCGGCGAGATTGTCAGGAATAGGGCCGACCTTGGCCTTGCCATTGCCGCCCATCTCGTAGGTATACGCCTGCATCTTTACCAGATCGACCACGCCGGAGAAGCTCTTCTCGGCGCCGATGGGCAACTGCACCGGGACCACGGTGCGCCCGAAAGCTGAGGTCAGCGACTCCATCACACGGTTGAAGTCGGCGCGCTCGCGGTCCATGCGGGTGCAGACGATGACGCGCGGCAGTGCCAGCTTGTCGCAGTAGTGCCAGATGCGCTCGGTCACCACCTCCACCCCACTGACCGCATCCACCACCACCAACCCGGCTTCTACCGCGGGCAGCGCCATCTCGGCTTCGTGAATAAACATGTTGAAGCCGGGCGTGTCGATGAGATTAATCTTGGTCTTGCCCCACTCGACGACAGCGGTCGCGGCGGAAAGCGACATCGCGCGTGAGATTTCTTCTTCTTCGTAGTCCGTGGTGGTGGTGCCTTCATCCACACGGCCCAGCCGCTGGGTGGCGCCGGCGGTAAACAGCATGGCCGATGTGAGCGAGGTCTTGCCCGAGTGCGAATGCCCAAGCAGGGCGACATTGCGAATGTTTGCGCCTTCGTAATTCTTCACGTAGGACTCCTTGTGCACGCGCGGTGCGCGCCAAAAACCCCGAGGTTGCCGGTGAGGCAGAAAGGCGGGGCACCATGCCGACCCTCACCCCAGCGCGCAAAAACGGGCGCTCTAGGGGGCCCCGGGCCTGCGCATGGTGAAGCTGTAACAAACTTGCAATGCTAGCACAAGGGTTTGCGCGCCTCAAACCCGGCCGCGAGCAGCGCCACAGCGTTCCACTCATTCGCGGGTTTCGAATGGCGTAACGTCCATTAAGCAAAAGGGCGACCACTTGGGCCGCCCATTCGTTTCAGCTAATTGCTAAATGCCAAGTGCCAACTGCCGCTCTTACGCCTGTGCTGGCCGTTCGCCAGGCTGAACGTTTGCCTGGCCCGGAGCCGGCTTCAGCACCTGCTGCACATCTTCCTTCGCAGGCGGAGGAACGTTGGGATTCACCCGCACCGGCAGCTCTTTGCCTTCGATGATCAACTGGATATCGTTGGCATCGATGACCTCGCGCTCCAGCAAAGTCATGGCGATGCGCTCCAATATCGGGCGGTTGTTTTCCAGAATGTGCCGCGCCGAGTTGTAGCCGTCATCAACGAAACGGACGACCTCGGCATCGATCTTCTGCGCCGTCTCCTCGCTGAAGTCGCGATGCTGGCTGATCTCGCGGCCCAGGAAGATCTGCTCTTCTTTCTTGCCGAAGGTGATCGGCCCCAGCGACGACATGCCGAATTCGCAGACCATCTTGCGCGCCAGGTCTGACGCCTGCTCGATGTCGTTGCCCGCGCCCGTGGTCATCGTGTTTAGGAACAGTTCCTCGGCCACGCGCCCGCCCATCATGATGGCCAGCCGCGTTTCCAGATAGTTGCGCGTGTAAGTGTGCTTGTCGTCGATGGGCAACTGCATGGTCACGCCCAGCGCCATGCCGCGCGGGATGATGGTCACCTTGTGCAGCGGATCAGAGTGCTCGCGCAGGGCGGCGACCAGCGCGTGGCCGGCCTCGTGATACGCGGTCACTTTCTTCTCTTCGTCCGAGAGCAGCATCGACTTGCGCTCGGCGCCCATCAGGACCTTGTCTTTGGCCTGCTCGAAGTCCCACATCAGCACGGTCTTGCGGTTCTGACGCGCGGCAACCAGCGCAGCTTCGTTCACCATATTGGCCAGGTCGGCGCCGGAGAAACCCGGTGTGCCGCGGGCCAGTACGCCCAAATCCACGTCGTCGTTGATGGGAATCTTGCGGGTATGGACGCGCAGGATCTCTTCGCGGCCGCGAACATCGGGGCGCGAAACTACCACCCGGCGATCGAAACGGCCAGGACGCAGCAGCGCCGGATCGAGCACGTCGGGGCGGTTGGTCGCGGCAATCAGAATGACGCCTTCGTTCGATTCGAAGCCGTCCATTTCGACCAGCAACTGGTTCAGGGTCTGCTCGCGCTCGTCGTGCCCACCGCCGAGACCCGCGCCACGATGACGGCCAACGGCGTCGATCTCGTCGATGAAGATGATGCAAGGGGCATTCTTCTTGCCCTGCTCGAAGAGGTCGCGAACGCGGCTTGCGCCCACGCCGACGAACATCTCCACAAAGTCCGAACCCGAGATGCTGAAGAACGGCACATTGGCTTCGCCGGCTACCGCTCGCGCCAGCAGGGTCTTGCCGGTGCCCGGAGGGCCAACCAGCAGTACGCCTTTGGGAATGCGACCGCCCAGCTTCTGGAATTTCTGCGCCTCGCGCAGGAACTCGATGATCTCCTTGAGCTCTTCCTTGGCCTCATCCACACCGGCGACGTCCTTGAACGTCACCTTCTTCTGCTGCATGGAGAGCAGGCGGGCGCGGCTCTTGCCGAACGATAGCGCCTTATTGCCGCCGGTCTGCATCTGGCGGATCATGATGAACCACAGCGCGCCCAGCAGGACAAACGGCGCCAAGTTGAGCAACCACGTCGGCCAGCCTCCGGCCTGCGCGTCCTTCACCGTCATGTTGACGCCTTTGTCGCGCAGCTCTTTCACCATGTCCGTATAGCCGGCCATGATGGTGGTATGGAAGCCCGCTTTGTCGTTCTTGAATTTGCCGCGTACCTCCTGGCCAATGATCGTCACTTCGCTGACGTTGCCCTGATCCACCTGGGAGAGAAATTCCGAGAAGCTGATGTCGCGTTCCTTCGCGCCCGAGTTCGCGCCCTTCACGACCTGCCACAGCAGGACGCCGGATAGCACGATTACGAGCCAAAACACGACCGTCTTGACCGTCGAATTCACTGACAACTCCTGTTTAAAGGGGCAGACACGAATCCCGCGCCCAGGAAGATTCAAGCTATGTTGTTCATGGCAAACGCCGGCTTCACGCCGGGCGTTACGGAGGCTAAAGCTGGGCCTCCCAAGAACTACACTTAGTCAAACCTTCCCTGAAGAGTTAGATGCCGCCCTCGGCTGCCGGATTTAGAAATTCCGGCACATTACTGATTGTAACTCGCGAATAAACGGAACGGCAGAAAAGACTTGTGCAAAAATCAATGAATGGCAGAAGGCCATTTCGGGATTTGGGCAGAGCAAGAAATTGCCGCTGCGGTACTTCTCTCAGTTCCTTTGCGTTCCGATCTCGCAATTCACCAATATTGACGCGCCACGGCGAAGAAAGTAAGTCCGGAAATTGTGGCTGATGTATAACCTGATGTGGCTGCGCGGCCAAGGGCCGAACGACGGTATGCCTTCCGCAGCCGCTGGAGGGGACAACAGGAGACGCACATGGATTATCGCAAGTCGTTTGTGGTGGAACCTGGCAAGAGGCCGAAGCTGGCCAAAATCGATCCCGGCTACTGCGGCAAACATGTCACGGAGAAGCAAGCGAAAGCTGAGATCGAAGAGTACTGCGGCAAGCTGACCACACTCCAGTACCTCCTGTTCTCCGAGGGCAGGCACTCGCTGCTGATTGTTTTGCAGGCAATGGACGCCGGCGGCAAAGACGGCACGGTGAGGCACGTGGTGGGTGCGATGAACCCGGCAGGCACCACCGTAACCGCGTTCAAGCAGCCGACTGCCGAGGAACTCAAACACGATTTCCTGTGGCGAGTGCATCCTCATGCGCCTGCCAAGGGCATGGTTGCGGTTTTCAACCGCTCCCACTACGAGGACGTGCTCGTGGTGCGGGTCCACAAGCTCGTCTCCAAAGAGGTGTGGTCCAAACGCTACGACTTCATCAACGACTTCGAGAAGACGCTGTATCACCAGAACAACACTCATATCCTGAAGTTCTTTCTTCATATCAGCCCGGAAGAGCAACTGGAGCGGTTCCGGCAGCGCCTGGTCGATCCTGCGCGCAACTGGAAGATCAGCGAGGACGACTACCGCGAGCGCGAATACTGGGACGATTACAGGAAGGCCTATGAGGACATCTTTGCCGAGACCAGCAGCAAGCACGCGCCGTGGTACATCATCCCCGCCAATCACAAGTGGTTTCGCAATCTGGCGGTCTCGCAGATCGTCGCCGCGACTCTGGAGGAGCTGGGAATGCAGTTGCCCCAGCCGCAAGTGGATCTGGAGTTGATTCGCCGCCGCTATCACCAGGCGGTTGAGGAGGAGATCAAGTCAACGTCCACAGGTGGAGAGAATCGGCCTGCCAGTAACAGGAACCCCAAGCAATAGCATCTCCCGCGTGAGACAGGCGGACAACGGTGTGACAATTTGGCTGCCTCGGGAAACTCCTCATTCTTGACGGGAGTGTTACATTCTCAGGCGTGTACCAGAGTGGCGACAAGGACCAAGTTGGAACCGACGGTGCCGCCGGACAACCCCGAGATCAGGAAGTGAGCGAGAGCGGAGAGAACCGGCGCTGGTGGAACCTGTTCCAGAGCGTGCGCCCGCTGAGTTGGACGCGGGCGATTCGCGATGCCGTGGCCGGCTTCCAACTGGCGGCGATGAACATCCCGCAAGCCCTGGGTTACACCAAGATCGCCGGCACGCCGGTGGTCACCGGATTCTATACGCTGCTGCTGCCGCCGGTCGCCTTCGCCGCATTGGGCTCCTCGCGTTACCTGGTGGTTGGAGCCGACTCAGCAACCGCGGCGATTCTTTCCGGTGGACTCGCGGGCCGGGCGCCGCTCGGCAGCGCTCGTTATGTCGAACTGGCCAGTCTTGTCGCCCTGCTGACAGCCTTGTTTCTGCTGGCGGCGCGACTGCTCAAGTTGGGCTTTCTGGCTAACTTCCTCTCCCAAACTGTCTTGGTCGGCTTCCTGACCGGCGTGGGATTTCAAGTCGGCATCGCCGTACTCGGCGAGATGTTGGGTCTGGAAGTGACCTCCCGCAGAACCATCCCGCAACTCGCGGATGTCTTGCGCAATTTGCCCCACGTGCATTTGCCCACCCTCGCTGTGTCGGCGGCGGTGGTGGTCGGGGTTTTATGGCTGGGGCGAATTCTCCCGAACTTCCCAGCAGCAATTGTTGCGGTAGTGGGCGCGGTAGCGGTCAGTTGGGGCTGGGATTTTGCCGGCCACGGTATCAGCGTCATTGGGCCGGTGGCCGCCGGTCTGCCTCATCTGGGATTGCCGCATGCCAGCGGCAAGGAGATCGGATCTCTGATTGGCCTCGCGGGATCGTGCTTCGTGATGGTGCTCACTCAAAGCGCGGCCACGGCCCGGGTCTACGCTGCGCGCCACCACCAATCGCTGAACGAGAATTCGGACCTGGCAGGATTGTCCGCAGCCAACGCCGCCGCCGCCCTCAGCGGGACCTTTGTGGTCAATGGAAGTCCTACGCAGACCGCGATGGTGGAAAGCTCCGGCGGAAGCAGCCAACTGGCCCAGATCTCGACCGCCATGGTGGTGGCGCTGGCACTGCTCTTCCTGACCAGGCCGCTACAGTATCTGCCGCGCTGCGTGCTGGGCGCCATCGTCTTCATCATCGCTATCAAGCTGATCGATTTGCGTGGCCTCGCCAGCATTCGCCGCGAGAGTCCGGGCGAATATTGGCTGGCGGTAATTACAGCGGCTGTGGTGGTGCTGGTAGGCGTCGAGCAGGGCATCATTCTGGCGATGGTAATGTCGCTGCTGCGCATTGTAGGCCACACCTATCGCCCGCACACGGGAGTGGTGGTGGCCGACGGCGCTGCGGACTGGCGTCTTATGCCTCCCACTCCTGGTGCGCTGACCCAGCCTGGGTTGGCCATCTATCGTTTTGGGGCGCCGCTGTTCTACGCCAATGCCGTCCGATTTGCGGAGGAGATTCGCACCATAGTTGGCTCCGCGCCCTCGCCGGTACGCTGGCTGGTGGTCGATGCTGAGGCCATCACTAATCTCGACTACACGGCGGCGCGCATGGTGCGCGAGCTTCATCAGGCGATGTCCCGGGCGGGTGTGACGCTGGCCTTCGCGCGGGTGTCGCCCTATCTGAAAGCCGACTTAGACCGCCACCACATCACCCAGGCGATTGGGGCCGAAATGGTTTTTCCCCGCTTACATGACGCGCTGAACGCTTTCGCGAAGTTTGACCAACAGTCCGCAACGACTCCGGCTGCTGAAGCTATCGGACCGAAACAACTTCCTCATTGAGAAGAAGAGACGATTACCTCGCCCTGTCTAGGCCCCGCAAAGAACCCGCAAGTCTAAGCCAGACCAGGCATGTTGACGCCATAGGAATCCAGGACGTCACGCAAGGTCACGATGCCTTCCAACTTGTGCACATCCGCACGGCTCACCACCGGCAGGATTTCAATCTGGTTTGCGCCCATCCGCTCCAGCGCCAAATCAAGCCCCTGGTCGGGATGAACGTGCGGAAAGTCCAGCCCGCTCACGATCTCACTTAGCTGCTTAGCGGCGCCTTCGGCTGCCTCTCGTTCGAGCGTCGGGAGATTGATAACGCCAATCACCCCTCGCCGGTCGGTCACAAGACAAGTCCGGAATTCGCTCTCACGGACCCGTTCCAGGGCTTCCCCAACTGTGATGTCGGCCGGCAGCAAGTCGCCGGTCGCAGTGTGCATGACCCGGGCTACGTGATGCTCACGCTGCCGGTGACGCGTTTCTTCCGTAGGCAGGTGTATGCCATCCTGTATTGCCAGGGCTTCGTAAATGGGCTGGCGCTGCAATCGTGAGGAGATGAAAAAACTCACCAGATTGGAAATCATCAGCGGGACGATGACCGCATAGTCGTGCGTCGTTTCGAAAATCATCAGCACTGAGGTCATTGGAGTGCGCACGATACCCGCGAAAACCGCGCCCATTCCGACTAGCGCGTAGGCGCCGGGCCCCGCAGTGTAGGCGGGCAACAGACGATGTGCCACGGTGCCCACAGCGCCTCCCAACATGGCGCCGATGAACAGGGCGGGGCCGAAAATACCGCCCGCGTTGCCGGAAGCATAACTTGTGGTCACGGCGATAAGCTTCAGCACCACCAGCAGAACCATCAGATTGAACGCCATCCGTCCGTTCAAGACATCGCCGACATATCCATAACCTACGCCCAGGACTTGCGGCACAAACCATCCCATCAACCCCACCACCAAGCCGCCCGCTACTGGCTGGAACCAGACGGTCTTTTGAGGGAGGCGCAGGAAGCGCTGCCGCATGTCCAGCAAGAGTTTGGTGAAGGCCACAGAAACCAGACCGCCGGCCACGCCCAGCACCGCGTAGATGGCAAGTTCCAGCGGATGCACCAGTTCGTATTGTGGGACCTTGAATAGAGGGTTATTGCCGAGCAAGAGACGCAGTACGATCCAGGAGGTAGCGGAGGCCAACACCACCGAGCCCAGCACCGGCGCGTGGAGATCGCCCACAATCTCTTCCAGCGCAAACAGTACTGCCGCCAGAGGCGTATTAAACGCAGCCGCAATGGCCGCCGCCGCACCGACCGGCAGAAGCGCCTTCACTTTTTCGGGCCGCAATCCCAGGAAGCGCCCGAGTACGGAAGCAATGCCCGCGCCAACTTGAACCGAAGGTCCCTCGCGGCCCAGCGGAATTCCGCTGGCCAGGGTTGCCGAGGTGCAAAAGAACTTTCCCAGCACGGTGCGCAGGGTGATCCGGCCTTCGCGGGCGAACAGCGCCGCCTTGGTCTGCGGCACTCCGCTGCCGCGCGCGTTAGGAAAATAGCGGTAGAGCAGGTAACCGATGCCGAGTGAGCCCACGACAGGGAACAGCACCCGTCGCCAGCGATCACTGCCTGGCGGATACAACCGCATTCCCTCTCGTTCTGTCAGCAGGATGAAAGCGACAACCACTAAGCCGGTGAGCGCGCCGATCACCAGCGCCAGAGCCAGGAACACCTGGTCCTCACGCTGGTGCAACTTGGCTGCAAGATATAAGCGCGGCGCTCTCCGCCAACTTACGCTCGTCTTCTGGCCGCTCTCACTCATGTCTCTTGCAGTGACCTCCCAAGATCATACCTCTCGGAGTGCTTTGGGAGGCAGGTGGTTTCGGTTGACGACGTCGTGCGGCCTATCGCGGCGCCGGTCCGAACCGGCCCAGATCGCCCGCTGATCGCGGAATCGTCGCCTACCCCTTGCATCCCGCTGCCAGAACACGGAAACTGTACAGACGGCCTGCATGAATATCGCAATCTTCGGCGGCACCTTCGATCCTGTTCATCGCGGACACATAGTCGTGGCCCGCGCCGCGGTTGCGAAGTTTGCCCTGAAGCAGGTCTGGTTCATTCCTGCCGACATTCCGCCGCACAAGCGGAAGACGCCGATCACGTCCTTCTATCACCGCTATGCCATGATTGCGCTGGCGCTGGCGGGCGAGAAGCAGTTTGTGCCGTCGCTGCTGGAGGCGCTCGATCCCGAGCTGCCAACCAAGGAGCGCAAGCCGAGCTACTCCATCGATACGGTCCGGCGGGTGAAGAAGATGCTGGGCAAGAGCGACCACTTATACTTTCTGATTGGGATGGACGCGTTTCAGGACATCGCCACCTGGCACAGGGCGGAAGAACTGCTGGCGGAGTGCGATTTCATCGTAGCAGCGCGCCCGGGATATTCGCTGGCGGATGTGGCCTCGTCGCTTCCGGAAAAGCTGCGCCCGCGGGCCGAAGTCACCAAGATATTCCGAAAAGAGAAGATGACAGGACCGCTGGTGCTGCCCGGAGTGACGCTGCATATGTTGCCGGAGACGCACGAGAATGTGTCAGCCACGCAGATCCGCGCGGCGGTGGATCGCGGTGGGGCGCTGAAGCGGCTGGTGCCCGAGGCCGTAGCGGAATATATCCAAAAGGAACGGTTGTACCGGGGAAAAGGGATTAGGGGCTAGGGGATTGGGGGTCGGGTGGGCATTATGCAAGTGACGAACAGTGAGAGGCGGAGAGCGAAAGGCGAATAGCGAATGGCGGATCTTATTGCATGAAGAACAATGAATTGCGGTCGCAGGTCGCCCTAGCGGTGCGAGCCTGCCTGGAAAAGAAGGCAGAGGACATCGCCGTTCTGCAATTAGATGAGCAGGCCAGCGGCTTCACCGATTATTTCCTGCTTTGCTCGGGCGCAAACCCGCGCCAGGTGCAGGCCATCGCCGATGAAATCGACCACCGGCTGAGCGCCATTGGAGTGCAGCCCAAGCACACCGAAGGCTATACCCAGGCCGACTGGTTGCTGATGGATTACGTGGATTTCGTGGTGCACATTTTCTCGGAGAGCGCGCGCAGGTTCTACGGCCTGGAGCGGCTGTGGAAGACGGCCACACGCGTCGAACTGGCTGACCTGGAGAAACCTGCGCGCAAGCCTGCGGCTAGCAGGGCATCAAAGCGTGCGGCAGCGGCCGCGAAATCCAGCAAGACGCCGGCGAAGTCCGCTCCGCGCAAGCGTGCTCAAGCCAAGCATCCGCGTAAGAGTTCCTAAACCGTGAGACTTCACATTGCATGGATCGGCCGCACCAAGAGCCCGCCGATTCAATCGTTGACCGCGGAATACTTGAAGCGGCTGTCGCGCTTCGCGGCCTGCGATGCCCGCGAGTTGCTATCGGAGGCCGCGCTGCTCAAGCTGGTGGAGAAAAGCGCGGGGCGCACCCAGCCGGTGCTGGTGCTGCTGGATTCGCGCGGCCGCCAGCTCAGCTCGGAAGAGATCGCTAACTTCCTCCAGTATCACCAGTCTCACGATACGCAGGAGTTGCTGTTTGCCGTCGGCCCGGCCGATGGCTGGAGCGATGCGACGCGGGCAGCAGCCGACAGCATGCTCTCGTTCGGCAAGATCACGCTGCCGCACGAGCTGGCGCGTGTGGTGCTGCTGGAGCAGCTCTACCGGGGATTCGCCATATTGAAGGGACATCCGTACCACGGGGGACATTGAACGTGGAAGTGACAATGAAATCTCGCCGGCTGGCGAGCGCTCCTATTGTTGTCTTGATAATCATTGTGACCGGCTTATCCTACACTGTAGGACAGTCCCCCAATGTGGGACAACCGAGTCCCAAGCCTGCTTTGAAGGCGGTCTTTCCTCCGCTGGAGCAATGGAAGGCCGCTATCATCGCCGGCAATGTGACCGCCCTGCGATCGCTCTATAGCAGCGATCCGCCGGCGCGGGTCATGACGGCAGCGGGCGACAGCAGCACTGACACCGAAATTGCCTTTTGGATGGGACTGAAGCCGCGTCGCATGAAGCTCGATGTAATCCAGTCGGAGTCGCCACAAGCGGGACAACAGCAGGTTGTATTTCAGGCTGACGTGCAATCCGCCGCGGCTCCGAGCGAACACGTCCTGTATGTCACCGAGGGGCAACTCTGGCAGCAGCAAAACGGGCAGTGGCGGATCGTGGCCACTAAGCGCAGCGATGCGACGCGTCTACAGCAGCCCACTTCCACCAGCAAGGTGATCTACGCGCCCGGACTCGATGCCCACGCCGAGATCCAGCAGGCCCTGGCGCTGGCATCGAAGCAGCACAAGAATGTGATCGTCGTCTTCGGCGCGAATTGGTGCTATGACTGCCACGTCCTCGACCTTGCATTTCATCGTCCCGACCTCGCGGGCGTGCTGCAAAGCAATTACGAAGTGGTGCATGTGGATGTGGGCGAAGGCGACAAGAACCAGGACATCATGCAGCAATATCATGTGCCGATGAAGAAAGGCATTCCGGCGCTGGCCGTACTCGACAGCAAGGGCAAGCTGCTCTATAGCCAGCAAGGCGGCGAGTTCGAGAAAGCGCGCTCGCTGGCTCCAGAAGATCTGCTGGCGTTCCTGAATAAGTGGAAGCCGGAAAAATAGGCGCTCGCGGGAGAAGCCAAGCCGCGCGGAACGGCTGCGCCGCACAGACTAAGAAAGGCGCGGGAAGCTCATGTGCTTCTTCCGCGCCGCTTGTGATCTTGTGCCGCCTCTAGTAACGGTGCGGCAGTTTCTGCTCGGTATCCACCGAGCTCGTCAAGGATCCAACCAGGTAGCTCACAACGATAACGCCTACCACAGCGATCATAGTCAGATCCATGTGGCACCTCCCCCACCCGGCGGCTGGCGCCGGCCCATGCCCGATCTCAAATCCTTCCGTCGCTACTTCATTGGACACTGCTGTGCAACGGAAGTTGTGCATTCTTTGTAGCACGATTCTGGCTAACTTGCAGTAGAAATCGGCATGGCAACCGATAACTTTAGCGGCATGGCATCGGGGCCGGGATAGCACGCAAGGTGCTTGCGCGGGTGAATCTGGAGAATCCCGGAGGACCAGCCGTCTTCCAGCCCAGACCACGCTGCGTGTAACTACGCAGCGGGCGGTCCGGTTTCCGCTACCACGCGGATGAGAGCATCGGGGCCGTCGGCGCCCACTACGTAGCGATCGGCTTCCACCTCGGGCCACTCGCCGTAGATGTGGGCGATGTAGACTACCTTGCCCTCCCGTTTTCCGTCGCGGAAGATGCGGATGATCTTGCGCGCCGTGGAGTCAGGCAGCCGGTGGCAGATCAACGCGACGTCGAACGGCACTTGTTTTTCCGCCGCTTCCAAGGCTTCCTTTTCGGTACTGAGCGCCAGGACCTCATGCCCGGCGGATTGCAGTACGTGCTGCCGCAGCAGGGCGAGTTCCTGATCGGTGGTGAGGATAAGAATCTTCATGCCAGCTTCTTGGCGGCTCGCTTTATTGCGCAGGTGGCTTCATGAAGTCCAGCGAACGCGATATATAAGCCTTCAAATCGGGACGGCGCACGACGGCATCCAGCATTCCATGTTGCAGCAGGAACTCACTGCGCTGGAAGCCTTCGGGCAGCTTCTGGCGGATGGTCTGCTCGATCACCCGCGGTCCGGCGAATCCGATGAGCGCTCCCGGTTCGGCGATGTTCAGGTCGCCCAGCATGGCAAACGACGCCGTTGTGCCACCGGTGGTGGGATCGCTCATCACGGAAATGTAGGGCACCTTGGCGTCGTCCATACGGGCCAGCGCTGCGGAGATTTTCGCCAACTGCATCAGGCTGATCGCGCCTTCCATCATGCGAGCTCCGCCGGAGGCCGAGACAATGATGAGCGGCAACTTCTCCGCCGTGGCTCGCTCGATGGCGCGAGTGATCATTTCGCCCACTACTGTGCCCATCGAGCCGCCGATGAACGAGTACTCCATGGCACTCACGATCACCGGCTTTCCGTCAAGTTTGCCGCGCGCGTTGATGACCGCATCGTTCAGCCCGGTCTCCTGCTGCGAGCGCTTGAGCCGGTCGGCATAGGGCTTCAGGTCGGTGAATTTCAGCGGATCGGTCGAGACCAGGTTATTGTCTTCCACCTCGTACTTGCCGTCGTCCAGCAGGTACGACAGGCGAGTGCGTGCGTCGATGCGGAAGTGGCGATCGCACTTGGGGCAGACGTTGAAATTCTGGTCGAGGTCCTTCTTCCAGATGATCTGGCGGCACTGGTCGCACTTCACCCAGAGGCCTTCGGTCTTGACCTTCTTCTCGCCCGAGGTATCGAGTGGGACAGATTCGCGCTTAAACCATGCCATTGTGTCGTTAGCCAGTGTAGCCGAGGCCATGCGGAATTGTCGCGCGGGAAGTATTGGGGATAAATCGAATTGGCAGCATGGCGCAGCAGCAAGTCGGAATCGCGAGAGAATAGCTGCGCTCGTCGCTCCGGATGACACGCAGCTAAGACTTGATGATTCTCCGCCACCGCGAGCGGTCGCGAGCCTTGCTACGAATGCCGGTAAGGCAGAGTGACCTTCACCCGGCAGCCGCGCGCATCGGGACGGTTGGCCAGCTCGATCGAGCCGCCGTGCGCTTCGGCTATCTGCTGTGACAATACCAGTCCAATCCCGGAGCCACCCGGCTTGGTGGTGTAGAACGGCACAAAGGCGTTGCTCGGATTCAGCAGGCCAATCCCGTTGTCTTCCACCATGACGGCTACCTTGCGATCGAACTCCTCCCATCGCATTGTCACCTCCGGCGCAACAGCCTCACCGGCCTGGGGAGATTGTGCTTGCTCCAGTGCAGCGTCGGCGGCATTGCGAATCAGGTTGATCAGCATCTGCTCGATGAGGTCGGGATCGATCATCAAGACGAGATCGGCGCCGGGCGAGATATCGACCTTTACGCGGGTTTCAAGAGCGGCCACGCGTTCGATAAGCGGCCGCAACTCCACCGGCCGCAGAGTCGGCGAGGGCATCTGCGCCAGCCTGCGGTAGGACTGCAAGAATCGGTGCAAGGAAGCTGTGCGCGACTCGATGATGTTCAGCCCGCGCTGGAAGTCCGCGTTTTGCGTCTCCGGCAGTTCTTCCAGCGGCAGGCGCGACGACAGACTCCCGGCAATCGAAATAATGGGCGCGAGCGAATTATTCAGCTCGTGGCCAAGCACGCGAATCAGCTTCTGCCAGGCGCTGCGTTCTTCCTCGCGCAAGGCGCGGCTCACATCGGACAGCACAATCAGCGTGTGGGGTACGCCGTTCTGCCGGAACGAACGCTTGCGGACCAACCAGCGCGCGTTGGGCGCCGAATATGGAAGCGCGACCAGCGTCTCATTGGCCGCCTCAAAGCAGGCGTTCAGTTCCAGTTCGCCGGCGGTCTTGCCCAGCAGGCGCGCTGCCGGCTGCTGCAACAGCCGCTCACCCGCGGCATTCATCAGCCGCAGGACGTGATCGGGATCGAAGGTAAACAGCGGGGCATCGATCTCTTCTACGACGCGGCGCAGAAGTGCGGTCGCCTCAATCGTCTGCACCCGCTGTTCGGTCAAGATATCGGCGAGGGAATTGATCTCCAGCGCCAGCTCGCCCATGGCGTCGTTGGGAGCAGCGCCGCGCGCGCGAAAGGAATAGTCCTCCTCGCGCAGCGCTCCGACCACATTGGTCAGGGTTTGCAAAGGGCGGACGATCTGTTCCAGCAACGCCAGCGTCAGCACCAGCCAGAGGAAGAACTCCAGGACCGTAAGCGAGATTTTTGTGTCGCGGCTCCAGTCATGGGTCCAGATCAGAATCGTGCCGAAAGCAATGCCCGGCAAGGCCGCCAGGATAGCAAACAAGGCGATGCGCTTTTCGAAGAGAAGCCGGAAACGGCGTCGCCGAGTGCGAGAAATTTTGGCGGTGCGATTTGCAGCGGTCGCGGCTTGCGTGATAACTGGGGCAGGAGGCTTGGGGTCGCCGCCTGAGCTAGAGTCCATAACGTTCCATCCGGCGATACAGCGCGCCGCGACTCAATCCGAGCGCCTCCGCCGCCTGGCTCACGTTACCATGAAAGCGCTGCAGCGCTTTGCGAACCAGAATGCCCTCGACCTCTTCAATGCTGAGCTCTTCCAGGTTCGGCCCCGACGAGCGCTGCGGCACGCTCAGCCCCAAGTCGGAGACCTGGATCTCTCCCGTTTGACACATCAGCACGGCGCGCTCCAGGGTGTGCTCCAACTCGCGCACATTGCCGGGCCACGCGTACTGCATCATGGCTTGCAGAGCAGGTGCAGCGAACGCGCTGACCGCAACCCGATAGCGCGTAGCATAGCGCTTGAGGAAGTATGCCGCCAACACCGGAATATCTTCGCGCCTTTCGCGCAATGGCGGTATGGGAATCTCGACCGTGTTGAGGCGGAAGAGCAAGTCCTCGCGAAACTGCCCTGCGGCGATGGCATCCTGCAAGTTGATGTTGGTCGCCGAGATCACACGGACATTGATGTGCTTGGTCCGTGAGGAGCCGACGCGCTCGATCTCGCCGGTCTCCAGTACGCGCAAGAGTTTAGCCTGTTGGCGAATCGGCACGTTGCCAATCTCGTCGAGGAAGATGGTGCCGTTGTCGGCCAGTTCGAAACGTCCGATGCGATCCATGCGGGCGTCGGTGAAGGCACCCTTCACGTGGCCGAACAGCTCGCTCTCGAATGTGCCTTCCGGAAGCGCACCGGTATTGACCGCAACCAGCGGCATGGAGGCGCGCGACGACAGTGCGTGCAGGGTTTGCGCCACTACTTCCTTGCCGGTGCCGTGTTCGCCGGTCACCAACACATTCGCGTCCGACGGGCCAATGCGCGCGATGGTTTGCAGCACGGGCTGCATCGACGGCGCGGCGGCAATGAAGTCGGGCCGGCCCTCAGCGCGCAGCAGCCGGGCTTCAGCTTCGAGCTGCTGGGTCCGCTGCAAAGCGCGGTGCAGCTCGACCTGCGTGCGCAAGATGGCGAGGAGCCGTTCGTTCTCCCACGGCTTCTGGATGAAGTCGCGGGCGCCGCGGCGCATGGCTTCGACGGCGAGTCCGACGTTGCCCCAAGCCGTCATAACGATCACCGGCATGTTGCTGTCGAGGGCAACAATTTCGGAAAGCAGATCGAGGCCCTCCTGGCCGGAAGTAGTGTCGCGGGTATAGTTCAGGTCGATCAGTATCGCGTCATAGAACTCGCTGGCCAGAGACTCGCGTACGGCCGCGGGAGACTTTGCAGTATCCACTGCGAATCCAGCCGGGCGAAGCAGCAACTCCAGCGCTTCCAGAATGTGCGGCTGATCGTCGGCGGCAAGGATGCGGCCGGTGCGCTGCCGGTCGCGCGCCTCGGTGGCGGCATCCCGCGCGGCTGCCGGGTTGGGCTGAACTTGTGTCCGCGGCAAAATTCTCTCCCTCAGCGCGCGATGCCGTCCACCGCGTTCTGAATTTGAATATTATTTTCTTCCAGCGTTGTACCGGTAGCGCGCTGCAATTCAAGCTTCGACTTCTGATATGCGGTGCTGGCATTCACCAGGTCCAACTCAGCCAAGGCCAGATCGCGCTGCGCGGACAGGGTCTGGAAACTCGATCCCGCGCCCAGCGTCTGCTCCTTCTGCATGATGGTAAATGTCTTCTCGGCGAGATCGCGAGCTTTCTTGGCAGCGTCCACGCGCGCCCGGCCTTGTTCCAGAGCATATTCGGCGTTGCGTACTTCGATACGGATTTGCTTCTTAAGTTGTTGCTCGCGCAATTCGGCCTGGCGGTACTCCAGATCCGAGCGATACTGGTCGGCCTTGGCTACGCGATTGCGAATGGGGATGCTCAGGTTCAACCCAACCAGGTAGTCCGGTGAAGAGTTGTTGAAGGCGTCCTGGAAGCCGCCCCACCAGTTGGTAGGAGAGGTGGTGCTGTTGGTAGTGTAGTACAAGGGATTTAGGTCGCCGGCCAATCCCGTGCCGCCGTAGAAACCAACCAGAGTAAGAGTCGGAAGCAAGGCGTTGGCGGCTGCTTTGCGCGTGATCTCCCGATTGTTCAAGTCGATGTCGGATTCTGCCAGCTCGGGGCGGGTCAGCAGCGACTGCGCGATCAACTCCTGGGTTGGCTTCTCGGGAATCATCTGGATTGTATCCAGACGGTCAGTGGGAACCACCGGCATGGATTCCAGCGTGGGATCGTCAAGGTTCCTGGTGAGCGCGTTCTTAATCAAGGATTCCTGCAACTGCAAGTTGGTTTTGGCGACGGTCAGGTCCTGGTCGCGCCGCGAGACCTCGGCCTCGGCGCGCATCACATCCATGGCCGGAATGGCTTCCAACTGGAGTTGCTTCTTGGCGCTGTCGAGGCTCTGCTGCGCGAAGGCGAACGATTGCTCGGTGACCTTCTCCGCCTGATAAGCGCTGACCAAGTCCCAATAGATATTGGCGACCTGAGTTATAGTCGCGATCACCTGCATCTTGAAGGCGATATCGGAGATCTTCTTGTTGTTCTTCGCGATGCGCAGATAGCGCAGGTTGGGACCTGTGCCGAATCCCGCCAGCAATTGCTGTTGCACAGTGAAGCGATAGTACGTTCCTAGCTGCGGCGTCAGGCTGCTGAAGATGCTGTTGGTGGTCTGGCGGTTGTTGTCGACTTCCAGGCTGAAGCTGGTACCCGTGGGGAACGCCTGGCTGTAGTTCAGGTTGACAAGGCCGGTGTTGGTCTGCAGCTCCGGTACACCGTAAATCTGGATGTTGGACAGCGGCAGCGTCTGGTGCTCAAGGCTGGAAATCCCGGTGATAATTGGGTCGTAAGACGATACGTTGGTCCCTATACCGAGGGTCGACTGCACCAATCCTGACGCGCCCGCGCCCGCGCCGCCCGCGCCGCCGGTGGTGCCGCCGGCTCCCGCGCCGGGAGCGCCGGTTCCGAAGCCACCGACACCTCCGCCCGGAGTGCCCTGCACCACGCCGGCATTGACCCCGCGAAAAAAGCCGCCAGCTTTGGTGCGCTGGATATCGGTGTCAGCGATGGGCAGATTGTAGCGGGCGATCGCCAGATCGAGGTTGTTCTCCAGCGCCAGATCGATGGCGTCCTGGAGCGAGATGTAGAGCTTGCCATCGCGAATGACTTGTTGCAGCCGGGATGAGTTGGCCAGATCGGGCTTAGGCGCCGAACTGGGAGCATAGGCTGCGATGGGGTTGTTGGAACGCGGGATCGCCAGACTCGGTGGCGTTCGGATGGAGAGCGCCGACGGAGAAGCCGTATTCGTGGAAGCTGGCGCCTGCTGCGGAGTGGGCGCGGTCGGGGCTTCCTGCTGCGCTTGCGCGCACGCCAGCAGAGCACAGACCACAACGGTTACAACCTGAGACCCTGGCCGACGCTCCATCATGAGCGGACCGCCTCCCCGGCTTGGGTCAGCGCCGGATTGCCGGTGTCGCCCACGATCCAGCCGTCTTTCATTTGAATGGTGCGCGATCCGTAGGACGCGTTGACCTCCGAGTGCGTCACTTGCACGATGGTTGTGCCTTCGCGATTCAGCTTGGTAAATAGCTCCATAATCTCTTTGGCCTGGCTGGAGTGCAGATTGCCGGTAGGCTCGTCGGCTAGCAACAGCGCCGGCCGGTGAATCACGGCACGGGCGACGCCCACCAGTTGCTGCTGTCCACCGGAAAGCTGGTTGGGATAAAGATCTTTCTTGGCGACGATCTGGAAATGGTCCAGGGTTTCGGCCACCATGCCTTGCCGCTGACCGCGTGGGATGTCCTTATACGACAGCGGCAGGTCGATGTTCTCCTGCACGGTCAGATCGTCGAGCAGGTGATAGCTCTGAAAGACCATGCCGATCTTGCGTTTGGCCAACTCAGCGCGCTCTTTGCGCTTCATCAAGTGGACTGGCTGCTCGCCGAACCAGTACTCGCCCGCCCACTGGTCGTCGAGCAGGGCCAGCACGTTCAGCAGCGAGGACTTCCCTGCCCCTGACGGCCCCATGACGGTGACAAACTCGCCTTCGTTGATGGTAAGGTCAATGCGGCGCAGCACCCACGTCTGCCCCGCTCCGGTCTTGTAACTGCGTTCGACGTTGTTGAGTTGGATCATGATTAGCAATTGGCAATTGGCAATTAGCACTTGGCGCTTTAGCATTTGGCAACTGCATTAGCGAACGCGATCGGTGCGAGAAAAATGGCAGAGCGCATCAAGCCAACCGGCGACGATCTACGGGCTAAGTGCTAAATGCTAAGTGCTGCTTTATTGCGACTCCTGCATCAGCCGACGCAGTTCTTCTTCGGCGACGACTTTTCCGTCGAACAGATGCACCTCGCGCTGCGCATGCGCCGCGAAACGTGGATCGTGCGTCACCATGCAGATGGTCGCGCCCTCGCGGTGCAACTTCTGAAGCAGCTCCATTACCGCTTCGCCGTTACGCGAGTCGAGATTTCCCGTCGGCTCGTCAGCCAGCAAGATGGACGGCGACCCGCCCAGCGCGCGCGCCACGGCCACGCGCTGCTGCTGACCGCCGGAAAGCTGCGAGGGATAATGGCGCAGCCGGTGGGCCATGCCAACCCGCTCCAGCGACTCGAGCACGCGGCGCTTGCGCTCCGCCGACGCCATGCCGTCGCGATAGGTGAGCGGCAGCTCGACATTCTCGTACACCGTGAGATCGCCGATGAGGTTGAAGCTCTGGAAGATGAAGCCGATCTCGCGATTGCGGATGCGGGAACGGTCGCCGAAATCCAGGTTTTCCACCGGCTGGCCGTTGAGCCGGTAGTTGCCGGCGGTGGGCGTGTCGAGCAGTCCAATGATCGATAACAATGTGGACTTGCCGCAGCCCGACGGGCCGGACATGGCGACATACTCACCCCTGCCGACAGTCAGATGGACGCCGGAGAGCGCGTGGGTTTCCACCTCGTCGGTGTAGAAAACCTTGGTCATGTTTTCGATTTCAATCAGCGGAATTGGTGCTTCGCTCATGTTGTGGTCCATTCCTAGTTGATCGCGACTGCGACGAGTCGCTTTTCGCTATTCGCCATTCGCTTTTCGCCAGAGACGGAATCGCTGTTCGCTCTTCGCCAGAGGTTAAGCTCTGGTCAACGCGATGTACGCAGCGTGCTGAACCGCAGTTCGCTAATCGCATCTGTCAATCGTCGGTTGAGCCATAATCTGGCGAAAAGCGAACAGCGAAAGGCGAAGAGCGTTCTTCCCTATTCCAGCCGCACGCGATCGGTATTGTCCCACCGCGACATGTCCGACAGAATCACGGTGTCGCCCTCTTTCAGTCCGGAATCGATCTGGATCTGGTTCACCGACGCGCGCCCGGTCTTCACCTGCACGCGGCTGGCGGCATTGCCGGAAGGATCCAGTTTGAACATGGAGATGGTGCTGCTCTCCTGTCCGAATGCCGGACGTCCCACATAAAGCACGTTGTCCAGCTTCTCCAGATCGATCGTCCCATCGACGCTCAAGTCGGGGCGCGCGCCCTTGGGCAACTCGCCGGTGAGCTTCACGTCCACCGTGACCGTGCCATTCTGCACCGCGGGATCGACACGGCTTACTTCTCCCGCAATCACGCCGTTGTGTGTGTCAACGGAGGCGGGCTCGCCAATCTGCACGTCACGCGCCTGGGTCTCAGGGATCTTCAGCTCGGCCATCAAATGATTCGGCTGGACGATCTTCGCCAGCTCCGTTCCCGGCATCACATGCTGTCCCACCTGCAGCGGCAACTCCACCAGCACGCCGTCGACTCCCGCCTGGACCTTCAGGCGCTGCAACTGCGTCTGCTTGAGTCCGGCCAGCGCGCGTACCTCGTCAACTTTTGCCTGCTGCACTGCAAGTTGGGACGCAATTGCCTTCTCGTTGATCTTCAGCCGTTCGTCTTCGATCTCGTCGCGTGTCGTCAGCTCCTGCGCCTTGCCGGCAGACGCCTTCTCCGCCAAACCCGAGATGACGCCCAGATCGTAGAGCGACTTGTCGGTCTGCGCCTGGCGCTGGGCTTCGTTGTAGTCGGCATTGACAGTCGCCGCGCCTGCGCGCTGGTCCATCAGGTCGCTTTGCAGCTTGACTTTGAGGCTCTGGTATTCGGCCTCGGCGGCCTTCACCTGCAATTGCGCGTCGAGCGCTTCCTGCTCCAGTTGCGGATTGCTCATCTCCACCAGCACGGTGTTGGCCTCAACCTGCGAGCCGGGAAGCTTGTCGATGCGAATGACAGTGGCTTCAGTCTCGGCGGGGATCTGGCGAACATCTTCGTGGCTGGGAATCAGCGAACCCAATCCGCGAACCTGTCGCAGCATGGAGCCGCGCTTCACGGTGTCAGTCCAAATGGTGCTGCGATCCACCGACGGAGCGGCCGGCTTCAGGCGCGAAATTCCTACCGTGACGCCGACCAGCACAACCAGCGCGACACTCGACCAGATGATCTGGCGACGGCGCTTTTGACGTTTAATCTCTGGACGGGCAATATCCATTCCGCATTTCCTAGCGCAAGCGGCGAGCCATTTGTCGATGCATTTAATTCGCTTGCTATCAAAAAGTTACAGGGGCCAGTTGGGGCGCTCAGATCAGAGAACGTGTTCTCTCTCGCATTAAAGTGTCCGATATTGGACACGGCTTGTCCAGGGGATTTCCTTTTGATCGCAGTGGACGACCGGAATCTTCTGCTCGAACGGCTCGGTTCGAGTGCGGCTGATTGACATCGCCCTGTTGCCGTGGAACCAGAGGCCTCGCAGGCGGCGCGCGCAAGCGCTGGAAGTTTACGATCTGCACCAAGCTCCGATTCGCAAGTCGGAAGCGCTGGCGCGGGAAAAAGCGTAGCGAAAAATCTCGCGGAACTTCTTCGACTGTGCCGCCGTATTTCCAGTTGTCAGCAAATTGGAACACGGCGCGCGCGGCAGCGTGGCCGGAAGGAGTGGAGCATGGACAGCAATGTTGTGGGATTCGCGGCAGTAGTCATGAGCTTGGGTATCCCAATGGCCATACTGTACACGTACTACCGCGTGCGCCGGTTGCGCACGGAAGAGCGGCTTGCCGCCATCGCGCGCGGAGTGAGCGTTCCGATGGAGCCGGAGCTGTCGCAGGCGGCGCGTTCGCGGCGCGCGGGCATCCTGCTAACCAGCGTCGCCATTGGCTATATGATCGCCTTCGCGCTGATCGCGCGGGCCGAACCCGATGCCTGGACTGCGGCAGCATTCGGCGTGATACCGCTGGCGGTTGGAATTGGCTTCTTCCTCGATTCAACGCTGATCCGGCGCGACGCACGGGCATAGAAATTTCCCACTCATTCGAAAACCGCGAATGAGTGGGGCACCCGACTCGAACCTCTGACCTTTTGCCATTGGCGAGCTCTCGTCTCGAGTTAGGCCAACGTCACTAGCAATCGTTAGTCGCTTTTGGCCTGCTTCGGAGCTCTGTGATGGCGCCTGAAAAGCTTATCGCGGAAGTCGGGCCAGAATTCCGGAGCCAGGTTGACGAAGCCGTTGTCGGCCACATCGATCCAGAAATGCGAGAACGTTGCTCCTGCCGTACGGCTCGCGGGCGGGTAATAGATATCGGAAAAGCCGGCGCTGGCGGCGCTGCCTAAGAAGTTATCGAAGTTGAAGGTATTGCCGCCGTCGTCCTTGCGAATCACTACAGCACGGCTTACGGAATAGCCGATTCGATAGAGTAGACTGTGGCCGCTGCCCTTGCGATGATAGCGCGGGTCCTCGTGCAAGGCCGACGCGACCACGAAGTCTCCAAAAAAATTCTGCGTGGCAATGTCGGCCAGGGAAGCGCCAAAGCGCTGAGCAAATGCGGCCCCGTCCTTGCCGTATTTCGGATCGGTGTCGGTCGCCTGCGAAAATACGGCGTTGAACGCGCCTGCGCCCAACGTCAGGGGGCTGGCAGTTTCATGGACGAAATTGTTCCACTTGTCGCGTGTGGTGCGCACGGGCGGCAACGGATCGGCCGTGGAATTCATCTGAGGCGAAGTTGCAGAGGCAGAGGGAACCTGAGCGGAATTCTGAGCATACAGCGGAACGCAGAGACAAACTGCCGCTAAAACGGCCGTCTGCATGTAGCGGAGCATATAACAGGTCCCGCGGCTTTCCCCATCCCTGGAATCCAAACCTGTCAAGAAAGAGCGTACCACCATCACCCTCGCATTGATGGTAAAAACCTGACGCCGGAATCATAGATGAGCTGGGGATTGCGGCCTGACCGTGGGGCCTTGTCAGTCGTAATACTCCAGCCCCAGGTGGGTGATGAGCTCTTCGCCTTTGAGGTGACGCAGGGTGTTCTTCAGCTTCATGAGTTGGATGAACAAATCGTGCTCAGGATAGAGGCCCTCGGCCGTCATCGGCGACTTGAAGTAGAAGCTGAGCCACTCCTGAATGCCGATGCCGCGCAGCTCCGACGAGCGCTTCGCCAAGTCGAGGAAGAGCACCAGGTCGAGCACGATCGGCGCGGCGAGGATCGAATCGCGGCAGAGGAAGTCGACCTTGATCTGCATGGGATAGCCGAGCCAGCCGAAGATGTCGATGTTGTCCCAGCCCTCTTTGTTGTCGCCGCGCGGCGGGTAATAGTTAATGCGGACTTTGTGGCAGATGTTGCCGTAGAGGTCGGGATAGAGTTCGGGCTGCAAGATGTGCTCCAGCACCGACAGCTTCGACTCCTCCTTGGTCTTGAATGAGCCGGGATCGTCGAGCACTTCGCCGTCACGATTGCCGAGGATGTTGGTGGAGAACCATCCGTTCAGCCCGATCATGCGGGCCTTGAAGCCGGGCGCAAGAATCGTCTTGATCAGCGTCTGCCCGGTCTTGTAATCCTTGCCGCAGATGGGCGCTTCCATCTGCTTCGACAGCTCCTGCATGGCGCGAATGTCGACCGTGAGATTCGGTGCGCCATTGGCGAACGGCACGCCTTCCTTCAGCGCGGCGTAGGCATAGACCATGGAGGGCGCGATGCTCGCATCGTTCTTGTGCATCGTCTTCTCGAACGCCGCGAGCGATTTGTGTGCGGGGCCGGCTTCGATGAATGTTTCCGTCGAGGCGCACCAGATCATGACCAGGCGATCGGCGCCGCTGGACTTCTTGAAGTCGCGGATGTCGTCGCGCACCTGCTCGGCGAGATCCATCCGGTTCTTGCCCTTCTTGACGTTGGGGCCGTTGAGGTTCTTGACGTAGTTGTGATCGAAGACCGCCTTGCGCGGCTTGATGGACGAGAGGAACGGCTTCACTTGTTCCAGCAGCGAGCGATCGAGCACGCCTGCCTTTCCGGCGGCGGCGTACATGTCGTCTTCGAAAATGTCCCAGCCGGTGAAGACCAGATCGTTGAGCCCGGCGAGCGGAACGAAGTCCTTGATTTTCGGTGAACGGCCTTCGGTACGCTTGCCCAGGCGGATGGTACCCATCTGGGTCAGCGATCCGATGGGCTTGGAAATTCCTTTGCGCACAGCTTCGACGCCGGCGACAAATGTGGTCGCGACGGCGCCCATGCCGGGAATCATGATTCCCAGCTTTCCTTTAGCCGGAGCGATTTTCCCCGCTCCGGATTTACTCTTATTTGCCGGCATGTTTTATTAATCCGTTTCGTGAAGATATGGATTTGTTGGGACCATCTACATATACGGACTTGCGCTTTGTATCAGGGCACGACTTTAGTCGTGCCGAAGATGATATATAAAAGGCGGGGCTTTTAGCCCCTGCAAGATGGGTGGCAGGGGCTAAAGCCCACATCCACATTGCAGCGTAACGGCACGGCTGAAGCCGTGCCCCCGATACGAGGCAAATCTTAAATAACTATCTTCTCGCATGGTAATCGTCTTCGCAATCGTCGGACTGCGAATGGGCGGCTTTGCCCACTGTGCTGCAATCTGAGGGATTTGGCGGAATACTATGGCTGACGAAAAAGTTGCAGTGGTGACGGGAAGCTCCAGCGGCATCGGGCTGGTGACCTGCGTGGAGTTGGCGCGGAACGGCTATCGCGTGGTGGCGACCATGCGCGACCTCGACCGCAGCGGCAAGCTGGAAGATGCTGCGCAAAAAGCCGGGGTGCGCGATCGGCTGGAGCTGCGGCGCGTCGATATTACCGAGATGGAGTCGCTCGCGGGTGCGGTGGAAGCCATCGCCGGCGATCACGGCCACATCGACGTACTGGTGAACAACGCCGGCTTCAGCACAGCGGGCTTCGCCGAAGACATCACGCTGGCTGAGCTTCGCCATCAGATGGAAACTAATTTCTTCGGCAATGTCGCCATGACCAAAGCGGTGCTGCCCATCATGCGAGCGCAGCGCTCGGGACACATTGTTCAGATCAGTTCCGTCGTCGGGCGAACACCAGCGCCGCTGCTCAGCAGCTATAGCGCGTCGAAATTTGCGTTGGAGGGTTGGAGCGAGTCGCTACGGATCGAAGTGCATTCGCTGGGCATTCGTGTGGTGCTGATCGAGCCCGGCGACTACGACACCGACATCTGGCAACGGAATCTCGTCATTGGGAAACAGGCGCTCGATCCCAGTTCGCCGAACAAAGCGCGCAGCCAGCGCTTCGCAGAGTTCGTGAAGTCGCGGACGACTAAGCGCCGCGATCCGCGCGAGGTTGGGCAGTTAATCGCGCGCGTGGCCAACGATCCCAACCCCAAGCTGCGATACCTCATTGGTTCGGACACGAAGATGCAGGTCTGGCTCCGCACGCTGATGCCGTGGCGTCGCTACGAGCGCGTGGTGGCGAAGACAACGAAGATCGACTAGAGTCGCTGATCAATCCTGGGCAGCACCGCGCGCAGCAGTGCCAGCACCTTGCCGCGGACGCGCTCGCCGGTTGCCAGCACTTCCGCGTGCGTGATTCTCGCGCCGGCGATTCCGGCGGCCATGTTGGTGATGCAGGAGATCGCCAGCACCTCCAGCCCCAGGTGACGCGCGGCGATGACCTCGGGCACGGTAGACATGCCGACCAGGTCGGCGCCAATGGTCCGCAGAAAGCGGATCTCTGCCGGGGTCTCGAAGCTGGGCCCGGTCACCGCGGCGTAAACCCCTTCGAAGACTCTCTCGCCCAGCCGTTCCGACTCCTCCAACGCGAAGCGGCGGAACTGCGCGTTGTAGGCGTCGGCCAGGTCGGGATAACGGGGTCCAAGACGATCGTCGTTGGGGCCGATTAAAGGGTTTTGTCCCAGCAGGTTGATGTGATCGCGCAGCACCACCAGTGCTCCTTGACTGTATTCGGGATTGATGCCGCCAGCGGCGCTGGTCAACACAACTGCCCGCACGCCCATGTGCGCCAGCACGCGCACCGGAAAAACGACCCGCTCCGCCGAATAGCCTTCGTAGAGATGCACCCGGCCCTGCATCACGGCCAGCGGAAGCTCGTCAAGGCTGCCGATGACGAGCCGGGCCGCGTGTCCGATGGCCGTGCTCTGGGGGAAGAAGGGGATTTTCTGGAAAGGGATGACTGTGGCCTGGCTCAATTCATCGGCGAAGGTTCCCAGCCCCGAGCCCAGCACTACGCCGATGCGCGGCCTCAGTTTGCATTGTGCGAGGACAAACTGGGCAGCCTCTTCGGCGCAATCAAACGGGTGCGAGGCAGGATCTAACATGTCTTCATCGCGTTACGGGGTGAGGTTTGAGGCAAAGCAAAAGAGCCAGATAGGCGCTTCCGCTTAGCTGACTCTAAGACTTCGAGACACCGAACGGATGCGGCCTCAATCTGGCAACTCGTCGTGTTCAGGAATCAGCATTTCCCACTTTTTCATCGTTGCACCTCGGTTCAAGTAAGGTCCAGGGTTATTTTGAGAGCGGCCTCAATGCTGGTCATTACAGTCTTGTCGAACTTCCCAAGCATCTTCTTGAGGCGTGTCTTATTGATGGCTCTGACCTGCTCACAGATCACGATTGAATCCATGGTTAGGCCACCAGTACCAGACAACACCTTGACGTGACTCGGATAGATTTTCTTCTTGTTCGCTGCGTCGGTGATGGAAGCGATCACCACTATTGGGCTGAACTTATTGAGTGCATCACGGCTGACCACGACCACTGGTCGGGTTCCCCCTTGCTCAGACCCTTCCGCAGGATCGAGGGTAGCCACGAATACATCACCGCGAAGCGGCGAGTTCATGCTGTTGTTCTCCTCCCAGGTCCATTTCCTCTAGGCGGAGTGCCTCCCAGTCGCTCGCCTCAAATTCTTCGGTTAAGAGTTTAGCTTCCTTTTGGTAATCCGCATCCTCGGCCATACCAGCAAATGCGGCATCAATTTGCCTACGCTTGTACATCTTGAGATAAGCCGCTATCGCCGCGACTATCAAGTCGTTGAGGCTCATAGACGCTCCGGACGCTCCTTTCCGCTCCTTCTCGACCACGCATCTTATCTGATCGTACATCGGAACTGGCAGCCGAACCGTAGTGGTACGAGTCTCCATCCTTGTCGTCATAGTTTTCTCCTCGCGCGTTTGCAGTCCGTAATAACCCTTGTGGTCAAACATCAACCCCTGAGCTAACGTTTGCCTTTTGGCAAAGGATGCCTATCTCTGGAAATGCTTACAACTCTGCTATCGATTTCCAGTATTGATTATGAATACAGATGTGGTGTTACGTCAAGTGGCGTTGCATCACTGCTGGATGTGATTCGTCCCAAAGCGCGAGAGGCTAGTTACGAGACAGAGCTTTCCTGCACGGCCTCTTTTTGTGCCGGCTGACTTGGGGCTTGGAGCTGCGGGGCGGGAGCGGCCACCGCTTTTTGTTTTTCTTCCAGTTCGATTTTGAGAAGCTCGCCTTCCAATTGACGTTTCAGGTCGTCGCGCATTATGCGGAACTGCGCCATATACTTCGCCAACTGCCGGGCGATCTCCGGCAGTTTCTTGGGACCGAAGATCACCAACGCCAATACCAAGATGAAGAGGATGTCAGGCATGACGACAAGAGACGGCGCGACCGGAGCTCAGCGAAGCGCGGCGGAAAGCGCGCGCAGACCTACAGCTTCTTTTTTTCATCCTCAGGCGGCGCGGCGGGATCCTTGCCATTCATGGACTCTTTGAAGCTCCGGATTCCCTCGCCCAGGCCCTTGCCGAGTTCCGGCAGTTTCTTGGGGCCGAACACCAGTAAAGCGATGAAAAGGATTACCAGCAAGTGCATCGGTTGAAATAGATTGTCAAGCATATGGACTCCTACATACTAAGCATAACCCATCTGAGCTCGTTTTGAGCTAGATTCCGATTCTGGGTGGTGTCTTATTGGAACAGCACCGGCATACAGCCTATGCCGTCGGTTGGCGGATTACCAGAAGAACGTGAATAATCGGAGCATATGACGGACGCGGCGACCACTGCGGACATGCAGCGCGAAAAGAAGGCGGTCGCCCTGAACTCGATTTATGCGGCGGTGGCGATCACCCTGATGAAGGTGGTTGTAGGCGCGGCCACGGGTAGTTTGGGCATTCTCTCCGAAGCCGCGCACAGCGGACTCGACCTGGTCGCCGCAGCGGTCACCTACTTTTCCGTCCGCGTATCCGACAAACCGGCGGATGCCGACCACCAGTACGGGCACGGCAAGATCGAGAGCTTCTCCGCCTTCGTTGAAACCGGCTTGCTGCTGTTGACTTGCGTCTGGATTGTGTATGAAGCCGGCAGGCGCCTGTTCTTTCGCTCGGTTGAGATCGAGCCTACGGTCTGGGCGTTCGCGGTGATGGGCATCTCGATCGTGGTTGACTCCTGGCGTTCGCGACGGCTGCGCCGCATCGCCGACAAGTACGACAGCCAGGCCCTGCACGCCGACGCGCTGCACTTCCGCACCGACATCTGGTCCAGCACGGTGGTCATTGTCGGGCTGGCGCTGGTTTTGGCAGGGCGGCACTACTCGCTGCCGTGGCTGTCCAAGGCCGATCCCATCGCGGCCCTGTTTGTGGCGTGCATTGTGGTGTATGTGAGTTGGCGGCTGGCGCGCCAGACCATCGACGCACTGCTGGACGCGGCGCCCGCCGGCATCCGCAGCCGCATCATGGAAGAGGTCTACCGCGTGGATGGCGTGCTGGAAGTGGGGCGAGTACGCATTCGCCGCGCCGGCAGCCACTATTTCGCCGATGTCTCCATAGCCATGTCGCGCAACGTGACCTTCCAGAAGTCGGAGCAGGTTTCGAACGAAGTGGCAGCGCGCATCCGGAAATTGCTGCCCGACGCCGACGTGGTGGTCAATACCGTGGCCCGTGCCAGCCACCAGGAGAGCCTCTTCGACCGCATTCGCGCGGTGGCTACGCGCAACAACCTGAATGTGCACGACATCAGCGTGCAGGACCTCGGCGGCACACTCCATGTGGAGCAACATGTGGAACTGGACGAGCGCCTGAGCCTGAAGGAAGCCCATGATCGCGTGACCCGACTGGAAAGCGAGATTAAGCAGGATGTGCGCGAGATTTCCAGCATCCTGACTCATATCGAGAGCGAGCCGGCGACCATCGAGACCAGCGATGGTCAGGTGCTCGTCCCCAGCTTCGAGAAGCGGCTTCAGGCTGTAACGGAGAATTTTCCCGAAGTCGTGGACATGCACGACTTGATGTTCAAGCGAGTGGGTGGAAGGCTGTATCTGTCGCTGCACATCACCATGCAGGACGACCTGCCGCTGTCGCGCGTGCACGACATCCAGACCGCCGTTGAAGGCCGCTTCCGCCAGGAAGTGCCGGAGCTATTCCGCGTGCTCATCCACCCCGAGCCGCAGACGGACAACCGGCGATAAAATCTGGTCTAGTGATACCATGAACTTCGAAGAGCGAAGGCTGTGGGGTCCATGGCCCAATGAGCCGACCCATGACAATCACTGCAAAGTACCAGGACGGCGTCTTCAAACCGCTCGAAGAGGTCTTTATCGACGACGGAACGATCGTAGAGGTGCGCGTGCCTTCGTATGGCGATCGCCTCAAGACCAAGTCCCGTTCGGTCAGCGACTTTGCCTTCTGCGGCATGTGGAAGGACCGCACTGACATCGGGGACAGCGTCGAGTACATCAGGAATCTGCGTCGCGACATTCGAGGGTGACACCGCGTTCCGCCCTCCCGGCATCCGCATTCCATGCCTTATCTGATCGACAGCGATGTCCTGCTTGATATTTCCCGGGGCAATCCGGCCGCACGCGAGTACTTGGATGCTCTGCCACAAGGCTGGGCGATCTCGCAAATCTCGGCCTTGGAACTCATCCTCGGCGCACGCAGTAATCGCGACCTCGCCGAACTCGATGCATTTCTGTCCGCTTACGTCATCGTTCCCTTCGCGCTTCCGCCGGCTCACGAGCCTACGAACTGCTGAAACGCTACGCAAAATCGCACAGTCTCCACGTATTTGATTCGCTGGTTGCTGGAATCGCGATCAAAGAGGGCCTGACGCTGGTCACCAGGAACCGCAGGCACTTTGAAATGATTGAGGGCCTGAACCTCGAAGTACCGCAGTATCGATAGCTCGCTCCATTCCTACCTGTCGCCAACTGGGGCCACAAGAGCCTGCCCCGAGCGCAGCCGAGGGGCAGGCACCCCAGCACCGTTGCGGTTCGCGCGAGCTGTACAAGTTTGAATCCAACGCCGGGCTGCTGGCAAAATCACGGTCCTTCGATCCCGCCCCGCTCCAGTATCTCTCTCTTCTCGGCTGGGAGCACATGAACCTCACGGTCGGCACTGTGACTACACGTGGCACACGAATAAACGGGCGTCAACTCGAACACCGTCCCGCAACCGAAATAAGGGTCGCAATTGCTCCCGCTGCCGCCGCCGGTGGTCGTGCCGTAGAGATTGCCAGCGGCATCGAAGATCAGGCCGGCGTATGGCAAATACCCATGCGCGTCCGTGCCGGTGTTGTTGAAGCTATGCAGCACCGTCTGCGTCCAGCCGCCCGCGGCGGGCGTCAACTCGAACACCGTCCCGCAGCCGTTAGGGCCGTCGGAACAGCCGGTCCAACTACCGCCCTCGTAGGTAGTGCCGTAGAGATTGCCGGCGGCATCGAAGATCAGGCCGGCTGTGGGATAGTTCCCGTCCGTGCCGTTGAAGTTGAGCAGGACCTGCTCCGTCCAGCCCCCGCCCGCTGTGGGCGTCAACTCGAAGACCGTCCCGTGGCCCTGACCGCCCACGGGGGTTGTGCCGTAGAGATTTCCGGCGGAGTCGAAGATCAGGCCCGCGTAGGGATTAAGCCCGTCCGCGCAATTGGCCTGCGAGCAGAAGCTGTACAGCACCGTCTCCGTCCAGCCCCCGCCCGCTGTGGGCGTCAGCTCGAACACCGTGCCCGGGTGGCCACCAAAGTAATCGTAGGGACCGCCGTAGGCCGTCGTGCCGTAAAGATTGCCGGCGGTATCGAAGGTCAGGCCGGCGTAGGGATAAGCCCCGTCCGTACCGTTCTGGTTGAAGCTATGCAACACGGTCTCCGTCCAGCCGCCGCCCCCTGTGGGCGTCAACTCGAACACCGTCCCGTAGCCGTAAGCGCCGCCATCCCTGGTCGTGCCGTAGAGATTGCCGCTGGCATCGAAGATCAGGCCGGCGAGGGGCCCATACCCGTCCGTGCAATTGGCCTGCGAGCAGAAGCTGTACAGCACCGTCTCTGTCCAGCCTCCACTCCCGTTGGGCGTCAACTCGAACACCGTGCCGCTGTTGTAAGCGCCGGCATATTCGGTTGTGCCGTAGAGATTGCCGGCGGCATCGAAGATCAGGCCCGCGGCAGGGTTAGCCCCGTCCGTGCAACCCGTCTGGGGACAGAAGCTGTACAGCACCGTCTCCGTCCAACCTCCACTCCCGTTGGGCGTCAACTCGAACACCGTGCCGCAGCCGTACGCGCCGCAATTGCCCCCAGTGCCGCCATATTCGGTCGTGCCGTAGAGATTGCCGGCGGCATCGAAGATCAGGCCGGCCTCGGGACTCCACCCGTCCGTGCCGTTGAAGCTGTGCAGCACCTTCTCGTGCCAGTTGGTAGCCGCCCAGGTGCTCGTCACCAACAGGGTCACAGCAAAGATCGCCACGGCCTTTAATCCGATGGAAAATTTCTTGCCTCGCATAAGTCCTCCTTTAGCCGATAACTTCCGTGAACATGGCTGCACTCTGCGCCTGGTGTGGTTTTATCAGCCGCGCGCCGAGCCGCCGACCCGCGCCACGCAGCACGTCCATATCAATCACCACTTTCAAGATAAGTGTAGGAGGAAGCTACAGCAGATCAAGACAAGAAGGGGAATTCTCCCTGTTTTCGTCTACCGCTTCCCGAAATGGAACCGAACGTCACCGCGCTGATTACCGGCGCCGGAGGAGGCAGCCCACTACGTTCATGCCTGGGGACATCGCGAAGATCATTTCCACGCCGTGAGGCCAATACCAAATTTCGCAGTGTCCTAATTTCGATACGGACGTTTCCTCAGCGGCTAAAGCCGCATTGGGGGAAGGCGCTTACGGCACGGATGATTCCGTGCCCTTTCAAAACCGGGTGAAATTCGGCCAATACCAAATTTTCGCAACCCTACATCGAAATTGGTGTTTAATATGCTTAGACCGAGAAGGCCTCGACGCGGCTCATCCAACCACTCCCCGCCGACACCGTCTCTCAGGTTCGGAAAGCACAGCCCCAGGAGTACGAACATGACAAGGCATGCCGTTTCCGCATTGTCTGCCGTCGCAGCATTCGTTTTGGTCGCGGGCTCGCTCGGAGCCTTCGCCGACTCGCACGTCAGGATCGTTCGCCTCAGCTCGGTTGAAGGACAGGTCCAGATGGACCGCGCAACCGGTGCGGGACTGGAGCACGCCATCTTAAACACGCCGGTCGTCGAGGGGACGCGGCTGGTAAGCGGCAGCGATGGCCTCGCCGAGATCGAATTCGAAAATCAGAGCGCGCTGCGCCTGACGGAAGATTCCGAAGTGAAGTTCTCCAAGCTCTTAATGAATGATGCCGGCGTCAAGATCAACCAGATCGAGGTGGTCAAAGGTCTGGTTTATGTCGATGCTGCGCCGAAGGGCGACGACGTCTATCGCCTGATGGTGGGCAGTAACAGTTTTCTGGTACGCCGTGACACCGAGATGCGGCTGAGCGCCACCCCGGACCAGATTCGGGTTGCCGTCTTCAAGGGCGAGGTCCAGCTTGAGAACCAGCCGCGGCCGGTGACGGTCGGGAAGAGAGAAACTCTAACTCTCGCCGGCAACAGCGGGACAAGCTACACCGTCGCCAAGGGGGTCGAGCCGGCGCGCTTCGACGCGTGGAACAAGGAGCGCGAAGCCTATAGCAGCACCTACGCTGAAAACCAGGGCTATGGCGGGCCGAGCCGCGCCTATGGCCTGCAAGATCTCAACTACTATGGCAACTTTTTCTACGCCGGCGGCTATGGATACGCTTGGCAGCCATTCGGATTTGCCAACGCGATGATGGGCTGGGATCCCTATAGCAACGGAGCCTGGATGTTCTATCCCGGCTTGGGGTATGCATGGGCGTCGGCCTATCCCTGGGGCTGGTTGCCATACCACTATGGCTCCTGGGCTTTCATCAACGGCGCCGGATGGGCGTGGCTTCCGGGCGGCAATTACGGTGGACAATGGTACGCGACCAACTTCCTGAGCGTTCCTCGCGTCACCAGAGCGCCCGCTGGCTGGACGGCAGCTACTCCTCCCGCTACCACGGCGGCAACGAATTTTGCCCTGCCGACTGTGCTGGTGGGCAAGGCTGGCGCAAAGCCTCTCACTGTTCTGGGAGGACGGATTCCGCCAAACTTCGCCAGCCTGGTTCCGGGGCGGACGGTGGGATCGACAACGGCAGCGCAGAGTTTTGCCAAGCCGAATGCGAGCAACGGAACAGCTAACCGGAATGTGTTCGCTGCGAATGACAGCGGACTAAGCTCGGCCCATCATGGCTCGCCGGCGCACGTGTTTGCTCCGCCTCCGGCCAGGTCGGTTGCCGTCGGTGCCCCTGGACCAGGTATCTCGTACGGTGGCTCTAGCTCAGGAGTGGGCGTTCCTGGGCACGCCTCGACGACGAGCGGCACTGCTGCCCCGGCGGCTCACGCCTCGGCCGGCGCGGCGCAGAAGTAAGGGAGTGGAAAGCAAAAAGGACGGCCCTCACGGCCCTCCTTTTGCACTGTCGGGTCTGCTCTACTCAATCGCCGGCGTCAGGCCATGGCGATCGCCTTTCAGAATGCGAGGCGCTAATGTCTGGCGCGCCCGCTCTTCCTGATGGCAATTCCAGCACAGTGGACGCATATGCTGTAGGGTCGCCTGTAGCTCTTCCAGAAACATGTGCCGCAGCTCGAACAGCTTCTGCTGCTCATTGAGCACAGCCAGGCGGCTGCGGCGCCAATCGGAAGGCGACAGCGCACGCTGGCAAATGGCGCAGCTCTTGCCTTCATACCATTTCGTCAGCAGGCGATCGACATTCTCCGGCGAAGCTTCGATCTCCGCCAGGCACTCCTGCCCGCAATCGCCTTTCTCCGGCCAGCGCGAACACGACTGCAAACGCCAGTGCTCCTGGCCGCGCAGCGCCGTCCAGAAGGCGAACCTGTTGTCGACCTCGACATCAACTGGCTGCCCGGAATCGGGACAGGTGACCGACTGGCGGCCGCGGTTCTGGTAGTAATTCTGCAAACTGAGCGCGATGGGAAGGCCGGTGACGAGTAACGCGCCAATGAGAAAAAGTGGGATAAGGAAAAGCGCAAAGGTCAACATAAAACACCTGCGGCCGCTGCGGCAGCCTTGATGCGTTTGTACCGCCGTGGTCACAGGGATTCAGTGATGCGGCGCACAGGAGGATGTGACGTGGTGGAAGCGCAGGTTCGGCTCTAGCTTGAGCGACTCGCGAACCTGCGGGTGTCATCCTGAGCGGAGCGTCCGCAGACTAGTGCAGCCCCGAATTCCCTCAACGGGCGGGCGCGGAGTCGAAGGACCCCTATGATCGCAGTAGACCCCATGGCCCGCAGCAAGGCTGAGACAGCCGGTGACAATAGGGGTCCCTCGACTCCTCGCTTCGCTCGTCGCTCGGGATGACACCTCAAAACTATGTGAAGTTATGAATAATCCGGCCTGCGTTACTTGCTTGCCACGGCCGGCGTAGGCAGGAACCGGTAGCCGACGCCGCGGACGGTCAGCAGATATTGCGGATGCGATGGATCTTTCTCGATGTACTTGCGCAGCCGCACGATGAAGTTGTCGATGGCGCGGGTGTCGGTGTCCTCGACCAGCCCCCAGACTTCCTCGAGAATGGATTTGCGCGAAACGTTCCGGCCGCTGTTGCGAATCAGATGCCGCAGCAGCTCCGCTTCCATCAGTGTCAAGCGGAAGATCTGGCCGTTGGCCCGCAGTTCCAGGGTGCCGAAGTCGACTTGCTTGTCATCAAAAACATAAACATCGAACTCCCGCAGCGAGTCGGCATCCTTTGGTTCAGCGACGCGCACCTCGGCAGGCGGATCGTTGAGCAGGGTGCGGCCCCAATCGCGGCGGCGCAACAGGCCGCGAATCCTCGCCAGCAGAATCGCAAGATCGAACGGCTTGGGCAGGTAATCGTCCGCGCCGGAAGCAAAGCCCTTGAGCACATCTTCCGGCCGGCCGCGCGCGGTCAGCATCAGCAGCGGAATGTAGTTGCTCGCCCGGCGCAATTCACTGGCAACCGCAAAGCCGTCTTTACCGGGCAGCATCACGTCCAGCACCAGCAGGTCAAACGCGCCGCGCTGCTTCAGCAGCAGGTCGAGCGCAGTCTCGCCATCGCCGACAACCTTGGTGTGATAGCCCTCGGCTTCCAGGTTAAACTTCAGCCCGCGCGCCAGGTGCTCTTCGTCTTCCACCAGCAGAATGTCGTTCACTGGGAGTTCCTCGGCAACTCAATGATGACGGTGGTTCCGCGGCCGGAGCCTTCGCTCTCGGCATAAGCATTGCCGCCATGGCGGTGGGCAATGGCGCGCACAATGAACAGGCCCAGACCGCTGCCCTTTATCTGCGACGCGCCTGGGGTGAGCACGCGATAAAAGCGTTTGAAGACGCGCTTCAGTTCGCCGCGCGGAATGCCAACTCCATTATCGCGCACCCGAATCTCCACGTGATTGAGGTCCGGCGTTACCACCGCAATCCGAATGGTGGGGTCCTGCGGCGAGTACTTCACAGCATTATCGAATACGTTGGAGAGCGCGGTGAAAAGTTCCTCGCGATCGCCCATGACGCTGAGCTGATCGCTCGGCTTGCCGTCCGGCGTCCAGTCAAGCGCTGCGGGCGATAGATGATGGCGCGAGCGCGCCCACTCGATTGTTTCCTGTACCAATGCGCCCATAGGGACTTCCACGCGGGAAAGCGGGGCATTCTTTTGCGTCACCCGGGCCGCCCGGAGCACGCCTTCGACCGTGCCCATCAGCCGCTGCGTGTCTTCCAGCATCACCTGGTAGAACTCGCGGCGCCGCTCGTCATCCACGCTGCGTTTCTGGAGCGTCTCCAGGTAGAGCCGGATCGAGGCGATCGGCGTCTTCAGCTCATGCGTCACCGCGTTCAGGAAGCTGTCCTGCTGCTCGTTGCGGCGGACCTCGCGCACCAGAAAAATGGTGTTCAGGATGACCCCGGCGATGATGAAGCCGAAGAAGATGACTCCCAGGATGAGCGGCACAATCGCGCGCCAGTTGAGGATGACCCAACTGGTGCTGAGCACGGCCGCCGCCGCCGCAATGCAGATGCCCAGCGTGACAAAAAACGCGATCTTGGTTTTGCGGCTGATGGTGCGCATGGGGAGACGGCTCAGGATAGCAGGATGAAGCGGCAATTAGCAGTTAGCTGCCAGTCCCGGCTATCCCTTGCCCGATTTGCTTCCGGTCAGGGCCGCAAGTTCGCGGCGGCTTGCGAACTCTCACGCGCCCGCTGGGTGTCGCCCAGATCGCGATAGGCATAACTCATGTAGAGCAGCGCGCGCTCTTTCATCTCTGCATTGGGAGCATTGGCGACCACAATCTGGTAACGGCGCACGGCGTCCGACAGGTTTCGTTGCTTCTGCTCATAGACCGCAAGGGCAAAGTTGCTGAGAGGGTCCTTTGGGTCGAGAAAGCTGGCCCGCCGGAAGTGATACATCGCACCTTCCGGCTGTTTTCGTTTCATAAGTTCATCGCCCATCCGCTCCTCGGCAATCGAATTCGTACCGATGACTTGCGAGACTCGGCCCCAGAAAGTCAGATTGTCGCTCCAGTATGCGAGCTGGCGACGGGTCGCAACGGCCAGGGACATTAATACCAGGCCGGTGGCGACCACGAGACAAGCAGAAGTGAGGGCTTGCCGGCGTCCGAAGGCCCGGCCGGATGCGGCATCATTGGCAGCCGCCCCTGCTAACGGAGCAGAAGCTGCGAACAAGTCGCCCACGCCCCAGCAGATCATGATGAACAGGCCGATGAAGGGCAGATAAGCATAGCGATCGGCCATCGCCTGATGACCTACCTGCACGATGCCGATCATAGGCACCATGGTCCCGAGAAACCAAAGCCATCCCACCAGCAGAGCGCGTCGGCTGCGGCATTTCCAGACCAGCGCGCTTATAGCCAGCAGCAAAAGAAGCGCCGCCAGAGCCTGCCAGGTCTTGATGGAGTTTCCCGGATGCGGGTACATAGGGGTGAGATTCACCGGCCAAAAGGCTTTGCCGATGTATCGCACATACGCAACCAGCGCGTTCTTCAGCCGCACGGATAGCGAATACTCAACCAGCGATACGACCGCTCCGCCCGCCCGCTGGGCCCGCATGGTCAGAATGGCGCTGGCTACGCACAGAACCAGCAGCGGCAACTTCTCCAGCAGCAACCATCGCCATTCGCCATTCGCTTTTCGCTTTTCGCCAGAGAGGTCGTGCGAGTCCTTTTGGCGAAGAGCGAACGGCGAAGAGCGCAGAGCGAGCCGTTCCAGTGGCCAATAATCCCAGAGCAGCAGCACAAAGGGCAGCGTGATTACCTGCGGTTTCGCCATCAAACCAAGGGCGAACCAGAAGGTCAGCAGCGAATAGCGCGCCAGGCTGGGGCGGCTGGCATACCAGCGATAGGTCCCCAGCGCGAGCAGGAAAAACAACATGCTGAGCAGGTTCTTGCGCTCGGCAATCCAGGCTACGGATTCGACGTTGATGGGATGCAGGGCAAACAGCGCGGCGACCACGGCGCTGCGGCCCGCATAACTGGTCGCACGCTCCAGCACCCAGAACAGCAACACCACGTTAAGGACATGGAGCAGCAGGTTGACATCGTGGTGTCTGGCGGAGTCGAGGCCAAACATCTGCACGTCCAGAGCGTGCGAAAGCCAGGTGACCGGATGCCAGTTCAGCGAGTAGTAAGTGGTGAACGCCCACGTAACGGTGTCCCAGTTCAAGCCGCCTTGTATGTCGGTGTTGTCGGTTACGTACTGGTTGTCGTCCAGATTGAGAAAGGGGTGGTGATGCAGCGGGTAGTAGACAGCGACGGTCGCGGCGGCAAGGAGAATACTGAGAAGCAGGTTTCGTTTGTATGGCGAGGTGAACAGGCTCGCCGGGCGAGAGAATTGGCTGCTGTTTGCGTCCTGCAACTCAACCGAAGTCATTCGCACCCGTTACCAACGGCCCATTCGTCTTCCGCGTGTCATCCTGAGCGGAGCCGGCCCTCATCTGGGCCGGCGGAGTCGAAGGACCCCTATTGCCGCCATGTTGTCTCCCAACTCTCTCTGACTCGTCATCCCAAGCGGACTTCACGCCACACTCTCACTTCAGCCCGGCCTGCGACAGCATCTCCAGAAACTGCCGCTGGGTCCGCATGTCGATAGACTGCGCCACCAGCTTGCCGTCGCGGTCATAGACAAAGCTCTTGGGAATGCCATCGACCTGGAAAAGATTGTTCACCTTCTGGCCGGGATCGAGCAGGATGGGATAGCTGATCTTGCGCTCCGCGATGAATGGTGCGACCTTGGCGGTTTCTTCGTCCTCGGAGATGGCCAGGATTACAAAACCCTGGTCCTGAAATCTTTTGTACAGCGCGTCCAGGTCGGGCATTTCCTTCTGGCAGGGCGGACACCACGTGGCCCAGAAGTTCACCAGCACGACCTTGCCCTTCAGATCTTTCAGCGTCCAGCTTTTCCCCTGGAGATCGGTCAGGGTGAAGTCGGCCTGCTGGCGGCGCGCATCGTCGGCCTCCAGCTTGGCCATCGCCGCCTTGAATTGCGGAGTGTCCAGCGAGGCTTGGACATGCTCGTAGCGCACCAATTCCGCCAGCTCCACATAGGCTGCGGCCGGTTGTCCCTTCTCCTCCGGGGGCGGTTGCTGACGCAGCGCATCGGCGAGCGTGGTCGCTACTTCCTGCAACGTGTCGTGACCGAAATCGCCCTCCGTCGCGCGGCTGGCGAGATAAACCGCGAGCCGCAACTTGTTGGGCGTAGACGCCAGCGCACGAATCTCCAGCGCAGTGTCTTTGGTGGTGTGGGCGCGCACGTCATCCGGCAGGCTGCGCAGCGTCTTGATCTGATCGAAGATGGGCTTCTCCTGCGCGCTCCAGTTGATTTGCTGTTGCGCCTGAAGCGGGGATGAAGCCATCACAACTACCTGGATCGCGAACAAGAAGGGGACCGCGACCGCGGCAAGTTGCCGGCACGAAGGCCGCAGAGTGGAATTCATGAGCTTCTGACCTCAACCGCCATTGTATCGCCAGGGCGACCCTATCGCAGCTCGCGCGTTCCCGCCGCTTGCCGCAGTTGTTCCAGCGCGGCCATATAGGATGCGAGCGCCTGGCGGTAGCCCAGTTCCGTCGACCGATAGGTGCGCTCGGCATCGAGAAAATCCAGCAGCGAAGCGGCGCCGTGCTGGTAAGCAAACTGTGCAATCTCCAGCGACTGCTGTGCCTGCTGGAGGTAGCCGTTGTCGTAGAGTTGCACGATGTCGCGGTTATTGAGCAGCGTCTCGTAGGCATTCTTCACGTCGGTCAATACCTGCTGCTCCGCAGCCTTCTCCTGGAATTGCGATTGAGTGAGAACGTAGTAGGTCCGCGCCACCTCGCCCTGGTTGCGATTGAAGATGGGTAGTGGAATGGTGAAGTAAAACGCGGCATCATTCGAGGCGCTAACGTGGCTGTAATCGAAGGTTGCAGTCAGGTCCTGCTTGGCATTGGCTTTGGCCAGGCCGATCTGGCTTTGCGCGGCCGTGATGCCGCGCTGCGCCGCCTGTAGATCGGGCCGCAAACGCAGAGCGCGGGCGTTGAGATCGTCGAGCGTCAGCTCCACAGGTTCGTAGGCGAGATGTCCGGCGACATCGAAGTTGCGCGGGACCGAGTCGAAGCCGATCAACTGGCGCAGCGCATTCAGCGCCTGCACCAGCGCGATCTTCGCCGAAGTCACGTCGGTCTGGAACTGTAGCGTCTCTAATTGGATCTTGAGCAAGTCGGCCTTGCTCATGGCCCCGGCGTTGTGCTGCTCCTGGCTGATGCCGACGGTGTGCTGATAGCTATCCAGCAAACGCTCGGCGAAGTCCAGGTCCGCCTTGGCCAGCAGCACGGCTACGAACTGTTGTGCTGTATTGGCAACTGTCGTCCGCTCCAGGTCCAGGGTCTGCGACTCGGTGACCGAGGTCGCGTCCTTGGCGGCTTGCAGCCGGTGCTGCCGCTTCTTGCCGCGCTCGAAGAGATAACCGATGCCGGCATCAAACTCCGCCGTGTTGTCGATGTAGTTCGAGGACCACATGTCTGGGCTGAACAGCGGCAGATATTGCGCATCCCACGAGAGCACGGGATTGGGGCGCAGATTGGCCGTCACTTCCTGCTCTTTGTTCTGCGAGATCAGGGTGCGCTGCGCCAGTAGCGCGGGATTGCTCTGCTTGGCCATCTCGATGGCCTGATCGATGGTGATCACTACCGCCGGCGCTTGCGGCTTGCCGGGAGCAGAGAGTTGCTGAGCCGGCGCAGGCGGCGGGGCGGGCGGTGACGGCTGCGATTGAGTCTGGGCGGAGAGATTCAACGCCACTGCGAGCAACATCAGCACCACAAGTAAACGCGGCCCAGGACGGGTAGAGCGGCGTTTCAGCGCCGCGTTCGCGGCGGGTAAATAAGACCTTGGGGCTGCGGTGGTCATTGTGAAATGACCACCGCAGCCCCAGCACTCACATAAGCCAGCCTTGACGCCGGCCTGAAGGCCGGCTCTACCCTGGCGGTGCCAGAGCCAACGATGGTGTACAGACGAGAAGTTCCTCATTCGCTGAGCTCCAATGCTTCCGTCGGCAGCACGTCGGATGGGCGAGCAATCCACACGTAGAGAGTTGGCAAAAGGAAAATGCTCATCACCAGGTCCGCAATCAATCCGCCGACGATAACGATGGCAAACGGCCGCTGCGAGTCGGAACCAATGGCATGCGACAGGGCAGCAGGCGCCAGGCCGAGTGTTGCCACCAGCATGGTCATCATGATCGGCCGCAGTCGCAATACAGCTCCTTCCACTGCGGCATCCTCCATGGAATAACCTCGCGAGCGAAGCTGGTTGATGAAGTCCAGCATGATGACTCCGGTCTGCACCGAGACTCCGAACAGGGCCAAAAATCCGACACCGGTGGAAACACTGAAATGTGTGCCGGTAATCAGCAGCGCCGGCAGGCCGCCAACCGGCGCCATGGCGACGCTGGCCAAGATGAGAAGGGCCCATTTGAAGGACTTGAACATGGTGTACAGGATGACAAAGATAATGAAAACGGTAATGGGAAGAATAATAAGCAGACGGTCATCGGCCCGCTTCTTGCTCTCGTACTCTCCTTCCCAGTCGATGCGATAGCCCTGCGGAAGTTTAACCAGCCGGTTAACCTTCTCGATTGCCTCTTCTACTGCACCCCCAAGATCGCGGCCGCGCACGCTGTATTTAACCGCAACATAGCGCCGATTGTGTTCGCGATATATTTCCGAACCGCCATCCTGCTCGGTGATGTTGCAAAGCTGTCCCAGCGAGACCCGCTCGCCGGTCGGCGATAGCAAGCGGATATTCTCGATCTCTTCCCTGGTATCGCGGTATTGCGGCTGGTAGCGCAACACCAGGTCATATCTTGCCTCACCAATGAGGACCTGAGTGAGCGCCCCGCCACCTACGGCGGTCTGGACTGCATCCTGAACGTCGGCGACATTGATCTGATAACGCGCGGCGGCGGCACGGTTCACCGTGAAATTCAGGTTGGGTTGTCCCCTGACCTGGAGGACCCCAAGATCGGTAATCCCCTGGATCCCCCGCATCACGCTGGCAACTTCGTTGGCTTTGTCTTCCAGGAGGCGCAGGTCGTCGCCATAGATCTTGGTAGCCAGCTCGCCCTTCACCCCGCTGACCGCCTCTTCCATATTGTCTTCGATGGGCTGAGAAAAACCCCAGTCGACCCCGGGAATTTTGCTGAGTTCGCGATTCATGGCTGCGATCAGTTCATCCTTGTTCTGGTGGAAGATGGGCCGCCACTGTTCTTTGGGCTTCAGATCCACAAAGTATTCCGTATTGAAGAAGCTGGTATGGTCGGTCCCATCATCGGGACGTCCGGTCTGACTGGTGCATTGCGGAACTTCGGGGAAAGAGCACAGGGCGATGCGGGCCTGATTCGCCACCCAAACACCCAACTCGGGCCCGGTGCTGGGCGCAAGCGTTCCCCGCACCCACAACGCGCCTTCATCCAGGTGGGGGAGGAATTCCGAGCCGATTACCCCGCTGAATGCCAGGTACGCCGCCATGATGAGACATACCACGCCGATTCCTACGGTGACCATTCGCCGGCGAATTGTCCAGCGAACTGCGGTGCGGTAATGCTTTATTGACCACTCCATCGCAGGGTTGCGCCACTCGTGAGTGCCTTTGGCAAACGCGAAACTCGCCAGCACCGGAGCGATCACGATGGAGAAAATCAGCGCCCCCAGCAGCGCAAAAGCCACCGTCCAGGCCATGGGATGAAATAGCCGGCCCTCCACTCGCTGGAGGGTGAAAATCGGCAAGTAAGCCGTAATAATGATGGCGATTGCGTAGAACACCGGGCGTTGTACTTCGTGGGCCGCGTCCTTGATCTTTTCCGCCGGGGTCCTGGAATCCCCATTCTTTCGGTGCAAGTGGCGCACGATGTTTTCCACCATCACCACGGCGCCATCGACCACCATGCCAAAGTCCAATGCGCCTAGAGACAGCAGGTTCGCCGGAATATGTCTCAGATCGAGGCAAATGGAAGCGAAGAGCAGGGAAAACGGAATGGTGGCGGCAACGATGAGCGCTCCGCGAATGTTGCCGAGGAAAAGAAACAGGATGATCGAAACCAGGATCATCCCCTCGGTAAGATTGTGCAGGACAGTGTGCGTAGTGAAGCGAACCAGGTCGCTGCGATCGATGAAAGGAACTACCTTCACGCCGGGAGGCAGGATGTAACTGTTAAGTTCCTCGACTTTCTTGTGGATACCTTGCAAGACAGTGTCGGGGGGCGCGCCTTTACGGAGCAGCACAATACCTGAGACCACATCGCCGTCATCGATGATCTTGCCGTCCTCGCGGTGAAAAGCTCTTCCCACTTGTCCCAGTCTGACCTTTGGGCCTTGCTCGACAACCGCGATGTCCCGCATATGGATGGGAGTGCCGTTCTTGGTGAAGACCACCGTCTGGCTGATGTCTTGAGCATGATCGACCAGTCCCACCTCGCGAACATTGACCTGCTGCAGCCCCTGCTGGATGAAGCTGCCTCCGCCATTGGCATTGTTATTAGCGAGCTGTTGCTCGACTTGGGATAGGCTCAACCCATAGGCGACCAGCTTGTTGGGATCGAGCCGTACCTGATATTCGCGGGTAGGGCCACCGAAGCTGTTCACATCGATGACGTCAGGCACAGTTTTGAAGTTCTTTTCGACTACCCAGTCCTCCAGCGTCTTCAACTCCATCGCATCGTAGGCCGGATTGGTGCTGCGCAAGGTGAAGAAGTAGAGCTGGCCGGCAGGGCTGTAGTCAGGGCCCATCTGTGGCGAGACGTTCGGCGGCAGCGTGACCTGGCTCAGGCGCTCCAGTACTCGCTCGCGGTTCCAGTTGTTGTCTGAGTTGTCGGTGAATACCAGTTCTACATAGGACAGTCCGAACAGCGTCCACGAACGCAGGTGTACCACCTGCGGGACGCCGTTCATGATGATTTCGATGGGAATGGTGACTTGCTGTTCGACCTGCTCCGCGGAAATCCCCGGCCACTGCGTGATGATGTCAACGTAGTTGTCGGCAACGTCGGGATAAGCCTCGATAGGGAGCTCGTGGAATGCAACAATGCCTCCCGCAAAAAGGATCAAGGCCACCGCTAACACGAGCAGGCGATTGTTGAGCGAAAAATCGACGACGCGGCGAATCATCTATTGCTCCATCGTGTTTTGCAGCTCAAGGGCTTTGGTCACGACCTGGTCTCCCGGTTTCAAGCCCGACACGACCTCCTGCATGTTTCCGGGAAGAGTGCCGCCGCCGACGATTTCCTGCCGCTTAAAGTGCCCGCCGCCGAGCGATAGGTACACCCAGTCCCGATCATGCAGGTGCAGAATCGCCGTCGCCGGAATTACCGCCCGCGTTACCGGCTGCTTGCCGTAGAAGGTCGCCGTCACAAACATTCCAACGCGCATAAAGCCCGGATTGGCAACTTCAAGCCTTACCTTCGCGGTGCGGATGTTGGGATCGAGAATGGGCAGGATATTGTCGATTCGTCCCTTGAAAACCTGGTTGGGATACCCGCTCAGGTGTATGTCCGCATACTCGCCGACATGCACCGCATCAAGATCGTTCTGGTAAACGTCACAGATGATCCAGACGTACGACAGATCGGAGATGGTGAAAGGATTAGGCCCGGAGAGGCCCTGGACGCCGGACGCGTTGGTCACCTCTTGATCGGTGATCACGCCCGATACCGGTGCCACCACATCAACCACGCCAGAAGGGTGATCTTTGTTGATGCCGAGAAGCTTCAACTGCTCGGTAGCCGCATTCAGATCTGCTTTGGCGTCCCCTTCGGTGTCTTCGGCAACCTCAAGATCATTCTTGGAAATAGCGCCTTTGTCGTAGAGAATTTGCGCGCGCTGGAACTGTTGACGCGCCAGTCGCTCATCGTTCTCCGCTTTCACATAAGTCTGGTACGCGCCAGAGATGTCGTTGCTCTGGACCTTGAGCAGCAACTGACCCTTCTTCACCGCGTCGCCCAGCCGCGCTCTGATCTCCACAACCCGCCCGGCAGCCAGAGAGATCACCGGCACAGCTCGCGAGATATCGGGCTGCACCACGCCCGTCACATCCAGGGCCGGTGCCACCTTGCGCTCCGTGGCTGTCGTCAAGGGAAACAGCTCCGGGCGGTCTACCTTGAAGTTATTGGGATCAAAATCCGGCTGGACGCTGGCCGCCGGCGGCGCTTCCGCCTGCGGGTTTGGCTTGGCTCCTTCGCAACCGGAGAGAAGCAGCAGCGTCAACAACAAACACAAGCAACTGGCGGGCGCGATACGCCACCGGCAATTCTGCTTGTTGCTTTCTATCTTCATGGCACGAACTCTCGTCCGATACGCTCTGGCCGCGAGCCAACTTGCATCGCAGCGCTGAGATACCAGAAAGTCAGACCAGACCGTGAAATTGCCCAGCGATGCTGGGACACTCGAAAAAGCGGTTCAGTTGCAGCGAAAAGGAGGGGCCCGGCCGTCAGGCGAAAGGCCGTGACCGTCAAGCAGGCAAATCTTCGACTCGAACAGTATCCGCGGCTGCAAGTTCACCAGCGCAAGCAGCAAGCCGAGCAGCAGCAGCGTCGGCAACATGTGAGGAGCGAAGCCGGTGGAGAATTGCAGAGGACAAGGCAGATGCTGCACCCGCTTGGTCGCCTCCTCCATGAGAGTTTGCGAGGGATGCAGGTCGTCGCTGGCCGAGATGATGGGAAACAACAGCAAAAGCACGCACGCCAGCGCCAGCAGGGACTGCCAGTAACGAGCTTCCATGCGGCTCGACTGCGCTTGGCGCCGTATGAAGGCCAGGAAAGACCCTATGACCAGGGCGACCCAGATCAAATTAAGCAGCAATTCCATAAAAGCGAAGGGACTAGTTTACCACTCGGCGCACGGTCCTGCGCAGCCTCAGCAGCGCGGAATCTACGGGATATTCGAAATGCAGACTGGAATCGTCTGCCGGGGAAAGCCTCCGCTGCGCCTTAGGATCGCTTTAATTTCGTCATTCCGGGGTTGCGAAGCTGGGATCCGATGGGCTGACACCAGTCGTGGAGCGATGGCTACTGGCTACTTTCCTTCAAGCATGCGACCCGAGGCCAGCCACCTCGGGTCGCGACGGAGGCACAGCCGTAACGTCCGCTGACGTAGCGTGGCTTCCTTCGCTCAGCCCAGAGCAATGGCGATGAACGCCGGCGTGTTGCGCAGTTGCGCACTTTTGGAGGTACGGACTTGGAGGAACATCTCGGACACTTTTCGTGGCCCGAGTGTAGTCCGTACAAAGTCACGCGGGGGCCCAATCTGCCTTAGCGGTCGCGACGGCCAACCTGCGGCATTCCCCAGCCCAACGCTAGTTGACTGGGAAAAGGATCCGAGCCGCAGTTCGCTTCGACCCGAATCGCCTCTCATCGCCGAATGGCCTTCCTCAACCGGGAAGCGGCACGCCATTTAGCTGTGCCTCGATTGCGTGAAAGGATGCCTGAAAGTTGAGCAACTCTCAAGCAGAAAAATGGCCGCGGTTGTGCATTTCGTGTGCAAGAGTGCCCATTTCCTGTGCAAATCTCGTCCCGGACGGATGTCGAAAGCGGTATCGCCGCCCGGGCTTCCACAGTGGTTAACCAGCTTGTTACTATCCCCGGCGCCCGTGTCCGGTTATGCTCGCGAATATGGCGGTGTCGGTCACAGTCTTGGCGAGCGGGAGCAAAGGCAACTGCACTCTGGTGTCGAGCTCCGGCACACGCTTGCTGATCGATGCCGGTCTCTGCTGCCGCGAACTTCTGCGGCGCTTGTTGCTGTGCGGCCAGGACGCGCGTTCCATTGACGCCATTCTCATTACCCACGAGCACACCGACCACATAGGTGGATTGCGAGTACTGGCGCGCAAACTCAAGATCCCGGTCTACATCACCGCCGCGACTTATCAGGAATACCAGCGCGGCGCGCGCGACGCCGCCGGCCATCGTGTCAATCTCGATCGCCGCGAACTGTTCAGCTCCGGCAAAGCATTTCGCGTCGGCGACATCGAAGTAACACCGTTCACCATTCCGCACGATGCCATCGATCCCGTGGGATTTACCTTTCGCAGCGATGGCATCAAGGTCGGCATCTGTACTGACCTCGGATACATGCCGGCCAGCGTTCGCGATCACCTGCGCGGATGTCACGTGCTGATGATCGAATCCAACCACGATCTGGAACTGCTGCGCGGCGGCCCATATCCCTGGAGCGTGAAGCAGCGCGTGATGAGCCGGGTCGGCCATCTTTCGAACGATGCGCTCGCGGATTTTCTGACGAGCGACTATGATGGAGGGGCAGAGTTCCTCATCCTGGCGCATCTTTCGGAGCAGAACAATCATCCGGAGATTGCGCGCATGACAGCGGAGCGCGCGCTGGGCGAGCAACGCAACCTGCTGCGCAACCGCTTGCTGCTGGCGGCCCAGCATGAACCGCTGGCGGCGGTTCGACTGTAGGAAGAGCCACTTTGGCGCACCTCCCAGGGCGCGCGGCGGCCTTCGGCTTTCATCGATGGCAAAATGCACTGACCCAGTCGTCGGTAAGATCCTGGCCGGGTGGCGCTACGACATCTCCGGTCTTGCCCCCGAAATGCGCGGCGACTACGAGGCCCATCTGTCCGAGTGCGTCCTCTGCCACTCGCGGCAGCGCCTGCATCGCGGCATCGATATTGGGCTGATGGCGATGGCCTCGGCTTCCATGCTGGTCTTTCTTCTGGCGTATGGCGTCATTCGGCACTTCCATCCCCGCCATGCCTTCTGGCTGGAAATTGGCGCACTCGGCGGCTTCCTGCTTTCCATGTTGTTGTGGTTGCTGGTGGCGCTGGTTACTCCGGCTCCGCTCGTCGTCAAAGACGTGGCCATGTTCGGCGCGCGGGTGGGACTGGAAAAGTTGCCGGACGAAATTCGCGATCGCATTCCGGAAGATTTGCGGCTGAAGATTTCGGGACAGAGCTAGCTGTTCGGTTTCAGCGCATTTTTTCGAACTCATCGACGGTGATGCCTAGGTCCTCGATAATGCCTCGCAGTGTCTTTGATTTGAGGTCCCGTCCGGAGTGCATGGGAATTACCACTCGCCGGTTGTCGCTAGCACGAACGTATATCGCGTGACTGCCCTTCTGACGCCGAAACTCAAAGCCGAGCCGCTGCGCTATGCGCGCAAGGTCTTTGCCGCTCATCACCGGGAGCTTGGGGCTCACGCGGTAATCTCGATTGGCTTAATAAAAATATCTTCCTGCGGTATCGGAAGCCCATCTTCAATCAGCGTTTCCACGTACAACTGAATCGCCTCACGAATATTGTCGATGCCCTCTTCCACCGTTTCACTTTGGGTGTGGCACCCAGGCAACGTCGGGCAAAACACGTGGTATCCGCCCTCATCTTCTTTTTCAAAGATCACGGTAAATCGGTGGGTTATGGTGCGTTGCTGCTCAACAGGCATAAACGCCTCTCCTATAAAGATGCAGGCTGGCAACTCGAAACTTGAAACTTGAAACTCGAAACTTGCTCCTCAGAACTTCTTCGCCGTGATCCGATCCACGCCAACATACGGTCGCAGCACTTCAGGAATCAGCACACTGCCGTCGGCTTGCTGATTGTTTTCCACGATCGCGACCCACGTTCGCCCGATTGCCAGACCGCTGCCGTTCAGTGTGTGCACCAGTTCCGTCTTCTTGCCGCCCTCGCGACGATAGCGAATGTTGGCCCGCCGCGCCTGGTAATCAGTGAAGTTCGAGCACGACGAAATCTCGCGAAACAGTTGCTGCCCGGGCAGCCAGACTTCGATGTCGTAGGTCTTCGCCGCCGACCATCCCATGTCGCCGGTTGACAACGTCATCACGCGATAATGCAGCCCTAGCTTCTGCAAAACGGCTTCCGCATTGCGCGTCAGCTTTTCGTGTTCGTCCCACGACTGTTCCGGCTTGGTGAACTTCACCAGCTCAACCTTCTGGAACTGATGCTGGCGAATGATGCCGCGGACGTCCTTGCCGTAGGAGCCCGCCTCGCTGCGAAAACATGGAGTGAACGCTGTGAGCGAGATCGGTAGCCGTGCTCCGTCCAACGTCTCGTTGCGATAAAGATTAGTCACCGGGACTTCCGCGGTGGGTATGAGATACAAGTTGTGGTCGCCGTGCGGAACCTTGAACAGGTCAGCCTCGAACTTCGGCAACTGTCCCGTGCCGTACATGGAGTCCGCATTGACCAGGAACGGCGGCAGCACTTCGGTGTAGCCGTGCTCGCGCGTATGCAAGTCGAGCATGAAGTTCATCAGCGCACGCTCCAGTTTGGCGCCCAGGTCCCAATACACGGCGAAACGGGCGCCCGTGAGTTTGGCTGCGCGCTCCAGGTCGAGAATGCCTAGCTCCTCGCCCAGCTCCCAATGCGGCTTCGGCGTGAAATCGAACTGCGGCTGCGTACCCCAACGTCGCACCTCGACGTTGTCTTCCGCGCTCTGGCCGACAGGCACGCTGTCGTCGGGAAGGTTAGGAATGCCGGTCAGAATGTTGTGCAGTCTTGCGTCCGCCTCTTCGGCGATCTTCTCCGCTTCGGCGATCTTCTCGCGCAGCTCCTTGGTCTGGTTGATCAGAGCGGTCGCGTCCTGCTTCTCTTTCTTGAGCTTGGCGATTTCTTCCGTGGCTTTGTTTCGCTCGGCTTTCAGGGTTTCGGCTTTGGTAATCGCGGCGCGGCGATCGAGGTCGATAACTTGAAAATCCCCGAACGTAGTAGCGAGATTCATCCCGCGGTCGGTGAGCTTCTTCCGGATAAGGTCTTGATGATCGCGAACGAAGGCCAGGTCGAGCATAAGAATTCAGAGTAATTGAAAAACAGCGAGTTCACCACAGAGACACGGAGACACAGAGAAAAGGAAAGATCAGAAAGAACTCAAAACGGAGCCACACGGCGGTCACGGGAGAAGCTTGCCATTTCAACCGTGGACAGCCCGACGCTCCCGGCTTCTGGCCCAGTATTACTGGCTGCTGTTGGCGAAGGGGCCGGGGTGAATCCATTCCTGGATATCGGCGCCGCTGGCGAAGAAAAAGAAAAACGGAGACGAGCGGAGGCGATTGGTGTATATTGCTTGAGAATTTGGGGAGGCCAGGACTTCCGTCCTGGCTTGAACATTCAAAGGGAGAGAATGGTCATGGGGAACCTAGTAGGACGATTTCGGATCTTGAAGCCGGGGCTCAGCGCAGGCGCGACAACCGCTGCGCTGGCACTGGCGATGGTGTTTGTGCTAACGGTGGTTACTACCGGTGCGGCGCACGCGCAAAGCTTCCAGCTACTTCACACCTTCACCGGACCGGACGGGGCGCAGCCCAATGCCGGCTTGACGTTGCGGGGATCAACCCTTTACGGCACCACACGTACCGGCCACTCGGGCAGCAATTGGGGCGGGGCCTACCTGCTGCGGCCTGCCGAATCAGGCTGGGTCTTTCAGAATCTCTACATCTTCGACGGGACGATATTAGACAGAGTAGTCGTCGGCCCGAATGGCAGTCTCTACGGCACCAGCCCGAATAACATAGCCGGCCATCCGTATGGCTATGTTTACGACCTGAGACCCCCATTGAACGTTTGCACAACCGTACTCTGCAGCTTCTGGACCGGAACTGTGCTGTATGCCTTCTCGGGGGGGAGTGACGGAGCAACGCCTCTCTATGGCGACCTCATCTTCGACCAATCGGGCAACATGTACGGCACCACCTCCGTCGGGGGCACCGGCAACGGTGTGGTTTACGAAATGATGGGTTCGGGCAACAACTGGACGGAGCAGCCTCTTTATGCCTTCGCAGGCAGCCCTGACGGAGCGAATCCCTACCACGGCGTTATCTTCGACAGCACCGGTAACCTCTACGGCACGACAGCGGAGGGCGGTGCGACTGGGAACGGCGCGGTTTTTGAGCTGTCGCCCAACGGGAGTGGCGGCTGGACGGAGCAGGTCCTCTACAGTTTCCAAGGCGGCAGTGACGGAAATTATCCTGTAGCAGGGGTGATCTTTGACCAGTCGGGCAACCTCTACGGCGCTACGGCCAGCGGTGGCACCGGTAGCGGCGGTACGGTTTTCGAGCTGTCACCCTCCGGCAGCGGTTGGACCCATACCGTGCTTTACAACTTTGCCGGAACCGCCCAGTGTGGGCCGTGGGGCACGCTTACCTTGCAGGGAGGCAATCTCTACGGCACGACGGTGTGCGAGGGGGCGAATAACGAAGGCAACATTTTTGAGCTGACATCCTCCGGCAGCGGTTGGACCTACAACTCGCTCTACGACTTCACTGGCGGCAACGACGGGAGCAAACCGTACGGCAACGTCATATTCAACGCGGCAGGTGACATGTTTGGCACGGCTGCCTTTGGCGGCTCATCCGGGGCCGGTGTCGTCTGGGAGATCACGCCGTAGGACAGTAGTTAGTAAATAGATTGCGGTGTTCGCGCTGCAGGCCAGGCGCCAAGTAATATGTGCTCTAACCGCGCCGTCGCGTAGTATGCGGCGAGCGCGGTTTTTGTCTTCTGGTGGGAGCGGACTTCGACCTGCAGCGCGTGCAATCCTGAGCAGATAAATCCTTTTCGGAGACGCGTGTACAATGCCGTTGTCTCAAAGCATGAAAACAATGCGGGCGAACCAATCCTGCATTTCGCGGCAATTCGGGGAGGATGACCATTATGGCGCAGATGAGTCGCACGCCGAGCTGGGCGGAAGGTGATATCGCTCAGACGATCACGCAACTGGAGGAGCAGTGGGCGTCGGCCGCCAAGACCAACGATCCCGCCAAGGTTGCGCCGTTGCTGTCCGAGGTTTTTGTTGGGATGGACGCTGACGGAAGTATGCACAACAAATCTGAGAGCCTCGCCAGAATCAAAAGCGACAAGTGGGATGTCAACGAAGTCAGTGACATCAAAGTCGTGGTGCACGGGAACATGGCCATCGCCACCGGCGCATGGCGGGGCAAAGGTACCCTGGCCGACGGCAAGACGGTCGATGCGCACGAGCACTGGCTCGACACCTGGCTAAAGAATGGCAAGTGGCACTGCATCGCCAGCGCCAGCGCTCCTGCGAAAATGTAAGCGTTGCGGGCGCATTTTTGCGATGTCCGACCTCGTGTATCACAGCATTGCTGAGCGGTACTGATACGATCTTTGTCCGAGCATTGGGGACTGCGGAAATCTCCTGTCGCTCCACTCCTCACCCGGTGAATTACCCCATCCGTCATCTTTAGTTCCAACATCGTGAACTGCCATTTCGAGCCACATAAGGACGGGGCGAGCATCAACTTTCGGATCAGACACCAAAATTCTCTTGACATGTGCGTGGTTTGGTCTCAGTATTTTCGGAACGAAGGCGAAGCAAATTTTCGACATGTGGGGTTGCAGCGGGTAGATTTCTGATGTGCCGCTGGTTTGCTTGTCTTGGTTGATCGCTGCTTAAGTCCGTTGTCCAGATAACATTCGCAGGCTTTTCGGAGTTCACCCGAAGCGGGGCTTGCTGCTATGCGGGCCCGATCCGCTTTGTCCCTGACTCCCAATTGCCTGCTTCGCGAGTAAAAATCGAGGGGAGAAAAATCCATGAAAGGTCCGCAAGAAAGCTGCGAAGGGGCCTCGTCTGTCCAGAGCGAGGCGACCCTTCACCATGCAGAACAGCGTCCCAAAGACGCCCCCAACGACAACAGCCGCCGCAAGTTCATGGGCAAAGTCGGCGTCGGCAGCGCCGCCGCAGTTGCACTCGCTGCCGTTCCATTCGAACCACTGTTCAAGGGAAAACACGGAGAGGCCGAGGCCTCGGTGGTGCCTTATGGCTCCCGGTCCCGGGCCAACGGCAGCTACCAGTACCGCTCAGGCGCCGCGCAGAACGAGTACATCGACATCGGCGAACTGCCGGACAACGGCGACGCGGCGCGATTCACTGACTTCAGCGGAAGCTGGAGTAAGTGCCTGCCGCATCCCTATCTCGGCATCGTGAATCCTGCTGCGTGGCAGAGCCTCACGCACGCCCTGCAGACGGGTCGTTTCCAGGACTTCCAAAACATCCAGGTGGGAAATCCCGGCGGGCCGGGTTTCACCGGTACGCTCAATGGCCCAATGGGGGCGCTGGCTTATGACCTGGAAGGACTGGACTCGCACGCCACCAACATTCCGCCCGCGCCATCGATCACCAGTGCCCAGACGGCCGCAGAGATGGTTGAACACTATTGGGCATCGCAGATCCGCGACGTACAGTTCACCCAATACGGAAGCAGCTCAGTAGTAGCCCAGGCCTGTGCCGACATGAACAACATGTCCTACGTGCGCAGCCATGGCAGCCAGTACCCCTACCCGGTCACGCCAGCTAATATTTTCCGCGGGCAGTTTGTGCCGGGCGACGGAAATGTGCAGGGGCCTTACATCTCCCAATTCCTGCTGCAGCCGACGATGTTTGGCGTGCAACCCCTGTCCCAGATGTTTCAGAGATTCCTGTCGGTCGGTGAAGGCGGGGCTGACTACTGCACCGACCCGGCAGAGTATCTCGCCATAGAAAGCGGCTTCCCGCCGAATGCCAGCCTGCAGTTCGACTCGACGTACCGTTTCGTCCGCATGGGCCGGGACATGACCGCTTACACCCACGTGGACGCGCTCCATCAGGAATACTTTATCGCCGGGCTGGTGCTGGCGGGCATCGGCGCCCCAGTCAACCCGGGCAACCCATATGTCGGCTCGCTCAGCGAACACGGCTTCGGCACCTTTGGTAGCGCTAGCAGCCAAGCTGGTCCGGTGGACGCTGTAGGGACCATCCCCGAGATGGCCACGCGGGCGTTAAAGGCCGCCTGGTTCCACAAGTGGATTGTGAATCTGCGGCAGCGTCCGGAGGAAATGGGCGCGTTGATACAAGCCCTGGCGACCCACCAGCACCCCATGCCGCAGGCCTCGAACTACCTGCACCACGACGTGCTGAATTCTGCGGCTCTGCCCCTCATGTACTCGAAGTACGGCAGCTATCTGCTGCCGCTGGCCTTCCCCGAAGGTGCACCTTCACATCCTTGCTATCCAACGGGACATGGCACGGTGGGCGGCGCCTGCATTGCGGCAATCAAGTTCTACTTCGATGGGACCCAGAGAATCCGGCCGCTGCTGCAAGCCGCCGGCAGGGACGTGTATGTGCCCAGCGAGGACGGTCTCTCGCTGGAGGTGTACACCGGCTCGGACCGCGACGAGTTGACTGTCAACGGTGAGCTGAACAAGCTGGGCTGGAATGTCACCTTCGGCCACGGCATCCACGCCGGCATTCACTTCCGCAGCTCCAGTTACTGGTCGCTTCTATTGGGCGAGCAGGTTGGTCTATCGATCCTGACCGATCGCGCCAACTCCTACGCTGAGCCGTTCAACATCCACATCACCAAATTCGATGGGACGATTGCCACCATCAGCAATGAGCGGTGATTAACCCGGGGTTGGGCCCACTCTGTCGCCAGAACCAGACGGCAGGGTGGGTACTCGGCCCCGGCAATCTAGCAGGCTGCTGAAAAAGTCCGGTTTCGCGAGCCTTGTGTCAGGGCACGACTTCAGTGTCTGCGTGAGAACCATGTCGCCGCTCTGCGGCTCGGCTCAATTTCCCACTCCACCCGGCGCTTACGCGCCGGGCTAACATCATGCCGCCGCTGCGCGGCTTAATTAGCGCCGATCTCAGCAGTCTTCTGCCACCGTAAACTCTCAAATCGAGTACTCACGCAGACACTTCAGTCGTGCCGATAAGCCATTTATTTTCGTCATTCCGAGCGGGCTTCAGCCCGCGAGGAATCTGTTGTTTCGGCTTTTTCAGCGGCCTGCTAGAGCCAAGAGCTGGACCGGGTTTGCTTTTGCTGTGTCGGGTAGAGCGGGCCTTCAGGCCCGCGTCTCAAACGCCATTTTCTTGGGGTTTCGGCGCTGAGGTCTGCGACCTCAGCGCCGAAACAGATTTAATCGCCGCCGCTGGACGCAGGCCTAAGGCCTGCTCTACCCAATCAAATCGGATACACCGAATCCAAAACTGCCCTACGAGCTTCTTTCCACCGACTCGAAGTCCTGCTGCTTCTTCGCCAATTGCCTGTGCCACCGGGCAGCAGCTTCGACGAAGGCGCGAAACATGGCACGCGAGGCCGATTCGCCCTCGTACGTTCGCTCGGGATGCCATTGCACTCCAAGTACAAATTGATCGGGCGAGGTCCCTTCAACCGCCTCTTTCACGCCGTCCTCAGGACACCACGCCACCAGCCGCAATCCATCGCCAAGCACATCAGGGGCCTGATGGTGACTGGAATTGACCGGGATCGCCGGGTCGTTACTATCGGGCAGCGCGCCCACCTGGCGCAGGATGGCCGCCAGCTTCGACTCGGGATCGATCTGTACGCGATGCGCTTGCGACACCTTGTGTCCAGCCTTGTGGTTCACAGCCTGGGGCAACTCCTGGTTCAGCGATCCGGTGCGCCACACGTTCAGCGATTGCAGGCCGTAACAGATGCCAAATACCGGTTTGCGCATGTTGTAGGCGTCCTGTAGAAGCAGCTCGTCAGCGCTGTCACGGAAGGGATCGGCGGCAGCGGTATCGGGGTGCCGCGCCGCGCCATATTTCTCCGGATCGACGTCGGCCGGGCTGCCGGGAAGCAGCACGCCGTCGCAAGCCTTCACCGCCTGGGCAATCTGCGAGGGAGTGGCATTTACATGGATGATGACGGGCTCGCCGCCCGCCTGGCGCACCGCCCGCTCATATTGTGGCAAAGCGATGGTCACATAGAGCGGGCGCCTGGAGTTGGGCACCGGAATGGCAATACGGGGCTTCATGACTCTTGTCTTTCGATGGAACGCAGCGCCTTTGTCGAATTTGAAAAGGCGCACCTTTAGGTGTGCCGTTCCGACCGCCGCGATTTTGTCATCCCGAGCCGACTTTAGTCGGCGAGGGATCTGCTTTTCGATTGCTCAAGCCTTGCTACGTGTTCAACGTCGCCTTCGCCGCTGGCGTTAAGTTGAGAGATGCGCCGGGCGCGGGAATCGTACAACTTCGCGATCACCTGCCGCACTTGCGCCGCCAGCTTCTCCATGTCGCGCAGGCGCATGCCAGTCGTCGGAATGGGCTCGCCGATTACCAGATCAACCTCCCCTGGAACCATATGAAAGCTGCTCATCGGCAGCAGTTCATAGCTTCCCACAATAGCGATCGGCACCACCGGCGCCTGAGCTCGAATGGCAACGTAGAACGCGCCGTTCATAAACTCCTGCAACTGCCCGGTTCGCGAGCGGCCGCCTTCCGGGAAAACCACCAGCGGCATTCCGTGACGCAGTGTTTCACCCGCGCGATTCAGGCTGCGCAGCGAGGCATGAGCGTCGCCCGACACAATCGGAATCTGGCCGGAGCGCTTCAGATACCAACCCAGAAACGGATAACGAAATAATTCCCGCTTGGCCATGATGCGGAACTTCCCCGGCAGGCTGGCGTAGAGCACAGGAATATCCACCGCCGATAGATGATTGACCGCATAAATCGCGGGCTGCGACGGGTGCAGGTGTTCCAGACCTTCAACCCGCACACGAATGCCGACCGTCTTCAGGATTATTCGCGCCCAAAGGCGCGCAATCCAGTGCTGCGCCCGCCCGCTGCCGTCGAACAACGAACACAGCAATGCAAGCGTGCCCAGAATGCCGGTATACAGATATACGATGGGCACGCAGAAGAAATACGAGCGCAGGCGAGTGAACAGCGTGCCGCGCTGCTCGGTTTGAGCTGCGAGTTGTCGATCTGCGTTCATGAAGACAGCAACTAGCAATTGGCTTTTAGCCATTAGCTCTTAGCAGGCCGCTCGAACTATTGAACAGTTCTCTGGCTAAGAGCTAAAACCTAACGGCTAAAAGCTAAGCGCCATCGCGCTCATCACTTCGCCGACCAGGAAAATCGATCCGGTGACCACAATCAATCCCTCCCGCTTGCTCACCGCACGGGCCTTTGCCAGGGCCGCAGATACTAACGGCTCCTCATACAGCACTGCTCCGGTGTGCGATGCAGCTTGCCGCAACTCGCCAGTGGTGGCGCTGCGCGGATTGTTCACCTGCGTCACCACCACGTGCTCGGCCATCGGGAACAGGATCTCGGCCATTTCCCGGAGGGCCTTGTCGCGCATGGCCGCGAAAACCAAGGTCAATTCGCGGCCGGCGAAATTCTCCGATAGCGCCGAGCGCAGCGCCCATGCGCCTGCCGGATTATGCGCCACGTCCAGCACCATCTCCTGCTGGTGCGTTGCTGCCGACGGCGGAAGCACCTGGAAGCGTCCCGGCCAGTGCGTCTCGCGAATGCCTTGCTCCACCTGCTGCGCCGTGACCTTGAATCCAAATTGTCCCAGCTCTTCCGCGGTCGCAATCGCCAGCGCGAGGTTGCGCAACTGATGCCGTCCCACCAGCGGCGAATCTACGTTGATCTCCTCGCCCATGACCGCAAGCGGATAGCGGCTCCGGCCCGGCACAGGAACGCTGCGTCCGCCGAGATAGGCGGCAGCTCCAGGAGACACGGGAGGCACATACTTCGCAGCGCTGACGCCCCGCGCGCCGTTCTCCAGGATCGCGTGTCCGATTACGTCATTCGCCTCCGGATGCTGCGGCAGCGTCACCACCACTCCGTGCTTGCGAATGATGCCCACTTTCTCGCGCGCGATCTCGGCAATCGTGTCGCCCAGATACTTCTGATGATCGAGCGCGATGTCGGCGATGACCGAGATCGCCGGCTCCACGACGTTGGTCGCATCCAGACGCCCGCCCATGCCGACCTCAAGGACTGCGATCTCCACGCCGACGCTGGCGAAGTATTCGAATGCCATCGCGGTCAGCATCTCGAAAAAGCTGGGATGCCAGGGCAGCCTGCCGGAGTGCAGGAGCTGTTGCGCCACGCGCTCCACGCGATCGTGAATCGCCCCGAATTCGGCGTCGGAGATCATCTCGCCATTCATCCGAAGCCGCTCGTTAAGGCGAATCAGGTGCGGCGAGGTGTAGAGCGCCGTTCTGTACCCAGCAACCTGGAGGATCGACGACAGGGTTGCCGCGGTCGATCCCTTGCCGTTCGTCCCCGCGAGCAGCACGCTGGCAAAACGCCGCTCGGGGCGGCCAAGCTCCTGCAACATCTCCCGCACGTACGCCAGATCGAACTTGTGCGAAGGCGTCGAGGCCAGTTCGTGGCCGAGCGCGTAAAGCTGCTCTACCGTGCGTTGGTAGGACATGAAGATGGTTTCAGATTACAACACTTTGAATGGGGGTTCGAGGCCGAGCTTTGCCACGTAGTGGGTCGGTTTGAAATCTAGCTAAAGTCCTAGCGTTTGTACTGGAGAATTAACGACTTCAAAGTTCTTTGCAGGAAAGAACACGCGCTCAACGACCCGCCACAAGACTAATACAGGAAGCACATAGAACGACACCACAAATATTATGAATGATGGCTCCCAGCCCCGTTTCCATGCAATCACCGCACCGATAACGTAGCAGACGATCGCCCGAGACCAGAGATATCTCCGGCTGTAACTTTCCTGTAAAGTCTTTCCGCATCGCGGGCAATCAAACCGGATACGCCCCTCTGGCTGCAAATCAGCATTGCAAGCTGGGCAACATGGCGTAACTGAGTTGCGGAATTCCATGTGTTTTAGGCACGCTTCTTGTTTCTCTGAGAGCCTTCAGAATAATCCTCTCATCGATCCGTATGCCAGCGGCTTCAGCGTCGGGGCGGTCTTCTGTTGTAAAATTTGTACCTTTCTTTCGCCCGGTGCATCTTTTCCTGAGTCGGCTTAGTGGTTCACACCGGAAGCAGTCGGTCCAAAGATTTCTGCATCTAAGAGGACTTATGTCGCCACCGGTCGCACCTGGCAGCGTCGAAGGCAGTGCTTCCCGGAATTGCCAGGGAGACGTGTCTGTGCTCCAGAAATATCTGAAGGTGCGGGACACGTCGCTCGAAATCTGCGCTCCGCTCGGCGTCGAGGACCACAATCTTCAGCCCAATCCGGATGCGAGTCCGGCGAAGTGGCATCTGGCGCACACCACGTGGTTCTTCGAGACCTTCGTGCTGTCGCAATACATGGATGAGTTTCGACTGTTCCATCCCGCCTTCCGCAATCTCTTCAACTCCTACTACAATGCGGTCGGCGATCGTCCGCTGCGGGCGTTGCGGCACATTTTGTCGCGGCCCAGCCTGGATGAAGTTCATGCCTATCGCAGTTATGTGGACGAAGCCATGGTCCGCCTGCTGACGCTTGAGCTGCCTTCGGCCGCGCTTGACCTGATCGCGCTCGGCGTCAACCACGAGCAGCAGCACCAGGAGTTGATCGTTACCGACGTGAAGAACGGGCTGTGGGCCAATCCTCTTCGGCCAGCGTATCGCGCCAAGGGAGATCACATAGCAGCGAAAGCGGCGCCATCGCTGACCTGGCAGAGTTTTCCTGAAGGCGTGTATTCCGCCGGCTTTGAAGGCAGTGGTTTCGCCTTCGACAATGAAGGTCCGCGCCACAATGTTTATCTCGAAGCCTTTCGCCTGGCGTCACGCCTGGTAACGAACGGCGAATATCTGGAATTCATGCGCGACGGCGGCTACAGCAACCCGCTGCTGTGGCTCTCGGATGGATGGGACTGTGTCCGCAATAATCAGTGGACCGCGCCGCTCTATTGGGAGCAACGCGACGGCGAATGGTGGAACTACACCATCGAGGGCTTGCAGCCTTTGCAGTTGAACGAGCCGGTGTGCCACGTCAGCTACTACGAGGCCGATGCTTTCGCCCGCTGGTCTGGTGCGCGGCTGCCCAGCGAGTTCGAATGGGAAGTTGCCGCCCAATCCTGCCCGATCGCCGGAAATTTTCTGGAGTCGGGCGCTCTGCATCCGCAACCTGCAACTGCGACGGAACCGCTCGCGCAAATGTTCGGCGATGTGTGGGAGTGGACGGCCACTCCTTACGTTGCCTATCCGGGCTTTCAGCCGGCGGCTGGAGCGGTCGGCGAGTACAACAGCAAATTCATGTGCAACCAGATGGTGCTGCGCGGCGGTTCGTGCGCCACGCCGCAGTCGCACATGCGGGCCACCTATCGCAATTTCTTTCCGCCCCATGCGCGCTGGCAGTTCATGGGGCTACGGTTGGCCAATGGCAACTAGCAAGCTACAGTTCCTGACGGACGACGCGATTGCCCTCGATGTGCGCCAGGGCCTTACCGCTTCGCCAAAGTATCTTCCCTGCAAACTCTTTTACGATGAGATTGGCTCGCAACTGTTCGAGCAGATCACCGAGCTGCCGGAATATTACCTCACCCGCACCGAGCGCTCCATCTTGGAGCAGCATGCCGGCGAAATTCTGGCCCAGGCTGGGCCGTCGCTTACCTTGGTGGAATTGGGCGCGGGCACGGCGGCCAAGACTTGCATTCTGATTGAAGAGCTGTTGCTGCGGCAGAGCCGGGCGCTGTTTTATCCCATCGATGTTTCGCCTTCGGCGCTGGAGCAGGCGGTGCGGCATCTCGGCCGCCAATTCCCCTGCTTGCGCGTGAATCCCATTGTCGGCGACTACACCGGTGGCATTCCCGCGCTCAGTCGCATCACGGGCCGCAAGCTGGTGCTGTACATCGGCTCCAGCATTGGCAATTTCGAGCCGCCGCATGCGATTCGTCTCCTGCGCCGCATTCGGCAAACCCTGCGCTCCGGCGACGCTCTCCTTCTGGGCGCCGACTTCGCCAAGAGTCCGAAAATCCTATTGCCCGCCTACGACGATGCTCAGGGCGTAACCGCTGCCTTCAACCAGAACGTTCTGGCGCGCCTGAACCGCGAACTGGAAGCCGACTTTGTGGTCGATGCCTTCCGGCACGTTGCGCTGTGGAACCGGCGCTGCTCGCGAATGGAAATCTATCTGGAGAGCACGACCGCGCAGACGGCATTCCTGCCCACCCTCGATCTCGACATTTCCTTCCAGCCCGGCGAGCGCATCCACACCGAAAACAGCTACAAGTACACCGATGCCATGATCGAATCGATCCTGAGCGAGAGCGGCTTCACGCTGGAGCAATCCTGGTGCGACCGCAAGAAGTGGTTTGGGCTGCACCTCGCGCGGGTGTAGCGAAGGCTTTCGTAATCTCTCGCGCTTTCTTCTGGAATGAATCTCATTGTTCTGCGATGGGCGTTTATGTTCGGGAGCGAAGTGGTGTAGAGTGTTGTCACCCAGGAAAAGAATCCAGCAAGCAGTCTGAGCATGGCCACCGAATCCCGGAATAGTCAGCCAATCCCTGCCCGTCCAGCCGTCCGTTCCGCGCCTGACGAAGCCGCGCCGGCCATGGCAAATCAGCTCCGCCGCTCGTTTCTCGTGAGGGATGGGGTGGCGCTGATCATATCCAACGTGATTGGGGTTGGCATCTTCACCACTCCGGCGCTCATCGCCAGGCTGGTGCCCGAACCCGGCGCGATGCTGGGGCTGTGGATTGCCGGAGGCGCTCTCGCTTTGGCCGGGGCGATGTCGTACGCGCAGCTAGGACGGATGTGGCCGTGGGCTGGCGGCGAATACATCTATCTCTCCAAGGGGTATGGCCGGATCGCCGGTTTTCTGTCGGGCTGGACGTCTCTGATCGCAGGTTTCTCCGGCGCTATCGCCGCCTGTGCGGTGGGACTGGTCATATATCTTGGGCAGTATTTTCCCGCCCTGGCCTCGGACCACGCTTTTTTCTCCATCAACTTTTATGTGGGCGCGTTCAGCTTCTCGCCTCGCTCGCTGACGGCGGCTTCCGTCATCATCGTCTTTGCCGTGTTACATGCCTGCAATCTGGGCGCGGGCAAGATCACGCAAAACGCGCTTGCCTTGCTCATCCTCGGCATTGTCGTCGTCTTTTGCGTGGCCGGCTTCGCCGCGGGGACGGGTTCCTGGTCGCACTTCCGCGCCGCTAACGTGCCGTTCCGGCCCACGAACTGGCTGCTGGCTTTCATCCCCATCATGTTCACCTACAGCGGATGGAATGCGGCGGCCTATATTTCCGAGGAGATGCACGATACGCGGCGCACTATCGGTCCCGCTCTCTTGATTGGGACCGGCATCATCATTGCGCTGTACGTTGCGCTCAATGCGCTCTACCTGTATGCGATCCCTCCTGCCCAAATGCAAAACGCGATCAACGTTGGCGACGTTGCCGCCCATGCCTTGTTCGGAGTGGGGCGAAACTTCGTGACGCCGGCTCTAATCGTCGCGCTCATGGGAGCAATCAGCGCCATGACCATCGCCGGTCCGCGAGTTTACTTCGCCATGTCGCGGGATGGCGCGTTCCTGCCAAGCTTCGCCCGCGTCAGCCCGCGACTTGGAACGCCGGCGCTGGCCATTGCCCTGCAAGCCTTGTGGTGCGTGCTTCTGGTGACCGCGGGCAGCTTCGAGCAAATCCTGAATTACACCGGATTCACCATCCTGCTATCTTCGGGCGCGGCGGTTGCGGGACTCTTCGTCGTCCGGCGGCGGGAGTTGCGGGCGAATCCCAGGCTTTGGCTGAAGATGCTGGCCCCGGCGGTGTTCGTTGCCGCCTGTGCGGCGATTGTAGTGAACACCGTTTGGGGAGATCCCCGAACCGCACTGCGGGGGACAGTGCTGATCGCGGCTGGACTGCCGGTATTCTATTGGTCGAGACGGAGAAAGCCAGTCACTGCGGCTCCGGCGCTCACCGTCGGCAACGAGGAACCTCTTTTGCACCGGAGCATGCCCGAGTAATCGGGAAGAACATCAAATATGGATAGCAAACATAGTAAGACCCTGGGATTTCTTTTCATCTGCATTTTCGCTTCTTGCGCCGCAGTCGCGCAGACTCCGCAATACGTTCCCTTTGCGTCAGCTCAGCCCATCTTGGACACCTATAGCAAGTCGCTGCCGTCCGAGCTGAAGCCCTCCGGAAAGCCCACTGCTGCCGCGTGGGACAAGTGGGTCCGCGATCAGGACAAGGAAATCCGTATCCGGCTGGAACGCGGCGAGGAAGACACTCTGACCAACTTACTGCGCTGGGGCGTTACCTATACCAGGGAAGAGAGGATTTCCTACCAGTACCTGGAGCGTTATGGAAAGGACGGCCACGTCAATTCTCTCGCCGGCAAACGGGCCGATGATTTGATCCGCGCTTTGTCTTCACCCCTCCCCAGCGAAGGCATGACCGAAATGCGCACCTTTCTGGAGAAGCAAGGCTTCAACCTCAAGACTCCCGCGGGCCAGAAAAAAGTTAAGGCCTATCTGCTTGCCAACCTTGCTCGCATGCGTGACGAAGTGGTCCGTGCGGAAGCCGAGTTGTATCGCAAACAAGGGGCTGACCCTACCCAGCAGTTCAAAGACCGCGGGATTTCGACGGACAGCAATCTTCATCCCGATTACATGATTGAACTGCACTTGCGGCACATGATGGAGCAGGGGATGCTGAAGCGCGGCAGCGTGCATCGCGTGGCCATTGTTGGCCCCGGCCTGGACTTCGTCAACAAGAACTCCGGCTCGGACTTTTATCCGCCCCAGACCACGCAACCTTTTGCCGTTATCGATTCGATGGCCCGTCTGGGCCTTGCCGATCCAGCCACAGTTGAAGTTGAAACCTTCGACATCAGTTCCCGGGTCAACAAGCATCTGGCACGGGCCCGTGCGGATGCTGCGGCCGGCAAGCCTTACGCCATCCAGTTGCTCGCCGATCCGTCCGACCAGTGGAGTAAAGACTACGCCACCAGCTTTCTGGAGTACTGGCAAAAGCTGGGAGAGCAGATCGGCAAACCGGCGACCCGCATTCCCGTGCCTGATGCCGCAGCCGGCATCTGGAACCGCGCGGTCAGCGTGCGGCCGCAAGTGGTGCTCAGGGTCTTCCCAGTCGACATGAACGTCGTCTTCCAGACCATTCCGACGCCGCCGGACAAGCAGTTCGATCTGGTCATCGGGACCAACATTTTCGTTTATTACGCCGGCCTGGAACAGTCGCTGGCCCGCGCCAATCTGGGGACAATGATCAAGCCCGGCGGCTTCCTCATCAGCAATGAGGTTCTGGCGGGCAATGCCCCATCCAGGCTGGCGGATTCACTGCAAACCAAGGTAGTGGTCTCACCATCGGATACGGAGTACATGTACACCTACGCGCGGCAGAAGTGAATGCGACGCGGTGGGTGACCCGACAGTTGGAGCCGATCAAAGCCAAACTGACCCGGCTGAGGTCAGAGCAGCTTGCGGCGCAGCACTGCCAGCAGGCCAAGGAATCCTGAGCCAAACAACACAATGCTTCCTGGCTCCGGAACAGAACCGAAACCTGTGCTGCTGGTCGAGGTGGTGCTGGTCGAGGTCGTGCTGGTGCTGCTGGTACTCGTGATGCCGGTGCCGCCGAGCACGGTGAACGCTTCCGAAGGAATCGTGCCCACTTCGCTCTCCGAAGCCGAAGACGGACCGCTGTTCTCGTCCCAGTAAACCGGCT